>WNGE01000064.1_pt1 | contig 152982 bp, 130 predicted proteins | sample 5400651 | NCBI WGS metagenome assembly WNGE01 (sample SAMN13153370, study PRJNA577476) | soil metagenome | isolation source: 60 cm soil or saprolite under grassland replicate 2 | place: USA:California | collected 2016-06-15
CTATTTTTAGGGCCGTTTATACAACACCATCAAAATAGAGCATCGTAGAGTAGACTACCGATCGCGTCGGCCCCCGATGCCGTTTTTATCCATGTATGGATAATTTTCATTCCGATTTCTCTCTCCTACCCAATGCTACTTTCGCTGGTTTAGTGGTCCTACTGGGTTTACCAACGGTCTCTTCTGACCACTGTTTATCGTGGTCATGCGGAGTGGTGCGAGTGCCTTGCATGATGGTTCACATTTGGGGTGTCTCATGTCGGTCGGGTTCTGACGAAGACCCATGCAGCTACCAACCCGAGGACGAGGACTCCTCCGGCGATCACAAAGGCGAGATGCATACCTGAGAGGAACGTCTGCTGATTGCCCACCAGCGTTCCTAGGATCGCGACCCCTATGACGCCGCCTACCTGCCTGCTCACATTCAGCATGCCCGATGCTATCCCTGATTGTGCTCTGGGTGCATGCGAAATCGCCGCCTCGGTCATGGCCGGTAAGACGGAGGCCAGCCCGAAACCCAAGACGGCCAGCAGACACGCCAGAAGCCCGTAGCTGGTTTGGGTATCAACTATCACCAACCCAAAGCAGCTCAAAGCGCTGAGGAGCAGACCAATGATCATCACGCGTTTCGCCCCGATGCGGGGCATGAACCCGCCTGAGAGCGAGGTCGCCAGGAGGGCACAGCCAAATGAAGGAAGCAGTGCCACTCCCGTCAGAGAGGGCGAATAGTGTTTCACCTGTTGCAGGAACAGACTCATGACAAAAAGGAAGCCCGTGAACGTAAAGGTCTGGCAAACGGCGACGACATTGGGGTTCTCGGACCAGTTTGGTGGAGGTCGCTTGTTATGTGGTAAAATAAAAAGGTAAACGCCTCTTGGCAGCATTTCTTTCACGGAGGATTCCCTTGTCTCTACATACCCTCTTTCCGCATCTGCGCGGCTTCCGCTTGCTTTCCTCCAGCAGAGAGACCAAACGCCTGGTCCTCACCTGTGAACGGGTGACGCCGAGCGCCCTTTGTCCAGTGTGTGGCACTGCCGCTCATCGGATCCATAGCCGCTATCAACGTACGATCTGGGACCTGTCGGTGCAGAATGTGCAAGTCCTCCTGCAGCTGCACGTCCGCAAGTTCTACTGTGATCGCTCTGACTGTCCGCGGCGCATCTTCACTGAGCGGCTTCCCCAGATCACTTCGCCCCATGGTCGCTTTACCTTTGGTCTGCGTCAGTTCCTCGGTCAACTGGGTCGGGAACAGGGCGGGGCATCGGGCGCACGCAGCGCCACACTCCAGGGGTTGCAGGTGACTGCGCGAGCGATCTTACGTTTCATGCAAGCCCTTCCGCTCCCTGCCATCGCTCCTCCACGGGTCATTGGTCTGGACGAGTGGGCCTGGAAGCGCGGTCAACGCTATGGAGCTCTTGTCGTGGAGCTGGAACGCAAGAAGCCGATTGCCTTGCTACCTGATCGCTCGAAGCCGACGGTCGTCCAATGGCTGAAACGCTACCCAACCATCAACATCGTGGCCCGCGATCGGAGCAAGGAGTTTGCTGCCGCTATCACTGAGGCCCTTCCCCACGCCCAGCACGTAGCGAAAAATCTGACCGAACACCTGGATAAGGTCGTTTCTAGACGCTGGAAACAACTGACCAAAGCTGGAGGTGAAACCCAGATGCCACCCGAACCTCTTCCCGTTTCTACTCCAGCCCGTCGGCCCCGCCAGGCTGCAGGTTCAGCACGCTATCAGCAAGTGCTCGCGCTCGTTCAGGCAGGTCTTACAACAAGGACCATTGCCAAGCGGCTGGGAGTGGGGCAACGGACGATCCAGCACTGGCTGGCACAAGAACATGGTCCCTATGCGGGACCTCGCAAACCGCGACGCAGCCCGCTCGATTGGTCGACGCGCTATCTGCGGCAGCGCTGGGAGGTGGGCGAACGCAACGGCACGGTTCTTTGGGAGGAGTTGAAGGCCAAAGGCTACACGGGATCGAGCCGCAGTGTCTATCGGCGTCTGGCCAAATGGCGCGAGCATCCACGCTTGCTTGCTTCGCTGGAGTCAGTCCCTCGCTCGCCCTTCGAAGACGTCACCCCAGGGAAGGTCGTCGGGTGGATGCTGGCCCGTCCAGGGAAGCTCCGCCCAGAGGCCGAGGCACTGCTGGATCAAATCACGCAGATGGATGGCACCCTCGCGCAGGCACGAGAGCTGACTCACGGCTTCTTGGACCTCATTGGCCACCACAGCGGTGAAGGACTCGACGCCTGGCTCAAGGACGTGCGTGCCTCCACGGTCCGGGAATTCCTCACCTTTGCCCGCAGTGTCGAGCGTGACAAAGCCGCGATTCGGGCGGGACTCACGCTTCCCTACAGTACCGGGCCTGTGGAGGGACACATCAATCGCCTCAAACTCATCAAACGGCCAGCGTATGGTGGAGCTGAGCTTTCTTACTTGCAACACCGCTTCTTGCCAGCTGCCTGATCGATGTGGTCTGCGAAAGTTTGCACCAGTGAACCAGGAAGCGCGAGAGGTCGTTGGTGATCCGTGGTCGAACACGCTTGGAGGGAGAGATGTGTAGGACAACGACTCGGATTCTTTTTGCACCGGTGCTTCCTCCCAGTCTCATCACTGTAGGCCATGGCTCTACTCTCCTTTCAAGCAGAGCATCAGAGCGTCCTGACGCATAATCAGCAACCTGCGCAGTAGAGAAGACTTCATAATAACCTTCGACTCATCCCTATCACCGCGTAAAATAGCCTCTATACAGTTCTACTCAAAAACAGAGGCTGGAATAGCTAGAACGGGTTCGTATATGGTAGAGGCGGGTCTTGCACCCGCCTTGATAGCTTGTGTTTGCATTTGCAACGGCCACCGTTTAAAATGGAGGCATCAAGAATCGAGGTGAGATATGACTAACCCTATCTTCGGCGCTGACTACTACCCTGAGCATTGGAGTACCGAACGCTGGCCGATTGACGCCAAACTCATGCAGCAAGCTGGCATCAACACTGTGCGGCTGGCCGAGTTTGCCTGGTCGCGGCTGGAACCAAAAGAAGGTTTTTTCGACTTCGCCTGGCTAGACGAAGTCATTGAGATTTTCATGGCCCATGGCATACGGGTCATACTGGGCACGCCAACAGCCGGCCCTCCCGCATGGCTGATTTCAGAACATCCCGAAATCTTGCCTGTCAACGAAGACGGGCAACGGGCAGGCTTCGGCATGCGCCGCCACTACTGTCCCACACAACCTGCCTTCCATACCGCAACACGCCGCATCGTCGAAGCCATAGCCGAACACTACCACCAGCATCCCGCAGTCTTTGCTTGGCAAATAGACAACGAGTCTGGCCACATCGCCAATGGCAACCGCTGTCATTGCTCCTCATGTCGCACCGCCTTTCAGCAGTGGCTACAGCAGCGCTATGGGAGCCTTGAGCGTCTCAATTCCGAATGGGGCACCGTCTTTTGGAGCCAGGAATACACCGCTTGGGATCAAATTCCCGCGCCATTACGCAATGGAGGACCGGGAAGGATTGGATCAGCACACAATCCCGGCCTCTACCTGGACTTCGCCCGCTTCACCTCTGATAGCTGGGTGCGCTATCAACGCCTTCAGGGAAGCATCTTGCGCGAACGCTGCCCGCAGCACCAAATCACGCATAATCTGATGGGCCTCTTCCCGTATGTAGATTATGTAGCTCTGGCAAAAGACCTCGACATCGTCTCCTGGGACAATTACCCACGTCTGCCCTCGATTTTCTCCACTGGCGGATTGAGCGTCAACCGCGTTGCGATGGCGCATGACCTGATGCGCAGCCTCAAGGGTCGCACCTTCTGGATGATGGAGCAGCAGGCAGGACCGAGTGGTTGGGGAGTACTCTCGCCCACGCCTTTACCCGGCGAGATTCGTCTCTGGACATTGCAATGCGTAGCGCACGGAGCTGAGGGTATTGTCTACTTCCGCTGGCGTACCTGTCGCGTGGGAACTGAGCAATACTGGCACGGCATTCTCCCACATGACGGCAATCCTGGGAAGCGCTATGAAGAGGTGCATCGCACCGGAGAAGACCTAGAGCGCTTAGGTACTCTTCTCACTGCGTCTCTGCCTGCCGAGGTAGCCATCCTGCGCTCCTACGACGTACTCTGGGCACTCGAGGCCCAACCAACAGCTGAGGGACTTTCCTATGATGACCAGATCAGTCGCTACTACCGGACGCTGTGGCGTCGCAATAGAGCAGTCGATGTCGTCACCGAAGACCTGCCTTGGGAATCATACAAGCTCCTCATCGCCCCATGCCTCTTTGTCGTGCGGAGTGACCTCCCTGCACGACTCCGTTCCTGGGTCGAAGCTGGAGGAACGCTCGTATTGACATTCCGCAGTGGAGTCAAAGACGAAAACAACCAGGTTGTCGATCTGCCGCTCCCTGGTCGGTTGCGAGACCTGGCTGGCGTACGAGTTGTTGACTACACCGCCCTCCTTCCGGTAGGAGGTGGAGACCCTCATGGCGGCTCCGAAAGCCTGGAATTCCTCATAGACGGCATGTCACATCTCGTAGGTGCTGATATCTGGATGGATGAACTGGAAGTGAACGGTGCAGAGGTGCTTGCCAGGTATCGTGGTGAACCATTTGAAGGAGCCCCGGCAGTGACCATTCACCACGTTGGTGCTGGACACGTCATCTACGTAGGTACCTCGTTGGATGACGTTGGGCAAAATCTATTCATGGAGAAGGTGCTAACCGTGGCAAAGGTCACGCCAGGAGTGCCATCACCGGACAATGTAGAGATAGTACGCCGTGTCCATGACGGTATTGATCACTGGTTCGTACTCAACCATAACACGTCTGCCCAAGAAGTCACACTGCCATCGAGCGGGATAGATCTGCTCAGTGGCAAGGTCATCTCTGGCCCTGTCGTGGTGAATGGCCGTGATGCGCTCGTCGTGCGCAGTAATGCTAATGTCGACTGAACTTACTGCTGGATCAGTTTCTGCAAGTGGAGAATGGTATTCCAATTTCGTGCTGTTCCAACTGTTTTCATCTTTTTCTCAAGAAAATTATGGGAGAGTTTTGAGCGTCCAATGCCATTCGGATAATAGATAGACACTTCTTTGCCGATGATGAAGAGTTCTTCAGGGCCGACAGACGTCTTGAGAAGATCTTCCTGTGCGGTAGCGTCGGGCAAGCTACCAGAAACAGAACGACAACCCATTTTGACCCTTTGCTTTGTTAGCTCGGTGTGACTAAAACCATCATGTGGCTCTTGGATCACCCTGTGGAGAATCTGCTCTGACCAGAGCCACTCTTTCTCGTTCCCAGGCTGACCTGGTTCTCTTTCTTCTCACCAAACGGGTCGGAGAACCGACATTGGTGGCAGAGAACGTTCTCTCTTGAAACAGTGCCAATGGAAGCATGAGATGGCTGGTTGTCTTTTCTCTCAAAAGTAAGAACAGGAAGAAGAGCACACTTCCTGTATACGCCGCAAGAATAAGCGGAGACGTGATTCCCAGGCTGTTCCCTTCAATCAATGCAAAGGTCAACATTCCCAGGGCGAGTACACTTGCCACTTGACCCGGAAGATCAAGGCTTCGTCCTCCCTGTGGCGTCGATGGAGCAATAGAACGGGCGGTGAGCAGAAAGCCGAGGATGCCGATGGGCAGATTGATCAGGAAAATGCTGCGCCACCCAAACACATTGACCAACAGGCCCCCAAGGAGAGGACCAGAAAGGGCCCCGATGCTTGCGACTGCCGCCCAGATGCCAATCGCTTGCGCCCGTTTCCGTGCATCAGTATAGATCGTATTTAAGAGCGCGAGCGAATTAGGAACAAGCAGAGCTGCGCCAAGCCCTTGAAAGGCGCGTGCGATCTGCAAGACCAGGAGCGTTGGAGCAAGGCTACACAGCGTTGACGCCAGCGTGAAGAGGGCAAAACCGACTAAAAAAATGGTTCTGCTTCCTCTTCTGTCGCCGAGGGCTCCACCAGTCAGCAGAAAACTGGCGAAGACGAGGGCATATCCATCCACAATCCATTGCAGCCCGGTCACATTTGCGCTCAGATGCTCCTTGATATCGACCAATGCGACATTCACGATGGTGACGTCGAGAATCGTCATGAAGTAGCCAAGACAGATCGCCAGAAGTGGTATCATCGTCTGTCTTCTTGTCTGTTGAGTTGCCTGTTGAGATGGTGTCGTGATCATTTACTTCTCTTTCACATCAGAGGGTCAACGCTTCCTCCCTTCCGGGGGACACAGCCTTTCCTGCTATCACGCTCGTCCTCTGAGATATCGTCGTCGGAGCTCGTAGACCGCATCAGGTTCCAGGAGCTCCGGCACCGTCAATGACGTGCGGTAATGGATTACATTGCTGCCTGGTGGGTGGCCTGCCAACTCCGGCCGAGGCCCAGTTAGCCGGTCCGCGGCATACGTTCATTTGACGGCTGTCATCTTCTTTACTGATGACCGACGATGGGATGCGGCACATACGGCTCTTCCAGGTATGCGACCTCTTCCTGGGTCAGTTTCACGGACAGAGCGCCGACGGCATCTTCCAGATGCGTGATCTTCGTTGCCCCGATGATAGGCGCCGTCACCGGCTTCTTCTGTAATAGCCAGGCAAGCGCGATATGAACGCGCGGAACCCCATGCTTTTCCGCGATTTCCGCGACCCGCTTCACGACCTGTCGATCGGTTTCGGCTGTCGCATCGTACTTGCTTTTCGCGATTTGATCGGTTTCGGAACGAAGCGTGCTTTCCGACGACCAGTCACGCATCAATCTTCCGGATGCGAGTGGACTATACGGGATCACCCCGATCTTCTCCTCGCAGCAGAGCGGCAGCATCTCCCGCTCCTCTTCGCGGTAGAGGAGGTTCAGGTGATCCTGCATCGAGACGAAGCGGGTCCACCCATGCTTCTCGGAGACATGCAGTGCCTTCTGGAACTGCCACGCGAACATGGCGGAGGCACCGAGATATCGGGCCTTGCCGGCCCTCACCACGTCATGCAGCGCTTCCATCGTCTCCTCGATTGGGGTTTGGTAATCCCAGCGATGGATCTGGTAGAGGTCCACGTAATCCGTCCCAAGCCGCTTCAGGCTGTTGTCGATCTCGCTCAGGATCGCCTTGCGCGATAGCCCGGCGCCATTGGGCCCGTCATGCATTTTGCCGTGCACCTTGGTGGCTATGACGATCTCGTCCCGATTCGCGAAGTCCTTCAAAGCGCGTCCGAGGATCTCCTCACTCTTCCCAATGGAATAGACGTTGGCGGTATCGAAGAAAGTGATCCCCTGCTCGAGGGCTTTCTTGATGATCGGCTGGCTGTTTTCTTCGTTCAGCACCCATTTATGAATCCAACGTTCTGCGTCCCCGAACCCCATGCACCCGAGGCAGATTCGAGACACATCCATTCCGGTGTTTCCTAGTTTTGTGTATTCCATGTAGTCTTTCTCTCTTTCCATTGAGTACAATCTCAAGACTAGCCTTCGAAGACCTGCTTGGCTACTGTAATAGCGGACATGGCCTTTGGCCAGCCAGCATAGAACGCGAGGTGCGTAATGACCTCTTTGAGCTCCGTTTCTGTCAGACCATTTTCTTTCGCCTTGTTGAGATGGAACGGCAGCTGTTCACTGTTCCCGCCAGTAATCAGTGCAGCAACAGTAATGAGACTACGCTCACGTGGCGTCAATTCCTTTCGTTCCCAGACGTCTCCAAACAAGACATCGTCAGTAAGTGAGACGAGTTTCGGCGCAAAGTCACCGAATGTCTTTATTATAGTGCTTTCCTTGTCTGAATTGGGCATGTGTTCCTCCTTTTCAGCCGCGTATTCAACTCATTCGCGCCGACCAGACTGTTCGGCCGAGGCTTTGTATCCGATCTTCAATGACACAGGATAGGCTTTCTCCGGCTTCTTTACTCAGATGGCACCAACTGAAGTGTTGCCGCACGCGCTAGCGGGGCTATCATCGGGTTAACATACGTTGCGCCATATCTCTAGTACTTCGATTGAATAGTCGGGTCTGGTCGTTCGCCAAGCTCAATAGCGCCTTTCCCCTGAAAGATTGCAGCTTTCATCATTCCTCCTCCTTTTCACCAATGTAAAACTAACATCCAAGTACGTCATAAAAACCTTCTTTGCGTTCAAGGACGCAACGATTGTTTTCTACGATCACGCCTGGTACTGTTCGTCGCTGACCTGTTCCATCCAGTCGACGGTCTTGCCGTCGAGCCGTTCCTGAATGGCGATGTGCGTCATGGCCGTGGTTGCCGTGGCACCGTGCCAATGTTTCTCAGCAGGCTCGAACCAGATCACGTCACCTGGTCGAATGTCCTCGATTGGACCACCCCAGCGTTGGATCCGACCACAGCCCGCCGTCACGATCAGTGTCTGGCCCAGTGGGTGGCTGTGCCATGCGGTCCGAGCGCCGGGTTCGAACGTGACACTGGCGCCGACTACGCGTGCCGGATCGGGTGCCTCGAACAGGGGGTCAATGCGTACCGCGCCGGTAAAGTACTCGGCTGATCCTTTCCCTGAAGGTTGTGAACCACTTCTTTTGATGTCCATGTTCTGCATTCCTCCATTTTGCATCGCTTTTAGTAACGAGGAGAGTCAACTCCGTCTCCCATGTGGTGCGGTGTCGAGGGCCAGGGACGTTGACAGGTCGCGGTAGGCGTCAATCTGCTTTTTCAGCTCGTCAACCTTCTGTTCGGCAAGAGCGATCGCGTCAGCGCCGGCGATAAAGCGGAGCGGAGGCGGATCCTGGCTGGCAATGGTCAGCAGCGCCTGGGCGAGCTTGGCGGGGTCGCCGGGCTGCTTGCCGCTCTGCGCCTCCCACCATGCCCTCGTTTCAGCCGTGCGGGGGGCGTAGTCCTCGATAGACAGCTCAGCGTAGCTCGTCGACTCCCTCGTGAGAAGCTCGGTGCGGAAGAACCCCGGGTTGACGATCGTGGTGGTGATCCCGAACGGCTCGACCTCGTGCTGCAGCGACTCCATCCACCCCTCCAGGCCGAACTTCGAGGCGGCGTAGGCGGAACAGAACTCAAAGCCGACGAGGCCCGCGCCCGAAGAGATCGAGATGATGTGGCCCGAGCGCTGCTTGCGCATGACGGGCAGCACGGCGCGGGTGACGTTCATCGGGCCGATGAGGCTTGTCGCCAGCTGCCGCTCGATCTGCTCCGGCGTCAGTTCCTCGAAATAGCCCGCATAGAAGTTGGCGGCGTTGTTGACGAGCACGTCAATGCCGCCGAATCGATCCACGGCGGCATTCACCGCGACCTCCACGTCCTGCGGGCTGGTGATGTCCAGCTTGACGACGAGCAGGTCGTCGGCCTCGCCGACAGCCTTCGTCACGGCGTCGGTGTTGCGGCCGGTGGCGACGACTGCGTTCCCGGCGGCCAGAGCAGCCTTGGCGAGATCTACGCCCATTCCACGGCCTGCGCCGGTAATAAACCAAATGTTCTTATCAGTCATAGAACCTCCTACTGTGGGTTGGTTGAAGACCCAGAAGAGCATGCATACCGGTCTTCTTGTTGTCTGTCTGGCAGGTCTCATGTCTTCTCACAGCTAGATCTTCCCTGGAAGAACAGTCCAGCTTGCCCGTAAAAGCAGAGAAGAATGTTCTCTGTCTGGTGGTAATTATAAACGTGCCTTCGCACCAGATGGTAGAATAATTAGCGCAAATGCTTGTCTGATTCTGCACATCTTCCAGATGAGCGAGGGAGAAACAAGGGAAGAGGTTCCGATGAATGTGATAAACCATCAGCAGGCAGAACGCGAGACCGAGTGGATGCAAGCCAATCGCGATGAACTGGTGGAGCCTCAGAGAAAAGCGTTGGTTCGCCTGTATGTAGACCCATACGGACACGCACGACCACTCCTTCGGGCCAGAAATGCGAGGCGAGGGCACGTTGTGCAGCCACTGCACCTGAGACGGCATCGCTGGCGCGAGCAAAAGCCACGAAGAAGGCATCTCCTTGTGTGTCCACCTCGTGACCGTTCCACCGTTGAAATGCTGCGTGTAGGAGTTGGCGGTACTCCTCTAGCAGAACGGTGTAGCGCTCGCCCAACTGCTGAAGCAGACGAGTGGACCCCTCCATGTCGGTGAAGAGCAACGTGACGGTTCCCATCGGGAGGTGATACATACAGAACCTCTTTGTCTCTCAGCAGGGTACGTGTTACCATACTCATGCTTCCCAGTGCTAGCTATGTCTCAGTAGCGTCAGAACAGCAAAATGACTGATATCTTGAGCATTATACCGCATCATTAAACCGGGAGGAAGAAGGGGTGCAATACCCACATCATTGTTCCTGGACGTTGTACATGATCCGCTTCAGTATAGTGAAGGATTTTCAACACGCTCTCTCTTTAACAAGAAGCCCTTTGAGAGCAAGAACAGCCTCCTGCAAACGTCCTTGAAAGTTACTAAATCCGATCATGGGTAGATACGTATGTCTGGAGAGTCTCGATCTGCCTGGGCCTCATTGGAATGAAGGTGACTGCTGATGCTGCCCAACGATGCCAGAATCATTTACAATTTTCACAAGGCTTTATTACGGCACGGACAGCGCATCTGTGTCTTCGAGCGGCCGCGCTGCGAGAAATGTCCGATCACCGCTCTGTGCGACTACTATCAAACGGTGGTGAAGCCGCAATAAAAATTACAACAGGGAAATGTTCCGGGATACCCATCTAATCAGGATCAGAAATGTAGGAGTCGCACAGAGCGCTGCAGCGTCCCTACGGCTAGTCGATGCGGCAATTGCCTCCATCTGGGTCTGGAAAGCGTTCCAACCTGTGAAGCGGTCGACCAGCCGTACTCCTTGGCGATGATCTGAAAGAGTTCTTTGTGCATGATCTCCCCATCGTCCCCATTGCACATAAGTACGATACCCATTCCGCGCTCACAAAAGCCCTGCAAGAAGCACTTGAACCCGATGTTGTCACCGGAGTGTCGAAAACGTGCCGCTTCGCCTTGTCCCTTCAGTTCGAAGCCGAGTCCCCACTGTCTGCCGTCGGGAGGTGTTTGTGGTGTGAGCAGTTGGTCAACACTCTGCTTATCAAGGACTTTTGAGGGCCTACCCGCTCTAGCTAACTGTATATCAATTATGAGCTGCGCCAGATCAAACTGGGTAGTCCACAGCCCTGATGCTGCCAGTGCCGGAAAAATGCGCCACTTGCCCTTGATCGGCACTCCGTCAAAGTAATGTCCAGTCGCCGTTGTACTGAACCGTTGCGCTGAAAAGGACGGATGATAGCTGCTATCCCGCATGCCCAATGGCTCGAAGACCAGGGTCTGCATCAGGTCAGGAAAGGGTGTGCGTGTGAGATCCGTCAGTAGTTGTTGCAGGAGGGCGAAATGGCTTTCTGAGTACCGAAAGCGTGTTCCTGGGGGAATCTGCACCCGGACAGCCCGCGTCTTAGCGGGTGCCTCGCCATTGAGCACGTGCAGCAAAGTCGGCATATTGCTTCCCGGGCGGAAGCCGAGATACCAACTAAGGGTCAAACCAGCTGTGTGGCTCAGCAGGTGACGTAGGGTTACCTGTGACTGTCCCTTTCGATTATTGGGCACTTTCCATGAGACGAGATAGGAATTGAGATCTTCGTCTAGTTTGAGGAGGCCTTCCTGCACCAGTCGCAGGGCGGCTATGGCGGTGACCGGCTTGCTCACCGAGCAAGCTTGAAAGAGCGTGTTGGGAGTGACCAGGTCGGATCGACCGACCTCACACACCCCGTACCCACCTGCCCATATGAGCCGATAGTCGGCAATGACAGCAATACTGGCTCCCGGAACGTGATATCGTGCTATGCATTCGAGAAGCTCAGCCGGTCGAACAGGATGCATAGCCAGTGGGAGAATTGGCAGCAAACTACTTTCACTGGATGTTGTGCATTCGCTATGTGCATCAAGCGCCTCGATATGCATCATGCTCAGTCTCCTTTAGGTAATAAGACGGTTTCACAACAAGTCTACCGCCCCTCTCTGAAAAGCGGCTGAAATCAGTTTGAAATGAACCTGAATGGAGATCAGCCAGTAAGCCGAAACCACCAAATCTGAGAACAAGAGAGAGCTCATCCTATGGCTCGGGGCAAACGAAGCTGATGGATGCTTATGGCTTTGGCGATAGTCGGGTCTAGCAACCGTAAAAGGCTCTCGAGTCTGACTGTGCATGTTAACGCCAGGAAACCTCCTTGGCGCGGCGTAAGATAGTGAGCGCAAGCAGCGGGAAGATGAGGACAGACAGCAGTCCAGCGGCTATGAGGGCTGCGCCTGTGGCCTTTGTAATCAGACCGAGTTCCAAACCGATCTGCGATGCTGCAACAATGAACGAAAGCGACGTTGCCTGTAAGAGTCCTGCGACAACCGATCGACGATTGCCAACAAGTGGACGGTAGAGAAAAGCGGGCACACCCCTTACGAGCAATAACGCCATGAGGAAAATCGGCACCCGCGCAATGGTCGAAGGACTTGAGAAGAGCGCCGCCAGGTCGAACCGTATGCCGCTCGCTACGAAAAAGACTGGGATAAAGACACCAAAGCCAATTGCCTCAAGCTTTTGGCGAAATTGCGGGTGCGTCATCATGCGGTCTCCATCGACCATCCTCAGTATCACGCCAGCTACAAATGCACCAAGGATGGTTTCCAGTCCGAGCACCGATGCCAGAGCAACAAAGCCAACCAGTAACATGAAAGCGCCACGAACACGAATCTGCGCAGTCGTGTCCTGGAGGCGCAGTAACACTGCCGCAATTCGCTTCGATCGCTCCAGGCGCAGCACGACAAAAGCAAAACCAGCAGCCAGCAGTGCGAATCCCCCAAGCAGCACCAGCTTTGTAGCCGTGCCAGTGGCCTCACGTGAAAAGAAGAGCGTGAGCAGAATGATCGAGCCAAATTCAGCGAACATAGCGCCGGCAATGACGAGCTGTCCGAAGTCCGAGGCGCTCTCGCCTGCGTCCTTGAGCACCGGGATGACGATGCCTAATCCGGTCGCAACGAGGATAATCGCAATCAGCAGTGGTGAGATCACTTGCCCGGCTAGATAGAGTCCATACCCGGCCAGTAATGCCAGCCCGAGTGAAAGGAGAAAAGCCGAGCCAACGAACACCAGCAGGCGACCTCGTAACCGCTCGAGTTCGACCTCCAGACCTGCAAGAAAGAGGAGAAAAGCAAGCCCAAGTACCGAGAGGATCGAAATCGGCAAATCGACCTTAACCCAACCAAGCACGGATGGGCCAATAATGATACCGGCTACTATTTCGAGCACTATCTCGGGTAAACGGCGAGCAGGAGTAAGAGCGAGCAAAAGCGGTGCCAGGAAAGCAACGATGGCGACGATCAGCAATCCAGAGAAAGAAACATTTGGCATAACTTTCTCCTTCTTCCTATTTTGCCGTTGATTCCGCCGACCGCAGAATGGCTCTGGCTGGAGCGCCATCAGCGTCTTCGATCTTCAGCGGAAGGCAAATCAATTCGTATATTCCAGGTTCTATGTTGGTCAGGTTGAGGCCTTCGATAAGCCAGATGCCTGCCTCAAGCAGCGAATGGTGGGTCTCGACTCCATCTTTGGTGAAACCACCAACTGAGAGATAATCAATGCCAACGGTCTGAACCTGCTGTGCTGCAAGGTACCGTGCGGCCTCCTGCGAGATATAGACAAAGTCCTCGACAAAGTCATTGGTTTGCCAGCACCTGGGTGAGTTCATCGTCTTGAAGAGCACTCTCTCTCCTCGCTGAATCTTATGTTGACGGAGTTGTTCAGGTTTGATCGATTCGGGGTCGCGAATCTCAATCACACGGGCCAGCCCCATGCCAACAGACAACGGCATAATATGGATGCCTTGTCCTTTTTGAAAGAAGTGGAGCGGCGCATCCATGTGTGTTCCGGTGTGTGCTCCCATGGAGAGTTTGGAGACATTTGCAACATCTCCAAGCTCGATATCCTGTGTCCGTTCAATTGAAACAGGTGGGTTATCAGGCCAGTGGACCATACCGGTCCGCAGCGGGACCGAAACATCGATCCATTCATCTGTCACGTCATATCTCCTTTGTGTCAGGGTCATGAAGTCTTTCGATCGATACTTCAGTGATGTAGTCTGCTTACTTGTCCATTCGTTACACTTTAATATCCTATGCATCCTGTAACGAATCGAGACACAGCAAGACCAGATGTATGGAGCACGAAAAATGTGAGATATCTATAATAAATAAAAAAGAGAAGAGAGAAGAAGGAGGGTGTGCTGCACCTGCTACTCAAGGGCGAACATCAGCGCACATGAAGGTATGACAACCATTATGCATTTTCCTTTACCACGTGAGTATATACTCACCCAAGGGAACACAACGATAGGGGTTATCCCCGAATTGAGCCTCGTCTCGCACTTTCAGGTCGGATCCTGGCAGGTACTCTATCGACCAAAGGAAACGGGCAACATCGCACGCTGGGGGATACCGCTCATGATCCCCAACTTCTCGCGACTCAAGGATGGCATCTTCAAAGAGAAAGGCACAACTTTGCCCATCCATGGTTTTGGGCGCAGCTTACCGTGGATGGTCATTGAGCAGAACTCAAGTCTAATCAGCATACAGCTACTGAGCAACAGCGTGACCCGGCTTAACTATCCCTACGATTTTACCTTTACGGCAACTATTGTAGCGAGCGAAGAGATGCTCACGTATACCCTGACGATGGAGAACCGCAGTGATGAGGTAATGCCTATCGCCCCTGGCTTCCATCCCTACTTCGCCGTAGCGCAACAGGACAAAGCGAAACTCGTCATCGATGGCCTACCAGGTTTTGAGGTCGCTGCCTTTGATTGGGAGACAAACCCACCCGACAATCCCTATCCTTTCCCGCATCATGTCGCTATTCAGTTCCCCAATCGAGGTACTTTAACCATTGCCGAGCGACCCAGCGATGCCCGGTATTTGCTTGCCAACATGCAAGTCTGGACCGAGCCAGTGTCGGCGCCTGATCACGAGTTCGTGTGTTTTGAGCCGACAGTGAGTAGTGAAGATGCGCTCAATCGTCCCGCCGATCGCTTGAATATGGCACCTCACAGTTCACAGCAGATTGTATTGCAGTTGACCGCGATGCCATTGTAGATGTAGATAGAGCGATGCAGAAGGGAAAGGCTGATGCGCGAACATGTTTGAGCGAGAGAAGGATGATTGCACCAAATCAGCTATCGTCGCCCCGGCGATGACGAGCTGTCCATAATCTGAAGTGCTTTCACCAGCGTCTTTGAGCAGTGGAATGATTACCCCAAGAGAGGTTTCAGTGTCGTAGTCTCGACTTGAGTTTATTCGTTACACCTTTAGTTCTGTCCATATTGAGATACGTTTCCGCCTGGCTTCGTCAGATTATCTGCTCTCACTTTTTCTCCCATGTGTAACGAATCGGCGGAAGAAATGACCATGTGATGTGGAAAAGTACATGTTGTACAGAAGACAACACACAAGGAGATGAATGTCGATGACTCCAACAACACACTATGACGCGATTGTAATCGGTGCGGGCCAGGCAGGAGTTCCACTCTCCACCACATTAGCACGGGCAGGATGGAAAACCGCCCTTATCGAGCGGGTGCATGTAGGCGGTACCTGTATTAATGAGGGCTGCACGCCCACTAAGACAATGGTTGCCAGCGCGCGGGTGGCTTACCTGGCTAAACGAGCGGCAGACTACGGTGTAAATACTGGCCCAGTGACGCTGGATATGACAGTCCTGCGACAACGCAAACGAGCCATCGTGGATAGTTTCCGTAATAGCAGCCAGGGACGCATCGAAAATACTGAAGGCGTGGACCTCTTGATGGGAGAAGCGGCCTTTACCGGCCCGAAGACCCTGGAAGTACGCCTGAACAACGGCGAGACCCGCCAACTCACAGCCGGCACCATCCTCCTCAATGCCGGTGCCCGACCGGCGAAGCCGTCTATGACTGGAATAGAAGATGTGGCAACGCTCGATTCGACCTCGATTATGGAGGTGGATACCGTGCCCGAGCATCTCCTGGTCGTTGGTGGAGGTTACATTGGGCTGGAATTTGGTCAGATGTTCACCCGCTTCGGCAGTCAAGTCACTGTCATACAACGGGGAGCGAATCTCTTGGCTCGTGAAGATCCAGATGTGGCCGAGGAAGTGGCGAATATTATGCGCGAGGACGGCTTAGAAATCTTGTTAGAGACCAAGACTGTTAGTGTCAAACAGCCTTCTAGGGGAAATATTGAGTTGATAGTGCAGACGAAGATGGGAGAACGTACCCTCAACGGATCGCACCTGCTCATGGCAGCCGGACGGGTGCCCAATGCCGATTGGCTCAATTTGGATGCAGCAGGAATACAGACGGACAAACGCGGTTTCATTCAGGTGAATGAGCGGTTGGAGACCAACGTACCGGGTATATATGCACTCGGTGATATCAAGGGTGGCCCGTCCTTCACGCATATCTCCTACGGTGATTTCCGCATCATTCGTACCAATCTCCTCGAGAAGGGGAATGCCAGCATACACGAACGGCTGGTCCCCTACACTGTGTTCATTGACCCACAACTCGGTCGCATCGGATTGAGCGAGACGGACGCACGCGCTCAGGGCCGAAACATCCAGGTCGCCAAGATGCCTATGAATTATGTGGCACGCGCATTAGAAATGGATGAATCCCGCGGTTTCATGAAAGCAGTGGTGGATGCCGAGACGGGCCAGATTCTCGGTGCTGCCGTCCTGGGCATTGAAGGCGGCGAGATCATGGCCATCCTGGAAGTGGCGATGATCGGCAAGGTTCCCTATACCGTTCTGCGCGATACCGTCTTTAGTCATCCGACACTGGCTGAGTCACTGAATAATCTGTTCTCGACTCTCAATCAGTAAACCAGTGAGCAGGAGAGAGAACCGAGATACATCCCAAAAAGGAGATACCAGTCAGATAGGAATGGTAGGCATACTGCGGTGTAATACCGTGAAGCGTGAGACAAAAGAGAAGTTGTACAGTTAGCGGGTATCCTGAATGATGCCCGAGTCGAAAGAAAGAAAAACAACTATGCACAAAACCACTATCCTCTTTGGATATCCCAAAAATTCAACCGAGTTCGACCGCCATTATCACGAAATACACCTCCCTCTTACCAGCAAGCTGAAAGGGATTAGGGGGTTGACGATAGGAAAGCTCGAGACTGGTGACAACGGCGAGAAAGCCCCGTATTATTTGATGACCGCCATCTATACAGACTCTCGCGCAGCGCTGAATGCTACGCTTACCACTCCCGAGGGGCAGGCAGTCCTCAAGGATGTACCAAACTTCGCGACTGGAGGATTCACCCTCTTGCATGATGATGAAGAGGTGCTCATTCCACTGACCTTGTCCTGATATGCTGAAATCGCGAGAGACCCGGACGATCATATAATTGCTATTGACAATACGTACTGGACAGAGCTCAACTCTTTGAGCTCTGTCCAGTACGTATGAAGTTCAGTAAGTAACAGCATGGTTGACAAGAAGGTATAAAGCTTGGCTTACGAACTGCGAGAGGAGGCCACAGCAAGCTCATCCCTCACCTGAATCACGTCTTCCTGTGCTACTGCTGAATTTATCGTCATGTTCACCACTTCCCAGCGAGAGCGCTCTCCCTCACGCCAGAAGTGCAGGGTGAACGTGCAAGGACCAACACGCAGATCCCGCAATACGACTTCCGAAAACCACTCGGGCAAAGTTGGATTGACGTAGAGTCGCTTGTTGGGGGCATCGGCACGCAGCCCAAGGATGGTCTGCACCATTTGGAAGACACTGCCGGAGGCCCACCCTTGAGTGCGCCACGTGCAAATCCTGTGGACACGCTCATGTTCTGGAGCGAGATGATCAGGCTATCACGTCCAAAGAGGGTGACAAACCAGGGCACACCAGCCGCTGGCACCCACTCCTCTTCTGATACATCCAGGTCATAAATGCGCAAGGCTCCCATGTCTTCGATTGCCTGCCGGTACGCACGATACACGTGTTCATTCGGCGTCAATAGCTTCGGGCTGCTCCTCAGCCAACGCTCCTGGAGTTCGTCGAGTTCGCTGTGCGGCTCTACCAGTTCCTCAGAGGTTCGGTGGCCATAGACCGGTTCCATGACCTGCTGCCCATGTTCGAAGATCAGTTCGCCGCATGTCTGTCACTCCTGGCCCGGCTCCAGTTCAAGTTCAAAGAAGATGCGTCCATTGGCGAACTCGACAGGCACACCTGGGCTTGGAATCGCGTAGGTTACGGCGCGGTGAAAATCTTTATTATCGTAGCTGGTGCGCAGCCGTCGCTCCTGTGTATCCCATGCGCTGAGCATTCTGCCGCGGTTGACCAGCCGTTTGGATTTTACCTCGAAGAGATCGGCAAAATCCGAGCGCAGAGCCAATTCCAGCGTAACACTCATCTTTTTGCCGGTATAGTTCGTGACGTAGAAGTCTTCGTGAACGCCACCTTCAATGGTACGTTCAAGCGTCAAGCCGATCGTGTTTTCAGCAATATCACCATCCTCCGTACTGATTTTGGGATTGGTGAGATATGTCCGCGAGGCATAGAAACTGAGTTGACTCGAATTGACCAGGACCCAGGGGATGCGGTTGATGAAGAGATGGTAGTAACTGACGAAGCGCGTATCGATTGCGAATACGCCCTCATCGGTTTGTGGATTGATCTCGCCACCCGAATTGGTGACCATGAAGGTCCGTCCCTGGCTGATCGTGATGCCAGGGGGTGCTACTTTGATCTCAATAGGCATAGGTTCCTCCTTCTCTTTACATGCCGCCTGATCGTCAAGTCTTTCGATCGATACTTCAGCGATGTAGTCTTGTCACTCGTCCATTCGTTACACTCTAAAATCACGCAAAGGAGCAGGTGGAGTTGAAGGCCTCTTGAGAGTATTCCCCTGGCTAGCTCACCTCTCTTAGCTTCAGATTCTATGCAAGTGTAACGAATCGATGTACTTCAGGACGGTATGATTGAGGCGCAGAAGAAATTACTGAGGATACGTGAAGGAAGACTCCAACATTACAATGTAGGCAACGATGTGCTGGTTCCTTCTCATCTGGAACGGATAGGACACGAAGATGAATACGGACATGCATGCGAAAGAGCATCTCGAAATAATGGCAAATGTTGGGGCCCGAGTTCGTGGTATCGATGCAAAACGCCTCAGGCTTGCTCAGCTGCAAGTAGGGCTCGCATTCTCCGCTTTCATTTTGATCGGTGCAAACGATGGCGCGTTAGGCGTTCTCATACCAAGCATGCGTCTACATTATGGTGTTGATATAGCGACGATTGGTTTGCTCTTTCTTTTTCAAACCATTGGCTATCTCATCGCTGCCTTCAATAGCGGACTGCTCGTGGAGAAGTTGGGGAATCGGCGCTTCCTGGCGTTAGGTGTTGCGAGCTTCCTCCTCGGTGTGGGAGCCCTCAGTCTTATGCCATCTTTTGTCATAGTACTGATCATGATGTTACCGCTCGGTTTCGGAGTAGCCATCATCGATGCTGGCCTGAACATATATATTGCAAGTATGCCTCGGAATGCCGCGCTCCTGAATTATCTGCATGCATTCTATGGAACGGGAGCATTGCTTGGCCCAGTGATCGCTTCTGCTTTCCTGGCAATGAGATGGGGGTGGAATAGTGTCTATATCGTGTGGATCGGGATGAGCCTGGTATTGTTGGTCGGCTTTCAACTGGTCTTTAAGGATCAGAACATCTCATCCCCAGAAGACCTGGCGACCAAGCCCAAAAGCAACGTTCTTGTGGCCGCTCTCAGCGTGCCCTTCGTCTGGATCGCAGCTCTTTTTATGCTCATCTACGTGGGAGCTGAGGTAAGTGTCGGCAGTTGGAGCTACAGTTTTCTGACAGAGGAACGGCATGCATCTATCCTCCTCGCGGGCTGGATGGTCAGTGGCTACTGGATAGGGCTCACACTTGGACGTCTAACGCTAGCACGAGTAGCACTTCGGGTAGGGAGCGCGCGATTGATACAGGGGTGTCTTGTAGGGGTAGTCATCGGCGTGCTTTTGGTTTGGCTGCTGCCGTTCTATGCGGTCTCTGCAGTTGGTCTAGGGTTGATCGGCTTCAGCTTTGGCCCAATCTATCCAACCACGATTGCCCTGATATCGAACAAGGTGTCCAGCCGCATTCTCCCAAGTGCTATTGGCTTCATGGTGAGCTTAGGGAGTGTGGGTGCAGCCGTATGCCCCTGGTTAGCGGGAATGCTGGCTGAACACGTTGGCCTCTTGTCACTGCTGCCCTATGTGATCTTTCTCACCGCCGTAATGGTCTGCTTATGGCAGGCGTTGCAGGTCAGTCCAAAGGGTCCACACGTGTCCTTACAAGAACTTGGTTAAGGTGGGGCCAGAAAGGTTAGGAGACATCATCATGGCTACCCCAACTTCCAAAATGGGTGAGCACATCGCTTTACCTGGAAAACAAAAAACACTGATAGGGAGAATCTGGCGTGTCCTGCTTGTGCTTGTCGTCCTACTTGTACTCCTGGCGGCTGCAGGACTGCTGTACCAGGGGATCGCCAGTGCTGTTGATGCGTCCAGGTACCCGGCATCCGGCAAATTGATCAATGTGGGTGGTTATCGCCTACATATCAACTGTATAGGTACCGGCAGTCCGACCGTAATCCTGGATGCTGGATTAGGTGGCAGTTCCCTCGATTGGAGCCTGGTGCAACCAGAGGTGGCAACCTTCACGAGGGTGTGTTCCTATGACCGCGCAGGCTATGGCTGGAGTGACTACGGCCCGAAGCCACGTACCAGTGGGCGCATTGTGGCGGAATTGCACACGCTGCTCATCGGAGCGGGCATCCCTGGCCCTTACATACTGGTCGGTCAGTCCTTCGGAGGATTGAATGTGCGCCTGTATGCCTACACGTATCCACAAGAGGTCGCAGGTATGGTGCTCGTTGATGCTTCGCATGAAAATGATCCGACGGCGCTAAAAGCCATCATGGATGGGCAGCAGCAACTCTCCACGTGCCAGCATTTCGCTCCATTTGGTGTGGTGCGCCTGCTGGGTTCCTTGAATCAGTTCATCTCCCCATACCCATCTGCTATCCAAGCTGTGGTGAAGGCTCACCTGTATCAAACCCGTTTCTGTGGGACCTGGTATGATGAAAGTGCCGCGTGGGACGAGAGTATCTCTCAAGTGCTCACTGCTCGAGCGCAGCACTCGTTAGGGCACCTGCCCCTGGTGGTCATCACCCATGGGAAAGATCTCGATGCCTCCTGGCAAGCCCTGCAAAATGACCTTGCCGGTCTCTCATCCAATAGCACCCACGTCATCGCCTCAATGAGCGGTCATGCCATCATGTTCGACCAGCCTGATCTGGTCATCGCTTCCATCAGGCAGATCATCACAAAAAACCTCAACGCTGGACATTCTTTCATAACGTCCGCAATGACATCGTGCAAAGGGCAAGTCACTGCCCGCTTGCTATACACGACGAGAGGACGTGCAATGAACACTATTCCCTTCTCTTATAGACGAGAGAGGAGGTGCGATGGTACTACCAGTGCACCCCTACTAATACCTGATATGAATACAGACAAGAAGGTGACGAAGGCACTCACCGAATCAGAAGAAAGAGAGACTGCTCTTTCCGCTTGAGGGAGGGCAACCCATTGCACTCATATGCACGTGCCTTGAGAAGGAGAAAACCATCATGACACTTATGAAACGTTATCCACTCATCACATTTTTTGTGCTGGCCTACGCACTCTCGTGGTGGCCATGGCTGCTGTATACGGCTCACCTTTTCCCCTTTCCCCTCTTCCCCACAGGTCCGGCGCTCGCCGCGCTGCTCATGACGGGGATCATCGGCGGCCGGGCCGGGACGAAGACGTTGCTGCTCCGACTGGTGCAGTGGCGTGCCAGGCCACGCTGGTACGCAGTGGTTTTGTTGTTGCCCGTTGTCATCTGGGGAGCGGCTGTCATTCTCAATGCGCTGCTCGGCGCACCAGTACCCGCGGTGGCGAATTTGGCGGGCTGGCCCAGCCTCGTGCTCGGATTTCTCCTCTATCTGGTCAATCCCCTGGCGGGTCCTCTGGGGGAGGAGCCTGGTTGGCGTGGCTTTGCTCTGCCGCACCTTCAGACGAAGTGGTCGGCGCTCGTCGCCAGCCTGATCCTCTCGGTGTTCTGGGCAGGGTGGCATCTGCCGCTCATTCTGAGTGGGCAAGTTCCCTGGCAGCTGCTCCTGTCGTTCATCCCGCTGACCATTCTCTTTACCTGGGTATACAACGGGACGATTGGGAGTCTGTTCATGGTGCTTGTGTTCCACGCCTCGTTCGATGCGCTAGGGGACTACGTCTACCCATTGTTCTCAGGCCCGTACCTGCAACGAGATTACGTGTTGATCGCCGTCGTGGCCAGTGTCGTGGCGCTCCTCGTAGTGATTGCGACCGGGCCTGCGCGTCTTTCGAGCGCCTCCAAGCAGGTGACGACGCCTGTCGCCGTACCAGTGATGGTCGTCTGAAGAGACACTTCGTACCGTTCGGGAAGAGGCAACCCATTGCACTGGGAAGGGAGAACGAGACCATTCCAAAGCGAGGGCAATCTGGTTGCTTGCTAGAACAAGTATTGTCCTTCTGTTCGTCAGAAGACCACCCGCTATGAGGCTTATCTCTTGAACGGTTCCCTTCTTCTCGCGAGATCATTAGAAACCAAGCAGTCGGTTTGCCCTCGCTTTGGAATGGTCTCCATGTTCAGATCTGTTCTGATCCTAACAAGGTTGATGTGTCGCAGTCGCATACATAAGGGGCAGATTTGTCTGCCCCTCCACCAGAAAATCCTCATGCACACCCTCTCCTGGTAACCAAAACATTACAAGATGCTGTTGATAGCTCATGAGTGGTGGATGCTCAGACAGGAGTGACTAACCTCGGCAAGAGAGTACCCTCATGTAGTATACTATGGGTAATTACTTGCTCAGATGTGGGTAATTCTGTGGATTATTCCTCTTTGTCACTTTACACGGATGGGCATTCTGCATTGTTCAGGATGCAAGGAAGGGAGTTCGCTTTGCCAGAAAAGCCCACTATTGGCCAATTACGCGAAATCGCACACATGTATGGGATGCATTTGAACGATGCAGACCTCACATCGTTTCGGGGTTTGATGAGTGCAATTTTTGAGTCGTATCGTCGCATCGATCAGCTCTCCGAACCCGCACTTCCGGTGCGCTATGCACGAACTGGAGGCTATCGTCCCAAGGCAGAAGAGAATCCGCTGAACGCCTGGTATCAGCGGTGTTCCATCAAAGGTGCAGCGCGTGGTCCCCTGGCAGGGAAACGTATTGCGATCAAGGATAACGTCTGTGTCGCGGGCGTGCCGATGATGAATGGTTCCCTGGTGCTCGAGGGGTATGTGCCGGAATTCGATGCCACCATCGTGACACGGATCCTTGATGCGGGCGGCGAAATCGTTGGGAAGGCTGTTTGCGAGAGTCTCTGCTTCTCGGGCAGTAGCTTCACCGCCGATACAGGTCCCGTGCTGAACCCACACCGTCCCGCTTACTCTGCGGGCGGCTCATCCAGCGGCAGTGCTGCTCTGGTCGTAGCTGGTGAGTGCGATATGGCGATTGGAGGCGACCAGGGTGGCTCGATTACCATCCCGAGTTGCTGGTGCGGCGCGTATGGTCTCAAACCCACCTATGGTCTTGTCCCCTATACGGGTGTTTTTCCTATCGAACTGACGCTGGACCATACCGGTCCCATTGCCTCCACGACTGCCGATGTGGCCTTATTGCTCGAAGTGATCGCGGGCGAGGACGGGCTTGATCCTCGCCAGTACGGAGTCAAGCCTGAGACGTATACAAGCGCCCTGCGCAACGATACAGAAGGGATACATGTCGGCATTGTGAGTGAGGGCTTTGGATGGCCCGGGCTATCCGAGAAAGATGCAGATGAACTGGTTGAGGCAGCAGCCCATCGCTTCTCCGAAGTCGGTTCCCAGGTCAGCACACTTTCTATTCCCATGCACCGCGACGGCAAACATATCTGGAATGCTATCAAGGTGGAGGGGTCGGCGATGCTCATGGTACGCGGCAATAGCATGGGCACCAATTGGAAGGGGCATTACAGCCTTTCGCTCCTAGATGCCTTCGCACAGGGATGCATCACCAGGGCAGACGACTTCTTCGAGACACTCAAGTTAACCACCCTGCTAGGCCAATACATGCAAGATAGGTATCACGGGCGCTATTATGCCAAGGCGCAAAACCTGGCCCGCACGCTTACTGCCGCCTACGATGACGCCCTGCAGACCGTTGATCTGCTGGTCATGCCAACGACGCCCATGAAAGCACCTATGCTGCCACCTGGCGATGCCCCGCTTGAAGAGAGGGTCGCACGAGCCTCGGGGATGAACGGAGGGTTGAATGCCAACAACTGTCCCTTCAACGTCACAGGTCATCCTGTCATGACGGTACCTTGCGGTCTTATAGAAGGCTTACCCATCGGCATGATGCTGGTGGGCAGGAGGGGAGAAGACGCGATCGTGCTCCGCGCAGCTCATGCCTTCGAGCAGATCAGCGGCTACACGGTTCGCCCTCAGCATCTTCCGCTCTCACAGACCAAGAATGGATAGAACTTGACACTGGTACCGCCGGTTTGTGCCGGTAACCGCTGAACGATGAGGTGCATAGATAGATGGCACGCCATGCTATTCACCGGGTAATCGATAATCACCTGCTTCCGCCTGAGAGCGCCGATGCTAGCTTCCCGCCGATTCAGGTTGGCTCAGAGGCCTGGTATGCGTGGCTGAGTCAGCCGACTCCGCGCTCTTTTGCCTTTTCCAGCCCCCAGGGTACCTTGACCGCTCGGCGCGAAGAGCGGCATGGCACCTGGTACTGGTATGCCTACCGCTCCCTGTCCGGTCGCCTTCACAAAGCCTACCTCGGCAAGTCCGAGGAACTCACTCTTCCGCGGCTTCACGAAGCGGCCACTGTGCTCTCGGCAGAGGGTGCAACAAGTCTACGACCACCCGATACGCTGAGTTCTCCTCAACCTCCTACTGCCACCAGCATGCCGTCTCTCCACCTGCTCACGACCAAAATTTCTGTGCCGCCAGCCCGCCTAAATATGGTAACGCGTCCAAGGCTCACGCAACGGATGAACACTGCACTGAGGGGCGCCCTTACTCTCATCGCTGCCCCTGCTGGCTGGGGCAAGACGACCTTGCTCAGTGCCTGGCATGCTGATGCTAACCCTGGTGCCTGGCCCCTTGCCTGGGTATCGCTCGATGAAGGCGATAACGACCCGCTCCGCTTCTGGACGTATGTCATCAGTGCGCTCAATACGCTGCACTCGGGAGTAGGTGAGACCGCCCTGGAGCTGATGTACGCCTCATCGTCACCACCGATCGAGGACGTACTCACATCCCTGCTGAACGCCCTGATCCAACTCCCTACGGAGACCGTGCTGGTGTTGGACGACTATCACCTCATCGAGGCTCAACCCATCCACGATGCGCTCACGTATCTCGTGGAGCACCTGCCACCGAATGTGCACCTGGTCATCGCCAGTCGAAGGGACCCACTCCTACCACTGGCACGTCTGCGTGCGCGCAGCGCTTTGACCGAGCTGCGTGCCGCTAACTTACGCTTCACTGCTGAGGAAACCACCGCCTTTCTCACGGAGGTCATGGGGCTCTCGCTTTCAGCAGAGCAGGTAGCCGCCCTGGAGGCGCGCACGGAGGGGTGGATTGCCGGGCTGCACCTGGCTGCCCTCTCCCTGCAAGGGCGAGACGATGTGGCGAGCTTCATCGCCTCCTTTACGGGCAGCCATCGCTACGTGGTGGATTACCTGGTCGAAGAAGTCCTCTCGCGGCAACCAGAAGAAGTCCAGGACTTTTTATTACAGACTTGCCTGCTGGATCGGCTCAGTGGGCCGCTCTGCGATGCTGTGCGTGGAAGAGAGGATAGTCAGCGGCTGCTAGAGCATGTAGAGCGGAGCAACCTGTTCCTCGTCGCACTCGACGAGGAACGCCAGTGGTACCGCTACCATCATTTGTTTGCTGAGGTGTTGCGCAGTCGTTTGCAGCAACAACAGCCGTTAGTGGTTCCGGAGTTCCACCGCCGGGCTAGTGGCTGGTACAAGCAACACAAGTTGTTTGACGAGGCGGTAACGCATGCGCTGGCCATTCCTGATGTCGAGCACGCTGCTCGCTTGATCGAACAGTACGCCCAGTTGACCAACTTTCCGAGTCAGTTCCAGGCGTTGCTCGGCTGGCTGAACAGGCTGCCCGATGCGCTCGTCCGCACCCAGCCCTCCCTCTGCCTCATGCATGCCATCACGCTAATGTTAACGCATCAGCTAGAGAAGTCTTCGGCTCGCTTGCAGGATGCTGAACGCTGTCTAGAGGTGGAGATGCCTGCCGAACAGCGACGTACCATCCTGGGCCAATTAGCCGCCTTCCGCAGCCAACTGGCTCGTCTCGTTGGCGATTACGAACGGTGTATACCCCTTGCACAACAAGCACTGGAGCTGTTGCCGGAGACGAAGGAGATGTCCCTCACGCTTATGTTGCATGCGAGTGCTCTTGGGACTGCGGCCAATGCTTATCTTGTGGATGGGGATATGACACCCGTGACAGAGCGCTTCGTCGAGATAACGTTGGCATCCGTGCGCGCCCTGGGCAACCTCCCAACAACCATGAGAAGTATCTCCAATCTGGCTCGGCTACAGATGTTGCAGGGAAGGCTGCGCCAGGCTGCAGTCACCATTGAGCAAGCAGCTCAGTTGGCAGCTGGGCATGGAGGCCTTCAGGCTCTGATCAACGGTGCGGACTACTACTTCATTCTGGGAGATTTGCGGCGTGAGTGGAACCAGCTAGACAGGGCCGAGCAGCTGTTGGTGCAGGGTATGAGTCTTATCAAGGAAACGGCATCCGCAGACGCCGAGATGATCACGCGAGGCTACCTTGCCCTGGCTCGCCTCCAACAAGCTCGGTGGGAGAGCAACCAGGCACGCGAGACGCTCGATGCGTTCACTCAGTTGGCTGACCAGCGCAGCTTTGCCTCTACCCTACTGGCTCACGGGGCGGCGGTGCGTGCGCAGGTGGAGCTAGCGCAAGGTAACTTGGCGGCTGCCATTCAGTGGGCAGAGACACAAGGTTTGTCTGAGGTTTCCAACCTGAGCTACCCTCGCGAGCAGGAGTACCTGACGCTGGTACGGGTACTCAATGCACAAGGGCGAGAGCATCCAGCAAGTCCGTTTCTCTCGCAGGCACTCATCTTGCTGGAGCGACTCCAAGAGGATGCCGAGGCAAAGATGCGCATGCGGAGTATGCTGGAAATCCTCCTCCTCCGCGCATTAACATTACAGGCGCAGGGGGTCCACACAGAGGCTTTAACTACTCTCGGTCGTGCATTGCTTTTAGCCGAACAGGAGGGTTACATCCGCCTCTTCCTAGATGAAGGGCCCCCGCTGGTAGCTTTGCTGCGCCAGGCGCAGAAGCACAAGGTGGCAACAGGATACGTGATGACTCTGCTGGAGGTAGCAGGTGAACCGAGAGGTGTGGTTTCCGATCTCCCTGCCCTGCGCTCCAGTCCCCTGGTGGAACCACTCACTGCACGCGAGCGTGAGGTGCTGCGGCTGCTCATAGATGGCGCGTCCAACCGCGAGATCGCAGCCTCCCTGGTACTTAGCATCAACACGGTCAAGAAACACATCCTGAACCTCTGTGGCAAATTGGGTGTACAGAGCCGTGCCCATGCCGTAGCCCGTGCCAGAACTCTCAATCTCTTGCTGGGAGCGGGTGAGGAGGGGTGAGCCGGGAAGGTGACGTATCTTCTACACCTTTGCCTGGCAAAACACTTTATCTTCTCCTAGAGATGCAGCGCCCCATGGAGGTTATTCGTCTTTCACCCACTTCCCCTAAACCCCCTCAAAAAAGTAACCCTGCAATTACTTCTTTGGGGTACTGTCTTTGCTTCTTCCTTCGGCTATACTCCTCCTAGACACCAGCACGGTCAAGAAGTGGTACCGGGAAGGAGGAGCGATGCCTGTCTACGAAATTCGCGTCAAAGAGCATCTCGATCAGCGTTGGTCGGCGTGGTTTGATGGGATGACGATAACCAACGAGGCAAACGGTGACGCCATCATCTCTGGTCCGCTTGTGGATCAGGCTGCGTTGCATAGTGTGCTCATAAGAGTATACAACTTGAACTTAACGTTGATATCGGTCTTGCACGTCGAGGCTGACTAGGGTCTTTAAATAGAGAAATAAAGAAGTCATTGTGCAAGGCATAGAAGAGTAAGACGGATATCCTGGGGTTATTGTTCCATAGAACGAGAATCTGCATCTCTCACGCACACCCTGAACACAACCGAAAGGAGGAGTCGTGATAAGCAAAGGAACGTACCAGCGTGAAAATCTATTTGAAGTGGCCGTCGTCCAGCACACAATCACCGGAACAAACCTGGCAGGTGTGGTGGCCTCTGCTGACGATCTCTATCTCATCGAGCAGCTACGCAGTGGCAATGAGGCCGCTTTTGTAGCATTGATCGACCGTTATGCTAATGCCATGCTGCGTCTTGCTAGGGTCTACGTAACGGCATGGGCAGTGGCTGAAGAGGTGGTACAGGAAACGTGGTTGGCGGTTCTTGAGGGTCTGAGTCGCTTCGAGGGACGCTCATCTCTGAAGACCTGGATGTTTCGCATTCTCACCAACTGTGCCAAAACACGTGCCCAGCGCGAAGGACGCAGCATTCCCCTCTCTTCACTCTCAGACATGGACACTGATTACCATGAACCCGCTGTCGATCCTGATCGCTTCTTGCCAGCAGATCACCAGTGGCCCGGTCATTGGATCTCGTTCCCCGCCAATTGGGAGGAAATGCCTGAGGATCGCCTGCTTTCACAGGAAACTCGTGCGTGCATTGATCGAGCAATCGAAGTACTGCCGCCCAATCAGCGTGTGATCATCACCTTGCGTGACATCGAGGGATGGGGTTCAGAGGAAACCTGTACCTTCCTTGGCATTTCCGAGGTCAATCAAAGAGTGCTCCTCCATCGTGCCAGGTCAAAGGTTCGGGGTGTGATTGAGAAGTACTTCGAGGAAGAATAGGGAGTAGTTCGAACAGAAAACAACGAGATGTTTTTCGCAAAGAAAGGACTTCTTCGGCCTCGACCTGGCGCAGTCACCAGTCGGGCCACCACCTGAGACGATCTTGGATTGGAGAGCGGACTGACAAGGAGGGCAAGGAAAATCTATGGATTGGTATAAGGAACCCCCGATGTGGACTGTAGACGGCAGCACGATCACCATGAGGTCAGGGCCAAAAACCGATTTCTGGCGCACAACTCACTATGGGTTCATCCGTGACAACGGGCACTTCTATTATCGCCACGTCGCGGACGATTTCCTTGTCGAGGTCAAAGTCAGCGGTGCCTACACGGCTTTGTACGATCAAGCCGGGCTCATGGTGCGTGTAGACGAGGCGAATTGGATCAAGTGTGGCATCGAGTTCGTCGATGGCGTACAGCAGGTCAGCGCCGTCGTCACACGTGAGTACTCGGACTGGTCCGTTGCGCCCCTTCCCGGCAAACCTGTTGCGATCTGGTTGCGTCTAACTCGGCATGGATCAGCTATAGAGATCCATTATTCGCTCGATGGTGTACAGTACCAGATGCTCAGGCTGGCTTACTTCATACCATCTAAGACAATGAGTGTCGGACTGATGTGTGCGTCACCTGATGGAGCGGGTTTCACCGTTACCTTCGAGGGACTCACTATTCAGAGCATATAGATGTGGCTATTCTGCTGCCACTCATCACGCATCCCGATCACATAGAAGCACGCTGTTTGACTGAGGTGCACCCACCTACCTCCTTCTCAGCGTTCCCAGGATGCTACCTCATCGAACGACTTGCGGCCGTTTCCCTTGTAGGAGGCTGCTTCTGGGTAGGGAGAGGATATCCAAAGGAGATCGCTACATCGAAGTGCTGATCTAGGGGAACACCCAGGATGGCCTTGGCCTTTCAGGAACAAGAATCGATCTACGTGTAACGAATCGGCGTCCAGCAAGACCATATCACGGAGCACGGAAACACAGTAGTGTGAGTGGTGGAGGAGGTTGCAGTGCGACAGTGCCAACGCCTCTTCCTCGATCAAGGCATGCTTATCGCCTGTGTGCCATGTCCATACTTCCTGGAAGTCAATAATGCTGATGGCCGTCCAGTACGAGAATGTTTTGAACGAAATTCTAAAAGAGAGGATACACAATGAAAGCAATAGCAGTCTATCCAGGTAAACCGAATTCGATGCATTTGGAAGAGATACCGATGCCAAAAGTGACGGACATTCCAAATGGGCGAGGTGTATTGGTGAAAGTATTGCGTGTGGGCGTTGACGGCACAGACAAGGAAATCAATGCGGCAGAGTATGGCATGGCACCGGAGGGCTACAACTTCCTCATTACTGGTCATGAGAACTTTGGTCAGGTGATGGAGGTTGGCTCACAAGTGCCAGATACTATTCGACCAGGAACGTATGTTGTAGCTACCGTGCGCCGCCCAGGGCATAGCATTTACGATCAAATTGGCCTCCAGGACATGACAACCGATGATGTGTACTATGAGCGCGGCATCAACCTGCGCCATGGCTATCTCGCTGAGTACTACGTTGAGGATGCAGCGTACATCGTAACGCTCCCTGCTACTCTACTTGAGGTCGGGGTGCTGCTAGAGCCGACGACGGTGGCGCAGAAGGGACTGAATCAGGCCTATGAGATTCAGAGACGATTGAAAGTCTGGCAACCACGCCGCGCAGCGGTTGTCGGAGCAGGTACCATTGGCTTACTTGCGACCCTGGGGATGCGCCTGCGAGGCGTAGAGGTGACCTGCTACTCTCGTCGATTGCCACCGTATTTTAACAGCGATCTCATCACCGAACTTGGCGCTCACTACGTCAGTTCGCAACAGGCGACACTCACCGAAGCGAGTGAAATGCATGGCCCATTCGATATCATCTTTGAAGCCTCCGGCTTTAGTCCGCTGGCCTTTCAGGCGGCGGAGGCGCTTGGCAAAAATGGCGTCCTCTTGCTCTCAAGCGTCACGGGAGGAGAGAAGAAAGTCGAGGTGAACGCGGATAAGATCAACCAGGGCTTTGTGCTTGGGAACAAGGTGATGGTCGGAACGGTGAACGCTTCTCATGCCGACTTCGTCAGCGGCGTGAATGACCTGGTCAAGGCGGAAGCTTTCTTTCCTGGTTGGTTGAACAAATTGCTCACCACACGTGTCAATGGTCTAGAAAACTATGCAGAGATGCTACGCCATCTCACCCAGGACAAGGAAGCTATCAAAGTCTATGTCGAGGTCGCGCAAGAAATGTAGGGGCATCCCTTGCGGATGCCCGGCTCCGATGTCCTTACACAGCCTATATGGGATATCTATGAAATGCTAAGGAGAGAGATCATGAGTAACGTGCCAATTGCCGATTATGCTTTACTGTCAGACTGTCGCTCAGCCGCGCTGGTCAACCGCGCTGGTTCTGTTGATTGGCTGTGCTTTCCCCGCTTCGATGGGCCCTCGGTCTTTGCCCGACTGTTGGACGAGCAAGCGGGACACTGGTCCATCTACCCGGTTAATGCTACCGAGGTGAGCCGCCGCTACATTGAGGGGACTATGGCACTTGAGACGACCTTTCGCACCCCAACGGGCAGCGCCGTACTGGTCGAGGCGATGGCTATGGGGCGCAATGAGCGCGGACACGAACTGGGCATCAACTCGCCTGGTATATTGCTCCGCTCTGTATCGTGCCAGAGCGGCACGGTGGAGATAGAGCTTGAGTATGCACCCCGCTTCGAATACGGCCTCATCCATCCCCTGCTGAGGCCAATTGAGGGAGGTATCCTCGCCCGTGGTGGCGCAGATGTCCTGGTACTCTCTACACCACTGGAGGTAGCCATAGATGGCTCAATTGCACGCGCTCGCTTCACCCTTCAGGCTGGTGAGCAGGCGAGCTTCGCACTACAGCACCGGGCTAGCTGGGAGAACACTCCGGAGGTGTATACGCAGGTGGCGATCACCGACTACCTGCATGACACTGTTGTGGGATGGCGTACCTGGTCAGACCTTCATCAACGATACGCGGGACCATGGCGGGACCTGGTCCATCACAGTGGCCGTGTACTGCAAGCGCTCATGTTCCGTCCCACGGGAGCACTCGTCGCCGCACCCACCACCTCGCTGCCGGAGTCGGTGGGGGGAGAGCGCAACTGGGATTACCGCTACACCTGGATTCGTGACGCCAGCTTTACGCTGCACGCCCTTTGGGTCGCTGCCTGTCCTGATGAGGCGCACTGGTTCTTCTCCTGGATGGCCGGTGCAGTGGCTACCCAGATCAGGCGAGGCGTTGATCTTCAGATTATGTTCGGAGTCGGTGGCGAGCGCGATCTGAGCGAACGCTCGCTCGATCACCTGGCTGGATGGCGTGCCAGTCGCCCGGTACGCATCGGCAATGGTGCCTGGAATCAGCGCCAGCTCGACGTCTACGGGGAGCTCCTCGATGCGGCGCACCGCCTGCAAGACCAACTCAGTGGACTCGACGAGGTTACACGCAACTTCCTGGTCGAGGTTGCCGATGCCGCTGCAGCACGTTGGCGGGAGCACGACCAGGGCATCTGGGAGGTGCGTGGAGACCCAAGGGATTTCCTATACTCAAAGCTCATGTGTTGGGTAGCACTTGACCGCGCTATCGATCTTGCCGATCTATTGAATGCGCATGACCGGATTGATTCATGGACAGCGACACGCGAGCAGATCCGCGACGCCATCCTGGAGTCTGGCTGGAGCGAGAAAGCTGGAGCGTTCGCCCAGACGTTTGGCTCTGATGACCTGGATGCCTCCACGCTGATGATGCCGATTGTGGGGTTCCTGCCCGCTACCGACCCAAAAATGCGATCCACTATAGACGCCATCGCAGAGAGGCTCACCGATGAGCATGGATTGGTATACCGCTACCGCGCCTCCGATGGATTGGAAGGCGAAGAAGGGACATTCCTGCTTTGCACGTTCTGGCTTGCCCAGGCACAGGCAATGGCCGGGGAGGTCAAGCAAGCCAGGGCGACTTTCGAACAGGCGATTGCCTATGCAAATGACGTCGGCTTGCTCGCCGAGGAGGTAGATCCGTCCAGTAACGAGTTGCTCGGCAACTTCCCGCAGGCCTTCAGTCACATTGGCCTCGTAAATGCAGCCTGGGCCATCTCGCAAGCGGAGTGATGACGTCGTTGTAGGTAGAGTGACATAGAAGGGAGAGAGCAATGCGCGATCATACCTGGTGGAAACAACTTCACTGGTTTGAATATGGAGCAGAACTGCTCGGAACAGCATTTCTTGTCTTTGTTGGTGTGAGCGCAGTTGTCTTCGATTTTGGCACGGGCTCACCGCTTGCGCAAGTCGTCCCCGATGTAAGTACCCGTCGACTGATCACAGGCCTTTTGTTTGCCGGGAGTGGTGCGCTCGTCGCCATTTCACCTCTTGGGAAGCTCAGCGGCGGTCATATTAATCCTGCTGTGTCATTAGCGTTCTGGGTGCATGGGAAAATGCACCCTTTTGACCTGGGAGGGTACATTTCTGGCCAATTGCTTGGTGCGATTATAGGTTCGCTGCTGGTGGCACTTGTCTGGGGAGGACGTGCTGCCAGTATAGGGTATGGAGCTACAGTACCTGGAGCAGTTTATCCCCTTTGGATTGTCTTCCTGGCTGAGGTGAGCATGACTTTTCTGCTTGTACTCTCCATTTTTCTTTTTGTGAGTAGCCATCGTCTCATGCGCTGGACACCGCTCATGGTCTGGATTCTGGTGGCGGTGATGGTATGGCTGGAAGCGCCGATCTCCGGTACCAGTTTGAATCCAGCACGAAGCTTTGGGCCTGCCCTGGTTTCCGGGTCCTGGCATTCCCACTGGCTCTACTGGATTGCTCCACCCATTGGCGCTTTGCTGGCTGTAGGAGCGTTTCGTCTCCTTTCAGGTGGTGCGCGCGATGTCCTGACAGGCAAACTCTTCCACGTCTCGCACTATCGCAGTGTGTTCATGAACGTCAGCGCACCGCATATGCCTTCCGATGGAATGCTCAGGAAGACCACTCACCTTCCCTGAGTGCTCTGCTGCCAGAAGCGACGGCGGACCTCTTGCGGGGTCGAGCCTGTTTCCTGCCGGATACGGCGAGAAAAATGGTAGCGAGACTGGAAACCACATTGAGCGGCAATCGTGCCTATGGGCAGTCCTGTTTGTTCGAGCATTTTGATCCCCTCTGCTATTCGTTGTTGCCAAAGATAGGCGATGGGCGTCAGAGACACATACTTTCGAAAGAGGCGTATCAGATGAAAAGGACTTACCGCTGAGGCTTGCGCAATCTGCTGGAGTGTGATGGGCTCCTGAAGATGCGTCAGGATAAATTGTTGCGCTTGTACAACCAGAGCAGGTGGAGAGCTGATTGATGGGATGAGTGCCTGTTCACCTTCTCCAATATAGCCCAAGAGCATCAGAAGCGCCAGGGCCTTGAGCATCTCCTGTGAGGTGGGAAAAGGCAGTGTTTGAAGCATGAGTGCCTCACGCATGAACTGTGTCATCACAGGAGACAAAGGTAAGGGCCAAATCAGCCGTTGAAGGCGGGCGAGCAGTTCGGGGGAAAAGGTTGGCAGGGCAATATGAACCCAGCTATGGTGGGTTTCGCTTCTTGTGTCAAAGGCAAAATACTCCTCATGCTCGGGCAAGAGGATGCACACCGACCTGGATGCTGCTTCTCGCATCGTGCCATCAACCCAGAGACACATGTGTCCTGAGTAGAGCAGGACCAATTGAAGGGTTTTCTGATAGCGTGGTCCTAAGGTTCCTCCCGGGGGATAGATCACTTCACCCACACTCACCTCTTGGGGCCACAAACTCTCGTCATGTTGCATCCCGCACCTCTTCTGCGAACAAAGATCGCTTCCCCTGCGTGAGGACATTATTCACTTTGGGAGGTGGGAGGGGTTTCGATTCCACTCATCTCGATGACTGGCTGCCCGTCCTTTTCAACCCATACCCCGCAAGGCCCCCCTGGCTCTGTCACCTTGAGCGTGACCATGGTCCCATCCAGATGCAAAACTGGCTGCAGAAATGCCGTCACGTGCTCGGCATCGCCGGAAACGTAATGGCCGATCAATGCGCGGCGAAAGCGGTCTGCTGTAGTGTTGGGAAAGCTGCCATGCACAAGCGATCCCCCGAAGAACAGAACATCGCCCGCTTCCATGAGAACAGGACAGGCTTTCTGGCCCTCGGGCAAGGGAACAGTCACATCCGTGAAGCTGATAGTGGTGTCTGCCTTGGTCGTGCAGAGGATCGACCATCGATGACTCCCCGCAACCACCTGCACGCAGCCATTGGCCTCGTCGCACGGATCCAGCGCCAACCACGCCGCCAGGCAGGTCCCTGGATGGGCTTTGAGGAAATACTGGTCCTGGTGCAGGGCCTGTCCGCGTGACCCGGGCGGCTTGAAGTACAGCATCGTCTGAACAGCGTAGAGTTCTCGCCCTAGCAAATCTCTCAGAATGGAATGAAACCGTTGGTCGAGCAGCCATTGCAGGCTCACGTCATCCCACCGGTGCATATTAATCATACGTGGATAGCGCTTGAGCGGATCTCCACTTGTGCTATCAACGCCGATCAGATCCCCGAGATGAGGTCCTTGCGTACGCAGTCGCATATAGTGTTCGCGCAGCAAGGCTACCTCGTCAGGAGTGAAGAGGTGGCATGCAACGGCATAGCCTTGCTCTTCATACGTGCTTTTCAGATCAAGAGTGGAAAGCATAACCTGGTCCTTTCCTGTGCTCAAAAAGAGGAGAGGTACAGTTCCCTCTCCCATTCCTGGACGCAACACGTGTTGTTATTCGAGAGAAAGAGAACAGCTGCAAGCTGTTCTCAGATCAAGTATAAGAGCAGCTAGGCGCTGTGGCAAGAGCCGAAATTGTCCAACATGTGTCTGCAATTGCGCTTTCCTTCCCGGAAATCCAATGCCCAAGTCTGGTGTTACACAGTATCCCCTAAATCTTGCCAAATTCCAGTTCAAATGAATAGGTGGATAAAGAGCACGCACTACCTTCCATATTTACTAGCTCACTACCACAAGCAAACACGCACCTTTCAATCTCTTCTTTCATCAAAGGTGGTCTCTTTTTCCAATGAAAATAGTCCTTTTTATTTGATCAAAGGAGTTTTGCATGAAAAAATGGGTTCTTCGGGCTTTTGTCCTCTTGTTCTTTTTGACATTCATCGGTATAGGTTCTTCTTCAGCTGCCAATATTCTTCCCCAAAAGCCACAACTACAAAGCGATCACAACGAAGCAGATCAAGAGGCGCTCAACGGATCATGTGGGGTGGAACGCTGGTCTGTAAAGACAGGCACGGATGCCGACGCTAGACTGATCAATCTCCAGTCTATGACACAGACCACGATTGCATCGCTGATCTCGTTACCAGCGCCGACTACCCTGCCAGCCAATAACCGTATCCAGCCGACCGAGACCACTGTCTTCCAGGTACAGGCCACGCTTACTGAATACAAGTTAGAGTCCGACTCTGACTACCACCTGATCCTCAGCGACGGTTCCGGCGACACTATGATAACCGAGATCCCTTCCCCAGCCTGCGTCGGATCCTCCAGCGTATTGCTGCCTGGTATCCAGAATGCCCGTTCAGAATTCGATGCCCACTACACTGCCACAAGCAGCTTCCAAACTGCCAATGTGCCCGTGATTGTCACCGGCGTCGGATTCTTCGACTTCTTTCACGATCAGACGGGAGTTGCACCCAACGGCATCGAACTACACGCTGTACTTGACATCCAGTTCGGCAATGATGGGACGCCGACACCCTCACCGACAAACACACCGTTACCTTCACCAACATCAACCATCATACCCTCACCGACAAACACACCGTTACCCACGCCCACCGGTACGCTGAGCTTCTACTCCCTATCCAAACAAGCGAAATAGGCCGTCAGGTTCGAGCACCGGTTTGTGTGAAAAGAACACTGAACAAGTATGCTCCGCAAAGCCTGCTATGCATGAAATCAAGCTGAAGTCGGCGAATTAACCTTTACGTTAAGACGGTGGTGAAACCGCAATAACGTCTGGGAGCGCTGCTTTACAGGCAGCGCTCCCAGACGTTGATAATCAGCCGTTCACCTATTCGGCTGCCAGACCAATGGCGCTGAAAGGCAGCACGAATTTGGCCGGATTCACAACAGAGGTCAGACTACCATCCTGATGAATCTGAAAGCCACTGATCGTAGCAAGTCCTGGCGGGTTCAGCAGGAGTCGGGAGTCCAGCACATAGAGATAGTGGCTGTTGCGGCTTAGCCCCTCCTCAAGCGGGAAAGTATCTGATGGCGTTTCAGCCGTGACTCCGCCGGCGTTTAACAAGCTGATCGAGCCACCAGCATGAATAAGATAGCCAGAGATAGTATGGCTATCCGCGTTAGAGGTGTAGGCATACTGCCCATCACCTGTGATGACCAGCCAGCAAGGAGCAATCTGGTGATCAGGTATTGGGCCATTAATCAACCGTATGCTTCCATGCACCAGGCGATAGGCCGTTGCTGCCCCAGTGTTGTTCGGACCCCCTGCTGCATCAGTGACGATAAACTCATGCTGCGAGTCGGCAAGGTTAAAGGCCATCCCAAAAGGCACAGCGCCCACCGATTGGAAACTAGTTGCACCGCTTAGACTGCCATTGCTGTGGATGCGATACACATCGATGAGGTTGGTTCCTTTCTCGGTGACCAGCAAAAATCGACCGGAGGGATCGATCTGAACCTGGGCGGCATTGGGATGGGAAGAGCTTAGCGGTCGGGTGGCTCCGGCGATTGGATGCAGCATCCCCTTGTCATCCACATGGAAACCCGCCACATTAGCCGCCTCCGTTCTCCCATTGGCTGCATCAAGGACATAAAGCAGACCATCCTGGTAGCTCAGGCTGACGGGTCCAGCTCCACCGGAAGCAAAGACACCCGCCAGGGAGAGATGTCCCTCTTGAATATTCACTACAGAAATCTGATCGCTTCCAGCATCGACTGCAAATAGCTTCGTCCTCTCATCATGTGTAAGGATCAGTGAGCCTTGCGTGCCATCGGCAAAGGCCGTCACGCTGCCCAGCCCTCCAATGGAAGTTGCACCAAGCAGCTTCAGCGAGCCATCTTCCTCCCGGTTGAAGACTGTGATCGAATTGGAGCCGCTCAGGTCGTTATTTAAGATATACACATACCCACCGGTACTGTTTTCGGCCATAGCCCTGGCATGTGGACTTGACCCGGGCAGCAGAGCCAGGCCGCACAGGAGCAGCGCAATCAAGGCAGATGTAACGAGTGATCGCATATGAAGGGGTCGTCTGCAAGTGACTTTCTCTCTGCTGTGCTTGCTCATAGACAGATTTTCAGGTTCTGTGAAAAGCCCGATTCCTTTCTGCATTGAGGCATCGATGTCAAGTGTCTTTTGAATAATCGTCATAGTGAACCTCCTTTTTTCTGGATAATCAGCGAAGGGAAGGGTATCTTGTCCATCCTGTAATACGGTAAATAGCCTTTCGTAGATCAGAAAACCAGGAGATCATCAAAGATTTCAGTCTGTGACTAACGCGGGAAAACATGAGTGTCCTATAATATTTGTAAGAACTTCCATAAACGGTGTAATATGAGACATAGAGTTAAAGAAGGAGGGCTTTCATCCATGGAACAGTCTAGCATGCAAAAACGCGCATACAGAGTCAGGAGATTTTTGATAGTTCAGTTGATCGCCTTGATTGGCTGGATTATCGTGCAATCGTTCTTCTCCCTTTCTCCATTTGGCCGCACGATCCCTTATGCGGTTACTATCGTGATCGAAGCAGTCTGGTGGATTGCAACTCTCGTGATTATGTTTGTGCTGTTCAAACAAGAGTATGACAGCTTTGTCAAAGCAGTTCTTGATTTAGAGGAGGCCGATACGAGGCTCAGGGGCATGACGAACAACATTCTGTTAGAGCTAAGAAATAAGCAAGATCAAGAAACATAAAGGAGGCGTTTCTTGCTATTCCCGCATTCGATCGTCAAAAATCATCAGTTAGTACATATGTACAAACACTCCCTCAATCGTGTAAAATAGCAGAGGTCGTTTCACAGTATTGTTGGCACAAGGAGCGAAAAACATGAGCGAAACAAGCGAGACTCTGGCGTTCTTTACCCAGGGCTGGCAAAACTACCAGAATCAATTGAGTATAGCCCTCGCTCGACTCTCACCGGAGCAGCTTGCACTCCGTGCAGCGCCTGACCTGCGTTCAATCGATGAGCTGGCGCGTCACGTGATTGCGGTGCGGGCTGGGTGGTTCCACTATAATCTGGAAGAGGGCGATGAGGACTTCGGCGCTTTTCATGAGTGGTATGGGCCTGGTAGTCTACCACGCTCTGCGGATGAGCTGGTGAGCGGATTGGAAAAAACCTGGCAGGTCATGCAGGAGGTGCTGGGACGCTATACGCTCGCAGATTTGCAGTCTCCTGTCCAGGATGAGTGGGAAGGCAAGATCTACACCTACACCCGCGGATGGGTCATCTGGCACGTCATCGAGCACGACATACATCACGGCGGCGAGATCGCCTACTCCCTCGGCATACACGGCCTCACCGCCCCGGATATTTAGCGGGTGTGCAGGCCAATTGCGGGAAAAATAGCCTGCCGTCCTGATGCACCAATATCATCCTGGCGCACTTTTGTCATCCTGAGCGCAGTGAAGGATCTCACTCGCTACAAGACGAGAGCGTTCACCCCATGTCAGTCAGACAGTTCCAAACCACCTTACGAATAGCGATTACGGCGGGTCGTCGTGGTACTCTGCCGACCTGAATATTTCGGTGCAAAAATGAGATTGCCCAGTGCTACAATACCCCAGGCCACCAGAGCATATACAACCATTGCAACCAGTGTTGAAATCTCAAAGACGCTCCGACCAGGTGCCTGGTCATTAAAAATTCCATTAAAGGGCGCCACAAACACGTGACTCAGGTTGTAGAGAAACATGACAAAGGTGCTGCCTTGATTAGCACCCAGAAGCCGAAAGATGAGCCGTAGCAGCAATATTATTTCCAACATGCCTGATACAAAGTAAGTGATTCTTGCGATCCAGTAGCGAATATTGGCACGGCGCAGATTTTCATCTTCAAGGACTTCTGCACGATTTTCGAATCGCCCGAACAGTACTCCATCCTTACGCTCATCCTCCCTGTTCAGAACTGGCTTCCTCTTCGGGAAGACGTTCAGAAAAGAGAAGGAGGTTTCTGAAGGGGTCACAGACAACAAACTCCTTCAGCCCCCATGGCTTGGCCTCCAGTGGAGATTGGACCGCATGAGTCGGCAGATACTGCTGGTATAAGGTGTCGATATTACTAACAGCGATCCAACAGACCGAGTGGCTCTTTGGGGGATCTGGGGAGTAATTCAGGTGTAGATCCACCTCATCCCGTGCGACGATAGCAAACGCCTCGTCGTGTTAGGTGGTCTAAAAACCCAGTTGCTCATAGAAGGCCAGCGCTCGCTCCATATCCTGGACGACAAATCGAGGAGCAACCGAGCGGAAAGTAGGTTGGCTCTTTAGCGATGATGACATGAGCTCGCTCTCCTTTCGTTGCTTGCAAGATTCATCACGTCGGCTTTAAACCAATCTAATCCGGACTTATAACTCGCTCAGGAATCGGTTCATCAGTAGTGTACATACCCTCTGTCACATACGTTTGGGGCCTTGGCAGAACATCACTGCGAAAGTAGGAACCGCTCGCGTCAGTGTTCATACCCGGCGATCTTCTGCCATACGCGTAGTGTCCAGTTTCTGCAGGAGAAAGAGGTCTTCTGGCAAACTGCGCAGCGCCCCTTACCACAGGAACACCATGTTCTGGCACATCATCATACAGGTCATCGGGTATAGCATTAAGTCCCCTACTCAGCAGTTCTTCTTCACTTATAGTCAGCAAGATTGTATTATTCTTAATCTCGTCTCGCACGGCGCTTTGCGGCACATAATACACAGTTCCAAATAATCGCCCTCGCTCAACTAGAATGTAGCGGCTAAAGCGGGCTTGAACTTTGCCCAGCCAGTTCCCCTGCGAATCAACAACGTTCATGCCGATTTTAAACTTCCAGGGATCCACTTTCTGGTGAACGGAGACATACACATCCTTCAGTTTTGCCATCGGGTCTTCCAACGCCCATCCCATGATGCAAATAAACACGAAGATAATTCCGATAAGACTTATTAAAGGGGTCATTGAGACGACGACCAATCCACCAATTGTAACAGCAATGGCCAGGCCAAGAACTATGGGCCAATAACTTGGATTGGGGAGATGAATGTGCGGTGAAGCCTCTTCTTGTTCACCATCAACATGCTGCTCCAAAAGTGAGGCATTTGCCTCATTGGGTGTATAACTAGTGCTCTGAGAAGAACCATCCATAAGCTCTTGAATTCCTCCAGGATTTATTACTAGCGGGAACAACTTTTAGTGCTTTCATCCCATCTCACACCTAAGCATACCAAATATATGACGTGTATGCAAGCAGATAATGGTTGGGCTAAAAAATAGCGCTCACAATGAGCGCTATGTGAGCGCTATTTTCAATAATGAAGAGAAAAACCGTGAGCAATAATGCTGAGAGCTTAAATTGAAAACTCTTGTTTACTTTATCCCCCGCATACTCAACTGTACTCGCCCCCTCTGCTTATCAACCTTCAGAACCCTCACCTGTACTACCTGCCCAACTGCCACCACTGTCAAAGGATCTCTTACATACCGATCCGCCAGCTCAGAAATATGTACCAGGCCATCCTGCTTGACGCCAATATCGACAAATGCGCCAAAGTCAACCACGTTACGTACCGTACCCTGCAAGATCATGCCCGTCTCTAAATCTTCCATCTTCAACACATCATGGCGCAAAATAGGAGCAGGTAGGGCATCACGCGGGTCAAGGCCAGGCTTTTCCAGGTTTTCAAGAATGTCATTCAGTGTAGGCAAGCCGACTCCCACTTTTTTCGCGATATCGGCCCAGGCTGCCTGTTCACTATTACCCCGTCCAAGGCTGTTTTGCAGCTTCACGAACTGCCGGAATTGCGCTACACGTTCAGCAGGTTTCGCCACTTTACCTCCCGCATCACCACTTGCAGGAAGCATCTCAAGTAATGCGCGAGCGGCGGCATAGCTCTCCGGGTGAATAAATGTGTTGTCCAGTGGCTCGACACCATTAGCTACTTTGAGAAAGCCGGCTGCCTGCACAAATGTTGCGGGGCCGAGACCAGGTACCTTGTGCAATTCCGCACGTGATTTGAAAGGGCCGTGTTCTTCTCGATAGTTGAAAATGGCATTGGAGACACGCGCATTAATACCTGAGACGTGCTTGAGCAGTGCAGCAGAGGCGGAATTAATCTCAACACCCGCGAAGTTGACGCAGGACACCACAACACGCTCCAGCATGGCTGCCAGTTCTTTCTGGTCAACATCGTGCTGGTACAGTCCTACCCCTACAGCTTTAGGATCAATCTTCACTAATTCTGCCAGTGGATCTTGCAAGCGCCGCGCAATTGAGATGGTACCACGTTGCGTTGCATCAAGCATGGGAAATTCCTGACGTGCTGCCTCTGACGCTGAATAGACCGATGCTCCCGCCTCATTGACAATCACGTAACCAATCTTCCCGCTGATGCCTGTCTCCATTTCGAGTTCTCGAATCAATTCAGCCACCAATTGCTCTGTTTCACGCGAGGCAGTGCCATTACCTATAGCAATTACACCTATATTGTGCTGCGCAATAAGTTTGCGTAGAGTTTGCTGGGCCTTCTCAGACTGGTGCAGGTATATCGTATCAGAATCGATATACTTACCATTTTCATCTACAATCGTGAGCTTACAGCCTGTCCGGAAGCCTGGATCAATGCCGAGTACCTTGCGCCCGCGTAAAGGTGGTTGCAACAGCAGATTACGCAAATTCGCCGCAAAAATATTGATAGCATGTTCTTCAGCCTTGCGCGTGAGTTCAACACGCACTTCTCGTTCCATAGCTGGAGCAAGTAGGCGCTTATAGCCATCTTCCATAGCTTCCACAAGTTGACCTGCGAACGGTGAAGTTGCTTTCACTGGATAATGCCGAATAATATCTGCTTTCACCTGCTCAAAAGGTAGAGAGACACTGACACGCAGTACTTCTTCGTGCTCCGCACGGTTTAGCGCAAGCACACGATGAGGAACTAGCTTGATGACACTCTCGCTGAATTCGTAGTACAGTTGATAGACTCCGTTTGGATCCTTCTCAGCAATTTTTTCGGAATCAACGACTTTGGCCGTGATAATGGAATGTTTGAAAAATGAGGCTCGCACATTACCACGCACGTTCGCATCCTCGGAAATGATCTCGGCTACGATGTCACGCGCTCCAGCATATGCTTCCAGGCTCGTCTCCACACCCTTTTCTGCATCCAGGAAAGGGTGCGCATGTTCCTCGAGGATAGCGTCTACATCTCCTTTCAGTTCAGGCTGTTGCAGTATAAGTTCGGCCAGAGCGGCAAGGCCTTTCTCACGCGCAACGCTAGCACGAGTTTTACGTTTGGGGCGATACGGTAAATAGAGGTCTTCTACCTCTTGCAAGGTGGAGGCAGCAAGAATGGCAGCTGTTAGTTCGGGTGTCAACCTGCCCTGCGCATCGATTAAACGTCGCACATCGGCTTTGCGTTCGTGCAATGCTCGCAAAGCGTCAGCTCGATCAGCAATGGCTTGAATTTGCACTTCATCCAGGCTGCCAGTTACTTCCTTGCGGTAGCGTGCAACAAAAGGGATCGTATTTCCCTCATCCAGTAATGCTATGGTACGCGCAACCTGTCCGCTCTGTATCTGTAATTCGGCGCTTAGCATCGTGGCGAGTTGTGTTATAGAAAGTGTTTCCTCAACACTTGTTTCTGAGAGAGTCGTTTCCTGGTTTGTCAAGTACGTTGCCTACCTTCCCTGGCTCTTACGAATTGAATGTATCAGGGAGATAGTAACATAAGTGGTCAAGTCTAAGTCATTGATGACGTTCAGCGTATATTGTAGGGACGGGGCAAGCCCCGTCCTCGTTTCAGAGACGGCACTACCATTGAGGTAAGCGCGGATGACTGCACCCGTTTTAGAGACCTTACCTCCAGATTCAGAAATGGCCCATGATAACCTCTGCTACAAGATTCTCAGGCCCAGACATGATTGGTTTACTTCGGAACAAGATACGCACATAATCGAACTCTAACACATCGGATTTGCGGCCGAGTTTAGGAGTGTAGTAAATACGTGTGCCATCCTGGACAAACGACTCATAGTGACCAGGATCTTTTGGTTCGCGAGTATCGACCGATACATCGTAAAAAGTACCGCTTCAGCAACGAAGAGGATCGAGAGTGACGGTCAGGACTGTACTTCCTACTTGCTGTAAGTACGTCTGTAGTTTTTCGGAGATAATTGCACGCATGTTTAAGGATATCCTCTCCCTTGCATTTTTGCTCTAAATCTAATCTTGCCCAGTATGCCGCCAACCAGGCCAAAACCTATCGCGCACAGCAAACCGCCTATGAGAAAAACTGCCACATTTGTCCCTGACTGTGGAGCTGCAGGATGAACAGGAAGGGTTGCTCCGACTACTGTTATTGCATTTTGCAACTGTGTGCCAGCATCTTGAGGAGTACCATTTTGCTGCGCATTCGCTGTTTGTTGCGCTATATTTTGTGAAACTAATACCGCGAAACCAACAGCGAATACAATCCAAAATAGAATAGTACTTACAATTCCCGCCCAGAATCCTGCCCAGGCCGCTCGAGAGATCTTTCCTCCCCTGCGGGTGGTTAAGAAACCGGCCAGTATAAAAAAAAGAAAACCCTCTACTATTGCCATGTAGAAAAACACTTCTTTTTTCATAATCAGCACAATAAAAGCAGCCAGCACGCCTTGAACCAATCCCCACAGACAGCCCTGGCTGCTTGGGCTTGGTAACGGACGGTATTCAGGCATCGGTTTCGCTGGCTTCGAATTAGAGGTGGTAGGACTAACAGGTAAAACAGGATATACAGCAGGTTGAGGACTTACATATTGATAAGAAGGAGTAGGAGCTGGAGCAGGCTGTGGCACACTCTGCCTATCAAAACTCTGAGGCTGCGATTGAACCGGCGATATGGCTCTCTGTGTATAAGCATAAGATGCACCGGAGCCTCCATTAGCGCTGGTTGTATCTGCATATGGTGTGAAAGACGGATTCTGTAATGCCCGAGCAAACTCGTCCATACTACGGTACCGTTGATCGGCATCTACAGACATTGCTTTGAGTAGTACACGCTCCAGATTCGGCGATAACATCGGATTGAGGAGACGTGGTGCTATCAATTCATCACGATAGCTACGATTGACTGACTCGGGAGGCAATTTCAAAGTTAGCAAGAAATACATTGTGGCTGCCATTGCGTAAATATCCGATTGTGGACTGGTTTTCCCAACATACTGTTCAATTGGGCTATACCCTCCTGAAACAGCCCTTACTATGGTCTGAGTATCACTGTTTGGATCGTAGAGCTTAGTCAGGCCAAAATCAACCAGAACCGCTGTCTGATCGGGGGTCAAAATGATATTACCGGGTTTGATATCGCGATGTATAACGGCAGGATTTCGGCTATGTAATTCGTTCAAAACGTGCATAGTTGGTATGAGCCAGTTTACGACATCCTGTTCACTACAAGGTCTACCCTGCAGCCGGAGTAGTTGCTGTAAGGTCTTTCCCTCTATCAATTGCATTACCAGGTAGAAACGACCATCCGCTTCAAAGGCATCATATACTCTTGGAAGATGTTTACTCTTAACAGTGAAAAGTACGGCAGCTTCCATCAGCGCCCGTCGACGTGCTGTGGGAGTCACATCATATGTTTCTTTGATTGCGCAAAGCCTATCCCCCTCACTGGAATCGATGCCACGATAGACAGCGCCAAAACCGCCTCTATTGATAAGTCCATCGATGACATAGTGTCCCCCAATTGCTGTTCCCGGATCCAGCGGTGTCGTATCGGTCATACAAGTTTTCCTTTGAGAGCTTCACATAATCCCTAGCGATATTATACAGCTTTTTGTACCCCAAATTGCTATAAATAGCATCGCTTTTCTTCTAACGAGGAGACGGGAGAAAATTAGGACATGCTGTTACATTCCTCGATTTCCCTCCCCTACTCTATCAATAAATATACGTATTTACGCTACGATTATCACATCTGTTACATCTTATATAGATTTCAGAGCTTCTCAAAAGCCCCTGTGTTACTGCTTTCTGCGCTCCTGCGGCGCACTCGTTTGAGAATGTGGAAGATGTGAGCGCGCCTGCGGCGCGCTCACATCTTCCACATTCTCAAGAAAAAGGCTCGCGTTCGAGCCGAGTCTGGTGAGGCAACAACATTTGAGAAGTCCTGAACTAGATTTCTACCATTGTTTGCAATAAGCCCATGGTGTGATAAAATGACACGGTAGATAGCTAATCTTTCACCACCCTGTTCGTATAACAGAGTATGACGTGTACTCCCACACCTCCCGTGGGACAAGCGAATGAGGAAGAGAGCGAGTATTTGGAACAAGAAGTTATGTTTGAAGCCGAAAAACCCGTCGAGCCTGAACGTGAAGCCATCCAGGAAACAGATTTGAATAGCCTGGCGCAAAGTGATAGTCTGCGTCTCTACCTCCGCGAAATCTCTCGTATTCAACTTCTGAATGCAGCCAAAGAGTCCTATCTCGCTGAACGAGCTGAACAAGGAGATAAAGAGGCCCGCAATAAACTGATCGAAGCCAATTTACGGCTTGTCGTAAGTATTGCGAAAAAATATGTTGGGCAGGGTCTCTCTCTTGAAGATTTAATCGGCGAGGGTAATATAGGGCTGATCCGTGCTGTTACCAAGTTCGACTATCGTAAAGGCTTCCGCTTCTCTACCTATGCCACATGGTGGATTAAACAGGCGATCACCCGTGCTATCTTAGAGGGTACACGCGTTGTACGCTTACCTGTCTATATCATGGAAGAGGTTATGCGTGTGAAACGCATGACACGCCAACTCTATCAAGAACTCGGACGCGAACCCACCTCTGAAAATATTGGTGAACGCCTGGGCATGACCCCAGAGCGCGTAAATGAACTCATGATTTGGGCGGAGAAAGTTTTCTCTTTGGATGCTCCCCTCTCTGAAGAAGAAGAAAATACTCTTGGTGATATCCTTGAAGATACACGCGAACGTGGGCCAATGGAACTCACAGATCAACACCTGCTGCGTGAAGAGATACGTAAAGTGCTGGGTCAACTCACCTTACGCGAACGCCAGGTCATCGAATTGCGCTTCGGATTGATCGACGATCATGATCATACACTTGAAGAAGTAGGCAAGAAATTAAAGGTTACTCGTGAACGAGTGCGCCAGATCGAAGAACGAGCCATTCGTAAGTTACGCCACCCGCAGGCAAGCCGCATCCTGAAGGATTACCTCGATTGAGAAATCTCCCTCTTTTACGTTACGGCAATATGTATGAGAAATAAGTACCTTTAGATAAGGAATCGATAGCGATTGCTCTCATAACGTTTAATCATTGTATAGAAGATTAAATCAGGGTCTTCATGTAATGTGCCATCATTTTAGAACGCTCGGCAAGTCATAGAGGGATAATTAGGAAGGGAAAGGAGGGCAGCGTTCCCTTCCCAGAAATTGAATGCGATTCAAGCTGGGGATCCCTGCGCTGTAACACAAATGAACGAACTGGCAGGCCAGAGCCTGGGTGGCTATCAGTTGGAGGAGGAGATAGGGCGCGGCTCCATGGGGATGGTGTATCGCGGTAAGCAAATTGCTCTTGGGCGAGAGGTAGCAATTAAAGTACTACCACGCGCATTAGCAAAGGATGCCTCTTACGTTGCGCGTTTCATCCGAGAAGCTCAAATTATCGCTGGATTGAATCATCCAAATATTGTGCAAATCTACGATGCTGGGCAACAAGGTGGGTTGCTCTATTTTGTCATGGAATACGTACAAGGACCGACCATCGGAAGTTTATTGCTCATCGATGGCTCCTTGCCGCTGTACCTCGCTACCGAATATACAGCGCAGATTGCCGACGCGCTCGATTCAGCTTACAAAGAGCGAAACGTAATCCATCGTGACATTAAGCCGGAAAACCTGATGCTCGATCGTTGGGGCAAGATAAAAATCATGGATTTTGGCCTCGCTCGCGCTCCAGGTCAGCTTCAAATTACACTGGCGAAGACATTAGTCGGTAGTATATACTATGCCTCACCCGAGCAAGTATGGGGACAAACACTTGATAATCGCAACGACATTTATGCATTAGGTGTTGTGCTATATGAAATGGTCAGTGGACATCGTCCTTTCACCGGACGCACCTTACCAGAACTAACCCAGGCCATTGTCGGGGGCACGCTACGCCCACCGAGTACTTACAACCCGGAAATCTCAAAAGAGTTGGAACAGATTATACTGACGGCAATGGCGCGCAATCGTGATGAACGCTATGAAAATGCCGGGTTGATGGCTCAAGACTTACGCTCTCTCAACCTACGATCGATACAAGATGCTGCAACACGGGACTCCAAACTCTCTGCAACCTCAAATCAACGAGTATCACATGAGAGCATAGCTTTACGCCCTCCCAAACGACCACAAGTCCAGAGACCCCGCTACCTCGATTTAGAAGCCACACAACCACCACCAGGCGAATCCAGGCAACACTCTCCTGGAGAACCTGCACTTGAACAGTCCCCTCAGCCAGACACAGCGATCGACATTAGCTATGAGGATGAAGTTCCTACAAAACCCCTTGGCCCCATTATGGACCTGGATACACTTACTCAGCAGAAAGTTGAAGTTGAACAGGCTCAACCTCCAACAAAGACGAACCCAGAGACGCGACGTACCCTATGGAGACAGTTGCAGCGCATATTCAAGCAAACATAGCGTAGGGGCCGATGTATCGCGCACACCGCCGATGTATCGGCCTTCCGCGGCATTCACACTATCCATCCTATTTTGTTAATCCGCATTATCAGCCCTCCAAATGGGCATCAATCTAAGTTGCCTGGCAGTGTCAGCGCTCACGTTCGACTTCACCAGCAATGGGCAATCGTTCCAAATGAGCATCAATCTAAGTTGCCTGGCAGTGTCATGCTGAGCGCAGCGAAGGATCTAGCTCACTGGGCCGAGATGCTTCGCTGCACTCAGCATGACATTTCGGAACCGAATAGTCACGCTCTGGCCCGACGGAGCCAATACCATTGCGCAGTTCTCGCTTCCACGTTATACTAGAAACAAGTAAGCAACCTGGTAAAGTGGAGATTTATTTCTTATGAATGCTACGCAACTGACATTTGGAGTTGCTTTTTTAGCAGGGCTGGCATCTTTTCTTTCCCCCTGTGTGTTACCACTGGTACCAATTTACCTGGCGCAACTCGTCGGCCAGAGTGTGTATCAATCAAGTGGTGATCAGGAAGAACGTCCCGTGAGACTGACCACCTTTCTGCATGCAGTGATGTTCGTATCTGGCTTTACTCTGGCTTTTGTAGCATTGGGAGCGACCGCCAGTACGCTCGGAGGATTTCTACGTATCCATCAGTTCTTACTACGCCAGATCGGTGGTATTTTGCTCATCATCATAGGGCTACATTTGACAGGTCTATTGAAATTGCCATTTCTCTATTGGCAAAAGCGATTTGACTTTCGCCCGAATCGTCCCAGCTATCCAGCGTCTTTTGTGATCGGCCTGGTTTTTGCTATAGGTTGGACACCCTGCGTTGGGTTAATTCTGGGGCCTGTCCTGGTGTTAGCCTCCAATGCTGCCACATTGCGTGAAGGTGTGTTATTACTACTAGTCTATTCACTAGGCTTGGGAGTGCCATTTCTGCTGTTGGGACTTGGACTCGATCATTTCAGCAAACTATTGAAATGGCTAAAGCCACACGCGGGAAAGATTGAAATCGGAACAGGGCTAATCATGATCCTGATGGGCATCATGATTTATTTCAACTGGTTAATCTACCTCAACAGGTATTTCAACTTTGGTATCTCTGTCTAGCAATATAAAATCCTGAACACGATGCAAAATGCGATATTGCAAAGCCAATCAACAAACCTGAGATTCTTCAGATGCTCGTGGCTTCATTGCTACGAAGTCGGATATTATTAGCAGATATTGAAGATTGTTAAAAGCTTTAGCAATCTTCAATATCTGCTCGAATCTCCATCTCAACAGCGGGATCAAGAGTAATAGGCTCGCCTACTGGCGTACGAGCCAGGCGCAATACAGCTTCACGCAAATGTGCAGGTGCGCGCTCGATCGTACAGCGTTCGTGAATAAGTCGTTTAATCCGCATATCAAAATGAAAGCGACATTCACAATACTGGCAATCAGTGAGATGCTGCTGTACAATTTCAACTTCGTGAACGCTGAGTTCCCGATCAATATAAAGATGAAGACGAGCTGCTGTCTCAAAACAATTCATAGTCATTTCCTCAATTTCCTGGCTCTCACAGGTTCAATAGACTCTTGTGGCTCGTCATATTATAAGTTCTGTACATTTTAACATAATTAGAGAGGACTTTCATTCCCGATACAAGTGAGTTAAATTTCCCAATCTACTTAAAGTGATGGCAAGTCAGATAAGTAAGCAGTTGCTGCCTCAGGTAGCGCTAGCTCTCTCATACAATTGGTATTCGAACACCTACGCATGTTCCTTGCCCTGGAACACTTTCGATTGCGAGTGTTCCACCTATCCTCGTGACGCGTTCGTGCATTGAGCGCAAACCCAGATGTCCTGGGAAAAGGTCAGCCGGGTTAAAGCCTCTCCCGTTATCGCGTACCTCGAGAATGAACTCATTTTCCTCGCCTGCAAGTTGTAAGTTGACTATGGTGGCACGGGCATGCTTGACAATGTTATGGAGGGCCTCCTGTGCAACACGGTACAGCATGTGTTTCGTCTCTTGAGAGAGATTGGGTTCTTCCCCCAGGTCCGCTTCGACCGTCAGCTTGTACCGTGTTCGCAAGACTGCCACTTGCTTAGTGAGGGCTGCTACCAGCCCCTCCATTTCTAGTGACTCAGGACGCAGTTCGAAGATGAGGGCACGCATTTCGGCGAGACCGGCCTCAGCAAGCGCAAGCACGTAGTCAATCGATGCCATCGCCTGTTCAGGATCACTTTCCAACGCCTCTCGGGCAGTGTGGGCTCCCAGCCCGATCGCGTAGAGGGCCTGTGAGACGGAGTCATGGAGCTCGCGAGCCAATCGCTGTCGTTCCTGGAGCGAAACGAGTTCTTGCGCTTGTTCGTAAAGGATACGTAGCTCCCGTTCCCGGCTGCTGGCCTGCTCAGCGCGTTGCCGCAAAGACGATGCCAGCTGGCCGGTGATAATAGCCGTCGTCAGAAAAACCACCAGTGTGAGCAGGTCTTCCGCTTTGATGACGAGAAAGGTATATGGTGGCGGGAAGAAGAAGAAATCAAAGCAGAGAAAGGCCAGTAGAGACGTCAAGATCGCAGCGTAGAGTCCCCGTGTACTTGCTAATGCTAAAACCAGGAGCAGATACACAAAGGCGATGGTAGGAATTCTTGGATAGAGATGTGCAACAGCGATCACGCTGGTGATGAGTGTAATTCCTCCAAGAGCCAGCACGCTGTCGCCTACATAGTGTTTCCAACGTAGCCTCGCGCCCACTTTCGGCGACGAAGTGCGCGCAATTTGCTTTCTCATCCATTCCTCCGCTCGTCTCTCAGGCAGGATACACAGTAAGATGGCACATGCAGGATTACAGGGGAGGTCAGCAGCTTACCACGGGCGTGGTGAAACCATCACTGCAACTTCTCTCTTTGTTCGGGTGATACCAACCCGAGACGTATCGCACCCAGGACTGCCTGGGTGCGGCTCTGTACACCAAGCTTTGCCAAAATGTGCTTCATGTGGGTCTTGACGGTGTCCTCAGCAATCTGCAGGTCTCGTGCGATTTCCTTATTCGATTGCCCCTGGACAAGGAGGCGTAATACCTCCATTTCACGCTCGGTCAACACCTCTGTCATTTCAGGTGTCCGTACTTCGCGCATCAGGTAGGCTGACGCCTGGGGAGAGAGTTGGACCTGTCCGGCGGCAGCAGCCTTGATCGCTCTGCGCAGTTCTGGGGCCTGAGTGTCCTTGAGCAGGTAACCAATCGCCCCCGCCCGCACCGCACCAATCACTGCTGCGCTTTCTAACACACTTGTCAAGGCGATGACCTCTATCTCCGGCAGTTCGTTGCGGATGGCCGAGATAGCTGCAATCCCGTCCATCACTGGCATGAGCAAGTCCATTAGCACGACATCTGGGTGCAGTTGTCGCGAGCGTTCGACAGCTTCTACTCCATCAGCCGCCTCACTCACCACTTCTAATTCTGGGTCGCGCCCCAGAAACATACGCAGCCCTTCGCGCACGACACTATGATCATCTGCAATTAAGACACGGATCACCATCAACCCTCCTCCTTTCGAGTGAAACGGATATACCACTAAAAGGGTAGGTAGTCTTCACTCGCCTGGGCGATGTTCTGAGAAACGCTCCATCTTATACTTGTTTTAGCAGACCATACATAGAAAACAGCGTTCGCATAGGAACACGACCAGGGAGCTGTTTACTCCCTCTGAGTGTATCACAGAGGACACCTGAACTGCATGACTAACATGATCACGCTACTTCTGGTTGATGACGAACCCCTTATTCGACAGGGGTTGCATACCTTGCTCGAACGTGTAGGAGATATCAGGGTCATTGGGGAAGCAAGTAATGGTGCCGATGCCATTACACTGGCACAAGCGCTCCATCCCGATGTGGTGCTCATGGATATTTCCATGCCAGCCCCAGATGGGATCGCAGCTACTGCGGCGTTACACGCATCGGTTCCTCAGTGTGCGGTCGTGCTCCTCAGTCTCTCTGATGATGCGTCCATGCGAGCACGAGCACTTGCAGCCGGAGCGGCAACTCTGGTTGGGAAACAGGAAGGGACCAGGACTATGTTGGCCGCGATACGCGAAGCAGGAGGGAAGGGACGCGTGTCTGATTAGGAGCGAAATGGCTGAACATGAACGATGCTTCGGAAGAAGAGTGATGGAGCATGCGTCCAATCACAAGAAAACCATGTACCCTCGCGTTACCTTGTGATCCTCGGCCTCAATGAAATGAAGAGAGTGGAACCAGGAGCGGGCCTGTCACCCTCTATGGGTCGACCCGGATGGGCTTGTCAACGAGAAGCCGGTGGTGAACCAGCCAGGTCATTCGTGCAAGAGAGGAGGTCGAACAGCTGCAATGGATAGAAACAAGCACATTTTGCTAGGAGTTGATGCAAACCTCTCCTCACCAACACAACACGCTCTTCGTATCGCATGTGAACTCCTCGAACAGTCCTCGTCTGATGTTCGCCTGACGGTGCTCCATGTCATCCCCGTCCCCTATGACCCCTCATTTTCGTTGGGAATGTCTGTCGGGACCATTCGCCGCTTTTCCCCCGCTAGCCAGCAACGCATGCAGGCCGAACGTGTCCTGTGGAGAGCGCGTACTGCCTTGCAACAACGGGGAATTGCTCCTGAACAGATAGTGTGGCTGCAGCGCGTGGGAACGCCCGCGGATGAAATCGTGAAGGCGGCGAGGGAACTGGATGTTGACTGCATCGTGATAGGAAGTCGCGGAAACGCCCTTGCACACAAGATACGACGCATGGTGGTGGGTAGTACCTCGCACCGTGTTATGCGGCTAGCCCCATGCCCAGTGACGCTGGTTGTACCCCCTGGCGAATTGCGTGTCAGAAGCTTCGTGAACTGGTACAAGGAGGCTGTGAAACGTTCCCTACACGAGCGATCAGGGTCCCTCCTGGTCTTCACGGCTTGTGACGTGGCCCAGAGATTTGCTCCACCAGAGAGGACGGTAGGGAGCACAGAGGTAGAGGCAGCAAACCGTGCCCTGGAGCAATTGGCGAGCGATGGACTCCTGTGCTGCCAGAAAGTCAGGGGCGAGTTGCGTTACCTCAATGATTGAGCACAAATTCGCTATCGTGGATTATGAGGTCGTGATATTTTACGTAATGCGTGGTCTCAAGGGAAGAAACGGTCCAGGTTGAGTAGATTGGAAGAGGCTCCCACCTCTTCAGTAATGGAGGACGAGCATGGATGCGAGCGAACTGACCGCACACGCAGCGTTAGACAAGTCGCTCCAGTTGACCTGGCGGTGATGATGACACAGATGCTGCTTCCCTTCACCCACGGGATAGACGCGTCGGCCATTGACTACGCATGCGCACTGGCGCAACGCTTGCATTTCACGCTGGTTGTCTTGTCCCTGATCCGTCTTCAAGAGACTCCTGGTACACGCAATCCGCGACTGGAAGATATCCAGCAGTCAAAAGATTTTTTGGAATTCGCGCAGCACAAAGCGATACGACAAGGAGTGCCTATGGTGCGCATGGAGTTGTATACATATCATCCTGTGCGTAGTATCCGTGCCCTTGCCCGCGAAATGGAGTGTGCAGGTATCCTACTCTTTGTACAGCGTGGGGAAGGGGTGCTGCTCGCAACGGAAGAGGTGAAGCAGCTCCTCGAGCAGGAAAGTGTTCCTTTGTATATTGTGCCGCTGCTCCCGCACGAGAACGGCTTCCCTCACCCGAGGTGGCTCTCCCGTTGGTTGAACAGATGAGAAGGTGCAGAGGTGCATCTCAACGAAGCGGATGTCTTACCAGCGCTTGAGCAGATGCGCGATTTTCCCGCGTGGGGTGAGCTCGTAGCGGATGCGGTCGGGGTTGATCTCCTCAAACTGCTCTGCGTGCTCTGCTGTAAGCACCACATCACGTGGGTGAACGATGCGCCAGATGCTCGCTGCCGCCCCTGGCTCTTGTGGCTGATAGACAAACCGGGAGGTCAGCCTGGCCTTGCGCGCCAGCAGCGCTGCCTGTTTCAAGGTATCTTTGGCTGGTTCGTCTTCCAGGTAGGGATCCACAATCTCGAACAACTGTGGGATACGCTCCGCTTTCGGCTGAGCAAGATATAGAAATACCACCGGATTCCTGCGAGCATGGTTGATGGTCGCCTCAATCACCGCATCATTATTTTGGTCGCCTGCAGCGAGCACAGCGAGGAGCGACTCTGGCATGCGTCCTTCCAGATAGGGGGTCACCGCAGGAGCACGCCCCCGGATGTAGTTGATGTAGGCAACAGCCATACCTGCGAACGCGACCGAACAGCCAAAGGCAGTCGCCAACGGCTGAGAGACGATACTGATCGACCAGGCCAGCATGACCAGCAATGTGGTGAGCACACCCAGCCAGAAATCTAGCCGTTTCCATAGGGCAGCAAACCTATCTCTCAGCGGAAAGGCTTCAGCTAGCGCCGCTACCACTCGAGATGGACCTTTCGAAGCCCTATGCCCATTCGAAGGCAACAGCGGAGATGAGTGGCTGGAATGGGAGAAGCTCTGGAACCCCTCACTCTTCGTGGGAGAGTCATATCCATTGTTCTCGTGATGATCACGCCGGTCAGGAAGAACTGCGGCTCGAGCCAGCTTACGTTCGCGATACTTGATAATATCCAGTCCAACGCACGTCACGGTGAAAGCTCCCAGTAGCCCAAACGCGTACATGTCACCCAGTATATTGATCTCGCCGCGCACCAGCAACAGTACGGCAATGGGGATGCCTGTTGCCAAAGCGATCGACCAGTGTGGCGTCCCGCGGAACCGGTTGCGCCTCAAGATGAATTCAGGGAAGAACTCCATGCGGGCGAGGGCCAGAAAGACATGATAGGCTCCAATCAGGGCGGTATTACTTGCGAACGCCAGGATCAGGCTGGCGCTGATCGCTACCTCCGTCTGCAAGACGAGGTTCCCCCAGTGTCCACCCAGCAACGAGAGCAGTTGCGTGGAGAGCACAGGATCAGCCGCCGCATTTGGTTGCAGCAGGGTCGCAAGTATCGTCAGCAGCGGACTGGTCACGCCAATCGTGATGACCACGAGCAGTAGCGCCATGCTGATAATCTTCTTGCGGGGTGTCTTCATCGAGGGGGAGAGTTGCGAGATGCTCTCCAGGCCAGAGAACGCTAGAAATGCGCCTGCAAACCCAACCAGGATCGAGGTAGGAGTGAGGGTGGTATGCGAGAACATACTGGTGAAAAGGAAAGGAAACACTGAAACAGGGATGTGAGTAAAGACGGTCCAGATGAGGGCGAGATCACTGACAAAGGCAATGAGCGCACCGACCAGGCTAACTTTCGCGCTCTCGCTAATCCCGACCCAGTTCAGCAGACCCAGAAGCACCAGCACACTGATCGTGATCTCTAAGATCAAGGGACCAATTGCGGGGAATACCACGCTAAAGTACTGGATCGCCGCCAGACAACTGATGGCGGCCGTGAGGAAGTAACTGACCAGGATGAACATGCCGCCTAGCGCCCCGACCCAGGAGTTGATCGCCTGTGCCGCAACCGTCACCACGCCGCCACCCTCGGGGAAGCGGGCACTCACCTCAGCATACTTTAGAGTAAGCAGTACAAATACCGACATGGTGAGCAGCACAAAAAAACCGGCGAGGTTGCCAACCCGCCCGTAGAGTATACCTGGAACGTAGTAGATAGAAGAACCAATATCGGCGAAGACGACGGCCCAGCACAGCAAAGGGCCGAGCTGGCCTATGCTCTGATGCTGCCCATTGCTTTTGGGAAGTGGTGATACTGCCTGCGCCATAAGTCTGCTCAATTGTCTTTCTTCACGCAGACGTGTTCTCAGTGTGTCGACAAGAGGAAGCTATGATGTCATCTACCCTGGAGTACGCTGATAGCCGGTGAAATGATCCCGGTACACAGTTCCCACGCGAGATGAGCTCTACGCCTGCTTCGTGTTGAGACAAGTATAGAGCAGAGCCATTCTTAATGCATCGCTCCGAAGGGTGAATGCGATCTCACCCTTTAGTGGTATGGTTCTCTCACTCGAAAGGAGGAGGGCCAACAGTAATACTTTCCTTCTCTTATCTCCAAATGTCTGCCCGACAACTAGTGACGTTGCCACTTTCGCTCACCACTGGTATCATCAGAGAAGTGATATCTCTGTCAAAACTTCGACATTAAGTTTGGAGTACAAGTATTAAGGATCTCTCTTACATGGGTATCGTCCTCATAGATTTTGTCAGGAAGCCTGTAGATGTCATATATCCTCATCAGAGAATGCTAGATTTGTCTCTATATAACTCTATACTCTCAAAGCCTTTTGCGATATACTGCAAGGGTGAGATACCCACAAAAGTGGCCCTCTGCATCGAAGTAAGATACAGCAGCAAGTTGTACCCCATACCTTTCGAAAGTCGGGCGAAACAGGGTTCCAAGGGACAGCCGTCCCTTGGCGGGGTGTGGGGTGTCCCCACAAATCCCTTTTTTCCTGAGGTGGGGAGAGGAAGAAACGCAATTAGAAAAACTAGAACCCGCCGATAGAGGAGTAATGTATGTCCGAAGAGCCGAAGCTTCAAGCAGCACCAACAAATGAAGCCACGGAGAACCAGGTAACAGAAGATTTTGAGGCAGGAGTGCTGGCCCAACTGGATAGCCTTTACCGCACAGCGCTGCGCCTGACACATAACCAGCAAGAAGCCGAAGACCTGGTCCAGGAAACTATGCTCAAGGCATTTCGTTTTGCCAAAAGCTATACACCCGGCACCAATCTACGCGCATGGCTCTTCCGGATTTTGAACACATCTGCAATCAACCGCTATCGGAAGCAAGCCACACACCCAACAACAACCCCATTACCCGAAGGCGAGGACTTTTATCTTTATAATCGCATTAGCGATATGAGTGGGCAAGAGCTGAGCACCGCAGCGGAGGAAGAGGTTCTTAGCAAGTACCTTGATGAGGATGTATTTAACGCGTTAAACGCTTTGCCCATCAATTTCCGCATGCCTGTCATACTGGCCGATATCGAAGGCATGTCCTATAAAGAAATTGCTGAGACGCTACAAATCCCAATTGGCACAGTCATGAGCCGTATATCGCGTGCGCGTCGCCAACTACAGCATTCTCTCTGGCAATACGCAAAAGATAAAGGCTACCTACCTTCACAGGCCACAGAGAAAACGAGCGAGAAAGGGGCTTAGGGACGAGGACGGGGCAAGCCCCGTCCTCGTTGGGGATCTGTTCGCCCTCGACGAGGATCAGCCGATCCTCAGACCACCAGATAAAACTACTCGCCACCACCAGCAACGCCTCCGACACCCTCAGGAAGGTGGGTTTCGCCAACAGCATGCTCAATGGCTTCGAGTTCAGCCTCCGAACCTTGAATGATTGGTCCCTTAAACCAATGACGCGCACTGACAAGCCACCAGATGGCTACAATCAAGAATACTCCCAGCACTACCACAGGTGTGTAGTTGAAGCCCTGGAGGGTTATGGGAGTGGACGTTGGCAACATAAACAGCACTGAGATGATGGCAACCCAAATCACAGCGATCCAGCCAATCGGCCTGCTCCAGGCCCCCAGGTGCCATGGTCCAGTCTTGAAGTCAGGTGCAAACTGGCGCAGGAAAATCGGTATCGCATACGCGATGTATAGGCCGATGACGGCAATAGAAACGGCCGCCAGATAGGCCGTCACGCTCCATAACGAGGGGATAACCAGGATAAAGGAACATACAACAGCCAGGAGGATAGCATTGCGAGGCGTGCGACCCCTGTTCAGACTATGCCAGAGATTGTGTGCCGGCACGGCGCCGTCACGCGAGAAGGCATAGATCATACGCGAGTTCGACGTGACCGAGGACATACTGCAGAAAAACTGCGCAACAAATATCACAGCGAACAAGAGGGTTCCCAGGACATAGCTGAGACGACTTTGCAGAATATACAGCACCGGATTGACAAAGGTACTAGCAGCTCCCAGATCGGGAGAAGCCACTACCAGGGCCATCAGCAGAGCATAACCGGCAATAGCAGACACGACCACCGACATTACCACACCCCACGGAGCTCGCGTCTCAGCGCCTACGGTTTCTTCGGTCATATGGGCCGAAGCATCATAGCCTGTGTAGGTGTACTGCGCTAGCAGCAGGCTCAAGAGGACGGCGTACCAGAGCGGGAAGCCCGTGGCATTGAAGGTTTGAGTTGGTGTGAAAACCGTACTGACGGAATTAAACCCTTGCACAGCAGCGCCGTGTACCTGCGTAGCAGGAGATACTCCGCCTGCTCCAGGATTGAACTGAAACGAAAGGAGCGTTGCACCTACGACACCTACAACAATCAGGAGTACGCCAACAATATGCCACCAGACACTGATATCATTCAGGAAAGCCACAAGGCGCACGCCAAAGATATTGAGCATGGCAACCACAGCCAGGATGATTGCGTAGAGCAGCAGGGTTACCTGTTGTGTGGCAGGGTCAACGCTTGTAACACTACCAAGTGTGGCGGGGATAGCAGGGAACCAGGCATGCAGCAACGTATCAAGGGTGATGGCTGCGCCATAAGCGATACCTGCGGTAATACCGATCTGGCCGATCAGGTTAAACCAGCCAGTATACCAGCCCCAGGCAGGCCCACCACGCCCTCTAAAACCAAGCTTGGAGGACCAGTAATAGAGGCCTCCGGCGGTCGGGTACGCAGAGGCCAGTTCGGCCATGCCCAGCGCGACAATGACCACAAAGATAGTTATGAGCGGCCAACCAATCGAGGCGGCTGAATAACCTCCATTGATCTCGGTTATGTAAAAGAGGGTTACACATCCGCTCAGGACCGAGATGATTGTAAAGGAAATAGCAAAGTTGGAGAAACCACCCATAACTCGAAAGAGTTCCTGCGCATAGCCCATACCATGCAAGCGTTTCATATCATGCGCTATGAGTTCATCTTTGGTCGTAGGTTTCGATTCACTCAAGAGACACCTCCTAATAAATAAAATGAAGTGAGGAATACGTGATTATTACGATTACGTGAAACGATAAAGTCCAGCTAGAAAAAATGTTTGAAGTTGCTTTGCCTCCCTTCTTAAAAGACGATATGTTAAAAAAAGCTCTCATATAAAAAGAAACACTACCGTTTGATCCCAATATCCCTATTGTGCCTTAACTTGAGCTTCCCGTCAACCCTCTATGAACCATTTCGGGCTCATCCCAACACTTGGGGAACACTGTCTGCTTGCTGTCTTGAATGATGCTCGAGTGATATACTCCTGGAAAGATGGAAGGTACTCTCGCTTTTTAGGAGGATGATGGCGATGGAAAGTTCCCCGTTTCTGCCCTTACCCGAAGGGATGGTCATTGGCCAAGTGGAAATTACCCAAACGCAGCTCACGGTAGAAGTCATCTCCACCCAGCCTTGCGCACGCTGCCCTGGATGTGGAACTCCCTCAGACGCTGTCCACTGTCAGTATCAGCGAACGGTTCATGACGTTCCCTGCGGGGGTCGCAAGGTGGTGCTGCGGCTCAAGGTGCGCAAGTTTGTGTGCCGCGTGTCCACTTGCCCTCGGAAGGTGTTTGCCGAATGGCTTCCGGACCTGGTCCAGCCCTGGGCCAGAATAAGTAATCGCCTCCTACAAGAATTGCAAGCCCTGGGACTCTCTGCCAGCGCCGAGGTAAGTGAGCGTCTGGCTCCACGACGAGGGATGCGGGTCAAGGCACCAACCCTGCTGCGTTATCTACGCACCATTCCTGCTCCTTCTGAGGTGCCAGTGCGGGTGCTAGGGCTTGATGATTTCGCCATCAGGCGTGGGGACAGGTATGGAACCATCCTGGTCAATCTTGAGACCGGCAAGCCGCTCGATCTGCTCGCAGACCGCACCGCTGAAGCAGTCTTGCCCTGGCTGGAGAAACACCAAGAAATTCACGTGGTCAGCCGGGATCGTGCCAGTGCCTACGCGGATGCGGTCAAGCGAGCGCTGCCTCATGCGACGCAGGTCGCTGATCGGTACCACCTCGTGCAAAACTTGCGTGAACATCTGCAACGCTTTTTGGATCGCAAGCGCACCTGGTTACCAGCGATTGAGGATATTCCGCTCAAAGCAGGATCCACTCGTGGTCAGGGCCTTGGAGGATCTCTGAATGATCAGAGCGGCACAGTGACAAGTAACGGTTCGAAGGAGGAGAGAACCGATCAGTCCGAGGCTCAAGTTGAGCCAGAACCACTACCTGCGCTGGTGGATCAAGAGATCGAGCTTGCCTCCTTGACCTATGCAGAACGCAAGAAGAAGATCAGTCGAGACAAACGCTATGCCCGCTATGAGCATATCCTGGCTCTGCACCGAGCGGGTATGAGTGAGCGTGCTATTGCTCGGGAGTTGCACATGAGTCGGCGCATCGCTCAGCGATATCTTTCCTCAGACAGCTTCCCGGAACGTGCTCCCGATTCTGGGCAACGAGCATGTGGCAAGAGCAAGCTCGACCCGTATCTCGTGTATCTGCGAGAACGCTGGAACACGGGTGAGCATTCAAGCTCGCATCTGTTTGGTGAGATCAAGAAACGTGGCTACACTGGCTCTGAATCCTTACTCAGACATGTGTTGGGTGAATGGCGTACAGAACTTCCTCCCAAGCGGAGGCAAGGACCACCACGCAAATCACGTCTCTCCTCTCAACCAAGGAAACGACGCCTTTCCTCGCGTGGCGCAGCCTTTCTGATGATCTTATCCCCTCACAACTTTCCAAGGTGCAACAACACCAGATTGAGCAGATGAACCTCCATGAGGAACTCCACACCGTCTATCTCTTGAGCCAGGAATTTGTGACCCTGCTCAAAGAACAGCAAGCGGAGGCATTGGACTCCTGGCTCAAGCGAGCGAAAGAGAGCCGTGTGACGGAACTGGGCAGCTTTGTCAACGGCATTCGTTGAGACTATGCTGCTGTTCGCGCGTCCTGCTCCTTGCCTTGGAGTAACGGCGCTACGGAGGGGCATGTCAATAGGCTCAAATTTCTCAAACGCCAAATGTTTGGTCGCGCTCATCTCGACCTGTTACGCGTGAAAGTTCTCCACGCTCTGTAGTCGTCGTTCGCTCCTTGCTCATTGGACCATCAGAGTCTCTTTGCTTCCTCTGCCCCTGTCAACTCCTTGTTTGTGAAAACATGTAGACGCTGTTCACAAACTGGAAGGATGAGCCCAAAAACGAGTCCCTCTGGGAACGGAAACTTCTGAACACCCACACCTGTCTGCTCTCATCCATGTGACACCACCTGCTCGCATGCTTAGAGTAATGCCTGACGCGCTTTTCCTCTCACAAGCGTCTCAGGTCCGCTGCGCAGCAGGAGCTACCAGTTGCTCAGTCACGTCCCACAGACGCGATCCGACCCTTTGATCGTACGAGCGGCTGGAAGATGGTTTCTCTTCACTCTTCACAAAGTATTTGCCCGTCACCTGATCTACCTCGGGCGAAGTCGCCAGGTAGAGCGTGGTCTGAGCACCCTGCTCGGGCGTAAGCAGGAACGGCTTCCCCAGCTTCATCGCCAAGGCAGCCGGGCCGGCCATCCCCGCCACAAAATTAGTGGCAGTGACCCCAGGATGCAGCGCGTTCACGGTGACACCGGTTCCCTCAAGTCGGTCCGCCAGTTCATACGTCCACATCAGAAGCGCTAGCTTCGCCTGGTTATAACTTCCCAGATTGGCATACTTTTTCTCGCCTTGCAGGTTGTCAAATGCAATGGTGGCATTGGCGTGCTGCGCGGAACTGACATTGACAATGCGCGCTGGTGCGCTTGCCTTCAGGGTATCGAGCAGCAGCTCGGTGAGCAGAAAAGGGGCCAGGTAATTGACCGCCAGGGTCGCTTCCAAGCCCTCGGAGGTGAGCGTGCGCGTCGGATACGCACCACCTGCATTGTTCACCAGAACGTGCAAGTAGTTATGGGTGTGTTGAAATTCAGACGCCAAACGGCGCACCTCTTCAAGTAAACTCAGATCCGCGACCAGCAGTTCCACGTGTTGATTGCCAGTCGCCTGCTTGATGTCGGCCTGCGTCGCCTCGCCTTTCGCACGGCTGCGGCTCACCAGCACCACGGTTGCGCCTCTGTTGGCCAGTTCTCTGGCCGTGACTTTGCCGATGCCTGAAGTGCTTCCTGTCACTAGGCAAATCTTTCCTTGCAGACTGTTCTCTTTCATGTTTGCTCACGCTTCTCCTTCTGCACGAATTCCTGAGGCCATCTTTTCAACTGCTCCCTGCGCTCTCTGACGAGAGCAGCAGACACCCTCATCAAACTCAAGAATACTATGAAACATTGCAAATTGCAAGATTTTTGGCGTCTCCCTCAATGTCAGAGAGTGCTGAGTATAGAGGTCCGACTGGCTTTTTTCATGCTCAATCACCTGCCTCATTCCACGTTTTAGAAGAGCTTTCCCCAAAAGTGAGGATGAGCCCCATTTCGGCTAGCAAACAGCTATGCAGGAGAAGATAATTTCCGCTTCTTATTACTTGATGATGTACATTCATGCAAACACGTTGATTGACGAAAACATACAATACCCTTACAATCAAAGCGGTCTGAATGAAGTGAGGCACAGCACTTTGTCCAGACAAAGGAGATTTTCTGTATGGTTGATGGCTTCATAGAGAATAACACATTTCAAGATAATCCCTATACTCTTACCGAGCCTGACACATTAGGTGTGCTTAGTAGTACCCGTTGGGTAGTAGAGCATGCCAGTCATGCCTGGATTAATAAAGAACAGGTAGGTCATGTTTGCCTCCAGTTGCTCGCGAAATACACGCCTACAATCGAACCTGTTTGGTACGATCGCTTTCATTTTCATGATGGAACCGAGCGCACTGTCAACTGGTTATTGGTACTCGATGCTTTGAACTTCTGCTTCTGGGCAGAAAAAGGTCAACCCCGCTGGCGTATTGACTATCAAAGTGAAATCCTGGACGGTTATTGGGCTGAAGCCGCCTCGTTAACACGAGCAGTAGAAGAGGGCATTGCGCTGTGGGATGCCGATTATCTCAGCACGATAAGTCGAGAAGACCTGGCTTACGTTTTTCATAGTACCAAAGGAGCAGATGGTTCGGCTGGAGAAATGATCCCTCTTTTCGATGCACGCTTAGCGCATGTGCATGAGGTAGGACGTGTTCTATTAGAACGATATGCTGGACAATTCGCGCACGCGGTTGAAAAGGCCGAAGGAAGCGCAATCAACCTTGCGTTACTGCTGGCACAAGAATTTACCTCTTTTCGCGATGTTGCGGTCTATAGTGGTCGAGATATTCGTTTCCTCAAACGTGCTCAAATTTGCGTTGCTGATCTTTACGGCGCATTTGGTGGTAAGCGTTGGGGCGCTTTTACTGATCTTGATAAGCTCACCATCTTTGCCGATTACAAGCTACCCCAGGTTCTGCGTCACTATGGCGTGCTGGAATATGCTCCTGGACTGGCCCAACGTATCGATAATCAGGAACTTCTCCAGCCTGGCGGAGAGGAGGAAGTGGAATTGCGGGCTGCAACAATCTGGGCTTGTGAACTACTTAAGCGTGAAATGTCTCGAACATCTGGACAGGCTATTACGGCAGTTGAGGTCGATCATCTGCTATGGTTCCTTGGTCAAAACTCTGCGGAAATGCGTCCATATCACCGTACTAGAACCATTTATTACTAATAACCTATGCAACTAGATACGTTACTTACATCATTAGAATACCCTCCCCTATCATTTCATAATGTTGACGAGCAAATCGATATTACTGCGCTGGCGTATGATTCACAGCTAGTCAAACCAGGAGGGTTATTCATTGCGATCCCTGGAACACATACCGACGGGCGTCGTTATCTAGCTGACGCTGCACAACATGGAGCAATTGCTGCGCTTGGCCCACGCATTGATGCGACTGACCTACCACTACCATATATAGAGGTAGACGATGTACGTATCGCGCTGGCAAATCTTGCCTGTGCCTTTTATGGCTATCCTGCCACTCAACTCAGTACTATTGGCGTTACTGGCACCGACGGGAAAACTACAACGTGTAATCTCATAAGCGCACTATTAGATACAGCCGAGAAGTCCAACGGAATGATGACAACAGCCAACTTTAAGCTGCATGGACAAGAACGGGAGAATACTACCCGCCAAAGCACATTGGAGGCGCTCGAGATTCAACAGATGCTTCGCGAGATGGTTGAAACTGATGTAAAATACGCAGTCATCGAAGCAACTTCTCATGGACTCGAATTACAACGTGTACGCGGTTGCACCTTTGATATCGGCGTTGTCACAAATATCACGCACGAGCATCTAGACTTTCATGGGACAATTGAGAACTATCGTCGCGCAAAAGCGCGCCTCTTTGAAATGCTCGATCCGTCACGTGATAAGGGTCTGGGAATCAAACCAATTGCTATACTGAATCGAGATGATATATCGTATGAAATATTGAAACCATATTGCAGCGTTCCTGTGCTTGACTATGGTCTCGACAAATCAGCGGCGATACGAGCAGCAGACGTACAGCTTGATGCAAATAGCACCCGTTTTCGTGCCATCCTGCCCGGTGCTGAAATCAACATCGAAACACAACTGGTAGGTCAATTCAACGTCAGTAATTGCCTGGCAGCGATAGCAACAGCTTATGCCGTGGGAGTGAATCCTGCTGATATAGCACGTGGACTGGCAGGAGTTACAGGTGTCACCGGACGCATGGAACACATCGATGTAGGACAGCCATTTACCGTTATTGTCGATTATGCGCACACACCTGATAGTTTAGAAAAGGTCCTCAGAATTCTACGGCCACTTACCGCAGGTAAATTACTAGTGGTTTTTGGCTCGGCTGGTGAGCGAGATATACAAAAACGTCCTATTATGGGACAAATTGCCGCTCAGTTGTCAGATTTTTTCGTTATTACTGATGAAGACCCACGCGAAGAAAATCGCGAGCAAATTTTACGCGAGATTGCCATTGGCTCCGAAACCACCGGGAAACACGAGGGACGCGACTTTCTCTGCATCGCTGATCGGACGCAAGCAATCGCTGCAGCTTTTCATCGTGCGCGGGCGAGCGACATCGTCCTATTGGCAGGAAAAGGTCACGAACAGAGTATTATCATAGGTAGAGAAAAAATTCCGTGGGATGATCGCCGGGTGGCACGCGAACAATTGCACGTACTAATGCAGTGAACGTTACCGTCTATATACATATGACGTTTCAACAAGTGGAGTGCGGATTGGAGATTTTCCGAATTTCCTTACCTAATGGGGAGCGGTTAGCCGCAAGAGTTACCCTTAAGTGGAGTTAATATGGATCCAGTTTTGTTTTTGCTGATTTTCATCACTTGCGCTTTCATCAGTCTGTTGCTTTGCTGGATAGCAAAGGTATTATTCCCTAAATTTCGCAGTGGTGAATATAAACCTGGCCCTCATCGCTCCGATATGCCCGTGTATCCTGCCAGCGGAAGAGAAATTAAAACTATCGAATTACCTCTAGTTGGAGGGCCCGCATTTACCATTGCCATGGTAATTACTGGAATTTGGGCGGGTTATCTCTTTCACCTTCAGAGCGATCAATGGAGACTCTTACTCATTGGCCTTGGCGCAACAGTTGGCTTCATGGTTGTTGGCTTTATCGACGACTGGCACAAAGTTCACAGCAATGAAGGTCTTTCTGAACGCGCAAAATTTAGCAGTGTGCTCTTTGTCTCAATGGCGGCAGCTTTCCTCTACTTCTGGCTTCTCCCAGCCGGCAGAGAGCCTTATTCTCCCTACTCCGATATTATGGGCGCGTTATTCAAAACGTTGCCATTCACCTGGTTGATCTTTTTGATGCTCATGACTGGCCTGATAGGTAGCGTTACGTCGCTCTCAGTCGATTTCAGTGATGGTCTCGATGGTCTGGCAGGCGGACTGGTTTTTAGCACAGCTCTGGCATTTGGTATTATTGTTACTGGATTTCTTGGTAGGAATCATCCACAGGGAATACCTTTGGAGATTTTATCGCTGCTGTGTGCTAGCGCTGTGCTGGGCTACTTACCATTGAACTGGCCCTCCTCTTGGGCAGCGCGTCGTGGCAGCGCCCGTCGCCTCGCAAAAGTGTATATGGGTGACAGCGGAGCCTTAGCCCTTGGCGGTATTCTCTCAATGATTGCCATTTTTTCGCGTCAGGAAATACTACTACTCATGATCGGTATGGCATTTGTGCTTGAGGGACTCTCGGCGCTTATTTCGGCGCGAGTATTAACACGCTTCTTCCGCAAACGATTGCAGGTTTTGAGTTTTGCCAGTAGTCATGAGTATGTGCCACACACAGAATTTCCCTTGCCTTTCCTTGCGACACCTTTACACCATCATTTCGACCTGCTCGGGTGGAATCGCCGCCGCCTGGTCTATGGTGCCTGGGCCATGGGAGCAGGATTCGCCATTTTAGGTGTGGCAAGTGTGTTCGCAACAGAGACCTGGGAACGCTATCTCTGCCGAATCTTGATATTTATATTTGCAGCTATCATCTGGTCAAGTGGCTCGTGGTCACGTAAATATTTTGTTGGCAAACATCCTGCTGAACGAACGCGCCGCCGTCGGTTAGCTCTTTACTACGGGTACCCTTTTCGCTTGATGGGAATATCTCTGTATCATCTTGTAGAGATCATCGAGGCAAATGAGGATGTCATTGAGACACCTGCCGAAGAGCTTGCGCTCTGGCACCGCATGAGCATTTATGATGCTCGCGCGATGCTTGGTTTGTATTGTTATCGAGCTGGATATTATCCGGCAGCGCTGGCACAATGGACACGTATCCCAGAAAGCAACCGTAAATTGCGCCCAAGTATACAACATTTGCTTGAAGAGCTGAACAGTCGACTTGCCTTAGAAGAGCAAGAGACACAACCAATGCGGCGCGATCAGATTCTTCGCCAGCAGCCAGTGATTACCGGCAATCTGCCGCCAGCAGATCTACCCAACCCCCATGAACCAGTTCGCAGTGAAGAAATTCGTGACGGGCATTTGGTGAGCTGGACGGATGCCCACCAACAAACCGAGTGGTCGCAAGAAACCACTCCATCGTACAAGAATAATGATGGACTATACCCACAACACACGCATCAGGATCAGGCAGTAGTACTGACCAATGGGCACAATGGACACTCCAACAACAACACTGTTAAGGGAGAAGAGCAGCCTCACGAGGACAGACAGGGCGATGGAAAACAACATTGGCTCGCTCGTATGCTGCATATTCCCCCAATCAAAAGCCGCTAATTTACTATCATAAAATCGCTCATGACTGACGTTTATGCAGCTATTCAGAGCAATGTAATGTTGTATTTTGACCTCTTCCTAATTGCTTGCTGATATGCTATAGTGCGTTTAATGCTTCCTTAACGTAGTATAGGCAATTTCACATGGTACTAGTGAACCAGTAAACAGCCTCAAAGTTGCAAAACTGCTACACTTAAAACAATGATTGAACCTATGAGCATTCTATCCTACACCAGTTCCACCCGGTATATACAGAAGAGGTTAAGATGCGTTTCTGCTTTATTGTTGAAGAGCAATATCGAAATGATCCTATGCCGATGGTTATCGCAGAACAACTTTTACAATGGGGTCACAATGTTGACCTGTTGGAACCACAAACAGCTGTCACCTGTTTGAATGAACTTGCAGAACAAGGCTACGATGCATATGTCCTCAAATCACTGGCAGATGGCCCTGGTCTAAGTATTCTGGAAGCAGCAGAAGCAATAGGTATCCCGACAATTAATAATTCTCGTTCTATTCGCCTCGTTCGAGACAAAGCAGTAGCGGCAGCATTTGCGCGTGCGCATGGTTTACCTATACCCCCTACTTACTTTGTTGCTCACCCGCGCTTGCTCAGGCAAATCCCCATCGAGAATTACCCTCTCGTTGTCAAACCAAGTAATGGAAGTTCCTGCAAAGGCGTTTACCTGCTGAATAGTCCAGCAGATGTGACTGCTTTAGAAGATGCCGAAACTACCGAGAGTTTCTTTCTTGCACAACGCTACGCAGAAAATACTGGCTTTGACATGAAAGTCTATGTGACAGGACGAGAGGTCTACGCTGCCGTAGCAAAAAAATCACCTTTGCACCCCGACATGAAAGAGCACTTTGTACCACTAACCCCACAAATTCGCAAGTTGGCTTTGCAGGTTGGTACGCTTTTTGGTCTGGATATCTACGGACTGGATGTTGTCGAGACACCCCAGGGACCGGCGATAGTAGATATCAATGACTTTCCTAGTTTTGGGGGGGTGCCAAGGGCAGTCGTACGAGTTTCGGAATATGTGTTACACGCAGCAAAAAGGGCCGAAATGCAACGAGTAGCGCGTGTCGAGCGAGCACAACGCCGTAGACAGGCTTTAATAAGGAGTTAATACATGGATATCTGCTTGATAATGGATAACCCAGAAACACCACATCATCCCGTTATAGGAGTAGCGCTACAAAAACTACATGCAACTCATAATGTTAGACTGTTAGATGTGCGCCCACTTACAGATGCTGAAGCTATTGCAGAAGAAGAGAAATACCCGTTGGCGGATCTCTACTTGTTGAAATCGCATGCGCCTCAAGCATTAGCAGTTGCGCATGTGCTTGAGCAGAAAGGCGCGCTCGTTGTAAACAGTTGGGCTGCATCTGTCGCATGCCAGGATCGGGTACTGATGGCACAACGTATGCATGATGCAAATCTACCCTGGCCTTTTACACGAAGTTTTTCTACATTGGGAAGCTTACTTGCAGACCATGAAGTGCTAGCAAGCCTACCTTTTCCGCAGATCATTAAAAGCTACTATAGTCATCGGGGGGATCTTGTAGATAAGGTAGACAGTATTGATCAATTAGAAGCGCTTGCCCCAGAATGGAGTCAAGAGCCGATCGTCTTGCAAGAATTCGCTGCTGGAGACGGTTGGGATATCAAAATGTGGGTGATCGATCAACAGATCTTCGCAGCACGTCGACGCACTCCTCTAGAGGCAAACGCATCCAAGGAAGACTTCCCAATTTCGCCGGAGGAGTTACCTGCTGCATGGGCACATATAGCAAAGGAGATTGGACGTGTTTTCAATATGAGACTCTACGGCATAGATTTATTGATTACTGAGCATGGGCCTATAATCGTAGATGTAAATGGGTTCCCGGGTTTTCGTGGCGTACCTGGAGCTGATAGCGCCCTGGTAGCTCTGGTGGAACATATAGCGCAGGAAAGAAAGGCTTGAGCATGAGTGTAGATGCTTCTGGTGTAAATACCAATTTATCTATATTAGATCTTCCGAACATCGTTACATTACTGTACCAGCGTGCGAATCGACATCTGTTGCCAGGTGCTCAAGGAACTCCAGGGTTGTTTGTGCGCTACCTGCGCCGCAAGCCAGCACGGGGTCTTGCAGTCATTTACGCAGTAGATGAATTAGGACGTTCCAATAAAACGCACTCCAACGATCCTAACCGCTCAGTTAGTCTGACACTCGATGAGCAAGCGCTCGATGGCGCTCGCATTCGTTTCACTAAAGCCCAGGCACAAGAAGCTCCTCTTGAAGTCCAAGAGACAGGCGTGCTACGCGCTAAGGATATTGGTCTCTCAGTCCAGGCGTTTCCTGCTGATAACAACCTACCCGCATTGGCAGCAAGCTGCGATACTACTCCACATAGTGCGCTATTTGAGGCTTTACAATCTGCTGCACGCACACAACTTGGCGATGATACCTGGCAGCTTGTTTCTGCCAGAGCAGTACCAGTACGCTACAAACCTGCTAATCGCTGTGTTATTCGCTACCATCTTGCCCTCGAACATGGAAAGGATGATGGAGCAACAACCAGAAACCTGACTCTTTTCGGCAAAGTCTATGCAGATCCGGAACAAGCACGCACCGTACAGGCTTTACAGCAACGACTCTATGATGAGCAAGCGAGCAGAACCAAAGTAGCCAAAGATATACAGAGCGGTGAAGGAGCACCTGTAATAGTACGTGGTGGGGGTTCACCGCTCCTCCCACGCCCACTTGGTTTGATCGAATCACTTGGATTGACTTTTAATACCGCTATACAACCATCGAATCATAATGAGCAATTGCTAACTGGTACCCGCGCGCTACGACCAAAGATGGAGAAGGGAAAAGGAGGCGAGGTCACGGATTTGGTGATACCAACTGAGGAACTTTGGCTTACTGCCATTGCCCTCGCTCGATTACATACAAGTACGGTTCGTCCAGACGAGAAAGCGCCGCGCACAGGGACAAAAGAAGCGAAACGAGCTCGCGAACGCGCATCCCTGATAGCAGGCCACAATCCAGCACAGGCAGAAGAGGTTCTGAGACTGGCAGACCAGCTTGCAACTCGTTTGGAGATGCTCCAGCCAGATGTCTACCGGCCAGCACACGGTGGCTTTAAGGCCAGTCAGTTGCTCTTCCACAGTCACAAGGTGTTCGTCGTTGATTTTGATGGTTTTTGTCTGGCAGATTCAGCGCTTGATGTCGGCTACTTTCTAGCTTACCTGCGCCCAAGCGGACTCTGGTATCATCTTCCCGGTATGATGCCATGGTTCAAGGCCGCAGCAGAAGTGTTTACTACTACCTATCGCCAGGCAATGTTCGAGCTTGGCGTTACGGAAGAAGCTATCGACGGCATCTTACAGCGTTCAAAGCTTTATGAAGCTGCACTCTTATTCAAAATTGCAACTCGTAGGGTCAACCGTCTCAATAGCCCCCGACCCAAAGAGTTAGCAGCTATGTTAGAGGAGATTTCAGCATGCTTATCAACTTAAAACCGGGAGGCTCTCTATCGTCATGGTTAAATTTCTGTACCGCAATTTAAAAGGTTATCGTTGGCTTGTAGTTGTTGCCATTTTAGTGACATTCCTGGCGGTTGGCTGTGAGATCGTCGCTGCTTATCCACTCAAGTGGATTCCAAGTAAGGTCACTAATGGTGGGAATGATCCATCCTGCAAGGACCAATTCCTGAATCCTATTCTTGACAAATTCGATATTCCCCTTTTTGATCCATCGCTGCAATTAGACAAAACACAACCACCTGTGCAGCCAGGTATCACGCAATGCCCGATCTCGCCAGGCGACCCAAACCCGCAACTGATCATAAGTCATCATAGCACCAATGGCGTGATCATCTTTTCAGTGCTGGTGCTGATCGTCTTCGGCACATTAGCCGCATTACTGGCCTACGTGGATCTCTATCTTGCCGCTTATATTGGGCAAAACCTCACGGCAAGATTACGGAATCAACTGTTTGAGCACTTGCAGCGCCTATCGCTCGATTGGCACGGAAAGCAGAAAAAAGGGGACCTTGTTCAGCGAGTCACGGGCAACGTTGCCGATGTCGAGAAATTCGTCACTGATGGTATTGTTGATCTGTTAGGAGGGTTTCTCATAATCATTGGCATTACCGCTGTGATGCTTTCTATCAGTCCACTCTATACACTGATCTCGCTGGCAATTGCACCGGCTCTGTTCATGATCGTGCTAGGCTACACCAAAAACATCAAGGCAGCAGCTAAGCAGGCAGCGAAAGCAACCGGGCAGGTTTCAGACGTGGCGACAGAGGATATCAACGCGCTTACAGTGATCAAAGTGTTTACCCGCGAGGAGAAGGAAGCTATTCGTTTTGGAGGATTCGTCGATAAGAACCGCAGGGCAGGATTGCGCGCAGGTGGCCTGCAGGCGCAGTTCACGCCAATCGTCAGTTTTCTCGTCATACTGGGTACAGCAACTGTTATAGGTGTAGGAGGATTCGTCGCCGCTGGGAATGAATTCCATATTGGGTTCATTACGATTCCCCCATTCAATGTGGATATTGGAACGCTAGTCTTATTCCTGATCTTCCTGAGGCTCCTGTACCAGCCATTTCGCGATCTTTCGAAGCTGACAACGCTAGCAGGCAGCGCGGCATCCGGTATAGAGCGCATACAAGAGGTGTTAGACCAGGCACCAGAAGTCGTGGATAGCCAGACTCCATACTATGGGCCGACAAAGCTGAGGGGTGAGGTCTCATTCGACAATGTGATCTTCGGATATGTGCCTGGCAGGCCAGTGCTGAAGGGCATCAACCTGCAAATTCCACAAGGTAAGAAAATCGCGCTCGTCGGACTTTCAGGAGGCGGTAAAACGACGCTGGTCAAGTTGATTCCTCGGTTCTACGAGATTCAGCAAGGGTCCGTGAGAATCGATGGCGTCGATAATCGCATGTATCCCCTTCAAGTGTTACGTCAAAATGTAAGCATGGTCTTACAGGACTCGGTGCTATTTGAGGGCACTATCCGTGAAAACATCGAAATAGGGAAACCGGGAGCCAATGATTACGAAATTATCGAGGCGGCGAAAAAGGCCAACATTCACGAGATGATTTTGAGCGATTTGGGCGGATACGATGGCCTGGTACGCGAACAGGGCAAGAATTTGTCTGGTGGACAACGCCAGCGCTTAGCGATTGCGCGTGCTATTCTTCGTGACGCGCCAATCCTTATTCTTGATGAACCTACCGCGGCCCTTGACGTCGAATCCGAGGTTGAGGTTATGCATGCTCTTGATAAGCTGATCGTTGGACGCTCAGTGATTATGATTTCTCACCGCCTCAGCACCCTGGGCAACGTTGAAGAGATTATTGTACTCAAAGACGGGCGCATTGCTGAGCAGGGATCCTTCAAGGAACTGAAGCGGAGGGGAGGTGTCTTCGCCGGACTCCTTGAAGAACAGAATCGTTACAACCTGGAAAAGGCAGGTGATAAGTCCATGATACGGTCGGCCTATGCCCCTGTACCGGGTTACTATGAACAGTACCAGATGCAGCCTCCCCCACAAAGGCCTATACCTGTTTCGCCTAACCCAGCGATGGCTCAGAACTGGTCAGCGCCAACAGGGCCAGCATCCCAGGCCATGCCGCCAGCCTTTGCTAATAGAAACCAGGCGGGTAATGGCAGGCAACAGGTACAACCAGTACCAGCAGGCCCTCCAAAGAACGCACGTATCGTAATCGAGCTGAATGGGAAGGTGGTCGGTGAGCGTCCATTGAATAAACCTGTGTTGACCGTTGGACGGCTGTCAGGGAACGATGTCCAGGTACCCTCTCAGCGAGTCTCACGCCTGCATGCGAAGATCCGCTCGGAGAACGGCAGGTGGGTGATTGAGGATGCAGAAAGCCTGAATGGGCTGGTCTACAATGGAAACCGAATTGATCAACTTGCGCTCACCAACGGAGATCGCATTTATGTCGCACCAACAGCGGTGCTTCAGTACAAGACGACACTGTGAAGCCTGGCTACGCATTCATTTGGGTGTTGAAGTGGCCAGGTGTGGCTCCGCCACACCTGGCCACTTCAACACCCATTTACTGGTGAGCGCCTCGCCTGGTCGCGATTCAACGATCGATAAGTAGCAGGGAGATAGACACTCTACACTCCGTTCGGATTGTACCTACCGATGCGAAGAATGGGTATGCCACCTGAAAGCTGGGGCAAGAAAATTTCCTGCGTCTGCTCATCGATGGCTATTGTATGTGTCCCCTTACCGAGAACGTAGTCGCCTAGCTTCTTAAACTCTCCAGCCTTCTCGTCAAACACCGAAATCCCACCTTTGCACGCAACGAAGAGGACGTGTTGAGAATGATCTATCAAAACGATATCTGGACCGCCTGCCAGCCGCGCCGCACTTACGGGGACAGTTGGGATAACCGTCATAGTCCGCAGATTGACTCTGAGCAGATTCTGAAAAAGGTTACGCGAGGAATCGAAATCAGTACAGGCAATGAATGCAACTTGCTGATCAACATCGATATCCATGCCGTGAGGGCTGCTACATGTGTCAGGCAGCACAATGCGCTGCACAATCGTAGCATTAACAGGGTCGATAGCAATAAGTTCACCCGTGCCGGGGGGTGGCAGCAGCAGTGGATTCGGATCATCTGCGTTTGGCAATATTGTGGAGGTCACAAAGACGCGGTGCAGCCCTGCATCGTATTTGTTATGCCCCACATCATGTCCGTATTTAGGAATATTACCAGGCTCAACAGGAACTTTCGGAGCATTCGCAGCCGATCGTACATTTTCACCCGGTAACAGCGGTAAGTTACCGAGGTTGACCTTTGTGATAACCGTATCCGTTAGCGCATCGATGACAGTGACGTTCAGGTTCTTCTTGTCCGGATTCAAGGATACCTTGTCATCAACCGGAGCGCCAGGATCGGAGACAAAAATTCTGTGATCGACAGGATCATAGGACATGGCGTCAGGACTTTCGTTATCGTCGAGCTGAATCGGCGTTGCTTTCAGTGTATTCACGTCAATGGAGTAAACGATGCTTTCCTCGGCATCAGCGGCATAGACCTTGCGCAGATCGAGGGCATCCACTATACCTGCAACTTGTGGAATGTTGATGCGTGCAATGGGCCTATCTTGTTGAGTATCGAAGACAATAATATGCCCATCGAATTTGAGGTCGACTGCAGGATCGAATTTGGGAGCGAAAGGGGGGTGAGCAATTACCAGCAGATCGGGTGCCGGTCCAGTATGAGCGATGAACAACTTGTGAGTGGGTGGATCATACGCCTGAAAGTCAAAGCCATCAAAATCCTGCTGTACGCCAGGAGCAAGTGCACCAGAATCCTGTTGTACACCACCGGCAACCGGGTTTCTTGTACAAGGGCCCGTAGCACAAAACCCACTGGGAAGTGGGATGTCCTGGACAAACAGGATGCGGTGAGCCGGGGGTGGTACAACGAATTGATATGCAACCTCCACTATCAAGTACGCCAGTATGCCGAAGCTTGCTATACCTATCAGCAAGATGAATACTCTGCCCACGCCAGAGCCTTTGGAATCCGATGAAGTCTTAGATTTCTTAGCCATTAGCTTATCCTTTAACAACTCGAGCCTGTACTTACAATGCATATCTCTCTTTACTAGTATCGAGCATAAGCAAAGATAATACGATGAGATAGCGCATAATAATAATGTGAATAGTTACCTTTAAACCGGTGTAGCGATTGACCTCTGCTATTGTAGCAAACTTTCTCATTTTATCCAAGAGAAACAGCCTCTTTCACTTCCAAAGGCGCAGATATTTGTGGTAGACTTTGATGAGTTCCTTCTCACACGTTTAACGCCCAAAGTGAGCTTTTTTAGTTCTACAATATCTGGATGATTTTTTAGTGACTTATTCCCGGTAAGCATTAATAGTTCGAGACCACAACAATTTGAAGCACGGAGGCAATTCCAATGACCCGTTTCCTGTTTCGTAACCTCAAAGGGTATCGTTTTCTGGTCGTGATCGCCATGCTCATGGTTGTAGCACAAGTTGGCTCTGATATCTTGCTCGGATTTCCGATCAAGTTTATCTCCGATAATATCCAGAAAGGCCTGAATCCACCAGCGTTTCTAAATCCACTCATCAGTCCTTTTAATCGTTTCGCTACGCCACAAGCTCAAGCAGCAGCGGCCTCAACTGGCGGGGAAACTCAGATTGGCGTTATCCTCTTTTCAGTGGCAATGCTGCTTGTACTGAGCATAGTGAGCGCAGTCCTGGCCTATATTGAGCTCTACCTTGCCTCCTTTATCGCGCAAAATCTGACCGCTAGACTGCGCATGCAACTCTTCGAACACCTGCAGCGCTTAAGCCTGGACTGGCACGGGAAACAGAAGAAAGGTGACCTGGTTCAGCGGGTTACAGGCGACATTGCGAATATAGAGAAACTTGTTACAGATGGCCTGGTTGATCTAATAGCAGCAGTATTAATTGTCGTGGGTGTCGTGGTCGTTATGCTGCGTGTCGATTGGCAATATACACTGATCTCCATTGTCATTGTACCAGCGCTCTTCCTGATCGTACTTGGCTATACTACGACTATTAAGGCAGCATCGAAAAAAGCAGCGAAAGCAGCTGGACAGGTAGCGAACGTTGCTGTAGAGGACATCGGAGCTATCACAGTGCTCAAAGCCTTCACGCTTGAGGAGCGCGAGGCTGTGCGCTTTAATAAGTACGTTGGCAAGAATCGTGAGGCGGGTCTTCGTGCAGGTGGTTTACAGGCTCAATTCACTCCGCTTGTTGGCATCCTGCTCGCCATAGGCACCGCCATCATTCTTGGTGTAGGAGCATATGTTGCAGCGGGCAATCAATTCACCATCTGGTTTCTCACTTTTCCAAAAGGTTCAATCACCATAGGTACCTTGTTTTTATTCCTCGGTTACCTTAAGATGCTCTACCAGCCGATGCGAGACTTCTCAAAGTTGACAAGCATTCGTACTGGCGCATCCGCCGGGGCAGAGCGTATCCAGGAAGTGATGGAGGCAGCTCCAGAAGTAGTTGAGAGTAAATCAACATATCATGGCCCGACAAAATTCAAAGGTGACATCTCTTTCGAGCATGTGATCTTCGGCTATACTCCAAATCGTCCGATTCTCAAGGGCATCAATCTGCATATCCTTGCTGGCAGAAAAGTTGCTCTCGTTGGTCTTTCAGGAGGCGGTAAAACAACATTGGTCAAGCTGATTTCTCGCCTGTATGAAATTCAGCAGGGAGCAGTCAGAATCGATGGTGTGGATAATCGCATGTATCCACTGTCAGTATTACGTCAGAACGTGAGCATGGTATTGCAGGACAATGTCCTGTTCGAGGGGACCATCCGCGAAAATATCGAGATAGGCAAACCAGGAGCAAGTTTGGAAGAAGTCATCGATGCTGCGAAAAAAGCGCACATGCACGACACCATCATGAGTTATCCCGATAAGTACGATACTGAGGTACGCGAACAAGGCAAGAATTTCTCCGGAGGCCAGCGCCAACGCCTGGCGATTGCGCGCGCGATCTTGCGTGATTCACCTATCCTGATCCTGGATGAGCCTACGGCAGCTCTCGATGTGGAGGCGGAGGCAGAGGTTATGCACGCGCTGGATACACTGGTTGTTGGACGTACGGTGCTGATGATCTCACACCGCCTCAGCACACTCGGTAATGTTGACGAGATCATTGTGCTTAAAGATGGACTCATTGCTGAACAGGGTACGTTCAAAGAGTTAAAGCGCAGAGGAGGCGTATTTGCTGGACTCCTGGATGAGCAGAACCGCTACAATGTTGATCGTGCCGAGGATAAATCGATCATTCGCTCAGCATACATGCCAATACCAGCAGCAGCAAGACAATACCAGGTCCCCATTCCACCTGCTCAATATAGGCCTGGAATGCCGCCTCAACCAGCAGCAGCCCAACAATGGTCTGGAATGCCCCCGTCACCAATTCCACCAGCGCATGGCAATGGCGGTCAGGCTGGCCGTGCTGGAGTGTACGTTGATGTCGGCAGGCAACCAGCAGCATTTAATCAGAAAGCGCGTGTGTTAGTTGAACTGGATGGGAAAATAATCGGCGAACGGAAACTCGATAAACCTGTGCTGACGGTTGGTCGTCTTTCAGGCAATGACGTTCAAGTACCCTCCCAGCGCGTCTCTCGCTTGCATGCTAAGATACGTTGGGCAAACAACGCGTGGGTGATCGAGGATGCAGAAAGTTTGAACGGCCTGGTCATTCGTGGTCAACTCGTAGAGCGGCATGTCCTATCGAACGGGGATCGCATCCATGTCGCACCAGCAGCAGTAATCCGCTTCGAGACAATACCGTAATCGTCTGTAGGGGCGCAATGAATTGCGCCCTGCGACGAGGATCGTCTCCCCAGGCGGGCGCAATGAATTGCGCCCCTACATTCCATACTGCTTGCACAGTTCAGCGTAAACTTCTTGAAGTTCATGTTCTGCTACAAAAGAATCGATCCTCTCTTTAAGCGCCTCGCGGTCTGGATGCTCTACGCGTCGATCCTGAATATACCCTTGAAACCACGCAGCAAGCGCTTCACGATACTTACCCTGGATTTGATACAACTCCCCCTGACGATGCAATATCGCGCAGCGTTCAGCAGGTGTGCCAAGATTGGCTGCAATTGTAGCGGCTTCGCTATAGAAACGCTCTGCCTCAGCGAATTGATGCTGAACACGTGCTACATCACCCAGACCCCTTAAAGCACGACCTTCAAGTTGCAGCGCTTTTTGTTCATGTGCCAGTGTCCGAGCATGCTCAAAGCTTTCTTTTGCTTCTAGAATGTGTCCTTCGGCAAGTGTGTTCGCTCCCAGTGAGTTCAACACGTGCGCTTGATCCACTCGATCTCCCACCATAGTAAAAAGAGCGAGTGACTGATGATAGTAATCATGTGCATCAACAGTATTGCGTCTTTTTCGCGCAATATCACCCAGCACACGCAACGCCCATCCTTCTCCTCGCAGTGCTTTCTGCTCACGGAAAATGGCTATCGATTCACTACACGTACGCTCAGCCTGGTCATATTTCCCTTGATCAAGAAAGACAGCACTTTGTTCGCTTAGCACCCAGGCTTGCCAAAAACGCAGACCAAGCTTTGTAAACAGTCGCAAAGCCTCCTCACTATCAGCAAGAGCTTCAGAATACTGTCCCAATGCTTCATAAATAGTACTTCGATCGAAGAGCGCATGGGCATATCCTTCTTCATTGTTCAGTGTGTGGAAACTGCTCAGCACCTCTTCTAACTGTTCCTGGGCCTCTTGATAGCGGCCATACCCGCGACTGACTTCTCCAAGTACCATTTGCATCCATGCTACACCACTCATATCTCTGGCTTTACCAAAGAGTTCAAGAGCTTCTTGAGCATACTCACCCGCTTGCTTAAAATGACCCTCTTCGCGAAAAAGCATGGCAAGTTCGTAGAGAGCCCAACCTGCCTCATCAGGTTCATTCTGCTCGCGATGCAAAGTCAAACTATGCATAAGACAGCCCAATGCCTGGGCATAATGACCCTTCTGGCGCAAAATAGCGCCAAGGCAACATTGTATCTTCCCCTCCGCAGTCTTATCTCCTAGAAGTAATGCGTGGTTTTGGGCACGTTCAAGTATAGCTTGCAATTCTGAGGCACGCCCCCGATCATGAAGGTCCCAGGAGGCATTTACTGCCAGGTGGATGGCCTGTTGCAAATCTTGCGGCTCATCTGCTTCCTCCAGATGTTCAAAAGCAGCAAACCATTGCTCAGCGGTTGGATGTGGCAGGCTACTATAATACGCGGCAGCTACACGATGTATACGCTTGTGTTCCTCCGATGGGAGTAATGTGTGAGCAAAGTGACGCACCTGTGCATGAATATTATAGAGACGTCCATCGAACTGAACAAAAGAGGCCTGCACCAGCTCGTCACGTGCGTTACGCCAGTTCTTCTGAAGTTCTGCCGGAAGAATGGACCCTGCAGCGCGCAATACGTCCTCTTTTTGCTCAGAGTTTAGACCTTTCAGAGAATGCTCGTTTGCCAAACGTTCCATTGTGCGCGTTGTAGAAGCACTCTTCGGCTCAACGAGCATCACAATTTGTTCGTGGCTAAATGGCAATGTGAAAACAGCAAGATAAGGAAGAAGCTGACGTGCAGGTTCCGATAGGAGCCGGTATGCAACGTCGAAGACAGCCGCTATACCTTCTAGCTGTGATTCTCGCAGTTCATCACGCACTTCCTCTAAGGATCGGGTAGCAGCCTCTGGTACATAGACTCTTCCATTAATGGATCGCGCCCGCCCAAAGATTAACTCAGCCCCTAAAGGATATCCATCTAATAGGGTACAAATTTCTTCCAGGATGGCCTGTTGCTCAGGATCATCCAGGTGGATGCGCTCGGCTAAGCCACTCGTTTCAGCCAGCTCAGTGAAAAGTTTAAGTAGGTCCACACTCGTCATCTTATCCACCCGATACTCGTACCAATGGCAGGTAGCTCCCTCAAGTACAGCCACTGTTGCTGGATTGGAGTGGGAGGTAAGTAGCACAACAACGGGTGTTGGCAATGCACAGAGGAAACGCAGCCAGGCGCCAACCGCAGACCGCTCTTGCACTTCATCGAAGCGATCAAGGAGTAACAAACATGGCAACCCTCGATTTGCCAGATTGCGATAGGAGTCAAGCACAACCTGTTCGCAATGACGTATGTTAGCTGTATGCATAGCCTGCGTAGGGATATGCAAGTTATGAGCTATTTCGATAAGCGCCTCAGCAAATGATTTGCCCCCCTGCAATGAAATACCAATAGTCCCGCCGTAGAACTTCTCCCGATTACGTCTCACTGCTTCGAATGCCAGTGCGCTCTTCCCAATTCCCGCTGAACCGATCAAAGCAATGTGGTGCACACCATGCCGCAATGTATGTTGACTCTTCATTGCCCGTTGTTGTTCTTCATTACCTACAGTTTGCGTGAGGAGATCACTCAATTCTTGCAATTCTCGCTCCCGTCCTACAAAGGTTTGGGAAGCACCAAGATGCGCTAAGGAATTTTCCTGTTCTTCAAGCTGATCGAGAACTGATAAAAAGGCAACAGGACCTTCCTGCCCCTGGATCACATGGCGGTAGAGAACCGGTATAAACCAGCTATGATGCTTGAACATGGGCAGCATAGCTTGCCTGGCGCGAGACAAAGCCTCCTCTAAGGTTCGACCATTAGCCAATGCCTCATAGAAGTGAAACATAAACGTGGGACTGAGCTCATCTTCTATTGAGAAAGGCATAGCAATGACCGCAGGCACTTGTGATACGACTAATGCTGTCGCTAGTGTTGCATCAATTGCTGCCTGCCTTTGCCGGTGACTCCTCCTCTCGTTTGTAAGCGTGGCTGTTTCACAGGCAGCAAATACCGCCAATCGCACATCGCTACTAACTAATAATTCTCGTAAGGTTTCCGTATCGATTAATCTGTTACGCCCTTCATTATCACAGAAACACAGATATGTTTGGGGATCCACACCACGTAGCGATGCGCCACACTCGCTACAAGAACGCGCATTGATGTCATTCAGCTCGTCACAAATATCAGCAGGGCATTGTCTCCTAAACGCTCCATGCCCGTCGAAATGGATGGCATAACAGGGATAAGCAATATCTTTATCGTCAAAGGCCCCTGCGCCTCCAAGTGAATTCAGGTAGCGTACAAGCTCATCAAAAGTCGGTGGTTCTAATCGATCCAATATCAATCGATTATCTTCAATCAAACTTGAGAGACCTCGCTCCAACGCTTCAAAGCTATTTTCAATTTCTAATGGGGGACAATCAATCGGCGATGCGCCAATATACAGTATCCGCAGGGGTGGATGAACTGGCAATTCACTGCCTGATGGTATTTCAGGACGCACGAGAGCACGAGTTAGCGTGAAGACACCTGAAGCAAGTAGAAAATGTTCACCATTATGCAGGAGTTCCCAGGGATAGCGCACAAACTCATGACATTCCGGCATAAAACTGAGCGTAAGCGCGACAGATCCACGCCGCCCCAAAGCTCCTTGAATTATACTACGAAATACAGCCTTGATCGTTTGTTCCGAGGATTCACGCCGATCCGTTACGTGAGTTGCAGCTCCAATGAGTGATTGATAAAGGTGCTGTCCTATTTCGCGTAATTCACGATCATCGCTCTCGAAGGTGTTCAGTTTTTTCAGGAGAGTATTTAATTGTCTGGTTTGATATGGAGGAACAAAGCTCCCACTAACGACCCGCCCTGACCGGCTCTCAGTTGCTTGTAACTCAAAGGTGCCATCCTCACTTCTACGAAACAGCAGGTTCAGTGTCTCTCCCATGTTACTCACCCCAATACAATTCGACTTTCCCAAACCGTACTTTATCACCAACCTTAACCCCTGCTGCCTCAAGAGCTTTTGTAACTCCCATCTTGGAAAGTGTAACTTGCAATCGATCCATACCCTCTTCGCTCTCCAATTTGGTCATATTCACTGCTCGCTCGACTCGTTTCCCTTTCACTATATAGACGCCTTTCTCCCTGGTTATTGAAAAAGCGTCCTCCGGTTGCGGTCGAAGAACAGGACCCTCTGCATTGACGATTTCCTGGGTTGCTTTGCGTAGTATCTCTTCCTGCTGAATCTCCTCTAGTTGTTTGACAGTAAACTGCATAAGTTCGTCAGTACCTTGATGCGCAACAGCAGAAATCGCAAAAACGGGATATCCAGCAGCTTCGGCCTTTGCTTTGAGTGCAGGCCAACGTTCTTGGGCTTCCGATAAGTCCATTTTGTTCATTACGACGATCTGCGGGCGAGCCGCCAGGTGTTCATCGTATTCTCGCAACTCCTGGTTGATGGTTATAAAATCTTGCCAGGGGTCGCGCTCTATAGATGCCCCATCGAGAATGTGTAAAAGTAAACGCGTACGTTGTACATGTCGCAAAAATTCGTATCCTAAACCAACACCCCGTGCTGCACCCTCGATTAGTCCAGGTATATCTGCCAGCACAAAGCCAAATTCATCGCCACTTCCTGGTTGCCCAACACTTACCACTCCAAGATTGGGCGAAAGCGTGGTGAAAGGATAATCAGCAATCTTTGGTTGTGCGGCAGTCACGACAGATAGTAGGGTCGATTTACCTGCATTAGGGTAACCCACAAGCCCAACATCCGCTATTAATTGCAACTCAAGTAAAAGCCAGCGCTCTTCGCCGGGTTCGCCTTTTTGTGCCTCTCGCGGGGCCTGGCGTGTAGAAGTAGCAAAATGTACATTCCCCAGACCGCCGCGGCCTCCACGGGCTATCATGGCCCGCTGACCATCCTCCACAAGATCCGCAACCAACTCTTTTGTCTCAGCATTTCGGATAACAGTACCGCATGGAACGCGCAGGAGAAGGTCTTCTCCACTCGCTCCGTGTTTTTTCTGGCGCGCTCCAGCGGCACCAGAAGTGGCCTTGAAATGTTGGCGATAACGAAAATCAATCAGCGTATTCAATCTCGCGTCTGCTTCTATATAGATGCTGCCTCCTCTGCCACCATCCCCCCCATCGGGGCCTCCATACGGTACGAACTTTTCACGCCGAAAGTGAATAGAGCCATCCCCACCATCCCCAGCCTTTACATAGATTTTAGTATGATCGTAAAACATAGTTGCTCTTTCTAGCCTTTACTCAGGCTCCCTCGCCTCTTCCCCTGAAGCTGTTCTGACCCACGCCGCCTCGTTTTCGACTCTTTCCTTGTCGTTCTTGATCGTTTTGTAGGGCGGTTTGTTGTGCAGGATTGCCGTCAGTTTTGTCATCGGACCTGCGCATGCTTTGCCCTTTACGCACCGACTTGAAAGGCTTGCCCAGTCACAAAGATGTCCTGGTCTACTGTCGGCAAAATCTTTTTGGTAGCATAGGATGCTCTCTATGCTACCACACATCCCACAGAGTGTCACGCCAAAGAAGGATCCTGGAAGAGCAAAAACTACCAAAAATCAAAGCGATCGCCCAGGGCGCCGAAGGGAGGACTCCTGCTCCTCCATTGACTTGCAGAACCTATACATCGGCTTTTCGCCTCGCTTGCAGACGTTTCTAGAGGATGTGTCTAATGCCAAACGTCTCCACTCATCGTTGGACTATGTGCCCGCCTTTTGAGTTTGAATTGAAATACATGCCGTGTTAACGTCTTGGTGGTCTGGACTTTTTGGGGCACTCCAACTGTATTCCTGTCAAATCTACTGTCAGTTTGAATGTACTGGTTGATTGCTGTTGAGCGTGTTTCGCACAGTTCAGAAGTACCGGGTGAGCTGTGAGGCGGTTGTGCAAATGCCTTTTTTGCAAAATCACTGCCAATAGTTTCCCATATGGAGCCGATGCAAAAGTGCCGCGCCCGGGTCACATTGGAGCCGTGCCGCTCAACCTTTCGTTCTCCGGCTGAATGGATGCCAGCACTTGTAATGGTATACTCGGGCAGGAGTTCTCCTATGGTTTGTTGTGGCTCATCAAGCGTCTTGCCTGGGCTGGGCAAATAGTCGGCACTTGAGATATCATATCATTACATATGAGCCTAGCGAGTTCATTGCGTGCGGTTTGGCTAAGTTACCACCATACCAATTTTGATGGGGAGGAACAGGAGATGTCCATACATCTCGCTCGCCGCCTGACTTTTCTCAGTTTATTCATGTTGTTGGTCATAGCGGGATGCGGCAGCCCAGGAATAGCACCCTCAAAAAGAGCCGCTCCACTCGCGGACAGTACCGCTACTGCACCTACAGTCATCAGTGATAGTCGTGTCACATTCACCCTCACGGGTGGGCAGAATGCGAGTTACACGCTAAATGCAGCTATTCCAACCTCGAAACTCCGTCATGGCCATCGAGAATTTACCATTAATGTGATCGATGCAGGTTTCTCTCTTTTTATCGTTTTTTATGGCTATCAGGGACCAGCCAACTATATACTCTCAAACGCTGTCAATGGCGGTGATATCCACATCGGTTTGCAGAACGATGAGTTCTCCTGGGATCTATTCATGCAGCCAACCGCCTCATGCAGCCTGATTGTAGCGAGCGAGACGCCAACGAGCAGAGTGGGCCTGGACAGACTCAAGGGCTCCTTTGCTTGTGCACACTTATTGTCCAGCTCCCCAGAGCATCCAGAACGTCCGGTAACGGTGACGAATGGCTCCTTTGATATCGCAATTGTTGTCGAAAGTTAGCCACGCAGGTGGCCTACCGATTTCCCTGTATTCTGCTGCACATGCAGCTGTGCTCCGCACGATTCGCGAATAAGCAGATTCACTGGCAACTCAATATGTCTCGGAGCACTGATGTTGCTTTCGATGCGGTTGACTAACAAGGTTCCGGCACGCAGTCCGATGTCGAAGAACGGTTGGTTGACGGTCGTGAGCGGTGGGTTGATGCGAGCGGCGAAATGCTCGTTATCAAAACCCACCAATGCCAGATCTTGAGGAATACGCAGGTGCAATGCATGCGCGGCTTGCATCACATCCAGGGCCACGAGATCATTGACGGCGAAGACCGCGCTGGGCCGATCGGTACGCTGTAAAAATTCTTGAATGCCCGATGAGGCACTGGCATATTTCAGGTTGGCATCGGCCATGATCAGCGAAGGATCGTAGGGAACGCCATATTTCTGCAAGGCATCGAAGTATCCTTGCCAGCGTTCTCTGACCGAAGAGGTGGTTTCCATCGTTTCTTCCTCCAAAAAGATGAAGCCAATGCGCCGGTGCCCTAAAATGATCAGGTGTTCAGTAGCTCGATAGCCGCCTTCCCTATTATCCGCACCAACATAATCTATAGATAATCCAGATAAGTAGCGGTCAACAAAAATCAGTGGGACGTGAACCGCTTGAATCTGACGGATAACATCAGCATTCACAGTTCTTGCGACCGGGCAGATAATCAGCCCTGCCACGTGGTTGCCAGACATACGCGCAATCTCACGCGCTTGCTGCTCCTGATCTCCTTCAGTATAGCTGAGACTTATGCTATAGCCATGCGATTTTAGCGCATGTTCTACACCAACTAGAATATCCTGAGGATAGGAACTCCCAGAACGATCGCCAATACTCAGTAGCAGGCCGATCTGTTTCTGTTCCGGGACAACTGATACGTCCTGGCTCTTTGGTGGTGACTGGCACACAAACGTACCGCGCCCCTGTATTCGTTCGATCAGGCCTTCATCCGCGAGATGCGCAAGCGCCTGGCGAACGGTATCACGGCTCAACTGGTATTGTGCAGCGAGCTCATTGTCATTCAAAAGGCGCGTTCCCACCGGTAAACGACCATCTAGAATGCGCTCACGAAAATCGGTTGTGAGCTGCTTATGCAGCAGCTTTGTCCGCTCTTTTTTCGTTGATTTTGGCACCAAAGAAGTTTTCCTCCACGAAGCTATTTCAACAAGGGCCACACGGGCAGTTGACTGATTCTAAGTGTACCACTCTTCTGCTTACTCTGCAACCAGTTGAGGAGAGATTTTCGCTTTACCGCCAACATCTTCCGCTTAGCATCCGCCGTAGAGCTTGTTATTTTCGCTTTCTAACTGTGTTATTGGCAACCTGCGGTCAACGGGACACTGCGGTAAGGCGCCCCGGCGAGTGATAAGGGATCTTGAAGATTCGCCATAATAACATTGACAAAAGCCGATTTATTCAGCATAATGATTGGTAGAGAATACGCTTGTCCGGAAAGGAGGAATCAGCCACAAAGAGGCGCTAGCAACCCATGTGTCGGAGCTTTTCTGATTTTGCAACTCCATTTATACGGAAGAATAGAAGCCGCAGGAAGGCTTCAACTCATAGTACACGATGACTGTTGTTACCTATAGATGGTGGGTTTTCGCTCACAGGAGATAAAATATGCGAAACCAGGTCAGTCGCTTCTCTTTTTTCCCACTCGTAGCAGCTCTGCTACTCCTCTGCCCCCTGCTCGCGGCATGCGGTGGTAGCACAGCAAACAGCAATGGCCAGCAAACCATTACTGTTGCTTTCCAGCAGTTCGGGCCACCCCCGTATTTTGAACAGCAATGGTGGCAGAACGTGCAGAAACAGCTCGCTGTCTCCGACCCGAACATCAAGCTGAAGTTAGAACCTATCATTGCCGACGAGGGCGGCTACTATACCAAGCTCGATTTGATGCTCCGTTCGGCAAGCACAGCGCCAGATCTCGTGCGCGAGGACAGCTTCTTGATCGGATCTGATGCAACAGCAGGCTACCTCGCTCCCCTGGATAGCTACCTCAATTCCTGGCCGGAGTACAAGCAGCAATGGTTCCCCAGTATGCAATCGATTACGACTTTTAATGGACACAACTACGGCATCATGAACGGCACCGACGTGCGCCTCGTCTGGTACAATAAGGATATCTTCCAGAAGGCCGGTCTGCCTACGACCTGGCAGCCGCAGAGCTGGGGAGATATTCTCAAGGCGGCGCAGACGATCAAAGCCAAAGTCCCCGGTGTCGTGCCGTTAAATCTGTATTCAGGTATTCCGATGGATGAGGCCTCTACCATGCAGGGTTTTGAGATGCTCCTCTACGGGACCAAAAACCCATTGTACGACTATAGCACGAAAAAGTGGATTGTTTCCAGTCCGGGCATTGAGGATGCATTGAATTTCGTCAAGCAGGTCTATAACCCTGCCAATTTGCTCGGTCCCAGCAGCGATATCGCTCTGAGCACCTCGGCGAACAACACCGTTGCCCAGCAACTGCTTCCACATGGCAAGCTCGCCATTGACATCGATGGTTCATGGCTCCCCAGCAACTGGGCAGCAGGTGGACAGGCGCCGTGGCCGCAGTGGCAGCAGACCCTTGGCATGGCGAAAATGCCCACGGAGCTTGGCGCTGCACCCACCAATGTCACGCTTTCCGGCGGCTGGTCCTATGCCATCAGCGCGCATTCTCAAAACAAGGACGCCGCCTTTAAGGTCTTGCAAGTGGCCAATAGCCAGAGTCTTTTAGGTGCCTATGATGTGGCAGCCGGCCAGATTACTCCGCGCAAGGATATTGTGACGTTGCCCTCATATGCAAACGTGCCAGGCAACGCCTTCTTTACCAGTCTGGTTGCTTTCTCACAGTTCCGCCCGGCTTTCCCCGCCTACCCCAAGATTTCGGTGCAGATCGACTCGGCTATGCAAAGTGTGATGCAAGGGAAATCGGTTGCTGAGGCCATGGCGGCCTATGCCCAGGCTGTCACTAGTATAGTCGGGGCAAGCAATACCGAGACCTTCACGTAGTATGGCTAGCTAGCAGCCTCTTGGGGATACGTTATCCCTTGCGAACGCTCATGCGCACGCACAGAGACGGAGGCCAGCTCCATAAGCACGAACGAAAGTTTTGCTGTGGCCTCCGCCTCCGCTTTTTTGCGGCTGTTGGAGGACTAAGCTAGGAGAGCAGAAAGAGAAGTGTAGAGAGATGCAGACAAAGGCTCAGACGAGCGTTGTCGAGAGAAGCGTCCCGGCACGCACGTATAAACGGAGGCGCAGGCGCCTGCGTACCGGCATCTTCTTTATGGCCCCTGCTCTAGTGGTCATCGGCATCTTTATGCTCGGCCCGGCTCTGTGGTCGATCTATATTTCCCTCACGGATATGTCGCTGACCGGCGTAGGAGCGCAGAACGTCGAATGGGTTGGCCTGCAGAATTTTCAGCAGATCTTCCGCGATGGTGAGTTTTTCAATGCCTTCAAGGTTTCGCTCACCTACCTGGTCTTTTCCGCACTGATCGGTCAGGCGGTTCTTGGGCTACTGCTGGCGCTACTCATGCGCAAACGCAACCGTATTTTCAAAGCCATCCTCGGCTCGATTATCGTCGTGGCCTGGGTCATTCCTGACGTCGTGGCAGGTTTCCTCTGGAGCGCCTTTCTTGCGGGAGGCCCACAGAGCGTCCTGGCGCCGGGGCTGCTGAATATTCTGGCGACGTCCCTCGGAAGACCAGAGCATGCCTGGTTACAAGAGTTTCCCTTGCAGATGATCATTCTGGCCAATATCTGGCGCGGTACAGCATTTTCTATGTTGCTGTATGCCTCTGGCCTGGAGGGCATCCCCGACGATCTCCTCGACGCTGCCGCGGTCGATGGAGCCGGTCCCTGGGCGCGTTTGCGCTCGATCATTCTGCCTCTGCTGAAAGGCACGATTGTCACTGATCTGCTCCTGATCACGCTCGCAACGCTTTCCGACTTCACCCTGGTCTATGTTTTGACCGGCGGCAGCTCTGCCCAGACAGAACTGTTGACGATCTACCAGTACCGCCAGGCTTTTCAGTTCTATCAGCTTGGCTATGGCAGCGCTATTGCTCTCTTGATTGTCATAGTAGGGGCCATTCTCTCCCTGCTCTATATACGGGTTCTCCGCATCGAAGTGTAGCGTTCTTGAGAGGAGGGAAACGATGAGTATACGCCGCTTTTTTAATGCCACACCAAGCTATATCATTCTGATCGTCCTGGGCTTGTTCTTTTTAATCCCGCTACTGTGGCCGATTCTCGCAAGTTTTAACCCGGCTGCAACCCTCTCGCTCTCTTTGCCCAGAAGTCCTAGCCTGCTGAATTTTATTACCATTATCAGCAATGGCACGGTGGCACAACCATTTACGAACAGCCTGATCCTGGCTCTCTCCACCATGGTCCTGGTGGTTATTTTAGCCGGGCTGGCTGCTTATCCCTTATCGCGCTACCACTTTCGCTTTAAGCGGTTGTTAATGTACTCGCTCCTGTTCGCCAGCGCCCTGCCGGTTTTGGCTCTGGTCACGCCACTCTATGCCATGTATGTCACCATGAATCTGCAAGACACCCTGCTAGGATGTATCCTTTTCTTTGTGGCCAGCGCGTTGCCTTTTTGCATCTGGCTGATGAAAAATTTCCTCGATACGGTGCCGTTTGAAATAGAGGAGGCCGCGTATATAGATGGGGCTTCGACGTTGAAGTCGCTCTGGTATGTGCTCCTGCCCCTCGCAGCGCCTGGTGTTGCGGTAGTGGGGGTGTGGAGTTTCCTGGGAGCGTGGACCAACTTCTTCGTGCCTCTCATTATTTTGCAAAGCCAAAATTTGTTACCTGCCTCGGTGACAATCTATTCTTTCTTTGGCTCATATGGGCAGGTGAACTACGGACAGCTCGCTGCCTTTGCAATGCTCTATGCCCTTCCCGCGGTTGCCTTGTACACACTTGTCTCACGCTTCTTTGTAAAGGGTATTAGCGGCGGCCTCAAAGGATAATGTGCATGCTTTATTGAGCAGGCCGTGCCTATTCCTCGTATCAGGAGTCTCTTTATGATCCATGCCATTCGTTGGACTTTGCCCAAAATTGAACGCTATGTAAAAGTAATCGATCACCTAGTCTATCGTCACTGCGCACTAATCGCGCCTTTTCGTTACCGCATGCTTGCCGATCGAGAGGAGCATCTGCCGATTGGAAAGGAAGTCGATGACAGCAGTTGGGAGATAATCAAGCCACTGGCCCGTTGGGGACGGTCGTCGACGGATTTTGTCCTGCGGAGTAGTTTCACGATCCCCACTGATTGGCCCCAGGACGCTGACTGTGCCCTCTTGTTATCGCTAGGAGAAGCTGGCGATTTCAGTCACCCGGAATCCCTGATCTACATTGATGGGATTCCCTATGCCGCCTGTGATCGTCATCACCAGGAGGTGTGCCTGCGTGCCGAGTGGCAGGATGGCACATCACACACCCTGGCTCTCCATCTCTGGACTGGCCTTGGTGATAGCAATGTCCTCGATACGCTGGCACAAACAGGTGCGCTTGCGCGCGATCACCTGCTGATGCAGCCTGGTGAAATTGTCCAGATCGATCAGCCCACACGCGATTTCATCGCCTGCGCACGCGTCACACTGGGCGCAATCCGCGCCCTGGACGAGAACGTGCCAGCGCGTGGCAAGCTCTTGTACGCGCTGAACACGGCTTTCAAGATTTTGGAGATGCGCGAACCATTCGGTGAAGCTTTCTATGCCAGCATACCGGCTGCTACAGCCGCCTTGCGCGACATGATCGGGCAAGCAGGCGCGCCTTTGGATGTCAGCGTGAGCGCGACCGGCCACGCGCACCTTGATGTGGCGTGGCTCTGGACGGTAGAACAGACGCGCCGCAAGGCCGGGCGAACCTTTCATACCGTGCAGCGCCTGATGGAGCAGTTTCCTGAGTATCATTTTACACAGAGTCAGCCCCAACTCTATGATTTTGTGCGCCAGGATTATCCGGAACTGTTCGAGGCGATCAAACAACGGGTAGCCGAGGGCCGTTGGGAAGTCACTGGCGGTATGTGGGTGGAAGCCGACTGTAATCTGAGCGGAGCCGAAGCGCTGGCCCGCCAGTTTCTACTCGGTCGCTCATTCTTCGCAGAGCACTTTGTGGCCGATGCCGAAACACCAGTCCTCTGGCTGCCAGACGTTTTTGGCTATGCCTGGGCGCTTCCTCAACTCATCAAACAGGCCGGCTTGAAATATTTCTTCACCATCAAAATCGGCTGGAATCAGTACAACCGCCTACCCTACGACAGTTTCTGGTGGCAGGGCATTGATGGCACGCGGGTACTGACGCACTTCAGCACGACGCCTGATGGGAGCAGTTTCGCCAGCACGTATAACGCGCTGGTCACCCCGGAACAACTCATGGGAACCTGGACGAATTTTCGCCAGAAGGACCTGGGACGTGGCGCGAAGGTCCCACCGCTGCTCATGGCTTATGGCTTTGGTGACGGTGGAGGTGGACCCACGCGCGAGATGCTGGAGAATATCCGCGAAATGGGCTCCTTTCCGGCGCTTCCCCAGATAGAGCAGCGCAGTGTTGGCGCGTTCTTTGATGAGCTTGAGTCGACCTTTGGTGATACACTTCCCACCTGGAACGGTGAGCTGTACCTTGAATTGCACCGTGGCACCTATACGACCCAGGGCCGCAATAAACGCGCCAATCGGTACAGCGAGTTTCTCCTCCACGATACCGAGTACCTGGCGACCCAGGCCTGGTTGCTCGACCCGGACTATCGCTATCCCCACGCAACCTTTCGGCGGGCCTGGGAACTCGTCTGTCTCAACCAGTTCCATGATATTATTCCTGGCAGTAGCATCCACGCGGTCTACGTGGAGTCGCAGCGGCAGTACGATCAGATACAGCAGATGGCCCTGGAAGCGCAAGCGAACGCGCTAGCAACCATTGCGCAACACCTCGAGGGTACTCTTTTTATCATCAATCCAACGACATTTGTACGCGCTGACCTGGCTTTCTGGCAGGGCCACTTGCCCGCCAGCCAGCATCTGGAATACACCTGCAAGAGAGAGCCTGTTTTTACCCAGGAAACCGCGCAAGGTACCTGGCTAGCCATCGAATCAGGGAGTCCATTCAGCGTTACTGCGCTGAAGATCGTTCCTGGTGAGAATGCCCCGCTGACTTCCGAACTTATCGCCACTCCGACTCTGCTGGAGAACAGCTTTGTGTGTGTTGAGTTGAACGAGGACGGCGATATTACGCGGGTCTTCGACAAGACGAACGGGCGCGAAGTTATCGTGCCGGGAGCACTGGCCAACCAGTTCCAGGCATTCGAGGATCGCCCGCAAAACTGGGATGCCTGGGATATCGACATTTACTATGATGATAAAATGTGGGCCGCGGACCCCGCTACCTCGGTACAGGTAGTTGAGTCTGGGCCATTGCGCGCGACTCTACAAGTCGAACGACAGATCCTACACAGCCCGTATACGCAGTGTCTCTCATTGAGCTACAATAGTCCGCGCCTCGACGTTGAAACCAGGATCGACTGGCACGAGCGCCACATCCTGCTCAAGGTAGCTTTCCCTGTTGACATCCTGAGTCCCACGGCGACCTACGAGATCCAATGGGGCAGTGTGCAACGGCCAACCCATCGCAATACCAGTTGGGACTGGGCGCGTTTCGAGACATGTGCCCAGAAATGGGTTGATTTGGGCGAGGGCAACTACGGCGTCAGCTTGCTCAATAATGGCAAGTACGGACATGATATTCGCGACAATATCATGCGCCTCAGTCTGTTGCGCAGTCCTACGTCTCCCGATCCAGTGGCCGATCAGGGCAGGCATATCTTCAGCTATAGCCTGCTTCCCCACGCGGGCACCTGGAATGAGGTCACGATTGGCGCAGCATACGCCTTGAATGATCCGTTCATTGTCCATGTGCCTGCTCCTGCGGCACCTGCCAGACAGGATGCCGTGGCTCTCTCATACCTGGAGCCACTGATTACTGCCGAGCAGCCCAATATTGTCATTGAGACCCTCAAGCAGGCTGAAGACGGTCATGGCATTATCATACGGCTCTACGAGAGCCAGCGCTGCCGGGGGCCGGTCACCCTTACCAGCAGTTTTCCGCTCAAAGCCGCGTGGCATACCAACTTACTTGAGCAGAATGAGCAAGAACTGCAGGTGAGTGGTCAGCAAATCACCTTCTCAGTGCGCCCGTATGAGATCGTGACCTTGCGCTTGATCCCGGCATAATAAACTCTAACGTATCTCATTATTCGCCACTAACTGAACGTAGAGTTCGATTCACCAGTCAGAGTTGTAACGATCACGCCCGGCATGACTACGACTGCTGCTATAGTTGTGTGCACTGCGAGCAGGTCGATGCAACTGGTAACAATCACTACAGTATACAGGACGGTCTTGACGTGGAACGAATGGGACAGAGGTAAGTCGGCCACAGTCAGCACACGTCGTTTCATAATGTTCGATATGGCCAGAGTCGGTTTGGGAATCGTCTTGCGCGGCTCCTCGGGTACACCTGCCTCCTGGCACCGCTCGGGGTCCTTCTCCCAGTCGGCGTGCAGCTACCGTTCGCGATCGAGTAACACCGCTCCGTATCGGTTCACATACACCAGAAAGACTCCGATCTGAGAGCGTGTTTGGGAATACAGGGAGATCAGAGCATACGAGAGCCTGTCGTCTAGCAACACCACCTCTCCATGCATGCTTGTGCTTGACGGGACAAAGCGCATGTGACACCCTAAAAAAGTGACTGGATTGAGGAGCCTTTCTCCTCGCCAGATGACCAGAGCTAGATCCCCGATGCGCGAGAAAGGAATATCAGTCAGATGAAGTAGAGAAAGTGATCTGCTGATGGAGTGATTGAAGCGAGCACATCAAGAGACAGCATTGATGCGGGCGTAAGGAGATAGAATGGTTCTCCGAGCTTGAGCCAGCAGAAGGCTCAAGCATCTTCACAGGGTTGGGCCAAAGGTGACTATCGCAGCACAGCCTCCGGACCTCGGATGGCCCGCGCCGGTCTTTGTCCTCGCAAATGAAGAACCAGACCCATGGGAAAGATCCGGCGGGACTGCCTTTCCCCATCACTTTCCCGCTCGAAAGGAGTTCATTTGATGAACGAACCCGTTACGAAAATCGACCCGCGCTTCAGCGAACCGGACGCAGTTGCCACGCCATGGGATGAGACGCGTCGCGTGCTGGAGGAGGCCGAGCTGTTCTGGATCTCGACGGTCCGGGCCGACGGTCGCCCCCACGTTACTCCGCTGGTTGCCGTGTGGCTCGATGGGGCCATCTACTTCACCACCGGCGCCACCGAACAGAAGGCCCACAACCTTCGTGGGAACCCGAACGTGATTCTGATGACCGGCTGCAATTCCTGGGATGCAGGGCTCGATGTTGTGGTCGAGGGCGACGCCGTCCCACTCACCGACGATGACGTGCTCGAACGCCTCGCCTCGGCATGGGCCACCAAATGGGATGGGCGATGGCAATACGAGGGGCGCAACGGTGGCCTTCACCACACAAATGGTGGGATGGCTCTGGTGTTTGAGGTCAAGCCCACCAAGATCCTCGCGTTCGCCAAGGGCACCTTCAGCCACACCCGTCATCAGTTCTGACTTTCGGCACCATGTATCCAGCATGGTGCTCGCGCCTCACCAATCCTGGCTTGGGGGCGTGAGCGCGTGGGAGTCTAGAAAGACGGTGCGCATACGAGCAGCACTCGCGCATCAATGCACAGAACGCTCCATCAAAAAGGCAGGAAAAAGTCACGATATCCATGATGGGGACGCGAGATGGCCCCAGGGGCCTCGCAAAGGAAGAGGTAGATTGAGCATTTTAAACAACGCCATACATATGAAGCAGAACGGAGGAAACTGGCAATGAGCATCTCAGGGTTGTCCAAGGCGCGGCTCTTGCGCATGCATGATGTCATGGCTGAGTATGTCGAGCGCAGAGAAGTGCCTGGTCTCGTCACACTGGTCAGCAGGCGGGGCGAAGTCCATGTTGATCTCATTGGGACGCAGGCGTTCGATGAGAGCTCCCCAATGCGGCGCGACACCATCTTCCGCATCTCCTCCATGACCAAGCCAATCATCGGTGCGGCGACCATGATCCTGGTGGAGGAATGCAAGTTGCGGCTGGATGAGCCGGTGGACGCTCTGCTTCCCGAACTGGCCGAGCGTCAGGTGTTGAAGCAACTCGATGGGCCGCTTGACGAGACTATACCTGCGAAGCGGCCGATCACGGTGCGCGACCTGCTCACCTTCCGCATGGGCTTCGGGCAGATGATGGCACCGCCAGATGCTTACCCGATCCTCAAAGCTGCGAATGAACAGCAGATTGGCATGGGACCTCCGAGCCCGTCGGCAATGCCTGCACCCGATGAGTGGATGCGCCGTCTAGGGCGGCTTCCGCTCATGCACCAGCCGGGTGAGCAGTGGATGTACAACACCGGGTCCGACGTGCTCGGCGTCCTCATTGCGCGTGCCTCAGGTCAGCCGCTTGAAACGTTCTTGCGCCAACGCATCTTCGAGCCGCTCCAAATGCGCGACACCGGCTTCAGCGTGCCGGAGGCATCGCTGGGCCGGCTGGCAACCAGCTACTGGCGTGATCCCACGAGCGGGAAGCTTACCGTCTATGACGAAGCTATGGGCGGTCAATGGAGTCGTCCGCCAGCCTTCCCGTCGGGAGCTGGCGGACTGGTTTCGACCATCGATGACTATCTGGCCTTTGGTCAGATGATGCTCTCCCAGGGCAAACACGGCAAGGAGCGCATCCTCTCGAGGCTTTCAGTCGAGACCATGACGACCGACCAGCTCACGGCAGAGCAGAAAGCAGTGTCCAGTTTGGTCCCTGGCTTTTTTGACAGCCATGGCTGGGGGTTTGGCGTCTCTATGATCACAAAGCGCGACGATATTGCGGCGGTCCCCGGTCGTTATGGCTGGGACGGAGGCCTGGGCACCTCCTGGTATTCAGACCCCAGAGAGGACATGATCACCATCCTGATGACCCAATGCTTCTTGACTTCTCCTCGTCCACCGAACGTCTATTTCTGGACGTTGGCCTACCAGGCGATCGACGACTGAGCTCGACTTTGTACAATGTGGGAGAAAGAACCAGGCATGAACTCCTTTTGAGGTAAGATAGAAGCTGATCAAAGCGATATCTCACTGAGGAGGATGTTCTTGCCCTTTCCCGATCCCATTAGAGAAGTTCTGACGGTCTTTCGGCCATTCTTTACCGCCCCGACGTGGAGGAAATTGATGACGTTGTTAACCGGAACCCTGTTGGCGCAAGGACGCCGCACGGTCGCAGCAGCCCTGCATGCTAGCGGCAACGCCCAGGCACCCAACTGGAGTTGCTTTCATCAGGTGCTCAACCGAGCCCGCTGGTCGCCGTTAGCAGTAAGTCGCCAACTCCTGTTCATCGTCGAGACCTTTGTGCCTGCAGGAGCCAGCGTGGACCTGGTGATTGATGAAACGCTCGAACGACGCTGGGGCAGCAAGATCAGCAAACGGGGCCATTACCGTGATCGTGCGCTTTCCAGTCGCGAGCGCTCGGTGAGTAGCCCTGGCCTGCGATGGATCGTAATGGCAGTGGAGGTGACACTCCCCTGGACAAAATAGCAATGGGCGTTGCCGTTCTTGTGTGTCCTCGCCACGACTCGCAGCGCGTGAGTGAACGGCTGGGCAAGCGGCACAAGACGATCGGGATGTGGGCACATCAGATGATCAGCCTGGTCCGTCGATGGCTTCCTGATCGTTCCATCAAGCTGATGGGCGATACTGCTTACAGTGTGCTGGAACTGGGTCTGCATGCCAACGCTCAGCAGGTGACTCTCGTCACCACCGGCCGAGTGGATGCCGTGCTCCATGAGCCACCTCCCGAACGCACCCGGCACACCATTGGCCGTCCCCGCGTCGTCGGCCTTCGCCTGCCAGCTCTGGAACAGGTCTTACAGGACCCAGAAACGGTCTGGCAGAAGCTCACGCTGGACTGGTATGGCGAAGGAGAGCGCAGTCTCGAGATGTGCACTGGCACCGCGCTGTGGTATCGCTATGGATCCGATCCCTTGCCCATCCGGTGCGTCCTCACGCGTGATCCATTGGGTAAGCGTCCCCCCAAGGCCATCTTTTCCACCGACCCCGCCCAGACGGCAGAACAGATCATCAGCGATTTCATGAAGCGCTGGAGTCTGGAGGTGACCTTTGAGGAGGGACATGCCCATTTGGGCATCGAGACACAACGCCAATGGTCGGACCTGGCTATCGAGCGCTCGACTCCTCTGCTCTTTGGTCTCTACAGTCTCGTGACCCTCTTTGGGCAAGTGAACTGCACCCCAGCAGACCTGTGGCAGCACACCCCGTCTATGCTGCGAGCCGAGAAGTCAGAATACACCAAGCAAGTACAGCACAAGGTTGCCAATGAGACCTCTCGAAGAATCCTGCCGCCGATGTAAGAGGAACTACGCATGAGTGAGATGAAGCAGCATTGTTGCCCAGAATGTGGAGGCGATTTTTGGCCCTCTGATATCGAGGGCGGCAGGAACAGCTGTAGTCCGTGCCAACAAAAGAAACGCACAGCGTACTATGTGAGCGATACCTACCTGAACACAATCTTTTCCACAGCATGGGCAAGGAGCTGTTCAAGAGACTCAGCGTGTTTCTTGAGGAGCATGAGATTCGCATTGCGACACGTGCCTACATGCTGCCGAAAGCAGCTGCCATTTTCCACGCGGCCGAGCAATGTTTCAAGGGACAAGACTGGATTGACAAGGAATGGATTGAGGAGAGGGTCAAACAGATGGGTGTCACCCTGTTTCCCACCTTTTTCAGGGCATTCTTGGTCCAGGAGCAGATCCTTGTGGAAACGAGCAAGGACGAGAAAACCTTACAATCTATCCAGGCAAGACTAGCCAGGATCCCCCAGCACTATCGCCGCGCTATGGAGGTGTACTTCAACGAACGGTTGGTCTTGAGAGAACGGCAGATCCAATTACGGGCTAAGCGTCCGATCGCACTCAGCACGCTCACCTCTGATCTTGATACCCTCTCTCGGCTCGTTCGATGGCTGACAACATATATGCCGCAACTCAGCGGATGGGATATGGTGCAGGAAGAACATATTCATGCCTTTCTCCTCACCCTCACCCCCAAGACGAGAGAACTCCATCGCAAAGATTTTTATCTGTTTTTCCGGCTGCTACGGAAACGAAAGATGATTACGCACGTCCCACTCATGAATGTGCCAAGCAGAAAAGCTACCTGTTTATCAGCAATCAAACCAAGCTCGCTGACACATCGATGACAAGGGAATATATTGCTGAGAAAGTCCGCGCTCTGACTGGCCACACACCGCAGTGTTTGCGGATTACCTGTTTTACTGCTTTGTCTGCACGCTATGGTCCCCAATATCTGGTTGAAGCATTTGGTCTTTCCTTGGCTCAAGCTGCCAGATATGGAAAAATGGAGGAATTTCTCTTGGCGGAAGAGGTCACTGCTACAGGACGTTCAATGGGCTAACTTGCGAAGAAAAAGTTCGTTGCCTACCCCTGGCTTATTTTTTCCCATATGGACAAAAGCTTCGTCACAATAAGTGTATCTACTGGAGAACTCCAGTCAGGAAGGATGCCAACTGAAAGAACTCGAATATCCCTTCCATTCTGTTCAGTTTACCAAATCGCGGCGAAAGGCTCCGGGGTTCATGCCTGGTGATGAAAGCCGCGCCTTCCCTAGGCGAAAAACCCTTTCCGCTTTTTCATCGCGTACAAAGAAGAGATAGATAGCTATTTTGCACTTTTCAAACTTAAGAGTGTTTCGCCGAGTTCCACGACCCTGTGTAGTGGATAAAACGCTCACGTGTTCGCATCCTTGACACGACCTTAACTGTATGCTACTTTCGAACTTATAAAGGTTGAAAACTACAATGGAGGCTGAAATGAATATGATGGCTTCTACCAAATATTGTAATGAGTGCGGAGCATCCAATCCCTCACAAGCAACATACTGTTTCGCGTGCAACAATGCTTTGCACACGCCCGCACTCTCGCCTCCTTTCACATGTTCAAGCAATTTCTATAAACGCTACCGTTCTAGAAGGGAAGGCTATTGGCCCTCTTGTCCCCTCCTACCTGCTCCACTCGCGTTATAACATCGTCAGTCAGGTAGGTACCAGTGGATTTGGAGCAGTCTACAAAGCGAAAGATACCCTTTTCAGCCATCGTCTCGTAGCCATCAAGGAAATGAACCAGGATGGTCTCAGTTCCAGAGAGCTGGCAGAGCCTACGACAGCCTTTGAACGTGAAGCACTCTTGCTTTCGGATCTCACCCATCCCAATTTGCCGCGTATTCACGATCATTTTTCAGAGCATGGACGCTCTTACGTCGTAATGGACTATATCGCAGGTGATACACTGGAAGACTACCTGGATACAGTCATCCAGCGCCTCCCGGTTGAGATGGTCCTTGAAATCGGTATTCAACTGTCAACCGTGCTCGACTACCTCCACAATCACCAGCCACCCATTATCTTTCGTGACGTCAAGCCTGCGAATATCATGCGCACAGCCGATAATCATGTGTACTTGATTGATTTTGGCATCGCACGCCACTTCAAGCCTGGAAAAGCCAAAGATACTATTCCCCTTGGCTCAAAAGGCTACGCTGCTCCAGAACAATATGGCAAAGCGCAAACAACTCCTCAAACTGATATCTATGGTCTCGGCGCTACGCTTCACGAGTTACTCACAGGCGATGATCCCTCACTCAGCCTGTTTCATTTTAAACCTGTTCAGGCAAGTAATCGGAAGGAGCGGTCTATCACTCCCCGACTCAGCTCTCTTCTCGAGCAGATGCTGGAAATGGAGATGAGCAAGCGACCGGCAAGCATGGCAGTAGTCAAGCAGGAATTACAAAGCCTCCTTGCTCAACAGACGCCTCGCTCTCAGAGCAAGACGCAGGCTCCAGTTAAGCGCAGGTGTTTTTTGGTAGGCCTTGCTAGCACGCTAGGAACATTCGCCATCACAACATACCTCGTTCAAAATCCGAATCTGTTGGACCTGTTGTTTGTTCATCCGATTAGTGGATCAACCCCGGTTCTTTCTACTGCTCATTCAGTGTATGCTCAAGCTACAATTCTCAAGCGATCTCTTTATACATACCATGGGCATACGGGAACAGTAGCCACCGTCGCCTGGTCACCTGACGGATAGCATATCGCTTCTTACGGTACGCTTGATAGTTCAGCGCAGGTTTGGGATGCCTACACAGGAAACCTCGTCCTTCTCTCTCATGCTCAAGAAAAAGAGCTCGCTATTTTTGTTACACATCCCCAGAGAGTTGATGTTCTGGCATGGTCTCCCGACAGCACACAGATCGCTGCAGCGTTGGGCGACGACACCGTAGGCGTCTGGAGTATTGAAACGAGAGATGAGAAACACTTTCCTTTCACCACGACTGGAATTTCCAATGCACTGGCATGGTCTCCCGATGGGAGCAGGATCGCTGCTGTCACTTGGAACAGCTTTGTTCAGGTGTATTCAGCTATGACAGGAAAACTTTCAGACACCTATCCCGGCAATACTCAAGCGGTGCTCACCCTCGACTGGTCTCCCGATGCGAAGCACATCGCTTCGGGCGGAGTTGATGGCATCGTACAGGTATGGAACGTCACTACTGGGCAATCGTCCTTAACCTACTCCAGGCATTCCGCTTCTGTCTATGCCGTCTCCTGGTCACTTGATAGCAAGCTAATCGCATCGGGAGGAGCCGATGGAACAGTGCAGGTATGGGATGCTGCTACAGGACGCCAGATCGTTAAATATCGCGGGCACTCAGGCAATGTATGCTCTGTCACGTGGTCGCCCGATGACAGTTACATTGCCTCAGCAAGCTTTGACGCGACTGTACAAATATGGGAGGCTGCTACAGGACATCCTGTTTATATATATGATGGACACAAAGACAGTGTATATACAGTCGCATGGTCGCCAGATGGCCAACGCGTAGCTTCAGGTGATAAATCTGGTACTGTAAAGATCTGGCCTGTTACTTTCTTCCAGGGTAATGGGCAGCAACCGCAGCCTACCGTCGTCTCATACTCCCAGTCAAATTCCCTGGACAACCAAGGATTTAAATTTACTAGTAATGCAGTTCAGGCCGTGGCATGGTCAACTGACAGCCGCTACGTTGCCTCGGTAGCTCACGATGTCCAGATCTTCGACAGCTTTACCGGAAAGCGTATCTACACCTACACCAAACATGATGCCGGAACTGGCATGGCAGTGCAAGCAGTCGCCTGGTCTCCTAATGGCAGGTATATTGCAAGCGGTGGCATGGAAGGAACCGTGCAGGTATGGAACGCCAGATTGTGAATGGAGCAGTGATCAGGACCCTGAACCAGGCGATTCAGGCACAACACCCCACGTACCATATCCTCCGACATTCGCATTACAATGGCCTGTAGTATCAAGGCTACAATAGTTTCCCCCAAGAACCCCATTTGCCTGCACTGATCCATAGAAAAAGAGCGGATTTACACCACTAGATTGTACAATAAATTGGATATAGTTCTTGTTCGTCACATACCCGCTGAAAGGGCCACTTCCCGTAAGTCCTCCACTAACTGTAAAGTTACCACTAATATTCGCTTGTTGCTGTTGGATCGAAAGCGACATGTTTCCTCTTATTGGTCCAAGTACATCGACAATCGTACCGTTATAGGTACCAACAACACGTGGATAGCCTGCTGGGACTGGCGTAGAAGATGGAGGTGAAGGTTGTGTCACTACTTGAGTAGGGGTGAGCCTTGGAGTTGACCCTGGTGTCACTCCATGAGTGATTCTGGGAGTAGGCTTATGCGCAACTGTTGCCGTTGGCGTAGTTAAGGTTTGAGCAGATCGATGTCCCAGTAGAGAAGGTACAAGCAGCGCCGCAGCCATACCAGCAAGAAGCGCGAATAACATTAAAAGGAGTACACCCAATCTCCTGCGATTTTGTGGACGCCTTCCCATGACGAAAGTAGTATCATCATGAACAGGAGGAATCGGCGTATTGATAGTTGCAGGATGTGACTGAACCACCGTTGGTCCAGGAATAACAATAGGCCCAGCCGCCTGATAGTCCTCCACAGCATGGGCGTTCAACTCTTGCCAGAAATCCTGCACAGTTGGGAAGCGATCATTTATATCCACAGCCATTGCTCTATAGATAGCATCAGTGATGTGTTGTGGGACATTCGGTGCGAACTTACGAATCGACTCAAGAGGGTCATTTTTCCCACTCCCGAGATTAGTAGTTCGAAAGAAAGCATCAGCTGGAACGACTCCTGTCAATAACGTATACATGGTCGCTCCGAGTCCATAGATATCGGTGCGAGTGTTGGTTCCAACGCCATATTGTTCTGGCGCGGCATAGCCGGGTGAAGCATGGCGCTCAGAAGTCGTTGTAGAATCAGGATCAAATTCCTTAGCGATACCAAAATCAACCAGAACCGCTTCGTTGCGCGATGGAGGTACAATGATATTGGACGGTTTGATATCTCTGTGAATAATCGGAAGCTTTTGATTATGCAGGTAGAATACAGCGTTCATGATTGGTGCCATAATGCTAAGCACCTGTTGCACTGAAAAGCGTTTGTTTGACTGCTGGCGGCGAAGTACTTCCAGGTTGGATCCCTCGACATAGTCCATTAACATGTAAGCTCGTTCGTTTTTATCGTCCTCGAATACATGATAGACACGGGGTAGAGCCGGGTGATCCAGTCGCCTGAGCAGATCGGCTTCAAAGACGAAGCGCTTCCGCTCTCGTTTATTGGGATCGATCACTTCCTTAAGAGCAAATAGATTCTGCCGTACACGTTGATCTCTTACCCGGTAAACGGCTCCAAATCCTCCTTTGCCCAGCAATTCTTCCACCAGGTAACGTGCGCCTACAATGCTTCCTATGGGGAGAGTTGTTTGTACTCCTTGCACAATGCACCTCAAAGATTAGAATGGCCATTTCTCATCCTCACATGTTAGTTCACTTAGGACACGGATTAGCGAGCCCAGAAGTATACTTTTCCGATCTCCTATAGATAAAGTCTCAGCTTTTTCTAAGGCTCATGCGCATTCTCAAATGTAATCAAGCGTGCTCCCCGCGAATATGTAAAGTATGTCCAGGCCCACTGGAAGATGGCTATCAGGCGATTGCGGAAACCTATCAGGAAGTAGATATGCACAGCAAGCCACATCAACCACGCAAAGAAGCCCGTGAGACGAATATTCCCGATATCTATAATAGCGTATGAGCGCCCTACAGTAGCCAGATTGCCTTTATCTCGGTAATGAAACGGCTTGTTCAGTTCTTTACCCGTAACTCGATGGGTGATGACAGAAGCCACATAACGACCGCCTTGCATAGCAACTTGAGCAACACCTGGAAGTGGTTTCTCGTTTTGTATCGTGCTGGCTGTATCACCAATCACGAACACGTTGGGATGCCCTGGAACAGACAAATCACTCGATACCTCTACACGACCCGCCCGATCTACCTCAGCGCCAAGCCACTTGCCCGCAGAGGATGCTGAAACACCTGCCCCCCAGATGATTGTCGAAGCATTGATATGCTCTCCATCAATTACAACCCCATGCTCGTCCAGATCTGTAACAGGTGTGCCAGTGCGAACTTCTACCCCCATCGAAATCAATTTCTTCTGCGTTTTTTGAGCCAGAGATTCGGAGAATGCAGCCAGTATTCTTGGTCCAGCCTCGATAAGTATAATGCGGGTCATACGGGTATCGATATGCCGGAAATCTGATGCCAGGGCTTTATGCGCCAATTCTGCAATCGCGCCAGCCATTTCAACCCCAGTTGGCCCCGCGCCAACAAGCACAAAGGTTAAAAGTGCTTTGACTTTCTCCGGATCAGTCTCGATTTCGGCAGCTTCAAAAGCCAGTAGTATCTCGCGTCGAAGGGCTCTTGCATCCTCTATCGTCTTCAATCCAGGTGCAAATTTTTCCCACTCAAGATGCCCAAAGTAGTTGTCATGAGCCCCCGTAGCCAACACCAGATAATCATATGGAACCGAACGCTCACCCATCAGCACACGCTGTTCCTGCACATCAACACCCGTCACCTCCTCCATGAATACTTCTGCATTTTTTTGATTTCGCAGAATACCCCGAATGGGAGAACAGATATCTGCTGGCGATAAGCCAGCCGTAGCAACCCAGTACAACAATGGTTGAAACAGGTGATGATTCTGGCGATCAATCACAGTAACCTGTACAGGTGCGTTGCGTAACGCTCGCGCCGCCCGCAATCCTCCGAAACCAGCACCAACTATAACCACACGTGGTAGTTCAACAGGGAGATTATTAACAGCACCCTCAACGTTCTTTGGAGTGCCTAATCTTACATCGTGTAGGGGTATGTGGGGACGCTCGCGTCGCCCTGGCATAACCGTTTCGGTATCAGTAGCAGTATTGTTTGTAGTATCTTGTATTTCACTCATGGTAGTAACCTCACAAAGGTGTATCAAATTCTTATCTCAGTAATAGCTTACAGCAAGATGAGAAAGGTAACAACTCCAATGTGTTAGTTGTCAGTCCGATTAGCTCTTCTAACATTTAACAGCATAATCAGGATATTCGTAGTGTTCTGTCAAGCTTGATGTGACAGTGAGAAATGGAGAGCACCCATTGCGGATGCGCGGCTTCCAACTGCCGATTGAAGCTTGACAGTGTAGTAGGGGCCGATTTATCACGCATACCGCCGATTCATCGGCCCTTGGGAGCCTTCACGATATCCCGATGTTTGAGTTAAGCTTCATAAGAGGATAAAGCTTCTCAAGCCAGATGCAAGCATGGAGAGATCAATACCTGCCTCGTGTATCTGCTTCTGCTGCTGGTATAATGAGTGAGATACACTGGCAGCCGTTACACATGCTGCCCGGCGAAGCAACATATAGGCAGGAGAACACCAATGAGTAACGAAGAACACCACGGTGCAGTCGGCAAATTTTCTTCGTACGAGAACAGAAAGGGCATTCTGCCCATTTCCTGGGAGGACTATTTCGGTCTATGTAAAAGCCTGGCATTAACTATCTCGGACTATGATTCTGAGATTATCCTGGGCATTGCTCGTGGAGGTTTATATGCTGCTACACTTCTTTCACATATGTTGCAAGCTGAGTTCTATGCGATTAGAATTACATGTAGATTCAAAGACCATGTTGTGTATGACATCCCGATGTGGCTAGTGAAACCTCCTGCGGTCGTGAAGGATCGACGCGTTCTGATTGTCGATGAAATATGCGGAATAGGAAGAACGTTAAGCATAGTGAAAGAAGAAGTAGGAAAGTTACAGGCCAGGGAAATCAGAAGTGCCGTTTTATACGCTCATGAGCAGGGAAAAGATTTTTCAGAGTATATCGGGATCATTTCAGACGCCTTGATCCTTAATCCCTGGGACAGGGAAATTATTCAAGAGGGAACATTTGTATTCCATCCAGAATATGTCTATGCTCTTGCCCAGCAAGGTATGGTACCGGATCCCTCACTGCTCTTAGGTATCGATCAACTCCCATTGGCAAAAGGCTCGTAGTCAATTCAATGAGGGTAGCCTCAAAGGATACAGCTTCTCAATCACGAAAGGTCAGATAGTAAATGCGATATTACCTCTTAATGGATGCCGATGATACCCTCTGGGAGAACAATATTTATTTTGAGCAAGCTATTCACTCTTTCATGACATTCCTTGACCATTCACGACTCTCTCATGAGGAGGTACGGGCGGTGCTGGATGAGGTTGAACGTCTCATGGGCTATGGATCGGTTAATTTCACAAAAAGCCTGGTCGAAACATATCGCCGCCTTGCCGAAAAGGATCTGCTGGAGGAGGATATTGAGCAGGTTCGCCGCTTCGGAGAGCAGATTCGCGCTCAGCCCTTGCAGCTTCTTGAGGGAGTCCAAGAGACATTGGCCTATCTCTCTCCTCGACACGGCCTGTTCCTGCTCACCAAAGGCGATAGCGAAGAACAGAAGCTCAAGGTTGAGCGGTCAGGAATTGAGGAATACTTCAAGCAGGTAGTGATCGTGCCAGAAAAAGACGTTACCACCTATCATCGTATCGTAAGCGAGTTGCAAATTGATCCACAACGCACCTGGATGGTAGGCAATTCACCCCGCTCTGATATTAATCCCGCGCTCGCTGCTGGACTCAACGCAGTCTATATTCCTCACCCCCATACCTGGCATCTTGAACACGAGGAAGTCCAGCTCGCAGGAGATGGACGCTTACTGACATTGTCTACCTTCGCGGAACTGCGTACCTCTTTCTAGTAGAAGAAATAACCGGTAACGGAGCTACATTTCATAAGGAGGAACAACGCCATGGATGCGCAAGAACTACAGATGCCTCTTCACCACCAGATGATTACGAACTTCTTTGTAGCAGCTGGCCAGGTAGATGAGCGTGTGGTCGCCGCTTTTATCAGTGGCTCCTATGCTAGGGGCACGACTGATATCTACTCCGACCTTGATTTCGGGCTGATCATTACTGATGAGGCCTACGATCACTTCTTCACAGGCAGCGAGGCATTTATCCGACTGCTGGGTGAACCGGTGTTCCTGGAAGACTATAATGGTGACGGCGCCGACTTCGTTTTCTCAATCTTTTCCGACGGCACTGAAGTTGAACTCGGGCTTGGCCGCGAGAGCCACTTCAATCATATATATGTGGGATCTTACAGGGTCCTGCTAGACAAAAAAGGCATTCTGGCTGCAGCAGTTTTCTCCTGGCAAGAACCCACACAGGCTGAGCAGATCGAGACGTTACGCCGCCTGATAAACTGGTTCTGGCATGACCTGTCACACCACTTCATCACACCTATGGCACGAGGGCAACTCTGGTCGGCGTACGGCGCTTTAGAGGATCTGCGTCTCACATGTGTGAACATGGCCCGTCTGCGACAGAATTTCTCCAATGAGGCAGAGGGCTATGAAAAGGTGGAACAAGCTGTACCAGTCGAGCAGTTAGCTCCCCTACAGGCGAGCTTTTGTCTGATGGAGCGAGATGCCATGCTCCAGGCTGCCCTCACCATCGTACACTTCTACCAGGAACTGGCCCCTCCCCTGGCCCAGGCACATGGTATACCCTACCCGGCTGATCTCGCACGAGTAATGTCCGGACGACTAGAACTATTGAGCAATGAAGTTCGTAGGGGTCCTTCATGACCACAAGCTTAACTGTCCTCACTCTCCCCTTCTAGAAAGAACTTGCTGTACTCAGAATAGCCTAACAGCTTTGCAAGGTCCCTAGCGTTCCAATACTCGTGTCCCTGCTCATCCACTCGCCAGATCGCGTCAAATGTTGATGCTGCCAAGTTGGGTTGATCGTCCATGCTACAATCCCTTCGTTCGTTACTCTTGAGTAAGATGTCTTCCCATCTATTAGCATTCACCGCATCCCCTTGGATGACGATTGTTGACAGTGATCGACTCGTCCACGTGGACGAGTCGATCAGAAGCGGCTTTACAGCTTGCTTCCCAGGTATCATGTATCCATGGTGAGGTGAGAAGCGTCGTCCATCGCGATTTCTGGCTCCTTATATTTGTTGTTCTGACTCCTGCCGAAGGCGTCGGGCGGCTTCGATAATCGTTTCGACGATGAGGGGCGCTTGCTGGATGAATGGATCTTCGTGATGCCGTTTTAAGGTCGCCAACGCATCGTAAAACTCTGCTAATTGTAGTATGCTATAATTAACCGATGGCTGTGTAGTGAGTATTATGTTGGGAAGAGCCATGCCTTGGGACTGGCTAAAATTCTAGCACACATGCATATCATATAACAAACATTCAACATGCTCTTTACTTTAAAGGAACCCACACCATGCACATCACCACCATCTGCATCCCCTACCAAATTGACGTTGCCCGTTGGGGATGCGCCCTCGGCCCACAGGCATTCCTAGACCGTGGCTTGATACAACAGTTAGAAGCAAAAGGCCACACCGTCTCGAACCCAATCTGGATCGAACTGCCCAAATCAGAGCGCACTCGTGATTCGATCACTAACCTGGGGAATATTGCTAAAAGATCATCCGCCGCAGTAAGCTCGGCTCTTAAACAAGAAGACAGTTTCGTACTAGTCCTCAAAGGTGATTGCACACACGCTGTAGGCGCAATCGGAGGACTTGCTCAAGCGAAAGGGTCACCAGGAGTCGTCTGGTTCGATGCACATGGAGACCTGAACACATGGGAGACAACGACGAGTGGCTTCCTGGGTGGATTACCCTATGCTGTAGCGCTAGGCTGGGATCTTGATGATTGGAGACTAGCCGCTGGTTTGGAGCAGCCTGTTCTACCGGAGGTGGCAGCATTGATTGGAGCCAGCGATCTTGACCCTGCAGAAATTGAGGCGCTAGAGCTTCATCCGATATTACGTATGGATGCAGTCGAAATGGTACAATCCGGTGTAGCAAGGAGACTGCAGACAGCATTGCGACCAAGAGCTAATGAGGCGAAAGCATGGTACCTGCATATTGATCTTGATATTGCAGGGCCAGAAGAAAATCCTGGCAACCTGACTCCCGCTCCCCATTGGCCACCACGACAGCATATCATTGAAGCTGCCCAGATTACTGCTCAAACGGTCCAGGTGAAAGTAGCTTCACTCGCGGTTTACAATCCAGCAGGAGACGTCAATGGGCGTGGAGCTCGCTTCGGCCTTGATATGGCGATGGCTATCGTAGAAGGAGTAAGCCTCCCATTACAAACTAACTGAAATGTAGGGGCGAGGCTTGCCCTCGCCCGGCTCTTCACACGCCTCACCTCTGCTTACTGTTGGGGCGAGGCTTGCCCTCGCCCGGCTCTTCACACGCTTCACCTTGATCTACCAACTTGTTCCAAAAAATCAATCACTACACGATTGAACTCCTGCGGTTTCTCCATATTCAAATGATGTGCCGTGCCTGGAATCACCACCTTCTTCGCACCCACGATATCTTTTTCGAGTTTATCCGCGATCGCAAGAATAATTTCTACATCCTCGCCGCCCACAACAATCAACGTAGGTACATGTATTTCTGAAAGGCGACCTGCAGCAGCCCGCTCGAAGTTGCGTGTCGTCATGGCTCTAACACGTTCGCGCACTTGCGGATCGACCTGTTCCGATGTACGAAATGGCCCATCCGTCCAAATCTGGAGCGAAATCTCGACTGAACGCGCGATATCACCACTCTTGGATGCCTCTTCCATCTGCGCGAACTTCGCTTTGAGTTCTTCAGGATCATCCTCTTCATAACCACTCAAGCCTGCTCCAACCGTAATCAGCGCATCTACCATCTCAGGGTATTGCAGCGTGAAGTCGTCTGAGATTGCGCCACCCATCGACAGACCCAGTACATAGGTTTTCTGAATATCCAGGAATTGCAGGAGACTAAACAGGTCACGCTCCATCGAATATGGCTCCATACCATTCTTGAGCATTCCAGAGTCGCCAAAACCGCGCACATCGTAACGTACCACTTTGAAATGCTTAGCGAACTCGTCGAATTGATCGTCCCACAGGTGGTTGTCCACAAGCCCACCATGATTCAACACAAGCGGATGTCCTTCTCCAGCAACTTCGTAATACAGACGTGTGCCATTTACTTCTGCAAATCCCTTTTGAACATGTTCCACCATTGTAATACTCCTTCATCTTTTATCAATATTCATTATTGGCATCACAGCATTTTTTCCGCAAGATTAGTGTAGCATGAAAACAGGTAACTATTCGCCCTGATTGGAGGATACACTTCCAAAATCCGCAAGGTTGACCAATCAGACCCTTCACTATTTTAGATTCCATGGGTTTGCAATGGGAAACAATGGTTGTGCTTAAAAATACCGCTCATTTTGAGCGGTATATGAGCGGTATTTTCTAGCTATAGCAAAATATACTTAACTTATAAACGAAAACAGCAGACAATTAGGCATCAGTAGGTGCCGATTTATCCCGCCCATCGCCGATTCATCGGCCCTAATACGGCTGCTTCCCCAACTAGTCATCTGTGCGAAGAGGTGTCATCCTGAGCAAAGCGAAGGATCCCGAGCTTGTCCTCAGTGCTACATCCTCCACTTCTCATGCTTCGCTGCGCTCAGCATGACAGGGTTGTATCGACACCTCACGACAGAAGAAGCCTGCGTCCTCTTCACCCAACATATGCCATCGCCAGAATACTCGGTAGAGAATCTCCAGTCAGAGTTAGTGATTGCCAGCTATCGCCCAGATCATGACTTACATAGATGCGACCATCATTCAAGCCTGCAAAAAGATGTCCAGGTACGCTTACTAAAGCATAAGGAAAGTTCTTGAGGGGTTGAGGCAATCCTCCATTCAGCGCTTGCCATGGGCCATTGCCACGCCAGCGATAGATATAGGCTTGCGCGTTCCCTCTCGGGTTATGCGCTTCCCGCGGTCCCGGACAGGCCGAAATAAACCAACAATCGGGATCGTCAGGATCAACAGCCAGGCCCCAGGTATAATGTCGATCGCGACCAGTATCAATACGCTGCCAGGTCTGTCCGCCATCCTTACTCCACGCTGTACCACCTCCACCAGCTTCATATGCCCGGCCCTGTGCTGTTGGATGCCATGCGAGTGCATGTACATCGCGTTGGGCATTTGGGCGATGATCGCTCCAGGTCTGCCCACCATCACTGCTAAACATCAGACCACCTAACTCAATCCCAACGATCAACAGCGCAGCATCATGTGGATTTGGAGCGATCCAGCGTACATGCGAGGTCCAGGGTCGCGGCGGAAAACTCCATGTCGGCGCTGATGGAATGCTGCGCAGCGCTGACAATTCTTGCCAGGCTTGCCCGCCATCTTCACTGCGAAAGAGCATACTCGGCTCGCACCCAGCATAAACTGCGCCATCTACCGGGCTAACAGCAATTGAGAAGACATCTTCTTGCGGCAACTTCATATCCTGCCATGTCCGGCCATTATCGCTGCTCTTCCAGACTCCCCTACCATGTGTACCTACATAGAGCGTGCCCGCGTGGCGCCTGTCAAGGGTGAGACATTGGGCGCGACTATCTTTTAGAAGTAATTCCGCATTCCAAGCATCGCCTTGCTGTACGATATGCGCTACACTTCCTCCAGTTGTTGCGAAAAGTTCAGTCATCTTAGATACCTCCTTGTATCAGATATCATGCTGTGTGAACGTGCATAAACTTACCGTTCCATATATTTGAGAGATTAACAATCAGCAACAAATAATACATTTAGTCCAAAATACCACATTTCGGTGCAAGAATATAAAGGAAAATTAATCTTCCAGTTCTCTCATGAACTGGTACTATACAAAAACACACTCTCAGGTATAATACGAACACAAGCTGTGTTAATACAACAAAACTGTCATAATCCTGTAGTGCCAATTGGTAATCTTTTACGAGAGAGGGTATTATTTACCACGTTGTCTAATATTAGAGGTTCGCGATACTGGTAACCAACATTCAAGCGAGAGATTAAGAGGCCAGATAATTTTTCTAGCTAAGAAACAGAAGGAGATCATCTCTTGAAGAAAAGAACAATCATATTGAGTATGATTGCGCTGCTGGGCATGGGCATGATCTTCACATTTCTTTTCCCTTTGCGAATTATTAATCCCGCAATCTTATTCGCTAATACAGCTCCAGCGGTTATTCCCAGCCTACGTGAATGGCAGGCTGGCAGTGGATCATTTATGATTGATTCTGCATCTCGTATTACCATCGACCCCTCATATACTGCACAGTTGCAAGATACAGCACATGTTTTTCAAAACGATTTATTCGCAATGACCGGCAATTCCCTTCCCGTCGTCACCACTAGCTCTCCTATAATAGGCGACTTTTTCCTGACTTTGAAGAATTCAGACCGGGGTATTGGCAGCGAAGGATATCTCCTCAAGGTGGGAGACTCAATAGTTATCAGCGCCAATACAAGCACAGGCGTCTTTTATGGCACGCGCACCATTTTACAAATCCTGATTCAAGACTCTGCAAAAACGCACATTGTCAGGGGAACTGCGAGAGATTATCCGCGCTATCAAGAGCGGGGTTTTATGCTTGACGTCGGGCGCAAGTTTTTCTCCCTCAACTTCCTGGAAGACTATGTGAAATTCATGGCGTGGTATAAAATGAACGACTTTCATCTGCATTTGAACGATAACGAGATCGATGGTGGTAAAAGCCCCGATTGGAAGCACAAATACGCAGCATTCCGCCTCAACAGTCCTCACTTCAAAGGTTTGGCAGCCAAAGATGGCTCCTACACCCAACAGGATATGCGCGAACTACAAGCCGTAGCTAAGCAATACGCAGTCACCATCACTCCAGAAATTGATGCACCAGCACATGACCTGGCTTTCACCCAATACCGTACAGATCTTGCAAATAAGACAGACTCGAAGGAATTTCTTGACCTGACCAATCCCAAAACCTACACCTTTCTGAACTCAATCTGGGACGAGTTTCTGCCCTGGTTCGATAGTCCTCGAGTAGATATTGGCGCAGATGAATACACAACAAACAATGCTGACAAGTACAGGCAGTTTATCAACACGTATGATGCTTACCTCAAAAAGAAAGGCAAGATGGTAAGAATGTGGGGGACCCTTACCTGGATGACAGGTAGCGTCGCGGTAAACAACGACATTGTTACGGATGTCTGGGATAATCGATGGGCAAATCCCTTAGCCACGGTACAGCAAGGATTCCAGGTCATCAACGCGAATGACAATATCCTCTACATTGTTCCAAAAGCCGGATACTTCCACGATTATCTTGATACCAAACTACTCTACGAGCAATGGGAGCCAAATATCTTCAGCTTTTACCACCCAAACCTCGATCTAAGCCCCCATGACCCACACCTGTTAGGTGGCATGTTCGCCGAATGGAACGACATGCTAGGAAAAGTTGTCAGTGATACTGATGTACATGCCCGAGTCAAGCCCGCCATGCAAGTGCTGAGCGAAAAAATGTGGAGTGGCCCAACAACTGACCTGATCTACGACCAGTTCCTACAATTAGCCAGCATCATTGGCGAAGCGCCTGGAACGCATTTGCCACAAAGTCCTTGAGCATTATAATCTGCTTGTTGTGTGATCAGTTCATTAAAAGTGTGAGTGGGATTTTACCGAGACCAGCAGCTGAGCGAAGCGATGCCCAACTGTAGGGGCCGATGTATCGCGCCCATCGCCGATGTATCGTACCTCACAGAGTGGAGGGAAGCTTCAAAAATCATATACACACCCTTTCACTAAGCACCTTCACAGCAGGTTGGATACTCAAGGGAAAGCATTGTCAATTTGCTCACAATGTTAGCACTCCCATGCATCCCGCTCCTTGCGTATATAGGCATCTACTTCCTCAGCACTCTGATAAAGTCGATGACCAGCTAGCGTTTTAAGAATATCAATGACGTGAGATTGCTCGATCGTCTCATTGTCTTCGATCGTGACAACAACCGTTGCGCGTTGTCCCGGAATAAGTTCGGGCGTGCTGATCTCTATCTTGCCACCAGGCAAAATGACCATCTTCACACGCACTTCGGTTGACATAGTTCCCTCCATCATTGTGTTTTGTACCGCCAGGTAATTATTACCGTTACACCATACCACATTGCCACAACAATGCAAATAGGCTGCTCTCACACAAAACACTAAGGATATACCAAAATTTCAGTTCCAAATCTCTTGTAATAATCCATCCTATACACTACACTAATGAAATTGAAGAGCCAGTCAACAAAATGTTATGAAGTGAGTGGTAAGAGAGCCATACTATGCCAACTCTACAAAGCGATCAAGAAATAGTAGCCATCATCACTGAAATGATTGGTGCTGACCCTACAGAACTCACTTATGATGACGACAACAGACTCATAAAACTAGGGCTTTCTGGATTAGCTCTAACTCAACTTCCACCTGAGTTATGGCAATTGACCAATTTACAGGAGCTTTATCTGGAGAACAACCAGTTGAGCCAACTCCCTCCTGAGATCGGCCAGTTAACTAACTTGCAGACACTAGTCATACATCACAATCAGCTAAGCCAACTCCCACTAGAATTAGGGCAGCTCACCAATTTGCAGAGACTTGATCTTGATAACAACCAACTGAGCCAACTCCCCGCTGAGATTGGACAGTTATCCAACTTACAGAAACTCTACCTGGACAACAACCAACTGAGCCAACTCCCCGCTGAGATTGGGCAGTTGACCACCTTGCACACGCTCTACTTGAACAATAATCAGTTGAGTCAACTCCCTCCTGAACTCTGGCAGTTGTGTCACTTAAAAGAACTTTACTTGGACGAGAACCAACTGAGCCAACTCCCTGCGGAAGTTGGGCAATTGACCGGCTTGCAGGAACTTAGTTTTACCAACAATCAACTGAGTCTACTCCCACCCGAACTATGGCAATTGACTAACTTGCAGAAGCTTTGGTTGGACAACAACCTGCTGGACGAAATACCTCCTGAGATTGGGCAATTGACCAACTTGCAGGAGCTTGACCTGAGCCACACAAAACTGAAACAACTCCCCACTGAAATCGGCCAGTTGACAAGCCTGCAAACGCTAAATGTTGATGATATTCCTACATTACTAACACCACCCCCCGAAATTGTCGCCCGGGGAACAACAGATATTCAAGCTTTTCTTCGAGAATTGCAGCAGAGCAGAATCATCCGCTTTGAGTCTAAGCTCCTGATTGTGGGTGAAGGAGGAACCGGTAAATCATCTCTATTACGCGCACTACGCGACGATACGTTTGATTCTAACCTTTCCACAACACACGGCATTGAGGTAGATCGCTTGAAACTACCTTCTCCCCAACATGAGATCATTCTCAATACGTGGGACTTCGGCGGGCAGCAAATCTATCATGCGACCCATCAATTCTTCCTCACGAAACGCTCACTGTACTTGGTTGTCTGGAACGCCCGCCTAGGTGTAGAACAGGGACGGCTCGACTACTGGCTGGAAACCATCAAAGCCCATGCTCCCGATGCGCCGGTACTCCTTGTAGCAACACATGTTGATGAGCGCAAGCCTGATCTAAACTACCAGTTGTACAAAGACGTGTACCCGCAGATAGCTGGACACCTGGGCGTAAGTAATAAAAATGGGCAGGGAATTCCTGAACTGAAAACTATGCTAGCCGAACAGGCAGGGCGATTACCCCTCATGGGACAGCCATGGCCAGGGAGGTGGTTATCTGCCGAAAACGTCGTGTTGGCTCTTCCCGAGCATCATATTGATGCAGATACATACACCCATTGCTGTTTAACGTGTGAGATCGAAACAGACATAGCAAAAGGCCCGTTAGGAAACTACCTGCATGACCTCGGCAAAATTCTCTATTTTCGCGACGATTATGTGCTGAGCAACCTGATTGTCTTGAAACCCAATTGGGTCACCAAAGCCATTAGCCGAGTTCTGGTCGATGAAGCAACCAGTAAAAGGCAAGGTATTCTACTCCACTCTGACCTGCCTCGTATCTGGGCTGTCGACGAGAATGGCCAGCCATACGAATCGCACCTCTACCCCATCTTTTTGCGTTTAATGGAACGTTTTTATTTAAGCTATCAGATAGAAGCAGATTCACCAGATAATCACTCAACCAGCAGTTTGATACCTCAATTGCTTCCTTATCAACCTCCGACCAGCCTCCCCACCTGGCCCAAAAGCCCACCGAAAGGTCAAACACAGGTAGAAATGCTGTACCGCTTTGACTTTTTGCCGCCTGGAATAATGAGCTGGTTTATCGTACGCACGCATCGCTTCAGCCAGGACTTGCATTGGCGAGAGGGCGTCCTCCTGGCATACGAAGGTCACCAGGCCAGAGCTGAACTCAATCCCATGCAGCGGGAACTGCGGCTGCTTGTACAGGGACCATTGCCGCAGAACTTCTTTACCATTCTGATGAATACAATTGATGTCATTTTAGCTCGTTTTGAAGGCTTAAAAGTTCGACGCGAAATACCCTGTAACTGTCACTGGCAACGTGAAGAAACAGAACCCTGTCCTCATTTTTATCGATACGAAGAGCTTGTACGACGCATGCAAGCCCGGCGCTACAAAGTCGAGTGCCCTGAGTCCTTCAACGAGGTATCGGTACCAACGCTCCTGTACGGCATCCATATCAGTACAGATCAACAGGTGATGGAAGATATCCAACAAGGTCAGCAAGAGATAAAGCAAAGCCTCAAAGAGTTGGAAAAATTAGATACCATCCTGGGTAAGTTGAACCAACAATCAGAACTCATTGCACGCAATTTTACCCGCCAGTGGAATTTCGAGATGAAAAAGATGGAGGCTGAATGCCCGAACACCTTTTTCCTGATAACTGGTGAAAATAAACCTTTCGACCCCAAAAATTGGGTGAGCAGGGATTACAGGTTGTACCTCGTTTGCCAACATCCTCCTGGCCCTCATCAGGTGGGAGATAGTTATCAATTACGAAAGTCGAAGGAATGGTGGAGCACGGTTGGGCCATGGCTCAACCACTTGATCAACTTCCTCAAGTTTGCTGTACCAATGGGAAAAGCAGTCGGTGTTGTTGTGGAGGCAGTAGAGATACTGCCAGATATAAAGCAGATACAGGCTAATATTGATTTGTTAGAGCACATTACCCAGGATCTACCAGATGTTGCCTCATACGATTCTATGAAAGACATTAACGAGCTAACACAAACAGACCAATACCAGCGCACAGTTGGTCCTGCTCTACGTGCTCTCCATAACTTTCTCAATGAAGTTGATCCCAGTCAACTATGGGGAGGATTAGACAAGATAGTCACGCCAGATGGCAACATTTTGTGGCTATGCGACAAGCATCGCCAACAATATGTTGTTAAGCCTTTAAAGCTAGACGTATAATGAATACTCTTTAAGGCCACTGAAATCGAAATCACCTGTACCACCTTGTGAGTGTAACCGCCTTCAGAACGTACATGTAAAGTATGGTATGATAAAAACTTACCTATGATTACCTAACATACTGAAATTGTCTTTACATAGATAATGCTTTTTCACTTTTTCATCTGGATAACGGGAAATTCACCGAGGGCCGATAAATCGGCTGTGGGCGCGATAAATCGGCCCCTACGGATAGCCAGATTATTTTGTGAAAAGTCATAATATATCTGTCGGCGAATGAAATCAGGCATGCAACAAGACAAGCTCATGAGGGAAAAGAAGCGCGACGATCACCAGGTAACGCCTCTACTAAGGTACGCCATGAGTCACCTGGTCAGGCCCATATCGAATCTGGGCGTACCCTTGCGGTCACCTTGGAGAAGGGTGGTCACCCTCCTCGCTTCAATATGCATATCCCTCATCCTCTTCTTCATCCTCTTTCCTGTTCAGGCATCAGCCCATACAAAAAATTCACCTGTTGTATTACCCACACTGCAAATAGCAGTAGGTTTTGAGGATGATTCCAGGCTCAACTACTGGACTCCGGTACAGGTTGCACTGAGCAATGAGGGCTCAAATTTCTCAGGTGTAGTTTCCGTTACAACATACGCAGGCTTTTCAAGGCCGGTAGTAGTTGGTAGTATATTGCCCTGGAGTTACCAGACATCCGTTGTCTTGCCACATGGAACACAAAAGCAGATCAACTTTAATATTCCATTATACGAAGCACCCGCGGTACCACAAGGCATTGTAGCTACTCTAAGCGACAATAACGGCAAAGCAATTACTACTCAATTAGCTAGACTTTTCACATTGCATACTGGTTCTCTTCTCATCGGTATACTCTCTGATCACACAGCCGAAAGTCCAGAGTTTAGCTCCCTTAGCAAAGTTTCACTGCCAGATCCAGGCAGATCTATCGAGTTGGCAACTCTGAACGTCAACACAATGCCAGATGTAGCTGAGGTTCTCGACAACTTTGATGTCATTGTGCTTGATGACTTTACTACAAGCACACTCAATTCTGCACAGCTAACCGCCTTACAAACATGGATCAACCGTGGTGGTGTCCTCATTGCGGTTGGAGGTCCAGATTGGCAACGCACACTTGGCACACTTCCACCTCAACTATTACCAGTAGTTGTACATGGCACAGGAGTACTGCCAGCAGGAATACATCTGTTGCCTACCGGCAGTCCAACTATTGCAGAGACTGGCCAAAAAGCAAATTCTGATACTTTACGGCAATCTATATCGATCAGCACAGCAACACTGCCTGGGAGTAGTGATACGAGACAGGAGGCATTCTCCCATTTTGAAACAGTTCTGGGAACTGAGTCCAATCCGCTCATTGTGCAGGCACAGCAAGGACAGGGAGTCATCTGCTATCTCGCCTTCGATCCAACAGTCGCGCCCTTGCTTAACTGGGTTGGAACTATCGCTTTGTGGAATGATCTGCTGTTGCGTACTCTGGGTGACCGGTCCCTTCTCCCAGCTAACGCTCCCACGTATACCGGTGGACCTGGGCAATCGATTTTGCGCGAAGGGTTATTCCAAATTCTACAGCCTGGCGCGCCTTTTCCAGCCTGGATTCTTGTCATCTTATTACTTGGCTATATCATTGTCATCGGTCCAATTCGCTTTTTCTTCGTGCTTAATAAGTCAAAAGGAGATCGACGAAAGCGCTCTAATTGGAGTTGGCGTATCATAGTAAGTAGTATTGTAGTTTTCTCTCTTTTGACATACGGTCTTGTTTACATTCAAAAGAGACCAACTATCAATAGCATCTCCATCATACAGCTCAATCAGGGTGATAATACAGCCCATGTTACAAATTTTTTCAGCTCATTCATTCCTGACGAAGGGATTTTCCAGATTCATATACCTGCGAAAAGTCTCGCTCAGCCAATCACAAATGCCTTTTTTCAAAGCGATCCTGATGTATCAAATACCAACGAAGGTTTTGGTATTACCGTAGGACAAAATGAAACCAACATCAATCTGCAAAATACTGGTCCATGGACACTTCACCGTTTTGTTTCAGAGGCGGATCAAAAACTACAAGGCGGTCTGCTCTCGCACCTGACACTACGCAACGGCACTCTATCAGGAACTGTGACAAACAAATTGGGAACAAATCTCAACGATGCGTATATTCTGATGAACCACAGTTTTGCATACATTGGAAACTTTCCTGCACAGCAAACCCAGCAGGTGAACGTTTCATTACATAGCTCGACCCTTAGCTCTGGCTCTACGCTCGCTGACCAGATTGCAAAAGCTAATCACTTATCTGTGCCTTATTTCCCTTTCGCAAGTGGCTCACAACCGAAGAATGATATCCAGCTTCACCTGGCAATTTTATCGGCTCTCAGCGGAGAAGGCTTTACTTATTCTAACTGTGGCGGTCTGTGCAGTACCTATGCCATAGCCGGGAAGCATTCGATCATTACTCCTTTTTTTGGAGCACCGAAACTGAACCCAATCGATGATAATGATCCGCTACTAGTAACAGGAGCGCAGGCAACATTGGTTGGCTGGGCTGATAATCGAGTAAATACAACCAACGATATCACAGTTAATGGCACTAGCCCAGGTGGCACATACGAAGATTTTGTTCAGGTACCGCTCAACATCAATCTCTCCACATCATCGAGTCTTCCACCTGGGCTTATAACAGGACAGGTAATTAATGCGCAGGGGAATGTAGTGCAAACTACTTCACCAGGTGTTTATACTATAAACACAGGCAGCATTACTTTTGAATTCTCTTTACCAGGTGCCGAAAACTTGGAGGTGAATAAGTTGACGATCAACGCACCCATTGTTATGCAAACTACCGGGACCAATCAGGTGCAGGCACGGCTGTATAATTGGAATACAAATTCTTGGGATGCGATTACACTCAATAACAACTCCTTTACAACAACAAACATTAAAGCGTACACTAGTTCAGATGGACGTGTGTTGTTACAAGTAATCAATCAGAATGCTTCTCAAAAAAGTACACTTTATTTTGGCAAACCTTCTTTGAGCCTGAACAATGCTGTCAATTAAAAGAGAATAGGTATGGCGAGCGAACAATCGTGGCAAAAATTAAACAAACGTTTCATAGCTCTAGCCACACTTTGCTTTGCGTTTGCTTTGTTGAACTTTGTCTTGTCCACACAAGCATTGGCACACGCAGGTACAGGCGGTCCTACGTTTCAGGTGAAAGCGGGATTTGAATCACACTACCGCGACGGCAATTGGGTTCCTGTGCAGATCACACTACGTAACGATGGACCTGATTTCAATGGCACATTATCACTGATCACCCCTACCCCGCAGTTTCAGTTGAGCAGTGGCCAGGGTATTCCATCAAACTATCAGGTCTCAATCTCTCTTGCTAACGGCGCCCAGAAGCAAGTAACCATGTATCTACCACTCTATTTCGACGTACAAAATGTGACGGTGAAGTTGCTCGATAGAAGCGGCCACAATGTCGGGTCCCAAACAGCCCCTCTCACACCACTTATGCCTGGAGATGTATTTATCGGAGTCCTCTCCGATCAAAGTTCAGGGTTTAGTTCTTTAAGCGCATTGTCTCTCCCCAACCAGGGAGGATCAATCGTACTTGAGTTCCTGAATGCAAACACAATGCCCACTATGGCAGCAGCGCTCAAGAATTTTAACATCATTGTGCTGGATAACTTCACGACGACTAACTTGAATGCAAATCAGTTGAACGCATTGCAAAGTTGGATTAACCAGGGAGGATCACTCATTCTTGTCGGTGGCCCTGAATGGCATCGCACATTTGGTACATTACCTGCGGGACTTGCCCCTATACAGGTTTATGGTTCCTCTACAATACCAGCAGGGACAGTTCTCTTGCCTCCAGGAGGATCAGCGGCGCGAGGCTCTGGACAACATAACATACCTGCTACCGTCCAGTCGCCCATTTCCATCAGTGCTGCGACGTTAACACCACATGGGAACGACGGCAAAAGTGAAGTCATTCTTGCATCTCCCACAACGCCTTTAATTGTACAAACACACCAGGAACAGGGTACGGTTATTTACCTTGCTTTTGATCCCACACTCGAACCCATTCTTGGGTGGCAAGGGGTCAGTCTACTCTGGGACAGCCTTCTATTACGTAGCCTGGGTGATCAGCTTCTTCCTCACTCCGGTATCTCCCCAGGTCTTGGGAGTTCCGCTCAACAGGTACAACCTATTTTGGCCAACAGGATGAGCGGCTTCTTACAATCACTACTCCCGTCGACTATTCCACCTCCATGGCGTATGCTTGGCATCTTACTCTTCTGCTATATACTGGTGCTTGGACCGATCCGTTTCTTGCTTGTAAAGCGACTGAAAGGCCATTATTGGAGTTGGCGCATCATCCTGAGTAGTATAGTTATTTTCTCTTTGCTAAGCTATGGACTTGCCTACATTGAAAAAGGCTCTTCTATTCTGAGCGATAGCATATCAATAGCTCAGTTTAGTCAGAATGGAGCATCTGTCCACATTTCAACCTATATGGGAGTGTTTGTACCTAACGAGGGTGATTATCAGGTCCAAATCCGAGGCAATACCCTGGTTCAACCATCACCTGATAATTTCTCTGCATCCGTTGGCCCGATCACGGGAGTACATACAACAATTGTGCCGCTACAGAACAGTACAAATGTTAACCTGCAAGATGTGAATATCTGGACATTACATACCATTCTCGCTGAGCAAGATCGTCAAGTACACAAAAAAGGTCTCGTCTCTCAACTTACTCTCCAGAATGGCTCTCTCGTGGGTACTGTGACAAACACATTTAGTTATGCCCTCAGTGATAGTTTTTTGTTGATGCCGAATGGTGCATTCAGCCTTGGGCATTTAGCTGTGGGAGAAACAAAGCATGTTCAACTAAAGTTGAGCAGCATACCGCTTGTTCCTAACTCAACCCTCGCAGACCTGATTGCTCTTAACACAAATTCACCCACGTACGATGCATTGCCCGCGCAACCTCAGACCACGTGGCAACGCCACCTGGCAATTCTGTATGCACTCGATGGTGAAGGTCTTTTCAATTTCTCACCTGGTTGTACTGGCCTTTGTAATGGATCAGTCATTCCACTCGTACCCTTACTACCAGGTATTAATTTTCCCTTATTTCGCAGCGGGTCTACATCTGGCAACTCTGTAGGCATCACAGCTACCCCTGGTTGGCAGTACACAGCTACAAGGGAGATTGATCCACTGCTTGTTTCCGGCTCCCCGGCTACTTTGATCGGCTGGGCTGAGAATTCGCAAGATCTAACCAATAATGCGACCATCAACGATATGAATCCTGCTGGTTTCCACGAGACACTAATACAAGCGCCCTTAAGTATCAATCTTTCGGGATCGCTTAACCTGCCTCCCAACTTCATTGCAGGACAATTGATCGATGTTGCGAGCAACAATGCGCAGATCCTATTCCCTGGTGTCTACACTATCTCAACCGGTAGCATGACTTTTGAATATGTGATTCCTGAATCCTCCAACACGCATGTCAATGGTTTGACCATTGCAGAACCGCCCGATATCAGTATACTTGCTCAAGCTGGATCAGTTTTGGACGCAAATTCTTCATCATTTCGCTTATACAACTGGCATACCAACTCCTGGGATATCATTTCACTGAACCAAAATACCTTTACTACGAACAATGTAGGCGCATACATTAGCGCAACTGGGCGCATCCTACTACAGTTTACTAACAAGGATAGTCAACTCGGTTCACTTGATTTCGGCAAGCCAATAATCAACCTGCAAGGAGTTATTTCAGGTCAATTGTATAGGAATAGTTAGCAAAATATAGGGAGCACGTATAGCAACTTATGATCAACATCCAGCATATCTACAAACGCTATCGCTCAGTTCACGCGCTAGAGGATTTCAGTCTTGAGATACCTCAGGGAACCATCTTTGGTCTGATTGGCCCGAACGGTGCAGGTAAAACCACTCTTCTGCGTATACTTGGCACATTAATCCCTCCCACAACAGGCCAGGTCTGGTTTGGCAACGAAGAGGTCACCCAATCGCCTACAATGATACAGCGCAAAGTCGGATATATGCCAGATTTCTTTGGCGTCTACCCAGACCTTACCTCTGAAGAATACCTTGAATTCTACGCCGGTATTCACGGCATTTCACGACGCAGGCGCCCAAACGTCGTTTTAGACTTGCTGGAGTTGGTTGACCTTACTTCAAAACGTGATGCACTCGTTGAAACTCTATCGCGTGGCATGCAGCAGCGTTTGTGCCTGGCACGCGCTTTAATACACGATCCCGATGTGCTATTGCTTGATGAACCGGCCTCGGGACTTGATCCACGAGCCCGAGTGGAGTTTCGTGAGTTGCTGCGAACCTTGCAAAGTATGGGCAAAACCATTGTTATCAGTTCGCATATTCTGCTTGAACTGGCTGAGATGTGTAGTGATATCGCCATTATTCGAGCAGGACAATTAGTCATGGCCGGCAATGTTGAACAGGTTACCCAAAGCCTTGGTGGTGGGAATCAGATTGAAGTACGTGTACTCGAACGTGTAACCGATGCAAAGAAGTTGCTCAAAGAAATGTCAGAAATTAGTAATGTACTCAATGAGAATGGTGATAGTGAGCTAATTCAGGCCGAATTCAGCGGTGACAATCAAGCGCTACATCGCATCCTGGCCGAACTCATAGCGCATGATATACCTGTTATATCCTTCGCACCGCGCAGAGCCGTTGAACGGCTTGAAGAAGTGTATATGAGCATTACGGAAGGAGCAAGCGTTATATGACTTTTATAGCTTTACTCACCAAAGAACTGCGCCTGCGCCTGCGTCGTGAGCGTTTCGTCTGGCTGATTATTATTTACTTACTGGTAATGGGTTTACTCGGTTTCGGCTTCCTCCTGCGAGCTAATGCATTCAGCGGTGGCTATCAAGGTTACCTGCTAAGTCAGATTGGAGCGCAACTCTACGCCCTACTGTCGTTTATACAGCTCTTTTTGATCGTGTTTATTGCGCCAGCATTTACCGCTACTGCCATCAATGGTGAGAAGGAACGACAAACCTTCGACCTGCTTTTATGCTCTAAACTTTCTGCCTACTCATTACTAGCAGGAAAACTAATCGCGGGGTTAGCCAATGTGTTATTACTGATCGCCGCGTCTATTCCGCTCTTCAGTCTCGTTTTCTTTTTTGGTGGTGTCTCCCCATTGCAAGTTCTCGGCACGCTGGTTATATTCATTATGACCGCTATAGTTGCAGGCACATTCAGCCTATTTTGCTCTACTCTTGTACATCGCACTACAGCTTCAACTGCCATGGCATACACTTTTTGTGCTTTCTGGTTATTCGCCTACCCTGTTGTATCTATTCTCACCCTGGGAAGTTCTTTGAGCAGTAAATCTCGCTGGTATATATGGATTCAATGGTTGAATGCCTGGAATCCAATTTCAGCGCTCAATAGTGCAGTGAGCAGTGGGCAAGGCGGTGTAGGTAACTTTTATTTATTTCGCCTACACCTTGCTCCCTGGGTAGCCTTTACGCTAGTGAGTCTAGTGGTAACTATAATATTGTTTCTTCTTAGTATCGTATTTGTTAAGCCTGACCCAGTTGGTCGCTTTCTTCCCTGGTTTCGATACCTGGGCAAGAAATCTGAGCAGTCTTAGTGCTAACCCGTCTTGTCAACAACACTGTATGGTCAGACAAGACGAATTGAAAGGTTAGAGAACTATGGTAGCCAATGCACCTTTGCGCAACGTAGCAATAGCGCATGAAGATAGTGAAGGTGATAGGTTCATCGAAAGCTTACACCCATGGCGCAAAAGGTTATGGATACAACAGATACTTCGTTGGACAGAATATGGAATAATCTTTAGCATGATATGTGTATGCTTTCTCTTGTTCATTTCACGCTTCATTCCCTTATCCATTGCCTCTTACTGGGCTATTGGGATCACGATAGGAATTCTGCTCTGCGCAATCGGGGCTGCTTTATGGTATCGTCCCTCATTTGCGAGAAGCGCCCACTATACTGATACACACCTCGCATTACATGATCGCATTAGTACAGCCTGGGAACTTCGCGATGACTCCGCTCCCATATCAGTCTTGCAACGTCGTGACGCTCTTCGGCAATTGAGGAAACATGCACCCACAGTTACGATTTCTCTATGGCCAGGACGAGTTAGGCTGCTTACATTCGCTATCGCTACAATCGCTCTTGCAGTGCTCATACTGATACCCAATCCAATGAATACATTACTTCAGCAGCAGGCAGCCCTTCAGGCTCGTCTAAATAGACAGATCGCTTCCATCAATCAAACACGATCGGTGATCGATAACCAGACAGCAATTTCACCACAAGAACGTACCTTAATCGATAAAATCCTACGTGATGCCTTAGCCCGTTTGCAACAGTCAAGTAGTCAGGAACAAGCCCAACAAAGTCTTGCTCAGGCACAGTCACAACTCAGCCAATTGCGTGACCCACAGGCAAGTCAAAAAGCGCAGGCACGCGCAAATGCCAGTTCATCGCTACAAAATAGCTCCAATGCTCATTTGAGCAATACAGGCAAGGCACTTGCTTCGGGAGATAGTAAGGCCCTGAATAGTTCTTTGCAGAATTTTGCTTCTCAAATAGCGAATATGACTCCTGCCCAGCGTGCGCAACTCGCACAACAGATCGAGCAAGCAGCTAGCCAGGGTCAGAATAATCCTCAGCTTAGTTCTGCTTTACATCAGCTCGCAAAAGCTGTCGCTGAAGGTAATCCCAACGAGGTTTCGGACGCAACAAAAACTTTAGAGTCTGCTGCCAGTCAGGATAGCGCAAACAAGGCTTCTAATGACAGTATCAATCAAGCATCACAATCCCTTCAAAATGCCGCGAATGCGCTTGCATCATCAACAGACAACAGCAATGGTCAAAATGCTAGTCAAACCCAAACGCCTGGCCAGGGCCAGAATCCAGGACAATCTAAAACTCCTGGCCAGGGACAGGGCATTGGTGGTCAGAGTGGACAGAACAATACGAATAACAATTCTGGCAAAAATGAACAGGTATTCGTACCAGGCCAGATTGGCTCTGGCACAAGCAATATCAGCGTCGATGGCAATACAGGTACTGTTCAGTCGGGGAATTCTGTACCATATTCACAGGTTATTGCTCAGTATTCGCAAATGGCCCACGATGCCATTCAGGATAGTAATATACCTCCTGATTTGAAAAATCTTATTCAAGATTACTTCAACTCGTTAGAAAGGCGACAATAATATTTAACTGCATTCAGAAATGTTGCTACGCAGCTAGTGCTACACACTCATCTGAATGAAAGGAAGTATAAACATATGGCACATAAGAGTGAAAGCACTTCACCACAGACCGGAGTTGAGACAGCAAACGAAGTGCAGCTTGAAGAACTCAAACCGCAAATGGCTAGTGACGTCTCAATTTCGGAGAGCAAGGCAGAAGCAGAGCAACCAAGCGAGGCCGATATCGAGACGTTTATGCATATCGCTCAGCAGTTGGAAAGTGAACTCTGTTCAATAGTTGTCGGACAGGAAAGAGTTATCCGAGAATTACTCCTGGCCCTTTTCGCTGGTGGTCATGTGCTGCTGGAAGGAGTACCAGGTCTTGGCAAAACTTTGCTCGTGCGTACCCTTTCAGATGCACTTGAACTGAAATTTGCGCGTATTCAATTTACACCTGATTTGATGCCAGCAGATATTGTAGGAACGACTATTGTTACTGAACAATCAGACCACCTAACAGCAGGGAGTAGGCGTGTTTTCAGTTTTCAACCGGGTCCTATCTTCGCTAATATTGTATTGGCTGACGAGATAAACCGGGCAACTCCTAAAACGCAATCAGCTCTACTTGAGGGTATGCAAGAATACACTGTCAGTGTAGGAGATGCAACCCGCCCATTGCCCAGACCATTTTTTGTGCTGGGGACCCAGAATCCACTAGAAATGGAGGGTACATATCCTTTACCAGAAGCCCAGCTTGATCGTTTCTTACTCAAAGTTCTCGTAAGTTTCCCGAAAGCAAAGGATTTGATGCAGATTATCGATACAACTGTTGGAACGCACACACTCCAGGCCAAACAGATTGCTTCTGGCGAACAATTGATGCACTTAATAAAGACCGCTCGAGCTGTTCCAGTAGCTACGTATGTAAAAGAGTATGCGGTACGCCTATTGTTGGCAACTCATCCAGATCAGGAGGATGCGCCAGATTCTGTTCGCAAATACGTTCGATATGGAGCCAGCCCTCGTGGTTTGCAAGCACTCATTATGACAAGTAAAGTTCGCGCTCTTCTAGAAGGTCGCTACAACGTTTCGCTGGAAGATCTGCAAAACGTTGCTTTTCCCTCGCTTCGTCACCGTATTATCCTCAACTTCGATGGCTTAGCCGATGGGGTAATAGCGGAGGATTTGATCGAAACAATTGTTGAAGAAACCTCAACATCATAACGGAAGTAAATGTAGACCCTCGATTTATCGAGGGGCGAGCGAAGCGAGGAGACTTGGATGGCTAACGGAAGTAGTTTAGCACGCTTTCCTCTTGACGCCAGTACCTTACAACGGCTGGATACACTGGCACTTATCACGCGCAAATCAATGGCGACCGGGCGACCAGGTCGGCGGCGATCACCTCTGGCTGGCACATCAATGGAGTTTGCAGACTATCGTCGCTACACTTCAGGCGATGACTTTCGCCGTATCGATTGGAAAGCATATGCGCGGCTGGAAAGGATTTTCCTGCGTGTCTTTGAAGCCGAGGAAAACCTGACGGTAACAATATTGTTGGACTGCTCCAACTCGATGCAGCACGGCAAGCCTTCAAAAGCTTCGCTAGCTTCTTCTATAGCTGCTGCATTATCATACGTTGCACTAAAATGTGAAGATGGGGTCATAGTCGGAGCGCTCACCGATCGACTAGCAGCGTACCGTCGCGTTGGTAGCGGTAAACATGCTATATGGACAATCGGTGATTTTCTAAGTCACCTACCAGATTCCGGTCCAACCGACTTGAATCGTGCGCTCTATGATCTTGGTAGAGTAGTGAAAAGCCCAGGACTCACTATCGTGATCTCAGACTTTCTGACACAAAGAGGTTATCAGATCGGGCTACGCTCCGTACGCCAGTTACGTCAAGAAGTTGCGTTGTTGCAAATTCTGGCCCCAGATGAGATTGAGCCAGATTTACAAGGCGACTGGAGCTTGCGTGATAGTGAGGGTTCTGGCAACGTTGAGATAAGTGGAACACCTGCTGTACTACAAGCATACCAGCAACGACTTCTTATGTTTACGCAGGAATTGGCATCATTTGCTCACACTCAAGCAATGACATATGCTATGATCCCCAGCGATACAGCTCTTATTGAAGTTGTACAAAGACTGCTAAGACAGGTAGAGATAGTCAAATGAGAACATTCATACCCACATCTCCAATGATATTGCGAAGCTTGATACCATCTCACCAACGAGGCTACGCCTCTAGTGCTACGCACTCACGTGAGATGCAAGGAAGTATCTACCCCGCGAGTCAGGAGGTGTGATGTGAGTTTACTTATTCCTGCAGCACTTGCTTTTGGCATCATTATACCGGTCATCCTCTTACTCTATTTCATGCGCCCTAAACGGCAAGAGCGAGTAGTCAGTAGCACACTACTCTGGCAGCAAGCGTCACAAGATCTACAAGCAAGCCGTCCCTGGCAGCGGCTGCGCATCACAGCGCTGCTTCTCCTTCAAATACTTGCGGCAATTGTGATCGTACTTGTGCTCGCCCGACCAGCCACCTTCATAAGCAGTCCTATTGGTGGCAACACTATTATAATATTGCAGGCATCAGCCAGTATGCAGGCTACTGATGTTTCTCCGAACCGATTTGAGGTTGCTAGAAGCAACCTCACGAATTTGATTGACGGACTCGGACCCAGTGACCAGCTTTCACTTATTACCATGGCAAAAACGCCACAAGTATTGATTGCGTTTTCCTCGGATAAAAGCCAGCTTACTTCAGCGCTCCAACGAGCGAAAGTCACAAACCAGGATGCTGATCTTGAGCAGGCTCTCTCGCTTGCAATTTCGCTGGCCGCTGGCCACACAGACGCACAGGTTTTAGTCATTGGCGACGGGCATGTACTCCCACCAGATCAAACACTTGTAGCCCCTTTCCCGGTGCATTACCTGCAAATTGGCACTGATGCTCCTAACGCCGCTTTACTGGCTCTTGCCTCACAAACAATTCAAGGTAAACTTGTCGCACTGGCTCAAATTGCGAATTATAGTCACCAGCAGCGATCAATACCGGTTGAGTTATATGCTGATAGTAACTTAGTGGGCGTACAAACCGCGATTTTAGCGGCTGGAGCCATTGGAGCGCTCCAATGGGGTCCACTACCACCTGCAACTCGCTTCTTGCATGCACGCATCATCTCACAAGATGCCATGACAATTGACCACGAAGCATGGGCCATTGCTGGAGGATCAATGCATGGCCGAGTGCTTTTAGTAACGAAAGGCAATAGTTTTCTCGAAGCATCGTTACGTCTACAGCCGAATATCGACCTCTTCGAGACGACTCCTGATAAATATGTGAACGCTGGCAACTTTGACTTAACAGTGTTCGACGGTTTCATACCCTCGAGTCTCCCATCCGGAGCTCTATTCTTCGTCGATCCACCAACGGATTCGAACATATTCGGCAAGTCGGGTGCTGAGATAAGTATCAGTCATATCAGTGCTGGCCGCGATAATCAAAATCTGCTGAACCAGGTCGATCTCAATAGCATTCATGTAGTACGCAAGAGTCATCAACTTACTCCAGCACCATGGATGCAACCAATCATTGTGACACCTGAAACTCCATTGTTGATTGCCGGGGAGCAAAATAACAGGCGCATAGGTGTATTTAGTTTCGATCTGCATAATTCTGATCTACCATTGCAACCAACATTTCCAATTCTTATCTATAACCTTGTCAACTGGTTTCTGCCTCTTCCGGTTGCTGGCAATGCTCAAGTTGCACCCGATACATCTGTCACAATTCAAGCATGGCCAGGCGCGGAACGTATAACGATTACCGTACCAGATCAGCAACCCGTTACCGTCGCTCCTCCATTCCCTGTGACAGCCTTTCATAATACTGATAAAATCGGCATCTATTCTGTGACGCAATTTACGCAGAATCAGGAACTACACGGCTCTTTTGCTGTCAACCTATTCGACCCATTGCAATCTCACCTGACACCTTCGGCCCGTCTACCAATAGCTCAAAGCATACCCTTTGATTCTGGAAGCCCAACTATACCACATGTGTTGCGAGAGATTTGGCCATGGATCGCAGCCTTTCTACTACTGGTTCTTTGCGCTGAATGGTGGCTATTCAGCCACAGTTATACGATACGCAGCGTTTCAGGTTTGAAACGCCCAAATCCTCTACAGCAATCACGTCCTGGTAATCGTCCACCTCAATCTGCTGTGTTTGCTACTCTACAAAATCAGGTAGAAACTCAATTTAGAACTGTACGGAAACGCATAAACAGGGTAAGAAAACGCTTTAAGAATAAGCAACAGTCGAAAGGGAGAAGCAATGTTAAGCTTTGAGCAACCACTACTGTTATTGCTCTTAATCCCGATTAGTATTCTGGTGCTTCTCACCTGGCAACGTATGTCTCTGCCATTTCCCAGGTCACAACGCTATTTGATACTGGCATCTCGGCTGGCACTGTTCAACTTGATCGTCACAGCCCTGGCTGGCGCAACAGTGTCAGTTCCTATCTCACGACAGTCCGTTGTTTTTGTAGGTGATATCTCCGCCAGCACCACACCTCAACGAGCTTTTATAGAACAATGGATCAATGATGCCATTCATCACAAAAGACCAGAAGACCAGGTAGGCATTGTGGCCGTTGGGCGAAATGCACTGGTTGAGCAATCCGTAAGGACACAGATTGACTTTTCTCAGTTTGAATCCACACCTGACACAAACTATACTGATCTTGCTGCGGGACTAAGACTCGCAGCAGCGATACTTCCGCAGGATAGCGAGAGGCGCATTGTACTCTTAAGTGATGGTCAGCAGAATCTTGAAGATGCGTTACAGGAAGCGCAACTTTTGCAACAGGAAGGCATCAGACTCGACGTTGTTCCTCTCCCTACATTTAATGGCCCCGAGGCACGTATCGACGATCTCAACGCTCCATCCATTTTGCATACCAATGAGCGTTTTCTTTTACATATTCGCTTCTTTAGTTCCGTAGCTCAGCGTGTTACGCTTCATTTGTATTTTGACCAGACATTATTATTACAGCAATCACTTCAACTAAACAGTGGAGAACAAGAGATTACGCTCACATTAAACGCGCCTCCAACAGGCTTTCACACATACCGTATCACTATGGATGCTCCTCAAGATACAATTAGCCAGAATAATGAAGCAGCGGTCTTCGTTAATGTGCAAGGGCCACCACATGTGCTTGTCATCGAGGGCAGTCCCGGAGCAGGTCACAACATCACCAGCGCACTGCAAGCCACGCACATTGACGTCAGCGTTGGTGTTCCGGTTGATGTGCCGACGACTCTCGAAGGGTTAGTTAACTACGATGCCGTCGTGTTGGCAGATGTCCCCGCGGTTGACCTGGGTACTACGCGTATGCAGGTATTACAGTCATATGTGCGTGATCTTGGTCGCGGACTTGTTGTAAGCGGTGGTGAGAATAGTTATGGTGTCGGAGGCTATGCTAATACCCCCCTGGAAGAAACGTTACCGCTGAAAATGGATATTCCACAACACAAAGATACTCCTTCTATCGCCGTTGTTCTTATTATAGAAAGTTTAGAGATAAATACCGCCGTAAATATCTCTAAGGAGGCTGCCAAAGGCGTCATAAATCTCTTAACTCCACGTGACTACGTCGGGGTTTCCGCAGCTTACGGTAACCTTGTGATTCCTTTACAGCATGTCACAAACAAAACAGCAATCAATCAGACTATCGACAAAATGAATCCAAATGATCCTCCAAGTTATATGCCAGATTTGATTGCTGCGGAAACAGCATTAATCCATTCCGATGCAAAAATCAAACATGTGATTCTAATAGGCGATGGTGATGCTACAGATAGTTATGCAAAGCAAGTAATCAAAATGGCCAGCGAACACATCTCTGTATCAGTAGTGGGTACAAATATAGGGTCATACGACGATTTGACGTTGATGAAACAGGTGGCTGCATGGGGAAAGGGACGCTTTTACCAGGCCGATAACCCAAACGCCATCCCACAGATTTTGCTCAATGAGACAAAACAGGCTGCCAGAAGAGCGTTCATCGAAGAACCTTTTGTGCCAGCCATCATCACACCTCACCCTATTTTAACAGGCTTAAGTTCCTTCCCTCAATTAACAGGCTACGTCGCAACCACACCTAAAGCAGCGGCTCAAATAGTTCTCGCCAGCCATCTGGATGATCCCGTGCTTGCTGTCTGGCAGTATGGCCTCGGCCGCGTTGTTGCCTGGACAAGTGATGCTCTCGGACTCTGGACTGCAAATTGGCTACGATGGAGTGATGCCGCCCGTTGGTGGGCCAACCTTGTTACCTGGACCATATCAACATCCAATAACCAACTCATCGTGAACAGTGAAATAGTCGGAGGGAATGGACACATTATTGTCGATACCCCTCACGAAACCTCAGCCATATCGGGGAAAGTAAATCAGCAACAAGTCCAGGTCAAGATCATAGCTCCCGATCTATCCCAACAAACCGTTACATTGCAACCCAGCGCGCCTGAGCGTTGGGAGGGCACTTTTCCGACTACACAGGTAGGTGCATACTTATTGAGAGTAACATGGCAGGCACGAAGTAGCGCTAATACCGGCTCACCGGGCCAATTGACTACAACCACAGGGCTGGTAGTACCCTATTCGCCTGAATTTTCTAGTTCCGGCACAGATACTCACTTTCTTAATCAATTAGCTCATGCGGGTGATGGAAGCGTTCTTAACCCAAACGATACGGCCTCTGCATTTTCTACAAACCTGCCACCGGTGTATGCATCGCTCTCCATCGTTTTCTGGCTCTTTGCAATAGCCGCACTTCTACTGCCTGTTGATATCGCCTTACGCCGTCTTTCAAGCCTGGAATTCCTCGTCGTTGGCTACCACCGGCTACTCTCCCATCTCGGATTGAGCAAAGTTACACCAGCGAAGGATAACCCAGACAATCTCGTCCTTGATACTATACGTTCCCACCGCGTAGAGCGTAGAAGCCGTGCTTCAAACCGCAAACCCAAAGTTGTCACTACTGCAGCAAAACCAGCAATAAAGTCCACAACTCTAGAGTCAAAGAAGCAGCAGGAAGTTTCGATGACAGAAAAACTCTTGGAGGCAAAACGTAAGCGATCGAGCACAAAAGCAGATAAGGAGTAATTTTAGAGTCAGTCATTTTCAGATTCATCTTGATTTTCTGAGGGCCACTGAATTTAGAAAATTTCAAGTAAATCCTTGAGGTTTTCAATGATAATATCTGGCTTTATACCGATTTGAATCTGCTGAAGTTTCAGACCATCACGATTGTGCACATACGCCAACAAGTAGTCATCTGTGAAGCCAGCTTTGCCCTCATTCTCAGATGCTTCTGGAATTTCAGCACCGGATATCTCTTCTCTAATTTGGGCAACGCTGCTATGGGTTTGTTGTTCCCGAGATGCTATATATGACGACATCCATGCCACTTTTGCTTCCTCACGCAATGAAGCTTTAGGCTTCCAAATAGCCAAAATGTTCAGCGTTCTTGCTCCCAGGATATCAGCTTTCAGTGAATCACCTACCATAGCAGCTTCTTCTGGTTCAACGTTCAACTTGTTCAAGGCATACATGAAAATATCGGGATTCGGTTTGCGAATGCCTAAATCCGCGGAAATGGCCATATGTTCATACTCAAAGTAGTCCAGCAAACCCACAATCTGGAGGTCTTCATGGAAAGGCACCCCTCCATAGTGGCGATTCGTTACCACACCTAGAATATAACCACGCTGTTTCAATACTGCTAATGTAGAAAGCGTGTCATCAAAGAGCACGCGTGAATTGGGAATACGAATGCGTAATGCTTCATATATGTCTTCACCAAGCGTACGGTTCGCTTTCGATATACCCAGTTTTTGTAGAGCTTCCATAGTCGCAAGCACAAAATCTGGTTCGTATCCCGGATTCTGTCGCGCCTCAAAACGTATCCGCTTTTCGACTGCTCTTCGAAGAAGAGTACCAAGTGTATGGGAATCCATTGAGGAAAACTCTTTATCGTTCGTAAAGCGAAGAAGAGCTTCCACTGCATTGAGATTAGAAGTTTGCTCTAAACTTAGCCAGGTGGCTTTATCTACGGTGGTCCAGAGTGTACTACCTAGATCGAAGAGAATACAGCGGATTTGATGTCCTTTTGTCATTATTCATTCCCTAACCTGTGAACTTGATCAAATTATACTTACATGCCTCTACGATATGCAGAAGCACAGTCAGGTGCTCCACCATCGTATTAAAAGCCATCCATATGATTAGAGTCGCATAATATGGGCTTCCGCCATTCCTGCTGTGGCATTCCGTGTATCGACAACAAGAGATGCCACTCTAACAATCGAAGCATAATCAAAGACGCTGTGATCTGTGAGAATAACAACGCAGTCAGCGCTGCGTACACGATCTTCATCAAGCGGCACAGCAGTCAACATTGCTTCTCTGAGAGTGATAGCAGGAATGTAAGGATCGACGTAGTCAACCTCTGCCTTATGTTCGCGAAGCAAGTCAATGATCTCAATCGCGGGAGACTCACGCAAATCACTAACATCTCGTTTATAAGCAATGCCCAAAACCAGAACGCGAGATGCATTAAGACATTTACCAGTATCATTCAAAACTCTGCCAATACGCTCAACGACGTAACGCGGCATCTGTTCATTGATCTCACACGCTGCCTCAATAAGGCGAGATCTGTAGTTGAGAGTACGCAGCTTCCATGCAAGATAGTGAGGGTCAATAGGGATACAGTGACCTCCAATACCTGGTCCCGGATAAAAAGTCGTGAAACCATAAGGTTTTGTTCCGGCAGCAGAAATAACTTCCCACACATCTACACTGAGAAGGTTCGCCATCATGGCCAATTCATTGACCAGGCCTATATTTACAGAGCGGAACGTATTCTCGAAAAGTTTCACAAGTTCTGCCGTACGAGTAGAGCTGACCGGAATAACCGTATCTACAATTGTTTCATAGAGTGCTTTGGTCAACTGTGTGCAACAGGAAGTGACGCCTGCGATGACTTTTGGCGTATTACGCAGACCGTAATGCGTATTACCCGGATCGATACGCTCTGGAGAATAACCGAGAAAGAATTCCTCCCCAACCTTCAAGCCGCTTTGCTGGAGGCGTGGCAAGATGCACTCATCTGTTGTACCTGGATAGGTAGTGCTCTCCAGCACAATAAGTTGTCCAGGATGAAAGGAGGCAGCAATGGCATCAACAACTTTGAGGATAGCTCCAATATCGGGTTGTTTTGCCTCATTTAAAGGAGTTGGAACGCAAATAGTGATGACGTCTAGCTCTGTGAATACAGATGTATCCGTGGTAGCTGTCAATTGTCCCTCACGCACCAAAGCACCAAGGTCTTCTGATGGAACATCAGCAATCCAGGATTTGCTCTGCAGGCACATATCTACACGTAGAGGATCAATATCAATACCTGTCACCAAAAATCCCGCGCATGCCCACCCGATGGCAAGTGGCAGCCCTACATAACCAAGTCCTACCACGCCGATACGAGCGCTACGATCTGTAATACGAGTAAGCAGGCGTAGATCCCTTTCCTCACTGTTGGCTAGTTGCGAAATTTCTTGTGCTAGATCGGTTATTAGCTGCTGCAACGCTATTTCTCCTAAATTGATTATGCTCTTAAGGAATATCTTCGGGTAAACAAGCCGCAGAGGAAGATCTCCCCCCATAAAGAAATGCGGTAGCAGCTTTTGTCCCACAGAATACCACACACGATTGATGTAGAAAAGAGTTAGTACTGCTGTAGCTACGAGGCTTGCTTACTGGAACGACGTTCAGTAGAATAGAACTGGGAATATTGGTAATCTGTAATACTCTATACTCCATCTTCACATCTCAAAGGTACAGTTGTTATGCCAAAACGTCTTTCTGAAGACCCTACCAATTACCGGCACATGAGTTTACGACTCCTGCTGGGTTTGCTCTTCAGTAGTGTTATCGGGCTGGTCGCTTACCGCCGTAAATCGCTCGATAAAAGTGGAGTGCTGGGTGCAATTGTCTGCGGAACAAGCATAGTGGGCATGGGGGGCTGGTCATGGGGACTCTCGCTGGCCTATTTTTTTGTCTCGTCCAGCCTGCTTTCCTCCTTTCGGACCCGGGAGAAAGCCCTTGTTGCTTCCGACAAATTCAGCAAAGGATCGCGTCGCGACCTCTCACAGGTTGTGGCCAACGGCGGGCTTGCAACACTCTTCGCACTATGCTATGGCTTTTCACGATCACCAGGCACACGTCGCAGAGCGAAAATAGGCTTCATGGGTGCACTTGCAACTGCCACTGCTGATACCTGGGCTACTGAACTGGGCACGCTCAGCAAAGCATCCCCGCGCTTGATTACAAACGGCAAGCATGTTGCTCCCGGCACTTCGGGTGGTGTTACGCTTTTGGGGATGGCTGCATCGGCTCTGGGAGCATGCTCCCTGGGTTTCTTTATCTGGGCAGGGGAGGGCTTTCGCAAGTCGCTTGCACTTACGCCTTTTCTGGCGCTTTTCAGCGGCATGGTAGGCAGTGGCTTCGATAGTTTTCTGGGAGCCACCCTCCAGACCATGTACACTTGTCCCATGTGTAAGATTGAGACCGAACAGCACATTCATCACTGCGGTTCGCGCACAGAGTTCCGGCGCGGTATCAAATGGATGAACAACGACGTTGTGAATTTTATTGCCACAATGAGTAGCAGCTCTGTAGCCATTGCTCTGGATATCTTTTTTGCATAACTGTCAATTTTACCACTTTTCGATCTCTCAAACTCTTCCAGTCCTATTGACCAAAATGATACTATTACAGCAGTTTTAATTGGTCTTAGTAATGACAGGTAAATTGTGTGAGTTAAAGCAAAATACAAGCGATAAAAACATGATCAGGGATTCCTCTGACGCTGCGCAGATCGAAATACTGCTGCAAGCGGATGGATAACAGAAGGGAGGTGTTTCAGAACTTCCTCTATCGTTTAGTCAATCAAATTTCTTACATCAAAAGGAGGCAATGATGCCAGCTAACCCAATGGATTACAGCAGCGGCAGAGATACCGTACTTGACGTAGCTCGCACCGAGCGCGCAAAGTTCTACAACATCATTGACGATCCAAATAACTGGTACGTCCAGACGCGCTGCAGCGAATGGGAAGTGCGCGACATGGTCGGCCACATGATCGACGTCACTGAAGGCTACCTGACAGCCTGGGACATGGCTCGCAAAGGTGAAACCGGCAATGCACTTGGCCTGCCGGTAATGAGCGACCGGCTCAATGAACATGCCCTGGCGTTCCGCAGTTTCTCACGTGAAGAAGCCATCTCACGGCTCAAAAAAGACTCAGATCAGGCGTTCGCTATTTTCGATGCCATCACTCCCGAAGAGTGGATGGGCGCAACCGTCCCTCATCCCTACATGGGACCTATACCAATGTGCTTCTATCCCTCTTTCCAAATTATCGATTATGGTATTCACACCTGGGACATGAAGTGGGGCCTTGGAGATAAAACTGGAAAGCTCGATGAGCGCACTGCCGGTATCCTAATGCCGTACATGTTTATCGTTATGCAGTACACGGTGGAGGAGGAATCGGCCAAAGGCGTAGACGCTGTATTCGGCATCATCGTCGATGGCGAATGGGGTGGTCAGTGGCGCGCTACAGTTAAAGACGGTCAGTTCACATGTGTTCCAGCCGAAAATCTTGATGGCGTGCAAGCCACATTCCACTTTAAAGATGCTTCAGATTTTGTCCTCACTACCTATCAACGCTTCCCTGGTGGTGAGACGAGTGGAGACCCCAAAGTAATCGACCAGATCCGCCATCTGTTCTTCAAGATTTAGAGATGTAATGCATCTCTTCATCTAAGGAACAAGGATAAGCTTACGACGGGCCACCGAGGCCTGACGTTCCCAGGCCTCGGTGGCTTGTGAAAGCGGCACCGTTTCTCTCTCGACCGTGCAGCGGCCAGCAGCGGCGTGCGTGAGGATTTCTGTGAGGGCTTCTGCCTTTTGCTCGTGGGTTAGTGCATTGTTGGTATAGCCAAGGATGGCATGTAGCTTGCTACGTAGGATAGCTGATTCAAACTGAGCGGTGGGTCCGGCAGCAGAGCCGATGTTGACCAGCCTTCCTTCAGTAGCCAGGACTCGAACGGCGGCTTCAGCTGGCAGACCCCACACAGGGTCGATGACGAGATCCAAGGGACCCTCACAGGCTGCTAAAATGCGCTTGCTGATCTCATCCACATCGTTGCCTGAGAGGTCGACGATAGCGTCTGCACCCTGTAAAAGCGCACGGGAGCGCGCAGTCTCATCCCGAGAAGCTGCAATCACACGACCAGCGCCGAGTAGCTTAGCACCTTGCACTGCCACCTGTCCGACCGCGCCACTGGCGCCGAGAACAAGCACCTGCTCACCGGGCTTGAGGTCACCACGCCAGGTGAGGGCCATCCATGCGGCAATCGAGGACAGCCCAAGTGCAGCGGCCAGGTCATCGTCAATTTGATCAGGGAGCACGAGCGCTGACGACTCATCAATAACGCAGTACAGCGCCATGCTGCCATCCCCAGGCTTCATGCCGGCATCACAAGAGAACCATATCCGTTGTCCAGGCACAAGTAAATCTGCCTCCATTACGATGCCGATGCCCTGCACACCTGGAATGTAGGGGAGTCGGGGAGCGCCGAAGTAGGACGAACCGGATGCACACAGCAGATCCAACGGGCTAATAGGTGCCGCCGTGACCCGTACCAGCGCTTGCCCAGGCCCGCGGCGAGGCATAGGCCACAAGACATACTCGGGTGGAGCAGCGTGCCTGTGGATCACCGCCGCCGGCATCTCAGGGCTCATCATAGCATCCTTCCCTCAGGCGTTGGATTTGTAGTATGCAACTGTAAGCAGATGAGGGTTATTCGCAAACATTGCTCACGATCCCTGGCTTGCCTTTTCCTGCGCAGCCTTGTCACGTTCGCGTTCCGTGTACAACCGTCTTCAAAACGGCCTGCTTAGCTCTGGCGAGGTCAATATCCAGCAGACGATGGTCGTACTTGACGACCTTGCCATCCACCATGACCGTATGCACGTCTCCACGCCCGGCTTGAAACACAACGTGCCCATATGGATGGAGCAGTGGGAACATCACTGGCGACTGGTCATGCTTAATCAAGACGAGATCGGCCTTTTTCCCGGCGGTGATGCTGCCAATGAAGCTGTCCATCCCCAACGCTTGAGCGCCACCAAGCGTCGCCCAGTTCACGACCTGCTCAGCGCGCAGATGACTAAGCATGACGGTTTCGTTGCGCTTGTGTGCTTCCATATGCTCTCGGGATCGATCCGCGTTGAGTGTCGCACGCATCGCGGAGAATAGATCCGCGCTCCACCATACGCTGGTGTCCATCGATAAGGAAACCGGTATGTTATGCCTCCGGAGCATCCAAGTAGGCGGGTAACCTTGACCGGCATTATGCTCGCTCTCAGCAGACACCGAGGCATAACCACCCGTCGCTGCTATACGGTGATAGGAATCATCGGAAAGTGTTGCCGCATGCACATAGATGGTGGAGGAGGTCATGAATCCATGTTCGTGCATCAAACGGATGCCATTATCGTTGGTCGCGCCCCATACACCGGCATGGGTCGTGACAGGTAGGTTAAAGTCACGTGCAACCTCGAATGCGGCCTTCTCAGGAAAGGCAGGATCGCCTGTAACGTCGAAGGCAAGCTGCATGCGCAGCATGTCACCACGACCGTCAATTCGGCGTCGAATGAAGTCGGCAAACTCAGGAGCCTTTGTCCACACCCACGGAGCACCAAGTAGATTACCGTAAGCGAGAACGAATCGACCCGGAACCGCTTCAAGCGCATCGACAGCCGCATCGGCGTATTCGACGGTTTGCAAGCCGTGAGACCAGTCAACCGTTGTTGTGACACCAGAGTCTACGGCTTCAATCGCAGCCAGGAGATTCCCGGCATAAATATCCTCTGCACGGAAGATCTTACCCCAGTTTATGTAGTAGAACATGAAATAGTTTGTGAGGGTCCAGTCGGCACCGAACCCACGGAGGGCCGTCTGCCACATATGGCGGTGTGTGTCAACCATGCCTGGCATGAGAATACCGCCGGAGGCGTCGATCTCCACTGCACTCTCGGGGACGACAACTTGTCGTCCAACTGCAGCGATGCGGTTGTCAACGACAAGGACATCGCCGCCCTCGATCATTCCAAGCGAGGGGTCAATGGTCAGCACAGTTCCGTTACGAAATACCACCGGACGTCCTGAAGGGAAGGAATTGCTGTTCACTGCTGCGTTCTGGCTCATGTTGCTCACCTCGTTGTGTCCTGGCTGCAGGAGACGAAGCAAGCTACACGATACCTGCCAGATACCGGTTGCCTGCTACCTTCTCCCGCATCTTGGTAGCCGTGTTATGGTACCCACTTTAAAAAGGCTAACAGCGGTAATGAATAGTGTCCGCATAATGGATATTCGTCCACTCATCACATATTATACAATTGGCAAGGCAGTGTCAAGAATATCGTTGAGGTTTGAGGTTGATCGAGGTCTCTTCACGACGGATTCATCGAGAAAAGTTGTGATGACTGCCAGCTCAGCTTTGCAAGGAAAAGGACTTCCCTTGACATCGCTTCCGATGTCATCTATATTTATTTTGCGGACGATTGTCCGCAAAACGGACAGGCTCTGGCATGAGATTGTAAAGGGCCATTACGGATAGTGTAGGCGTACGGCTCATCCGAGTCGTTCGCAACCCATGGACGGAGACATGAACCTTATGCCGCAGCAGGACAATGAGAAAACAACACTGGGGACCGAGCAGCGGCCTGGCCCCCTTGACGGTCTGCTGATCGCTGACTTCTCACGAGTGCTCGCAGGTCCCTACTGCACCATGCTGCTTGGTGACCTCGGTGCAGAGGTGATTAAGGTCGAAAGTCCTGCGGGGGATGACACTCGTAACTGGATACCACCCGACCGCAATGGTGTCGCGACCTACTACATGGCAATCAATCGTAACAAACGCTCCATTACTCTCGATTTCAATGATTCTACAGATCTGCAACTGGCCCACGAACTGTCTTCCCGCGCCGATATCTTCATCGAGAATTTCAAACCTGGCAGCCTCAAACGCTTCGGCCTGGATTACGACTCAGTACAGCAGCTGAATGCTGGGATCATCTACGCATCCATCAGTGGTTTCGGAACGGCTAAGGGAGCGTCCCTTCCAGGCTATGATCTTATTGTGCAGGCAATGTCCGGGTTAATGAGCCTCACTGGTGATTCTGATGGCCCCGCCTATCGCTCCGGCATCTCAGTATTCGATGTAATGGCCGGGCTACATGCGACCATCGGCATTCTTGCTGCCCTCAATCATCGTCATCAAACTGGCGAAGGCCAGCATGTGGAAGTGAGTTTGTTCGCCACTGCTCTCTCAGGGATGGTCAACCAGACAACTGCTTATGTTGCTGGTGGCGTCATTCCAACTCGTATGGGTAATGCACATCCCAGCCTGTTTCCTTACGAATCACTACCTACAGCAGATCTTGACCTTATTATCGCTGCCGGGAACAATGGGCAATTCGAAAAGCTCTGTGAGATACTCGATCTTCCTGAGTTGCCGCATGATCCGAGGTTTGCAAACACGAAGGACCGCACACGCAACCGAGAAGATCTACGCCCACTGCTAGTTGAGCGGCTCCGTACGAGAACAGCCAATGAATGGTTTCGCAGGTTGAGCGCCGCTGGCGTTCCGTGCGGCCCGATCAACAGCGTCGAAGGGGGAATCACGTTTGCACACGAAATAGGACTCAACCCCGTTGTCGAAGTTGGCACTGGGGCTGACACCGTGCCGCTGATTCGCCACCCGATCTCGTTCTCGCTGACTCCTCCACGTCACAAGTTGCCGCCCCCGGCACTCGGCCAGGATAACGAGCGGATTCGTGCCTGGCTCAGCCAGACGACTGCTATCGACCAGGAGGGGTTCAACACTGATAGAACATACTCAGAGCAAAACTGAGCAACGAGAGGTCCAGTTCAGCCAGGATGTGCTGGCAACTGCCCTGCGTCGAGAGGCTTAAGAATCAATGTAGCATAGAAGGGGGACACATGGAATATCCTACCGGAATCGGTACCTCTGATACCACCAGCATTTACCTGCTTGGTCACGATCTTGCCGGTGAGCTGATTGGTTCGATAGGGTTTGGCGAGCTTGCACTCTGGCTCGCCACACAGCAGCGACCGACACCGCAGCAGGTACGTGTATTCGAGGCAGTGCTCGTCTCGCTGGCCGATCACGGCTTTACCCCGACTGCGATCGCAGCCCGCCTGACCCTGTACAGCGCCCCTGATGCGCTCCAGGGGGCGATGGCAGCAGGTCTACTTGGTGGTGGATCGCGCTTCCTCGGTGTAACAGAAGAAACTGGCCGATTTCTCGCGAGCGTGCTTGCAACCGTTGTGGGCCAGCTCCCAGAGACCGATGAGCAATGGGACGCGCTCGCTCGCCTGGCAGTCGCCGAGCAGCGCGCTGCTGGCCGCTTCGTTCCAGGATTGGGCCACCCAGTGCATAAACGCGTTGATCCCCGGACCGCCGTGATCATCGAACTTGCCAACCGGGAGGGTCTGCGTGGACCGCATCTGCGCCTGTTCGAGGCCATTGGACGTGTTCACGCAGAGGTGCTTGGCCGCACGCTGCCGCTCAACGGTGCCGGAGTGGCAGGCGCCGCGCTTGCTGATATCGGGCTGCCACCTGAGTTGCTGCGCGGTGTGGCTCTGCTCGCGCGCGCTGCGGGGCTGCTCGGCCACATCGCTGAAGAGCTGCGTCACCCTATCGCACCCGACATCTATGCAACTATCGACCGGAACGCCGTCTATCGGCCAACCGCCAGCAACGGCAACGCCGAACAACGTTAGCTCAACACCTGCCATGTGTGCAGGCTATGCGTAAAGGAGGGAATTATGGCAAACCTTGTCGCTGTCCTCGCCACCACTCACCACCCATTCTTCTACCGCGCCAGCACGGCGCCTCCAGAGAGCAGGCCCGACTTTGCAGGCGAGTGGGTGCGCAAGGTACTTGCCTACCGTGAGACGCTGACCAGGGCCAAACCAGAAGTTCTGGTCATGGTCGGTTCTGACCACTTCCACCAGCTTTTCCTCGATAATATGCCCCAGTTCCTCATCGGCAAAGCGCCCTTCTACGACGCGAACTACTACAACGAGGAGCGCGAATTCGGTCTGCCCCGTATGGTCCTGAAGGGACATGAAGAACTCTCGGCGTACCTTCTTCGCGCCGGACTCGATGCCGGTTTCGACTTCGCGTTTAGCAATGAACTGCGTGTCGATCACAGTATTACATGCCCCATCATCACGACACGCCCTCAGGCAGATCTGCCTATTGTGCCCGTCTACACGAACATCTTCGCCCCGCCACTTCCGCAGCCCTGGCGATTCGTCGAGCTGGGCCGCACCCTACGCCATCTCATAGAGGCCTGGCCCAGTGATCAGCGCGTCGCCGTCATCGGTACTGGCCACCTGTCACTCGAACTTGGTGGGCCCCGCCAGTTCGGCCCTCATGGGCCTGACCCAGAGTTCGATCGTAAAGCCGTCGCATGGATCGCCAACGGCGACATCGAAGGCGCATTACGGGAAGTGACGCTCGACAGTCTCTGGACACCCGGCAACGCAACGCACGGCTTCCTCGACTTCATGCTGATGATGGGCGTCGCCGGAGAATCAAAAGCCGATTATGCCGATTCACTAGACCTTTTCCATACGATGGAAGCCTACTTCACCTGGTATCCGAAAGGAGTGGATGCGTGAGCAAGTATCTCCTCAACAAGTTCCTCTTCACCATCGACCGAGACCCAGAGTTGGTTGAACGCTACCGTGAAGACCCCCGCGGCACCGTCAGTTGGTGGGAAGCCGAACGAGCCAATGTCATTTTGAACCTTCCTGAGACCGAACGCAGCACGTGGCAGAAGTTTAGCGACGAAGAGCGCGAGGCGCTGGCGACGCATGACTACGTCAAGCTTTTCGAGCTTGGAGCGCACCATTTCCTGACGCTCACCCTCTTTATCGCCTTGTTCGAGCGTGACTATGAGGGACCGCTGGGGTTCCAGCTTGAGTACGCACAGAACCTCCAACATTGGTCGCTGCCCTACCCGGACATCACCACGTAACGAGGACCGGTGAGCGGGTAAGTCAACCTGAGGGCTATGGTGTAAAACTGTGACAAGGAGAAAATAGCGTGACTGATAGACTTTTGACAACGGTTGTGGGAAGCTATCCTCAACCCGAGTGGCTCATTGACCGCAAGAATTTACGGAACCGATTACCTCCGCGCGTCCGGGCATATGAAATCTGGCGCATCCCCGAGCCTCTACTACAAGAAGCCCAGGACGATGCAACACTGCTTGCCATTCGTGACATGGAGCGTGCTGGCATAGACATTATTTCTGACGGTGAGATACGAAGGGAGAGTTACTCTAACCGCTTTGCTACAGCGTTAGACGGGATGGACCTCGATAACCCAGGTGTGGCGCTGGATCGCACAGGCCATCCCAACCCAGTGCCGAGGGTTGTTGGCCCAATTCGCCGCTTACACCCGGTTGAAGTACGCGACGTGGAGTTTCTGCGACGCAACACCAACCACCGCATCAAGATTACTGTTCCGGGTCCTTTCACTGTCACCCAGCAAGCGCAGAATGACTATTACAGCGATGAGAAATCCCTGGCATTGGATATCGCTGCAGCCATCAACGAGGAGATCAAAAGCTTGCAGGCTGCAGGCGCTGACATAGTACAAATTGATGAACCGTACCTGCAAGCGAGACCGGAGAAAGCCAGGACGTACGGGGTTGAGGTTATCAATCGGGCATTGGAAGGAATTGAAGGAACAACGGCACTACACCTCTGCTTTGGGTATGCTGCTATCGTCCATAACCGACCTCCCCAGTACTCATTCCTCTCGGAGCTGAGTGATTGTGTCGTCAAACAGATTTCGATTGAAGCGGCTCAACCAAACCTCGATCTATCAGTCCTTCGTCAGTTAGCAAATAAAACCATCATTGTAGGCGTCTTGAATCTGGGCGATATGGAGGTGGAAACATCGGAGACAGTGGCCGGGAGAATACGTTCAGCCTTGCAGTATGTAGAGCCGGAGCGCCTGATCCTGGCACCTGACTGCGGCATGAAATACCTGCCACGGGAAGTAGCCTTTGGCAAGCTAAGGGCATTAGTAGATGGAGCCAGGATAGTTCGACAGGAATTGTAAGGTTGCGGATTACCCCGATGGGGAAGACGAAAGATATATATGCGAAGAAGAAAGTCATCTACCCCAGTGTACTTTGACTAGTCCGCAGCTCGGTAGCCGCAACAGCTTCAGCAAGATTAGAGAGATTCCTTTCGGCAAACTGCTCAATGGCGGCAATCACCTCCCCAAATTCCTGCCCTTTTTCAGTCAGATGATACTCGACACGAGGCGGAATCTCCAGGAAAGCTCTCCTCTGCACGAATCCCAGCTCTTCCAGAGCTCTGAGCCGTTGGGTGAGTGTCTTCGAGCTGATATGCCCCATGAACGTTTGCAATTCGTTGAAGCGTTTGGGACCGCGTAACAGGTTGATGATGATCAGCAGAACCCATGCATCGCCAATCAAATGAATGGCACGCCCCATAGGTGTGGTCGCACACGCCTCGGGCATTTCAGTTGTTTGTTCCTGATCAGATTTCTTCATAGCCCAAGTATAGCACATCATTGTGAGAAAAGCAACTTTCTTGACAACTCTAGCTTTCTATGATACTCTTACTTTTATTAGAAAAGTTTAAGAAAGACAAGAAATAAGCACATTGCAAGGCCCTTGTCTGTACACATATGCTTGAAAGGAACATCTTTCATGACTGTCACCATGAGTATCGCGCTGCTCTTGCTCCGTCTGGGGGTTGGCCTGACGTTGGCCGGACATGGCGTGCAAAAACTCTTTGGTTGGTTCGGAGGTCCTGGCCGCATCAGATTGAAACAGGGTTTCGAAAAACAAGGCTTCAGGCCTGTCTGGCCCTGGATCGTTCTGGCTATTTTGGGGGAAGTCGGCGGAGGCATCTCCGTTGCACTAGGCTTTTTGACTCCCCTTGGCGCCGCCGGTATGCTCGGTGCTATGGCTATGGCGACGTTCAAGAGTCATTGGAAAAACGGGTTCTGGTTGAATAAAGGTGGCTATGAGTATTCCTTGATGCTGCTGATCGTGAGCATCGCTATCGGCCTGATCGGACCCGGCAACTATTCACTGGATACCCTCTTTGGGATCAACCTCCCGCAAGTGATGTTGTTCTGCGTTCTCGCAGTTGCTGCTCTACTTGTCGATGCCATCGGCATCCTGAGCAGCCGTAAGGCCTCAGTTCCCACTCAGGAGAGCGTATCCAAAGCTTCATAACGACCTAAGCAATATAAAACAGAAAGCGAGGAACCATGAATGTAGAAATCTGGTCAGACGTGGCCTGCCCTTGGTGTTATATCGCTGTTACTAACATCCTCACAAGGACTTTTCTGTTATGATAACAGCAAGAATTTTTCTCTGTCTTCCAAGCGTTGACCAACCTGTTCGTTTGCCTACAAGTATTTCATACACCCCAGATTGACCCACCCGGTTCCAATGCACAAGTGCTCGCTCGTAGTTTGGAACTCTAGTGGTAAGTTCTTTACGAGCGCCTCCCAAACTGAACCAGATCTTAACTATCTCTTTACCGGGTTGCCATCCCTACCATCTACTATCATAGAGATCATGGTCAATATACGACCTATGCCTACCAATCACAGATTGTTTCTTCGTCTGGAAAGGAGGTACATACCCTGCTCAACAGCCTCGACTCGCTCGCGCTTGCGGGGCCAAACATAGACCACTATCTATGGATGTATATCAAACTGCCTCAACCGTGGCTGGCCCAGTGAAGACCCCTGAACTCGGTTCTGCATGGAAATACGCAGCTCTCCCTGGCATCCGCTGGAGTTCTGGTTTCGGAGAGGTTTTATGTTATTTTTCTAGGAGAAAGTTATGTTATTCTCTTTTTTACAATCGCCAGTGCGCCGCTTCGCTCTGTTGGCGCTCGTCGCGGCGACGATCATCGTAGCGGTCTCCGTACCAGCGGGGATAAGAAGACCAGCCACCACCGCACTGGCGGCTCCGTCAGCGTCGTCCAGCCAACCCAACTTCGGCCAGAGCGTCTACATCTTCAATCCCACCATGTCGCAGAGTGATATCCAGGCGACGGTCGATGCGGTAGCAAACCAACAGGTCTCCAACCAGTTCGGAACTCAGCGCTATGCGTTGCTGTTTGAGCCTGGCACATATGGAGCTAGTACCAACCCCCTCAACTTTCAGGTCGGCTACTACACTACCGTGGCGGGTCTCGGCCTCTCCCCGAACGACGTCGTCATCAACGGGTCCATCTACGTACGCAACCAGTGCTTCAGCGGCAGTTGCACCGCGCTCGTGAACTTCTGGCGATCGTTGTCGAACCTGACCATCAACGTGACCACCCCAAACTTCGGCTGCTACAACGGCGAATTCTGGGCAGTGTCGCAGGCCGCACCGATGCGTCGGGTCCACATCAACGGGTTTGCCACGCTTATGGACTATTGCACCGGTCCGTCATTTGCGAGTGGCGGCTTCATCGCCGATTCAGAGTTCGACGGCAGCACCGTGGTCAACGGCTCGCAGCAGCAGTGGCTGGTCAGGAACAGTAAGCTCGATGGCTGGTCCAACGGCGTCTGGAACCAGGTGTTCTCAGGCGTCGTGGGTGCGCCCGCCCAGTGTTTCCCCGCTCAGGCGTCATGCGGTGGCCCGTACACGACGCTCGCGACCAGCCCGGTGACACGAGAGGCGCCATACCTGTACATGGACTCCGCTGGGCACTACAACGTCTTCGTGCCCTCGGTGCAGCGCAACTCCGTGGGTACGACATGGGCCAACGGCGCGACGCCCGGCTCGTCCATCCCAATCGAGAAGTTCTTCATTGCCCAGCCGGCGGACTCCGCAGCGACGATCAATCAAGCATTAGGTACCGGCAAGAATCTCATCCTGACCCCGGGCATCTATCAACTGGACCAGGGCATCGAGGTCACACGTCCCGATACCGTGGTGCTCGGTCTCGGTTTCCCGACTCTGATCCCTGGAAACGGAATCGTGTCAATGACAGTCGCCAATGCGAATGGGATCATGATCTCGGGAATGATATTCGACGCGGGCACAACGAACTCTCCAGTGCTACTGCAGGTCGGAAGCAGCCATGCGCGCAGTGATAATGTAGCCTCCGACCCGACGGCTATTCATGATGTGTTCTTCCGTATCGGCGGCGCGGAGCCGGGCAGCGCGACGAGCAGTCTGGTCGTCAACAGCAAAAACGTCATCCTTGATGACATCTGGGCATGGCGGGCCGACCACGGCAACGGTGTGGGTTGGAACACCAACACTGCCGGCACCGGCGTCATTGTCAACGGTGACAACGTGACTGCGTATGGCCTTTTCGTCGAGCACTACCAGAAGTACGAGGTGATCTGGAACGGCAATGGCGGCACGGACATCTTCTTCCAGAACGAGATGCCCTACGACCCGCCCAGCCAGGCGGCGTGGATGGAGGCTCCCGGTGTCGACGGCTGGGCGGCCTTCAAGGTTGCTAGCACTGTGACCAGCTTCAGCGGATACGGTATGGGCAGCTACAGCTTCTTCAATCAGGGCGTGAACATCTATGCCGCGCACGCGTTTGAGGTCCCCGTCACCCTCCCGGCGTCAAGCCTGCATGATCTGCTTACGATCTTCCTCTCCACGGCCGGGTTCGGTGGCATCCTGCACGTGGTCAACGACACAGGCGGGTCGTCGACCATCGCCAATCCGGATGTCCCGGTCACTGTGGTGAGCTACCCGTAACAGCTTGAGATCGTCTGATCACGGGCCATCAAGCTCCGTCTCTCTAGGCGGGGCTTGATGAGCCCTCGCAGCAGCTAGTTCATCCCAGTGTCTTAACAAGATGGCGACGTTTGGCGCAGATCTGATTGGCCACTTTCCATGCCAGAAGGAGGGGGTGTTGGACTTCTGGTCCATAGTAGGGCAGACGCGACTGCTGGCTTTGTAGCTTCAGCATTTTTGGATGCTTGAGAAGCTGAATGGTGTATTTACACACATAGCCGATGATGGCAACGAATTCGTCCAGCATGCGGGTTTGCATGACCGAGATGCCCCTTGATAGCGGGGAGCCATCTGTTGAACCAATTTCCACCTCGATTGAGAGTTCAATACTGATCTCACTGCATCCTCCTTTGTGCAAGTATTGAGGTGACATTTCTGGTGAGGCAGTCCACCATCGCTTGCCTCATGAAACATCTTACTCTACGTGTGGGTCCTCGCCGATGGATGATTTCCAGAAAAAAGAGGCCAGTTCTGTGGGGTTTTCTAAGGAGATGGCTTCGGGACAGCAAACCGCCGGGTAAGATTTCTGGTGGAGCAATGCACAATATGAGGCAGGATGTCGCTGTACGTCTTTGTGCACACAAAAACATCGTCTCCTTGCTTTCCTTAACACTGCCTGGTTGTCGCCAGGCGGCTTGTGATCGGCCTGCACAGAGACGGTCTATACTGTGGAGCGGGAGACGGGGCTCGAACCCGCGACAGCCTGCTTGGAAGACAGGGTGCCACAAGATCGCCGCTCGCCCGGTATAGATTGGCTGCCCAAGCCGATCGATAAGGTGTTCCTGTAATTGACGCTGCGCTGAGATAAGCTTTCGCGTTCCCCTGGCATAAGATTTCGCGCACCTTTCCCGATGAATTCTTAAAGCTTCGGGCAGAAGATTTCGCCTAATTCTTAAGGCAGGAGGTTGCGCACTCAACGCTCTTTAGAACAAGCATACCAGAACTTTTGTGCAAAAACAAGAGAGGCAGGAGGTCTACCCAGACAAGGTAGCTTTACGAAGCTGTTTGGCTTATCTCACCACAAGCGAGAGGGAACCCAGGAATCTGGCTCTTGTAAGGCATTCCAGGGGCTTCGTGTCTTTTCAGCGAGGGGGAATTGGCGAAGCGGCGGGGTGGTTGAAAACGCAACGATGATCCCAGAGAGGGTGTTTCTTGAAGAACGCAAAGTCAGAATCCTGCTGAGGCAATGCAAGCTCAAACAGTAGGTTGTTCGTCTGCTCGACCTTTCGGAGCGGACGGCGCTTTGACGCCGTCGATGTAGATGTGGCGCAGCCCCTGCAAGATCCGTTCGGAAGAAAAGCCGCGCTCTTGCCTTTGGAAGCGATACACTGCGGGATGAAGGGCGGCAAGCATGGCATCGGCAGTGTAGGGAATATCTTGAGCGGCCAGTTCACCACGTTCCACTGCTTCAATGAGGAGCCTTGCCAACAGTTCGTGCAACCACCGATACCACGGCGTTTGCTGAAACACCGTGTGCCGGGAGGGGGCAGCTTCGTTGTACGGCCCCTCTCGCTTCTCTGTTCCGGCAACGAGTCCTCCCATGGTCATAGCGCCTTGCTCTTCGAGGAACAGGACCATGTTGGCCAGCACGCTCTCCAGCCGTGCAAGCGCAGGAGTGGTCGAGGCTTGCGCCAACAGGGTCGCAATTTCTTCTGCGAAGCGCTCATACTGCTCGCGCCACAAATCCAAACAGAGTTCGCCCTTATGGGCATACCGGCGATACAGCGTCCCCTGCCCAATCCCGGCAGCCAGGGCAATCTGATGCATACTGACCGCCTCAACGCCCTGCTCGGCGAAGAGGTGCCGCGCAACCTCCAGAATGCGCTGGCGATGCTCTGCGGCATCGCGCCGTTCGTGCCGCCTGGGCTCCCGGAACAGCTCCGGGATGGAAGATGCCCAGGCACACTCGTGGAATGCTTCCCTCACTCAACTCCCTCTTGACAAGTGGACAAACTGTCCATATAGAGGATACCACATCGTACCGGGACAGTCAAGACGCACGTCATACAGAGGTTGTCTGCCTGCCCGGTAGGCAGGCGGACGGCAGTCAAGCAGAGGAACTGCAGCCGTTCGTTTGCCAGCACAAAATATATGGAGAGAGAGACCCATGTTTAAGCTCATGCTCAAAGGAATGATCTCGACAACTATCTTTTTGTACCGCCTGACTGGTGGGGCCATCGGCGGGAGGATGAAAACCATGGGGTTCCTCCTGCTTACCACCATCGGACGCAAATCTGGCCAAACACGCACCGTACCTCTGGCGTTTCTCAGAGACGGTTCCGACTACGTGATCATCGCCTCCAATGCTGGTCTCCCTCAAAATCCCGCATGGTTTCTCAATTTGAAGAGCCATCCGGAGGCGACCGTTCAGGTAAAGAGGCAACACACCCAGGTGAAAGCCGAAACGGCGAACCCGGAAAAGAGGCGTGAACTGTGGGCACGCCTGATGGAGGTCGCTCCTGGATACGGGAGATATCAGAAGCGTACCCCCCGAGAGATCCCAGTGGTGATCCTGCACCCCCTAGATGGAAGCGGTGAGGAGCAGTCAGCCTGACTATTCCTCAGGTTTCTATCCTCAAAGGGTGACATCGTGTCCCACTAAGACTGGAAACGCTCGAACAGAAGAAAGGGAAAAAGATGAGTAGATTCATTCCAGAAGAGATCGAGTATCTGCAGAGCCAACGGCTTGGGCGACTGGCAACCACCAATGGGAAAGGCGATCTGCATGTCGTCCCGGTCGGCTTTCGCTACAATCCTGAGACGGATACCATCGATATTGGCGGACACAATATCGCCGCGAGCAAGAAATATCGTGAGGCGCTTCATCATGGGCGGATCGCCTTTGTCGTTGATGATGTCCTGCCTCCTTGGAGACCGCGCTTCGTCGAGGTGCGAGGGACGGTTCAAGCGATATCTTCAGGAGGGGAAACGATTAATGCACAGTTTGCGTCTGACATGCTGCGACTGACCCCCACCTATATCGTTTCTTTCGGCATCAACGACGACGGCATCATGCCTGGCTCGCAGCGGAAGGTCCATTACCACGGTCGCAAGGTAGAGTAAGCACAGGACCAGGAAACAGCCCGCTGAAAAGGCGTGGCTTCAACAACAGTATGGAGGTATGAATAGATGCTCAAGTTCATTGTTGTCAACGCCTGCGTAATTTTGGGTCTTCCCACTTTTTGGTGAAGCGCTGAAAAACTAGGGCAAACCTGCTACACTGCTTCCATCACAACTGAGAGGGGGGCAAGTGAATGCCAACAACGCCGCTCCTGCCGCTGCCG
>WNGE01000093.1_pt1 | contig 152406 bp, 143 predicted proteins | sample 5400651 | NCBI WGS metagenome assembly WNGE01 (sample SAMN13153370, study PRJNA577476) | soil metagenome | isolation source: 60 cm soil or saprolite under grassland replicate 2 | place: USA:California | collected 2016-06-15
CGACGTGGCGGGAGCTGGAGCGGTACTGACCTGACCACGGGCACGGGAGAGCGCACAACCGTCCGGGAAACCGGCGGCATGCAGGCCCTCGGCCCTACCGTCAAAGATCATTGCTTCTCCAGTTCCCGACCCGACTCAAGCGGTAACAATCGCGACCATCTTCGCGCAGCGCGTGACCGTCCGCTCGGCAGGGCAGGGCGTTCGGGGTGTCACCCGGCGACCCGGGTCAGCCAGGTTCGGCCCGTCCGGCCCGTTCGGCCCGTTCGGCGTGCACGGCGGCGACCCGCCGGTCGAAGACGCGGTTGAGCGCCGGGGACAGGACGCTGCCGAACCGGGCCAGCGCGCGGGTACCGGCGTCCGGGCAGATGACGAACCGGCGGCGCTCGATCCCGGCGACGATCGCCCGGGCCACGGTGTCCGGCGCGAGCGGGCGGATCGTGCCGCTGACCGCATGGGTCTCGGCCGGCTTCCACAGGTTCTCCTCCGCCAGCTGCGGCGTGTCGACGTCCGGCGGATAGACCACGCCCACGTGCACGCCGTGCGGGGTCAACTCCGCGCGCACGCTCTCCATCAGCCCGCGCACCGCGAACTTCGCCGGTCCGTACGCGCTGTAGCCGTAGATGCCCAGAAGACCGGCGGCGGAGGAGACCGCCACGATGCTGCCCCGGCCGCGGGCCACCATGCCGGAAGCCACGTGGCGCACCGGGTACAGGGTGCCGAAGTAGTCCACTTCGATCATCTGCCGGAAGACCTCGTCGGGCAGTTCGAGAAACCGTCCCGGTCGGGCGAGCCCGGCGCTGGTGACCAGCACGTCACACGGCCCGGCGGCGCTCACCAGGTCGTCCAGTGCTGCGCACACCGCGGTCCGGTCCGAGACGTCCGCCGTCCGGGTGTGCACCGTGCCGCCCTGGCCGCGCAGCTCCCGCGCCGCGGCCGCCAGGCGTTCGCCGTCGCGGGCGACCAGCGAGACCGTGGCGCCCCGGGCGACCAGCAGACGCGCCGTCGCCAACCCGATGCCGCTGGACCCGCCGGTGATGACGGCGTGTACGCCAGGGAATCCGATCCATGCCTGCCGGCGGGCCATCTGCGCCTCCATGTCGTCGGTGGTACCGCCCGGGGCGCCGAGCGGTCCGCACAGCCTCGCTGATCATGCCGTTGTCCGGCAACGCCGACACGGACGGGTTGCGATCCGGGCCCGGGGAGATAGGCTCGCGTCACGGCGGGGGCCGGCAAGTGGAAATGTCCACCGGGGAGGGTTTCCCTGTGCGTTGGTTGCCCCTGCGCGCCGCCGCGACGCCGCCCGGCCCCGCGGCGCCCCGCGGCGACGATCAGGCCGGTCGCGACGACCCATCCGCCAGCGACGATCTCTCCGCCAGCGACAGCCCATCCGACGGCGACGGCCGGTCGCTGGCGGCGCGGGCGGTTCGCGACCCGTTGGCGGCCGGCCTGGTCATCACGACCGTGCTGGCCACCGCGTTCTTCTCGGCGCACCTGGTGCCGACCGCCACCGAGGTGGTCCTGTTCTGGCTGGTCCAGCCGATCCTCGACCTGATGCTGTGCCTGGTCGCCCGCAACCTCGCCCGGTCGCCGCTGCTGCCCGAGCGGATGCGCCGGTTCTGGCGCGCGCTCAGCCTCGGTGGCCTGATCTTCGCGGTCGGCGACACCGCCCAGACGATTACGGCCATTGTGCGGCCCGGGCCGGCCGCCGGGGTGCCGGGAACCGTGCAGACGGTCTGTTTCGTCGTGGGCATCAGCTGGATCGTCTGGGTGATGCTCACCTATCCGATGGCCGACCGCTCCGCGCAGGCCAAGCTGCGGTTCTGGCTGGACTCGGCCACCGTCCTGGTGGCGGCGGCGGTCTTCTCGTGGACGGTCACCGTCCAGCCCGGCCACGCCCGGCGCGACGCGGTCCAGCTCATCGAGGTACTCCTGGCCACCGCGCTGCTGATCGCGGCGGCATTCGCGGCGACCAAGCTGGTGCTGGGCGGCGACGCACCGGTGACCCGCGCTGCGGCGACGCCGGCGATCGTGGGAATCGTGCTGCAGGGCGTGTGCACCGCGTTGACCCCAGCCAACCTGGACGGCCGCTGGTTACACGTCCTGCTGGCCGTGCGCCTGATGCCGTCGGTACTCATCGTGCTCGGCCCCCGCCTGCAGGAGCTGCAGCTGCGCGGGGACGTCCAGACCGTCCTGCGCCGGCGGACCCGCCGGTTCAGCGCCCTGCCCTACGTGATGATCGGCGGCACGTACGTGATGCTGTTCGTCGCGCTGCCACCGCATCTCGGTGCGCGGGCCCTAGGCGTCCTCATCGGCGTCGTCGTGATCAGCACACTCGTCGTCGTCCGCCAACTCGTTGCGTTCGCCGACAACGCCAACCTGCTCGAACGGCTCGACGCGAGCCTGCGCGAGCTGGCGCGCCACGAGCAGCGGTTCCGGTCACTGGTCCAGTACTCATCGGACATCACCACGATGCTGCAGCCCGACGGCACCCTCAGCTACGTCAGCCCGTCCGTGGAGCGGGTCCTCGGGTACCCGCAGGAGCAGATCCTCGGCCGTTCACTGCTGGACGTCCTCCACCCGGCGGACCGCGTGGAGCTGTGGGACGTGTGGCGGGAGCTGGTCACCACACCGGGGATCACCAACACGCACCAGGGCCGGTACCGCCACGCCGACGGCTCGTGGCGGTGGCTGGAGGTGATCAGCACGAACCTGCTGCACGAGCCGCACGTGCGGGCTATCGTCAGCAACGCCCGCGAGGTCACCGAGACCCGTGAGCTGCACGACCTGCTCCGCTACCAGGCCTCGCACGACGCGCTCACGGGCCTGGCCAACCGCAGCCTGTTCACCCAGCGGCTCACCGAGTCGGTCACCCCCGGCCTGCCGGCCGCGATCCTGATGATCGACCTCGACGAGTTCAAGACGATCAACGACAGCCTGGGACACCACGTCGGCGACGCGGTGCTGGTGGCCGTCGCCGAGCGGCTGCGCGGCTGCGTCCGGGCCGGCGACACCCCGGCCCGGCTGGGCGGCGACGAGCTGGCCGTGCTCCTGCCGGGCGCCGGTCCGGAGACCGCCGCCGCCATCGCCCAGCGCTTCCTCGACGCGCTCGACCAGCCGGTGCACGCCCACGGGCACCTGCTGCGGGTACACGCCAGCGTCGGCATCGCGGCCGAGACCGCCGACGACCCGGGTGAGCTGCTGCGCCACGCCGACGCGGCGATGTACATGGCGAAGCGGCAGGGTAAGGGCCGCTATTTCCACGGCGTGCGTTCCGGTCGCTAGCGGGAGCGCGGCCGGCGCCGGATCAGCATCTCCAACGGGCCGAGAAACCAGTGCCCGACCACGCACCGCAGGTACACGTGATCCAGCGAACCGTGCCGGCCGCGCGAGGTCGCGGTGGCGGGCAGGGCGCACTCCGGGCAGTCGTACAGCGTCGTCATGCCCCTGCTGAGAACGGGCGGCGCCCGGGGATACGGCACCGTCGGCAACCTGACCGCGGCGCGTAGCCACCGGCCGGGAGGGTACCACCGGTGCGTGGATGTCGTGGGGGTGGCACGGCGGGCAGACCGCATCCAGCGGCGCTGGCCGTGGCTGGGATTTCCGTTCGCGGTGGTCCGGAAATTCGCCGACGACCAGGCAGGCAACCTCGCCGCCCTGCTGTCGTACTACGCGTTCGTGTCGGTGTTCCCCCTGCTGCTGGTCCTGGTCACGGTCCTGGACCTCGTGCTGCGCAACGACCCCGAGCTGCAGCAGCGCATCGTCCACTCGGCGCTGGTGGAGTTTCCCGTCATCGGCGACCAGTTACGCCTCGGCCGGTTGCACGGCTCGTGGTCGGTGTTTGCGATCAGCCTGGCCATCAGCCTCTGGGGCTCGCAGGGCGTGGCCAACGCGGCGCAGAACGCCTTCAACACGCTGTGGAACGTGCCGTTCGCGCAACGCCCCGGCATCCTGAGCACGACGCTGCGCAGCGTCGGGCTGCTGATCGCCTTCGGGCTGGCCGTGCTGGTCACCGGCACGCTGTCCGGGGCGGGCAGCTCCGGAGCGTTCCCGCTCGGCGTACGTGCCGGAGCGTTCGTGCTGTCCGCGGTGATCAACATCGGGATCTTCATCCTCGGCTTCCGGCTGGCCACGGCGCGCGACGTGGCGACCCGCGACCTGGTGCCCGGCGCGGTCCTCGCGGCGCTGATCTGGCAGGCGCTCCTCGCGTTCGGCAGCATCCTCATCGCGCACCAGGTCCGTCACGTCCAGTCCCTGTACGGGGTGTTCGGCGTCGTGCTGGGCCTACTCGGCTGGCTGCACCTGCAGGCGGTCATCACCCTGTACGCGGTGGAGCTCGACGTGGTGCGGGCCCGCCGGCTCTGGCCGCGCAGTGGCCTCCAGCCGCCCCTGACCAAAGGCGATCGCCGGGCCTACACCGCGTACGCGCAGACCGAGCGGCGCCGGCCGGCCGACGAGGAGGAGGTGGACGTCCAGTTCGCACCCGAAGCCGGCGAACACCGCGAGGAACCTACGGCGCCGGATTGAGCCGGCGCCGCCTATTCGGGCGGCGCCGTGGCGGGAAAAGTAGGCGAGGCGAAGCCTGCGCCGACACAGACGAACCCGGCGGCGGCCGCCATCGTGGTCGTCTCCGCCGCCATCTGCTGCTGGGCCGCGGCCAGCGCGACCGCGGGCGGCTGACCGCCGGCCAGCAGCCGGTGGAACGCGACCATGAACGGCGCGGTCTCGGCGTCGAGGATCGGCAGCACGGAGGCGACCAGCTGGGTGGTGCCCTGGGCGAGGAAGGTCGCGCTCAGCCCGAGCAGTTCGTCGCCGGTGCACACCACCGACCGGGCGCTGTCGCAGGCGGCGAGCACCACCGTGTGCGGCACCTGCTTGAGGCCCTCCAGGTCGTACACCAGTAGTGGACCGTCGGACAGCAGAAGGTCGGAGAAGAGCGGGTTGTGCGCCGACAGCCGCCCGTGGGTGGCCAGATGTGCGACCCCGGCCCCGTTGAGCGAGGCCATCACAGCCTCGACCGTCGCGACCGGCGGCAGCAGCGGCTCGGTCTGGTGGATGTGCGCCACCGCCCGCGCCTCCTCCCGCGCCCCCGGCAGGGTCGGGCCGGCCGCGACCGCGACGTGCGCCGGCTCGTCCGAGTCGCGGGTCGTAGCCCCGTGCCACATGGTCGCCGAGGGCGAGACCGTCAGCGGCCGCCCGGCGCAGGAGGGCAACAGCGACCACGGTACGCACTGCAGCGGGCCGGTCGGCACGATCACCAGCGGCCGGTCACCGATCTCGGTGAACGGCCGTAGGAGCAGGTCATCGAGGCGGGCGCTGGCGTAGCGGAGCAGCCGCAGGGCGGCGTTGCCGCTCGCCGGATCAAGGTTGTGGCGGTTCAGCCGGTGCAGCGCGAACGGAATCCGGTCCAGCAGGCTGTCCACGTCGGAGACGGCGCCGAGCCGCCGCAGCCGGGCCCGTCCGGCTACCAGGCTGATCGCGTGCAATGCCCCGTCGAGCTGGACGAACTCCAGCAGCGCTGTGTCGCCCAGAGCCTGCGCCACGGCGGCCGGGCGGACCGGGTCGGGCGGCTCCGGCGCCGGCTCTCCGGGCCGCCGGCGCCAATGGTCGCGGATCTGCCGTTCCAGTGTGACCTGCCGCTGGGTGAGCCGGGCCAGCTTGGCGCTGTCCGAGCTGGCGTTGAGGCTGTTGATCTCTGTCACGGTGGCGCGCAGCTCCGCCAGGGCGTTGGCCAGGGTCGCGTCCTGCGGCGGGCGCAGCGGCTGCTGGAGCAGGTGGCTGGCGCGACCGCGTTCCGCCCACTCGAAGACCCGGTGCGCCCGGCGGTCGTCCACCGCCAGCCGCAGCCCCACCTCGGCCAGCTCGGTGCGGTGACCGGCGACATAGGCGCGCAGGTCGGTCGCGCCGAGCACGGCCCGGTGCCGGTCGAGCACGCGCAGGCCGGCCCGGATGGCGTTGCCCGCGCCGCGGGTGTCACCGGCCGACGAGCGCAGCAGCGCTTCGGCGTACCAGGCGCGGGCGCGCAGGGTGGCGGGCCCGCTGCCGCGGCGGGCCCGGCTCACCTGTCTCAGGTGGGCCTGCGCAGCGTCCAGACGGCCACGTTCCAGGAGCAGCTTCGCCGCGAGAAGCCGGCCCTCCATGGAAGCGGCCGGCCAGCCCGCCGCCTCCAGGGCCGCGACCACCTCTTCCACCCGGCGGATCCGTACCCGCGAGCGCTGCTCGCCGGCGCACTCCGAACGCAGGACCGCCAGCCGGGCCAGGGCGGCCCACTCCGGTCGCTGGTGCCGGGCGAACTCGCGGACCGCGCGGCGGGCGTGGTGCAGCGCGCCGGCCGGGTCCCCGTCGAGGAACGCCGCCTGGGCAAGTAGGAGGCGCACCTCAGGCAGCTTGATCGTGCGGCGCTCCTTTTCGAACTCGCGCACCGCCTGCTCGGCGGTCTCCCGGGCCTCGGAGACCAGGCGCACCGACAGCAGCAGCTCACTGCGGTCCAGCAGCAGCGAGCCGACCGGCGCGGCGTGCGCCCGGATGCGCTCCTCGGCGCGGTGGAAGGAGTCCAGCGCGGCGGGCACGTCGCCGCGTGCGGCGAGGACGAACGCCAGGTTGGCCTGCGCGAAGCCGACCGACAGGGGCAGATCGAGCTCGTGCGCCAGCCGTTCGGCCTCGCGCAGGTCGGCCTCGGCCGGGGTGAACTCGTGCCGGTACGCATGCGCCAGGCCCCGGTTGGACAGCAGCCGGTACAGCCAGAGCAGGTCACCGGCCTCCTGCAGCACGGGCATCGCCGTCCGGTAGGCGCCCTCCGCCTCCGCGAACCGGCCGAGCTCGAGCAGGATCGTGCCGCGCTGGGTCAGGGCCCGCGCGCCGGCGACGCCGTCAAGGTCGTGCAGAGCGGCCTCGATCTCGGCCAGGGCCAGGCGGGCGCGGCCGCGCTCGATCAGTGCGAACGACAAGGTCATCCGCGCCTCCGCGACCAGCTCCGGTGATCCCGCCCGGCGCCCCAGGCGTACCGCTTCACGCAGGTGGGCGATGGCGCTGTCGACGTCGCCCCGGTGCCGCAGCGCGAGCCCCCACGCGCGCTCGCCGATCGCGGCGGAGGCCAGATCGCCGCCGGCACGGGCCCGGGCGACAACGCGCGCGGAGAGGGCGAGCGCCCGCCCCGGTTCGGCGGATGCGAGTCTGAGCGCCTCGCGTGCGTCGTCGGAAATGCCTGATGCGCTCATGAGTACTAAGGGTGGAGCAAACGCCTACAACTTTTCCAACAAAATCATGGCCGCCAGACGAATCAAACCGTGGTCCGGCGGCTCCGTCACTTCGACAGCCGGTATGTCAGTGGGGTTAGGAAGGTATGCAGATGGACGAGATCCCGCGCGATCAGGTCCAGGAATTCGTGGCCGACGAGTTCGTCGTCGCCACGCCATATCTCGATCTGGTAATGGGGCGGCTGGGCGACAGCCGCGCCGAGATCAAGGCCCAGGATCCGGAGCTGGGCCTCACCTTGATCAGGCTGATCAACGTCGACGAGGCCGCCGGACACGTGCGATCTGAGCGCGAGGCCATTGCCGCCCGGCCGATCACCACACGCGGTGCCGTCGACGAGCGCATACCGCTGGACCGGCTCCTGATCGACCTGCGAACCCGCTTCGCGCATGAGTACGGCGGCTGGATCCCCCCGATGGGCAAGAACCGGGTGATGCTGGGCGTGCAGCTCTTCCCGTACCCGCAGGCCGGCGGTGACGACGCGCCGGTCCCGCTGCCGGCCGACACCCAGCTTCCCCGGTACGCGCCGGACGGTCGCATCGGCGACGGGGCGCGCGTGGTCGTGCTCGACACCGCCATCTACACCAACGATCGTCTGGCCGGCACCTACCTGGCGGCACCCGACTCGCTGCTGCGCGACACCACCGAGGTGCGCGACTGGTGGGCCGGGCACGGCACATTCGTCACCGGGCTGATCGTCCAGCGGGCGCCGGCCGCGCAGATCGAGATCGGGTCGGTGCTCGACGTCGACGGCGGCACCGCCGACGTCTGGACGGTGGCCGGGCGCCTGATCCGCTGCGCCAACACGGGCGCCGACGTCGTGAACCTCTCGTTCGGCTGCTTCACGGTCGACGGGGAGCCGCCGCTGGTTCTCGAACGGGCCATTACACGCGTCAGTGCGGGCAGCGTGGTCGTCGCAGCGGCCGGCAACTACGGCAAGCTCACCGGCGACAAGCCGCCGACGTCCACCACCCCCATCTGGCCCGCCGCCTTTGACAACGTCGTCGCCGTGGGCGCCACCGACGGTGCCGGCCAGTCCGCGCCGTTCACCCCGACCGTCCCGTGGCTGGACCTCCTCGCTCCCGGCGTGAACGTGGAGAGCACGTACCTGAAGGGCCGTGTGCTCGGCCCACCCGACAAGACGACCAAGCAGCGCGACAAGCAGGAGTTCGACGGCATGGCGCGGTGGAGCGGGACGTCCTTCGCGGCGGCGACGGTCAGCGGCGCGATCGCGGCTGGCGTCGTGCCCGGCCGGCGCACCGCCTACGAGGCGCTCGAACTGTTGCGCAGTGGCACCGCAGGCGACAGCGGTACGGGTATCGAGGTCGCGAAGCTCCCGGTGCACTGATCACCGATGCCGCGTGCCGACCCGGGGGGTGTCGGCACGCGGCACCGGCCGTTGTGGTTTACCGGGTTGAGCGTCGGGGAGGTGGCAGGGGTGGGGAGTGTGACCGGCCGGTGGTGGAGCGACGACGACGGGCTGCTCGCCGCACTCGGCGAAGCGCTGCGATCGGCGCGCTGCGTGCCCCGCCGCTTCGTCGAGGTCGGTAAAGCGGGGTACGCCTGGCACAACATCGACGCCGAGCTGGCCGCCCTGGTCAGCGACTCCGCGACCGGCGACCGGGGGGCGACCCCGTCGGTGGTGCGGGCCGAGCCGGCCCCGCTGCGGTTCCTGACGTTCGCGTCGCCGCGGCTGAGCATCCACATGGAAGTGACCAGGGACGGCGTGCACGGCCAAGTGGTGCCGCCGCAGCCGGGTGAGATCGAGCTGCGCCCGGCCGATGGGCCGCCGGTCGTCCTCGCGATCGACGACGTGGGCTGGTTCGCCCTCGAACCGATCCCCAGCGGGCTGTTCCGGCTGCGCTGCCAGACCCGCGACGGCACCACGGTGCTGACCGACTGGATCAGGCTGTAGCGGATCACCACCCTGTCGGGCTAGTCCTCGCCGGTCGTCGCGCTGGCCAGGCCGGGAGGCGCGGCGGCCAGCGCGGTATGGATGGCGTGCACGAGGGCCCGCGCCGCCTCTTCGGTCAGCTCGACCGCAACGCGGGCGGAAGGCCCGAGGCCCGGGTTGATGAAGTCGATGTTGACCGTGTGCTCGTAGGGGGCATGCTGCGGATGGTCCACATAGACCACCGCGTCGGTCAGCGGGAACCAGCCCGGTGTCCCCTTGCCGCTGCCGTCGACCGGGACCTTCTCGGTGATGTAGGTGCACATCGGCGTCGTCCTCCTCAGCTGTGGGTGGTCAGGTGGCGGTCGAAGAACGCGAAGATCCGCTGCCAGCCGTCGACCGCCGCGCGCGGGCGGTAGCTGGGGCGGTCGACGGAGAAGAACGCGTGTCCGGCGTCGTCGTAGGTGTGGAACTCGTATGGCTTGCCCAGCTCGGTCAGGATCTTCTCCAGCTCGGCGGTTTCGGCCGGCGAGGGGTACTGGTCCTCGGCGCCGAACAGTCCGAGCAGGGGGCACGACAGGTCGCCGGCGCGCTCGGCGACCGGCCGCATCGTCACGGGGAAGCCCTCGGGCGGTGACGCGACGACGAACGCGCCGTAGCAGTTGACCGCGGCGTCGAGCGGGAGGCTGCAGGCCGCAAGAAAGGACTGGCGGCCGCCGGAGCAGTACCCGATCGTGGCGACCTTGCCGTTGGCCGAGTCGAGGGCAGTCAGGTGCGCCGCGGCGCCGGCGATGTCACCGATGACCTGCTCGTCGGGTATGCCGCCGGCCGCGCGAACCGCTGCCGCCGCGTCGTCGGGGCTGGCGCCGGGCGCCACACGGCTGAAGAGGTTGGGGCACAGCGCCAGGTATCCGTTGGCGGCGAACCTGCGGGTGATCTCCTTGGTCGCGGCGTCGTAACCGGGCAGGTGGTGGATGACCACGACGGCACCGTGTGGTCCGGGGCCGAGCGGGCGGGCCAGGTATCCCTCGATCTGGTCGCCGCCGTGTCCGGTCAGCGTGATGGTCTCGGCGATCAGCGCGTCGTTCATGTGATCACACTCTACGATCCTGGCGCCGCGCCGACGCGTCCCGCTGCTCGACAGCACGCCGCAGCGATCGGTACACCTTGCCGAAGCGGTGGGCGTCCTCGCTGGCGAACACGACGACGTCGCGCCCGCGCCAGGCGGCGTGCAACTCGTGCCGGGCAGTCCCGTGCAGGTGGAGCCGGTCGAGCAGATTCAGCGGCAGTTCCACGGCGGCGCGCCCGGCGAGCGTCGCGACGACGGCGAGCGCGGCCAGGGCGACGAGCGCCGCGGCGGCGCGCTCACCGGCGGGCCGGTGCCACGCCGCGGCCAGTCCCAGGCCGGCACAGAGGAGCACCGACAGCGCAAGCGCGACGAACAGTCCGACCGTGGCCAGGAGCATCGAGCCGTGCCGCAGCGGGCGCCGCTGCCGCAGGTGCCCGATGGCCGTCAGCTCCGCAATCGGGTACCAGTTCCCGTCGACGCGGATGCCGTCGGAGGTGATGTGCACCTGCGGGTCGCGGTAGTAGGTCGTCATCGCCGGCTGACGGTACGCGGTCCGGGGCGGCCGGCGCTGCACGGGACGAAAGACACGGGACGAAAGAGACGCGGGACGAATAGTGTCGTGGCCGGATGCGACGATCAGGGCGATCCGGTTCCCGCAGAGGAGTTCGCGTCATGCCTGGAAACGTCCCGCCGGTCGCTGACGAGCGCGAGGGCCTGCTGGCCTTCCTCGCCCAGCAACGGCACGTCATCCGCATCGCCGCCTACGGGCTGACCGACGAGCAGGCGCGAGCGACACCGTCGGCGAGTCAGCTCAGCGTCGGTGGCCTGATCAAGCACGTCGCGACCACCGAGCGCGGTTGGATCGACCGCGTGGTCCAACGTGACCGCGGCGTCTCGGAGGACGACTACATGGCCAACTTCCGGCTCGCTCCCGACGAGACTCTTGCCGGTGTGTTGGCGCTCTATGGCGAGGTCGCGAGGGAGACCGAGGCGGTCATCGCCGGCATCGACGACCTTGGCCAGCCGGTGCCGGTGCCCAAGGGCGTGCCCTGGTTCCCCCAGGACGTGGAGGCGTGGTCGGTGCGCTGGGTGCTGCTGCACATCATCGAGGAGACCGCCCGGCATGCCGGGCACGCCGATATCGTGCGCGAGTCGATCGATGGCGCAACGGCGTTTCCGCTGATGGCCGCCGCGGAGGGCTGGCAGCCCACCCCATGGATGCAGCCGTGGGAGCCGGCGACGACGAAGACGTCGTGACCGCCCGCGCACGTTTCACGCGATCGTCTGGTTCACGCGATCGTCTGCCACCAGCCGTCGACCGCGGGTGGGTCGTCGACGTCGATGCGCTGCCCGGGGCGGGGGACCGCCAGCCGGATGTCGCGGGCCTTGGCTTCCCGCCAGATCCGGTCAGCCGGCTCGGCCCACTCGTGGAAGGCGAGGGTGAACGTGCACCAGTGCAGCGGGATGAGGAGGTCGCCACGGACGTCGACGTGGGTTGCGGCCCCCTCCTCGGGCGTCATGTGGATGTCGGGCCACGCCGTGTTGTAGGCGCCGACCTGGATCAGCGTCACGTCAAACGGGCCGTGCGCCTCCCCGATGGCCGCGTAGCCGTCGAAGTAGCCAGAGTCGCCGGTGTAGAAGACCCGCCGGGTCGAGCCGGTCATGACCCAGGACGCCCAGAGGGTGTCGTTGCGGGCGAAGGCCCGGCCCGAGAAGTGGCGGGCGGCGGTGGCGATGAACGTCAGCCCCGCGACGGAGGTGCTCTCGTTCCAGTCCAGCTCGATGATCCGATCCGCGGGGACGCCCCAGCGGTCCAGGTGCGCGCCCACCCCGAGCGGGACCAGGAACGGCGCGGTCTGCGTGCGCACCAGCGTGCGCACGGTCGCCATGTCGAGGTGGTCGTAGTGGTCGTGCGAGATGACGACCGCGTCCAGCGGCGGCAGCTGCTCCAGGGCCACCGGCACCGGGTGCAGCCGGCGCGGACCGACCAGCGTCGACGGTGAGCAGCGCTCGCTCCACACCGGGTCGAAGAGCACGCGGCGGCCCTCGATCTCCACCAGGGCCGACGAATGGCCGTACCAGACGACGCTCAGTCCGTCGGCGGGAGTCGGCGCGGTGTCCGGCGTGACCACCGGCACGACGCCGGTCGGGTGGCGCTTCTGCCTGCCAATGAACGCCTCGCGCAGCAGCTGCGGGGCGGAGCCGGGCGGGACCATCTGCGCGGGTACCGAGTTGTGGAATGCGCCGTCGTGGAACTGCGGCGAGCGGCGCACCCGCTCTGCCCGGGTGCCGGACGGGCGCGCCCCGAGCGCGGCCCGCAGCTCGCGCAGCGCCCAAGTCAGGCCGACCGCTCCCGCGACGGCCAGCCCGGCGGCGACTTTGCCCGCCCGGCCGCCGCCTGCCGCAGGGCCGCGGTCTGTTGTCTTCGCCATGCGCCGACCTTTCTTCTCCACTCGTCTTCTCCACTCGTATCACGAGTGATCACCGAGGGTGGTGGTAGCGCTGGCTACCCCGTCACTTTGCCGATCATGAGAAACGTGGTTCAAGTCTGCCCGGCCCGGGAGCGGGCTGCCAACAACGCCGCCAGGCGGAGACCAGGCCTCGGGCGGAGAACCCTGCCTCGGGCGGAGGAATTGGACGCGGACGGGACGGACCAGGAAGAAACGCATACCGAGGGAGGTTACTGATCTTGTGATCGACGTACCCCTGTCTGTTCTTGATCTCGCGCCGGTCGCCGCCGGCACGTCCGCCCGTGAGGCGCTGCGCCACACCACCGACCTGGCCCGCCGCACCGAGGAGCTGGGTTACCAACGGTTCTGGGTGGCCGAGCACCACAACATGCCGGCCATCGCCAGCTCGTCGCCGGCCGTCCTGATCGCGCACCTCGCCGCCGCCACCAGCACGATCCGTGTCGGCTCCGGCGGCGTGATGCTGCCCAACCACGCCCCGCTGGTCGTCGCGGAGCAGTTCGGCACCCTGGAGGCGCTGCACCCGGGCCGCATCGACCTCGGCATCGGCCGCGCTCCGGGCACCGACCAGCTGACCGCGCTGGCTCTGCGGCGGACCATGGAAGGGCTGTCGGCCGAGGCGTTTCCGGAGGAGCTGGGCGACCTGATCGGGTACTTCACCGGTGAGGACCCCCGGCAGCGGATCACCGCCACTCCGGGGCGCGGCGACATGCCGGCGATCTGGCTGCTCGGCTCCAGCGGGTTCAGCGCCCAGCTCGCCGGCCTGCTGGGGCTGCCGTTCTCGTTCGCCCACCACTTCAGCGCCGCCAACACCGAGCCCGCGCTGGCGCTGTACAGGCAGCATTTCCGGCCGTCGCGCTGGCTGGACCGCCCGTACGCGATGGTGGCGGTCAGCGCGATCTGCGCGGACACCGACGAACGGGCCGAGTACCTGTCCGGGCCGAGCGCGCTGTCGTTCCTGCGCCTGCGCCAGGGCCGCCCGCAGCCGCTGGCCAGCCCCGAGGAGGCGGCGGCGTACCCGTACACCGAGCTGGAGCGGCAGTTCGTGCTCGACCGGCGCGAGGGGCAGGCGATGGGCTCGCCGGAGACCGTCCGCCGCCAACTGGCGGCACTGCTGCGGCGCACCAGGGCGGACGAGCTGATGCTCACCACGCTCGTGTACGACATCGGCGATCGGATCCGCTCGTTCGAGCTGATCGCGGAGAAGGTGGCGGGCGGGCTGCGCCGCGACATCTGACCGGCCCGCGGGAGGGCCGACGGGCCCGCCGCGGACGGTGACGGCCCCGCGCGGCTTGACCCGGGCCGGCATGCTGGCGGGCATGTGGAAGCCCGTCCAGCTATCGAAGCCCATCGCGCTGCCGCCGCGGCGTCGCGTCGTGCGCCTGGCCGCCGTCGCTACGCTCGCCGCGGTCGTGATCTGCGCCGCCTCCATCGCGTGGATGCGGCTGGGCGCGCGGTCGCGGACCTTCACCGTGGACACCGTCCCGCCGGCGCCGGTGGCGCTGGTCTTCGGCAACATGGCGCAGAACGACGGCCGGCCGGGCCCGTTCCTCGCCGCGCGCCTGGAGCTGGCCCGCCAGCTCTACGCCACCGGCAAGGTCGGCGCGGTGCTGGTCAGCGGCGACCACGGGCAGCCCGACTACGACGAGGTCACCACGATGGCCAGCTGGCTGGTCGAGCAGGGCGTGCCCAACGGCAAGGTGGTGGAGGACCATGCCGGGTTCGACACCTACGACTCGTGCGTGCGGGCCCGCAAGATTTTCGGAGTACGCCGCGCGGTGGTCGTCACCCAGGACTTCCACCTGCCGCGCGCGGTCACGATCTGCCGTTCCGTCGGCGTTGACGCGACCGGGGTGGGCGACGACACCGCCCGCCGTTACCGGGTGGCGTGGTGGTACGGCGCGGTGCGCGAGCAGCCGGCCAGCATGAAGGCCGCATTGACCCTGATCTTGCGACCGAACCCGACCTTCCTCGGGCGCCACGAGACCGGGGTCGAGGACGCGCTCAGGGGTTGAAGATCACCACAACTACTCGGAAGTGTGGTCTCCGGGGCGCCTCGAGGCGGATGGATCCTGCGCCACAAGAAACCCGCACCGCTACTTGCTCGGCGGTGCGGGCTTTCGCTATCCGCTACAGGTCGAATTCGCCATCCTTGGCACCTTCGATGAATGCGCGCCATTCATCCGCAGTGAAGACTAGCGTCGGGCCGGTCCGGTCCTTGCTGTCGCGAACGGCAACGATTCCGGGTAGGTTGTCGGCAACCTCCACGCAGTTACCCGAGTTGCCGCTACGCTTGCTCTTTCGCCATTGAGCGCGGGCCAGGTCATTCATTCCCGCCGCCCCCTTCTACTGATATGTGGTCAGGTCCTTGCCAATTTGGTGCAGCAGGTCACGAGAACGCTCTGCCGATAAAGCCTCGGCCCGAATCTGTTCGAATACGGCGGTATACGCCGCAACCTCGGCCGGTTGCTCTAGATAGAGCGACCCGAGTAGGTAATCCGTATAGACAATCTTGTCATTGGCCGCTCCTGGATACGATTCCGGCAGCGGCGGAAAGTCTAGGATCACAAACGCGCCGTTGAGTCCGGCATGTGCGCCGGCATCGAACGGCAGGATTTGTATTTCGATGCTCGTCTGTTCTGCTGCCTGCAACAGCCGCTCGATTTGCACTCGCATTACTTGCCGACCCCCGATTACTCGCCGCAATACCGCCTCATCGAGTACGGCCAGGAAATGCGGCGGATCATCGCTGGTAAGCAATGCTTGCCGATCCATTCGCAACGCGACAAGCCGATCTATTTCCTTCGGTTGACGCGGCGCGGCATCCGCCATGATTGCTGCTCGCGCGTAATCCTCGGTCTGCAATAGACCTGGGACGGTTTGCGGTTCGAATGTTCGGATGGCAGACGCGTCGCTTTCCAAACCGACGAACGTTGAGAACCAATCGGGGACCGCATCGCTGTACGTCTGCCACCAACCGCGCTGCCGCGCCTGTCGAGCGACACTGACGACCGCCTCAGCGGCGTCCCCGGTCACCCCGTACACACTGAGCAACGCGCGAGCGTCGTTCGGATGGATACCTGACTCTAGGTTCTCGATCCGTGACAGCCAGCTTTGATCGTGGTCAACCAGCCGCGCGGCTTCCGAGGCCGTCATTCCGGCCCGCTCGCGAAGTAGTCGCAGCGTCGCGGCGACCCGCCGACGCTTCACGGTTGGACTCGTCCGTCTCGTCACGCTCCGCATCTTACCGCCATGCCGCGATACGCCTCCCTCGCAAATCATATCAGTGCGTTCCGCATACTTGCGTATCGCCTTGATGCTGTGGAACGCTCCGTATACCGACCGGAGCGGACGCAGCACCTTTGGTCAGGTCCACCCGCTCCGGTCGGCCGACACTTCAGGGAGCGATCATGTGGTGGAGCAGGCATCGACGCGAGGCAATGCATCCGCGGCCGATGATCGAGGGACGCATACCCGACGGCGATACGGTGCTGCACCCCGGTCAAGAGCGCTGGGCAACACTGATCACGCGCGAGCTACCTAGGGTCCCGCTGACGCCACCCATGCGCCCACCTGCCGACCGGCCAGGGGCGGCCAGCACGCGCCTGGGGCGTGCCTACGTCGCTGCCGCACGCGGCTATGAGGAGCGCTCTCTCGGTGAGTATTGGTGGCGGGGGTCAGGATCATGATCCTGCCGTACCACCTGAACGACCCGCCCGAGGAGCCACCGGAGGGGTGTGACCGGTTGCTCTGGTTCATGGCCTGGTCACTTCATGTCGAGCATCAGCCCGGCCCGGACGGGTTGTGTCTGGCAGGAAGCTGCGGAGGTGCGAGGCCGAATCCCTGGCCCTGCAATGGTTCCAAGCTCGCTCAGGCCGGCTTTCTGGCCGCAGCATGGCACCTCCGGCGCCCCTTGGAGCCGTGCGGGGATCGGCCGTGAACCGGTTCGGTAAGTCACTTGTTGATCAGCAATATTGGCTGCTAAGGGTCGCGTTTCGATCGACAACGGCCCGGGTCAGCGGGTTTACCTGTTGATCATCCGCGCAACGTCGGGGACGTCGTGACGATCATGTGGGGAGGGCGCCGCGGCGGACGGCGGCGACGAGCGCCTGGTGGTCGCGCTCGGTCTGGTCGGCGTAGGCGCGGGCGAACCGGCACATGGCCCGGGCCAGGTTGCGGCCGCCGCCGAGGTACCCGGCGATCATGGACGCGCCACTCGTGCGGGCATGCCCCTTGGCCAGCAGGAAGCCGCAGATCCCGGCGTAGTCGGCCAGGGCCGCCGCGTCGATCCCGTCGACCGTGATCGCGCCTTTCATGTCCCGGAACTGGCGCACGTAGTACTGATGCGCCCCCACGGTCGTCCAGCCGAGCAGCGGGTCGCTGACTGTCTGGAGGGCCTGCTGGTACTCCACGACCCGCTGCCCCTGATGGGCATGCCAGGCCGAGTCGCCGTGCACGAAGCGCGCCACCACCGACCGGCTGGCCTGCTTGAGCTGGAGGAACACCACGTCGTCCGGGCTGCTGCCCTCGCACAGCGCGACGTATGCCCGCAGGCCCACCGAGCCCACCCCGACCACCTTGTGGGCGATGTCCACCAGGCGGTAGCCGCCCAGGATCCGGGCCCAGTGCGACGGAAGGGTACGCAGGTAGGCGTCCAGGGCCTCGGCGATCCGCTCGGCGTCGGCCGGCTCGGGCCGGGTGATCAGGGGCGGCTCGGTCACGATGTGGCGGGTGCCGTCGCGTTGCTCGGTGAAGCGGGGCAGCGCCCGGTCGCTGGTACGTCTGCGGGCCCGCTGCGCCGCGCGGCCGATCTCGTCGCGCAGGGCGTCCTGGGTGGCCGCCCTGCGCAGCCGGTCGAGGTCGAGCCGCTCGTAGGAGCGGGCGAGCAGCGGCTGCTCGGCGAGGTGGGCGATCTGCTCGCGGTATGCGCTGACGCAACGGAACACCGCGCCGGCGCAGGCGTCCTCGGACGAGCCGTTCTGCCGACCGGCCACCCAGACGCTGGCGACCAACCGGCGCACGTCCCACTCCCAGGCACCGGGGTGTGCCTCGTCGAAGTCGTTGAGGTCGAAGACCAGTTGCCGCTCCGGGGAGGCGTAGAAGCCGAAGTTGCCCAGGTGCGCGTCGCCGCAGATGACCGGCGTGATGCCGGTGGCGGGCAGCCGGGCGAAGTCCTCGGCCATGATGCCGGCGGTGCCGCGCAGGAACGCGTACGGCGAGGAGATCATGCGGCCGATCCGCACCGGGATCAGCCAGTCCAGCCGGCCCTCGTGCGCCTCGGAGATCAACCTGACCGGGTCGGGCCGGTCGGCGGGCACCTCCCAGTGGGCGAGCGCCGAGCGGGGGGTCTTCCTGCGCAGCAGCCGGCCCAGCACGTACCGCTCCCGGCGCGGCGTCGCGGGACGGCGCAGGGAGGCGTACGCGCCGCGGTCGGTGGCGGTGAGGACGACGTGCTGTCCGTTGGGTGCCATGGGATCGACGACGGGCTAGGAGGGGTCGAGGGTCTCCAGCGCCGCGACCGCCGCGCCGCGGGCCCCGGCCATGTCCAGGTCGGGAACGAGCGCGAACGTCGCCGCCACGGCCTGCTCCTCGCGCAGCGTGGTGTGCTCGCGCACCTTCGTCAGGAACCACTCGCGGAAATGCGGCGCGGCCTCGACGACGCCACCGCCGACGAAGTACACGTCCGGGTCGGTGACGTTGGCGACGATCGTGAACAGCCAGCCCAGGGCCTTGGCCTGCTGCTCGAAGACGGCAAGGGCGAGCGGGTCACCCGCCTCCCCGTAGCCGCGCAGCAGCTTCGCCGCCTTGTCGATGTCGACCTTTCCCAGCTCGTGCCCCTCGAAGCGGGTCAGCCAGTAGGGCAGCAGGTTCTTGCGGATGCCGGTCAGCGAGGCCACGCTCTCCACGTCGCCGACGAACCCGCAGTTGCAGGCGGGCATCGGCTGGTCGTCGCCGAGGAGGTCGTGCATCGGGATGTGCACATGGCCCAGCTCGCCGGCCATCCCGGCGGCGCCCCGGATCACCCGGCCGCTCTCGACCACCCCGCCGCCCAGGCCGGTGCCCACGATCGCCGCGACCGAGGAGTGCCGGGCGGCGGCCGGCCCGAAGAACGTGTAGTGGGCGTACAGCGCGGCGGCGTTGGCGTCGTTGTTGTAGATCACCGGCAGCCCGACGCGGGCTTCGAGGGCTCCCCGGATGTCGAACCCGCGCCAGGCCGGCTGGGAGAAGTTGGTGGAGCCCTTCGACGAGATGACCCCGTCGGCGCTGGCCGGGCCCGGCGTGTCCAGCCCGACCGCGCGGACCAGGCTGCGCGGCGTGCCGGTCAGCTCCAAGATGCGATCCAGCGCGTCGGCGAGGGCGCCGACCGCGATCTCCGGGCCGTCCTGCACCCGGCTGGGCGTTTCCACCATGTGATCCACGAGGAACTGTCCGGTGGCGTCGAGCACGGTGGCGTTGTTGCTGGTGCCGCCGTTGTCGAGGCCGACGACGACCCAGGATGCCGGAGTACGCATGCCGTAGATGGTAGGCCGGCGTCCCGAGATCAGGTGGTGCGGAGGAACTTCTCCCAGGTCCCCACGCCGGTGCGCCGGGCGATCAGCGCCGAGCGGTCCGCGTGGATATCGACGCCGGGGGCGAACAGGTCCAGGCAGGAGCCGGGGAGCAACGGGGTTGCGTCCGGCATCATCGATGGCATGGGTTATCCGTACGCCGAGCGCGTGGACGCCGCCGACCTGCTGCACGGCCGGCGGATCGCGGACCCGTACCGCTGGTTGGAGGACCCCGACGACCCGCGTACCGTGGCCTGGTCGACCGCCCAGGACGAGCTCTTCGCGAGCCACCGGGACCGGTGGCCCGGGCGTGACCGGTGGCGTGACCGGCTGACCGAGCTACTGCGGGTGGGCATGGTGTCCGGGCCGGTCTGGCGTGGCGAACGGGCGTTCTTCCTGCGGCGCACGGCCGAGCAGGACCACCCCGTCCTGCTCACCGTCGACCCCGACGGGCGGGAGCGGGCGCTGGTCGACCCCATGGCCGTCGACCCGACCGGGGCCACCACGCTCGACGCGTGGCAGCCCTCGCACGAGGGTGACCTGCTCGCCTACGCGCTGTCCGCCGGCGGCACCGAGGACTCGGCCGTCCGGGTGCTCGACGTGGCGACCGGCGAGGTCGTCGACGGTCCGATCGACCGGGTCCGGCACTCCGACATCGCATGGCTGCCCGCCGGGGCCGGCTTCTACTACAGCCGGCACCTGGCACCCGAGGCGGCGCCGGAGGAGAACGCCCGGCTGTACCGGCGGGTGCACCTGCACCGGCTCGGCACCGACCCGGACCTGGACCCGGTGGTGTTCGGCGCCGGCTCCCCGCGGGGGCGGTACTTCTCCATGCAGGTGTCGCGCGACGGCCGCTGGCTGACCGTGGGCGAGAGCCAGGGCACCGACCTGCGCAACGACGTATGGCTCGCCGACCTGGCCGAGTCGGCGCCTGAGGCCCCGACGCTGCGGGTCGTGCAGCGCGACGTCGACGCGTGGACGTCGCCGCGCGTGCACAACGGGCGGCTCTACCTGTTCACCAACCGGGACGCGCCACGCTGGCGGCTGTGCGTGGCGTCGCCGGCCGACGACCTCGGCTACGAGAAGTGGCAGGACCTGGTGGCGGAGGACCCCGAGGCGGTCCTCGACGACTACGCAGTCCTCGACGACTACGCGGTCCTCGACGGCGACACGGTCCTCGACGGCGACACGGTCCTCGACGGCGACACGGTCCTCCACGGTGGTGGGCCAGCGCGGCCGGTTGTCGTGGCGGCCCGCAGCCGGCACGCGCTCAGCGAGCTGACCGTGCACGACCTGGTCACCGGCGAGCAGCGCGACCACGTCGAGCTGCCCGGCCTGGGTGGCGTCCTCGACGTGCGAGGGCACCCGGACGGCGGGCACGAGGCGTGGTTCACCTACACCGACTACACCACCCCTACCACCGTGTACCGCTACGATGCCCGGTCGGGAGCCGTGTCGGAGTGGGCGCGGCCGCCCGGCACCGCCCGGGTGCCGGCGCTGATCACCAGGCAGGTGGCGTACCGGTCCGCGGACGGCACGACCGTGCGGATGTTCGTGATCGGTGAGGACCGGCCGGGACCGCGCCCGACGATCCTGTACGGGTACGGCGGGTTCAACATCTCGCAGAGCCCGGCGTACGCGGCATTGGTCATCGCGTGGGTGGAGGCCGGCGGGGTCTACGCGGTGGCCAACCTGCGCGGCGGCGGGGAAGAGGGCGAGGAGTGGCACCGCGCCGGCATGTTCGGCCGCAAGCAGAACGTCTTCGACGACCTGCACGCCGCCGCCGACCGCCTGGTCGCCGACGGCGTGACCACGCCGGGACAGCTGGCCATCTCCGGCGGCTCGAACGGCGGGCTGCTCGTGGGCGCCGCACTCATCCAGCACCCGGAGAAGTACGCGACCGCCGTCTGCTCCGCGCCGCTGCTGGACATGATCCGTTACGAACGGTTCGGCCTCGGCTCCACGTGGAGCGGCGAGTACGGGTCGGTGGACGACCCGGCGGCGCTGGACTGGCTGCTGGCCTACTCGCCGTACCACAACGTGCGGGACGGCACGGCGTACCCGGCGGTGCTCTTCACGGTCTTCGACGGCGACACCCGCGTCGACCCGCTGCACGCCCGCAAGTTCGCCGCCGCCCTGCAGCACGCGACCAGCGGAACCGGTGCGATCCTGCTGCGCCGCGAGCGCGACGTCGGGCACGCCGGCCGCTCGGTGTCGCGGACCGTCGGGCTCAACGTCGACCAGTTGTCGTTCCTGGCCGCGTACACCGGTCTGCACGCCGATGTCCGGCCGTCGTAGCGCAGTGGCGCCGCGGTTGGGCCCGGCGCTCGTGGCATGCGCGGTGTTGGCCGCGTGCGCGGTGTTGGCCGCGTGCACCGAACCCGCCCGGGACAACGTCCAGAAGACCGCCCGGCCGGTCGACCGGGTACTGGTGTTCACCCGCACCGCCGGGTTCCGGCACGACTCCATCCCCGCGGGCATCCAGGCGGTCCGGGAGCTGGGCGCCGAAGGCGGCTTCACGGTGGACGCGACGGAGGATCCCAGCCGGTTCACCGCGGCGAACCTGGCCGGGTACCGGGCGGTGGTGTTCCTGAGCACGACCGGCGACGTCCTCGACGATGCCCAGCAGGCCGCGTTCGAGTCCTACATCCGGGGCGGCGGCGGCTTCGTGGGCGTGCACGCCGCCGCGGACACCGAGTACGACTGGCCGTTCTATGGCGAGCTGCTGGGCGCGTACTTCGCGGGCCACCCGCCGGTCCAGCACGCTACCGGCCGGGCCAGCGACCCGCTCGGCCCGGCCTGGTCACGCACCGACGAGTGGTACAACTTCCGCGGCCGGCCCAACGCCCACGTCCTCGCCACGGTCGACGAGTCCAGCTACACGGGTGGCACGATGGGCGCCGACCATCCGATCGCCTGGTGCAAGGAGTACGCGGGCGGCCGTTCGTTCTACACCGCAGGCGGGCACGCGAGCGCGGCCTACGCCGAACCGGCGTTCCGGGCGCACCTGCTGGCCGGCATCCGGTACGCCATCGGGCGGCGCAACGCCGACTGCCGGCCCACAGTGCAGTAGAACGCCGCCTGGACCCTCCGTGTGATGCTGTGCGGGTGTCCGCACCTCGTCACCTCGAGCGCTTCGACTGGGCGCCCCGCGACGGCTTCGACCCCGACCGGTGGCCGTTCACGGTGCCGGCGGTGCGGCAACTGATCGCCGACCGCGGCTTCGAGGTGCCGCCCGGCGTCACCGTGCTGGTCGGCGAGAACGGCTCCGGCAAGTCGACGCTCATCGAGGCGTTCGCCGCGGTGTATCCCCGGCGCGGCGCCGAGTCGTCCAGCGGCATGGTCACCGGGCCCGGGCCGAGCGCCGAGGACTCGCCGCTGCGCTGGCACCTGCGGGCCCGTACCCACCGGCTCGCCGCACCGGGCGGCTTCTTCCTGCGGGCCGAGCGGATGCACGACTATCTCGGCCAGATCGACGCGGACGCCACTGAGCGGCGCGCCTGGGGCGACGAGCTGATGCAGGCCCGCTCGCACGGCGAGTCGTTCCTCGCGATCCTGCGGCACCGGTTCGCCGACCGCGGTGTGTACTTCCTCGACGAGCCGGAGTCGGCGCTGTCGTTCCAGTCCAGCCTGGCGCTGCTGGTGGTGCTGGACGCCCTGCGGCAGGAGGGTTCGCAGGCGATCGTCGCCACCCACTCTCCGCTGATCGCCGGCCTGCCAGGTGCGACGACCATTGAGGTGGGCGAGTGGGGGATGCGCGCGGCGCCCTGGGAGGAGCTGGACCTGGTCCAGTCCTGGCGCGGGTTCCTGCACGCGCCGCAGCGCTGGCTGCGCCACCTGCTCACCGACGGCTGACCGCCTGGGGGATCACGCCGACCGGGCCGGTACGGCACAATCTCCCGCCGTGACCTTGACCGCCGTCCCCGCCGCCTGCCCGCACTGCGACACCGCCCTCGTCACCGAGCGCGGCGCGCAACCGTGGTGCCCGGCCTGTGAGTGGAACCTCGACCGGTACGAGCCGGACCGGCGGCCGCCGGAACTGGGCTTGCGGTGGTTCGACCGGCGCAGCCACCGTCTCGCCTACCGGTTGACCACCAGGGAGTACGCCCGGCTGGTCGGCCGCCCGGTAGGGCGCGCCGGCGGGGGAGGGCCGAGAGTCGTGCTGCTGGTCGCCGCCGTGTTCCTGCTGGCCACGATCCTCGCCCTGCTCGCCCTCGGCGGCTACCTGGTCGTGACCGACTTCCCGAGCCTACGCATCGTTCCCGGCGCGCTGCTGATCCTGGTCGCGCTGGCCTTGTGGCCCCGGCTCGGCCGGCTCGACCCGCACCGGACCGAGGTGACCCGCGACGCCGCCCCGGCCTTGTTCGGGCTCGTCGACGAGGTGGCCGCGGCCGTCGGCGCGCCGGTGCCGCAGGTGGTCACGATCGACTCCGACTTCAACGCCTCCGCCGGGGCAGTGGGGTGGCGCCGCCGGCGGGTCCTGCGCCTGGGCCTGTGTCTGTGGGGCGTGCTGCCACCCCAGCAGCGGGTGGCGTTGCTCGGTCACGAGCTGGGCCACTTCGTCAACGGCGACGTGCGCCGGGGTCCGCTGACCAGAATCCCGCTGACCACCCTCGGTACGCTCGCCGAGCTGCTCCGGCCTGCGCCGGGCGCTACACGCGGCGCCGGCCTGGTCGGCATGCTGGGCGAGCTGTTCGCGGCCACCGTCATGGCCGGCCTGCGGTCCCTGGTGCTGGCCGTGCACATCGTGCTGGTCTGGGTCGGCCTGCGCGACGCACAGCGCGCCGAGTACCTGGCCGACGAGCTGGCTGCGCGGGCAGCGGGCAGCGCAGCGGCCGCCGCGCTGGCCGAGACCCTGATCGCCGCGGAGGCGATGGTGATGGCCGCCACCCGGGAAGCCCGGCGCGGCGGTGGTCCGGCGGAGTGGCGGGTCGCGGCGGACGAGGCGCGCGTCGAGGGAGCGCCCCGCCTGGTCCGGCTCCGCCAGCTCTCAGTCCGGGACGAGGTCTCCATGTTCGCCACCCACCCGCCGTCGGGGCTGCGCGCCCGGATGATCGAGTCGGGGCCGGCGCACGGTCCCGCCGTGGAGTTGAGCGACGAACGGTCGGCGCGCATCGACGCCGAGTTGGGCGCGCATTTCCAGAGCACCCGGCGCAGCCTCGCGGCAAGCTGACGCCGCCCCTCCTTGCGATCTTGGTGGCGAATTGCTGCGATAGCCGCAACTTGCCACCAAGATCGCGAAAAGAGGGCACGGGTCAGCGCAGGTCGACCACCAGCTTGTGGCGGCCGGCGCCGGTGTCGACCACGACCTCGGTTCCTCGGGCGGTCTTCACCAGCCGGTACCCGACCCGGTGGCCGTCCAGCCGCACCGAGTCCACCGACGCGCCGGCGGGGAGCACCGCGCCCAGCGACAGCCGGCAGGACAGGCCCGACACGTTGACCTCGACGCGCAGCTTGTGACCCGTCCGGGACGCGCTCACGTCCACGGCGCCGCCGCCGACCTGGATGTCCTCACCGGCGATCCGGTCCTGGCCGGGCGGCAGCTGCGGCACGACGGCGAGCCGGCCGTGGCCGAGGTCGGGGTCGACGCCGAGCTGCTGGTGGATGACCGGCCAGAGCACGCCGTACGCGCCCCACGCCTGCAGCACGCTGGACCGGCTGAGGAAGTCGTGCTCGATGTTGGCCGGGAAGTCCGGCGACGGCGCGATCTCGGGCATCGCGCCGGGCATCTCCCACACCGACGGGTCGAGCTGGATGCGGGCGTTTCCGGTGGTGTAGAAGCGCTGCGGACCGAGCCGGCCGTAGTTGCCCTCGGCGACCGCCATGACGGCGGTGTTGAGGGAGAACGTGGCCCGCTCGGCGGGCACCGCGGAGACGACGCTGTCGCAGGACGGACCCGGGTTGCCGGCCGGCGCGCTGGTCGGCCCGGTGCCGGTGTGGAACAGGCCGAACTCGCCGGTGTAGCAGGGCCGCTCGCGCTGCGCGAGAGCCACCGCCGCGTGGTCGGCCGTGGCCAGCGGCCCGGACGGCAGTGCGGCCTCCATCGGGGTCACGCCGATCCAGTGCCGCTGGAAGACCTTGACGTCGCCAGGGTCGAGCAGGGAGTCGGCGTACCCGTTGGCGTCGCCGCCGTACCACCACGCCTGCTCGAACCGCTGCTGGCGGGAGGCGGCCTGCGCGGCTGCCCAGGACGCGACGGTGGTGTCACCACGGCTCCCCGCCAGGTCGGCGAGGTCGGCCAGGCCGCGGATCGTGTACACGGTGTTGTCGAGCTTCTCCTGGCCCATGCCGGCCCGCTCCACATTGCCCAGACCCTCCGGCCAGCCGTCGCCGTCGGCGTCCAAGGCGACGACGTAGCGCATGTTGCGCACCGCGAAGTCGTACATCTCGTCGCGGAACCCGTTGTCACCGGTCCACCGCCACACCAGCGCCACGGCGCTGGGGAACTTCGCCGTCTCATCGGTGTTGCCCGGGTCGCTGTTGGCGCCGAAGTACACCTGACCGTCCGGAGTCACCTCGTGCACGACCTTGCCGGACCGGGCGTTCACGATGTCGCTGATGTCGCGCAGCGCGCGCAGATGGCCCTTGATCGGGTCGAACTGTCCACTGGCGACGGACGCGAACGCCGTGTACTCGCCGTCGGTCGCGAAGATCCACGGGTAGTCGGGCCAGCCGGCCCCGACCCACCGCGCGACGGGTAACGTGCCGGCCGGCGGCGGGTACTCCTTGCCCTCGTGGCTGGCGAACAGCCGCAGGTTCCGCGCCTCCTGCACGGAGTCGGCGAGGTTCTGCTTGGACCACTCGACGCTGCGCGCGAGCAGCGGGTCACCGGGCAGGTCCACCCGGGAGTGTGCGGCCACGGTCGCCCGGGACGCCACCTTGCGCGCCAGCGCACCGGCCGGATCGGCCAGGGCCCGGTCCAGTTCGGTGGATGCCGGACTTACCCCCTGATCCGAGCCCGCGACCGCGAACCACACGGTGCGGTCGCCGTGCGCCAGATCCAGCGTGTAGGTCAGCTCGCCGCCGGTGCCCTTGCCGAACGGCCCGTCGTCGCATACTGCGGGGGTCGGGTCGCCGCAGATCACGGCCGGGTCCTGCGGGCCGCGGAAGTTGGGGCCGAGCCGGTGGTTGTCCGGGGTGATGGTGCTGCCGACGAGCGCCGCCCAGTCGTGCGCGGGCGCGCCCGCCACCGGCGGCGTGCCGGTCTCCTGGAACAGCAGGTTGCGTCCGTCCACAAACGCCCCGGTATCAGGCAGGTTGAAGGCCGCCTGGTTGGGAGTGGTCCAACCCCACGGGTACGCCGAGAGCAGCTCGGAGTGCGCGTTGACGGTCAGCGTGAGCCGCTGGGGTCCGCCAGTGAAGGTCAGCCCGACCAGCGCGGCGCGCCCGCCGTCGGGGACCACGTCGACCCGGTGCGCGCGCAGCCCGTTCGGCCCGGCCAGCTCCATCCGCGCGTACCCCGGATTGGTCTCGAACCGGGTCGCTTTCAGCCACTGGCCATCGGCGGCGAACCACAGGCCGTCGAGGAGTTTGATCGGTGGGGTCCAGAATCCGCCCATCTCGCCGCGGATGTGCCAGCCGGTGGCCGGGTAGGTGGCGTCTTCGGCGCCAACCTCATAGAGCCGGTCACCGGTGGTGACGAACCGGCGTTCGGCCAGCCGGGTGGTCTCCGACAGGCCGGTCGGTGCTTTGGCGGGCCGGTCGGCGGCGGCGGGTGGTGCGAGCGTGACGGGTCCGACGACGAGAGCAAGGGCGGCGGTGAAGGCGGTGGCGACGGTGCGGCGCATGGCAACCCCCTTTGAGGAGAGTCGACGCTGACTCCACGCACCACATTGGTCCGACGGGAAGCTGCTCGCAAGCGCTGTGCGCGTCTGGCACATCGGTTCGCTAGATCCCACCGGTCGTCCGCCAGTCGATATGCTCGGCCGGAAACGTCCCCGGCCGGCGGAGGTGTCTTCCCATGCGCAGGTTCGTGACGTCCCTGGTTGTCGCGGTGGCGGCGCTCGGCGTGATCGGGTTCGCGGGCCCGGCCACCGCCGCATCATCCCGGCACTGCACATTCCCGGCCAGCATTCCGCTGCCCAACCTTCCGCAGCAGCCCGGCGGCTGGCGACCCGAAGGTCTGACGATTGGCCGGGGCACCAGCTTCTACGTCGGCTCGCTGGCCGACGGCGCGGTCTTCCGCGGCGACCTGTGCACCGGGCGCGGCGGGGTCCTGGTGGCGGGCACGCCGGGCACCGCGAAGACCGGGCTGAAGGTCGACCGGTGGAACCGGTTGTGGGCCGCGGGGGCGGGCGGCGGCGACGCGCGGGTCTACGACGCGGCCACCGGCGCGTCGCTGGCGCATTTCCGGTTCACCGACCAGACCGCGACGTTCATCAACGACCTGGTGGTCACGCAGCGGGCGGTCTACTTCACCGACTCGCAGCAGCCGGTCCTCTACGTGGTTCCGCTGGGCCGCCACGGCGCGCTTCCCGGCCAGGCGGCGGTGCGGGCCCTCCCGTTGAGCGGGCCGGCGGCGGAGGCGGGTGGGTTCAACAACGGCATCGTCGCCACTCCGCACGGCGAGCTGATCGTGGTCCAGTCGCGGCTGGGCCGGCTGGTGTCGGTCGATCCCGGCACGGGCGCGAGCGCGGTGGTCGACCTGGGCGGCTACTCGGTGCTCAACGGTGACGGATTGGTGCTGCGCGGCCATATGCTCTACGTCGTGCGCAACCGGGACAACCTGGTCGCCGTGCTCCGGTTCGGCCGGTCCTTCGACTCCGCCACCCTGGTCCGGGAGATCACCAGCCCGCTGTTCCGGGTGCCGTCCACTGCGGACCTGTTCGGCCCGTACCTGTACGCGGTGAACGCGCGATTCGGCACGATGCCGCCCCCGACGGACTTCGACGTCGTGCGCGTCCCCGCCTGACCCGCGGCCCACACCCCAAACGGCCAACGCGAGTATTTCTCGCGTTGGCCGTGACATTTGCGACTGGGCCCCGATCCGGCCGGCTGCCATTCTTTTCCTAAGCAGGTGACGTACGCGAAACGCTGCGGATGCTAATGGGGACGAGGATGGAAAGAAGGCAAGCTGGTTTCTGTATTTCCGGGATGACCGCGATGGTTCGCGGCGGTCCGGTCCGCTCGCCCGGGACCAGGCAGCCCCGGTCGGCGCGACATCGGCGCCGCGCTGAACAAGCAATGTTGACCAGGTCTTCGAGCCGCGCTCCGTGCCCGTCGTGCGGTCGCCGCTTCTTTTTCTGATAGTCGATTCCCGGCTTTTCCGCCGCCGTGGACAACGTTTCGGCAATGACCGGGCGGGGCCGGTTCACGCTGCGCTTTTCTTCGCCGTCGCGCTTTTCGCATGCGGGCGACGACAGCCCTCGACGATGACGTGCAAGGAGAGTCGTGTACCAATTCGAATCCATTACCCGGAGGGGTCGGCTCGGCGGGCAGCGCCTCGCCGAGAGAGCCGACAGCGCTCCCCCCGACCTTCCCGAGCCACCACGGCCGGCGGGCGACACGCTGACCGGCGAGCGCCTCCTGCTGGTCGTGGTGGACGCGGTGGCCGTGGGCGGGGCGTCGCTCGCGACCGGCGCGCGATGGACGGTGGTCCTGGCGGCGCCCGCCCTCACCGCCGCCGGCCTGTACCGGCCCCGGCTGCGGTTCTCCGCGCTCGACGACGCACCCCGGATCCTGCTCGGCGTGGGGGCGATCGGACTCGCCGGCGGGTGGGTGCCGCCCCCGGTGCTCCCCCGCCCGACCCTGCTGTGGCCGGTGCTGATGCTCCTCGGCGTGCTGGTCGTCGGTACGCGCCCGCTGCCCCGCCGCCGAGCTGGCCGTGGTCGGCGACGGCGATCTGCTGCCGGCACTGCGCGCGCAGGCCGGACCCGGGGTCCGCTTCGCCGGCGCCGTACCCGACGTGCGCGGATGGCTCGCCGCGGCCGACGTGGTGGTTTTGCCCTCGCGGTGGGAAGGGCTGTCGCTGACCCTGCTGGAGGCGCTGGCCAGCGGCCGCCCGGTGGTCGCCAGCGCGGTGGCCGGCCTCGCCGAGGTCGTCCCCGCCTCGGCGGGCGCCCTCGTGCCGCCGGAACGCCCAGACGCGCTCGCCGACGCCGTCGCCCGGCGGCTGTGCGACCCGGCCCTGGCCGGCGCCGAAGGCCGCGCTGCCGCGGCGTACGCCACCCAGTTCGACGTGCACCGCACCTTCGACCGGCTGGCCGGGGCCACCCTCGCCGCGCTGGGAAAGCCGACCGGTCCGAGCCCGGCCCGTATCCTCCGCCGGGGGCGAGGCGCCGTGACGCCGACCCTGAGGAGCCCTGGATGAGCCGCCCCACCCCACTCGCTCCGCGCCCGCCGGCGGGCGGCTGGCCGGCCGACCTCGACCTCGCCGACCCGGCGTTCTGGGGGCGCCAGGCCAGCCATCGGATGGCGGCCTTCGCCCGGCTGCGCGAGCTACCCGAGCCGCCGTTCATCCCGGACCGCGGTGCGGGCTTCTACGCGCTCGTCCGCCACCGCGACGTGGTCGAGGCGAGCCGGCGACCCGACGTGTTCATCAGCGGGCCCGGGGTGACGACACCCCGCCCCGCGCGGTGGGCACGGGTGGTCTTCGGCGACTCCATGGTCAACCTGGACGATCCCCGGCACGCCCGGCTGCGTGGCATCGTCGCGCGCGCGTTCACCCCGCGCGTAGTCGCGAAGATCGTCGAGGACACCCGCCGGACCGCGACCGAGATCGTCGACGACGTCGCGGCCCGGGCACCGGCCGACTTCGTCGAGGCGGTGGCCGGGCCGATGCCGTTCCGCGTCATCTGCGCCATGATGGGCATCCCGGAGCATCTGCGGCCGCCGATCCTCAGCCAGATCAACCAGAGCACCCGGCATACCGGCGTACACCGGGGGCTGCGGATCCCGGGCAGCGGCCTGCGCGCGCTGGCCCGGATGCACCGGCTCGTCGCCGCCGTCGGCCGGGAGCGCCGCCGGCACCCGACCGACGACCTGATCTCCGCACTCGTCACCGCGGACGTGGACGGCCGGCATCTCACCGGGCGCGAGCTGGGATCGTTCTTCTCACTGCTGCTCGTGGCGGGCGTGGAGACCACCCGCAACGCGATCGCGCACGGGCTGACCCTGCTGACCGACCACCCCGACCAGCGCGAGCTGCTGCTGTCGGATGTCGACCAGCACCTCGACGGGTTCGTCGACGAGGTCGTCCGGTACGCCTCGCCGATCATCCAGTTCCGCCGCACCCTCGCCCGCGACCACGAGATGAACGGCTTCCGGTACCGGGCCGGCGACCAGGTGGTGCTCTTCTACGCCGCGGCCAACAGGGACCCGACCGTATTCGCCGACCCGGACCGGTTCGACATCACCCGCCGGCCCAACCCGCACGTCGGGTTCGGCGGCGGTGGGCCGCACTTCTGCCTCGGCACCTCCCTGGCCCGGCAGGAGATGGGCGTGTTGTTCCGCGAGCTGTACGCGCGGCTGCCCGACCTGCGGGCGGCCGGGCCACCCGAGCTGATCCCCTCCACCTTCGACAACCGCGTCGGGCACCTGCTCTTCGCGTTCTAGGGCGGTGCCCGACGTGCAGATTCCGCGACCCTCTCTTACCGTGCCACTGGCCGTACTCCTCGCCGCGGTGTTGTCGTTCACCCTGATCTCGGTGTTCAAGGCGCGGTCGACCGCCCCGCCACAGCCGGGGGCGGCCGCGCCGGCGCCGCCCCCCGCCGGTCTACGCCCGGAGGCCGACGGCCCGCCACCGCAGCCCACCGGCCAGCGGGACGGGTGGGAGATGGCGTTCAGCGACGAGTTCGACGGGGACTCCCTGGACATGTCGATGTGGTCGGACCACTCCAGCGCCCAGGGCGGCGGCGGGCACGGCAACACCGGCAACCAGCAACTGGAGTGGAACCAGGCCGCCAACTGTCGGGTCGCCGGCGGTGAGCTGGTCATGACGGCCCGGCGGCAGCGGTTCACCGCGCCGGGCGGGGCGCGTTACGACTGGACCTCGTGCCTGTTGACCACCGCGCCCTCGTACGCGTTCCAGTACGGGTTCATCGAGGAACGGGCGATCCTGCCCGCGGCCCGGGGGTTCTGGCCGGCGTTCTGGACGTGGCAGGCGCCGGACGTGGACCGGCACGTCGAGACCGACGTCTACGAGTTCTTCTCCGACAACCACAGCTGGTTGTACCTGACCCAGCACTCCGGCGGCCGGGGCAGATGCGAGTGGAAGCCGTCTTTCGATCCGACCGCGGACTGGCACACGTACGCGGCGGCCATCGAACCGTCCGGCACCACCTGGTACGTCGACGGTGCCGAGGTCTGCCGTACGCGGTCCACATCGGACGCGCCGACCAACATCATCACAAACCTGGCCGTCTACTCCGAGATTCCGCCCGCGGCATCGACCAGCAGCGCGGTGAAGCGGGTCGACTACGTCCGGGCCTGGCGGGCGCGGTAGCCGGTGGGCAGCGTGCCAGCCGGTAGGTAGCGTGCCAGCCGGTAGGCAGCGTGCTGGCCGCTAGCGCAGCCACCCGTCCTTGCGGGCGATCCGGATCGCGTCGATGCGGTTGCGCGCGCCGGTCTTCATGATGGCCGAAGAGAGGTGGTTACGCACCGTGCCCAGCGACAGGTAGAGCCGGCTGGCGATCTCGGCGACGGACTCGCCCTCCGCCGCCAGGCCCAGCACCTCCAGCTCTCGCGTGCTGACGTTCTTTTCCGCGCCGAGCGAGGCGGCCTCCAGTCGGGGGTGGATCACCCGCTCACCCTTGGCCACCCGCCGGATCGCCTCCGCGAGCAGCGGCACCGGCGCGTCCTTGACCAGAAAGCTCACGCCGCGTGCCCGACGGCGGGGCGGGAGCATGCCCCGCTTGGTCGGGTCGGACAGAATCAGCACCGAGCAGGCGGGGTTGCGGGCCTTCAGCTCGGCGACGACCGGGAGCACCTGGCTGACCATGTAGTCGGTGTTGATCACGACGACGCGTGGCCACAGCTCACCGGCCAGCGTCGCGAGGTCACTTTCGAAGTCGAGGTCGCCGACGACGGTGATGTCTTCCTCGCGGTTGAGCAGCGTCGCCAGCCCGCTGCGCATCAGCCAGGCGTCTTCGATGAGAAGAACCCGAATCACCGCCACCCCCCACGGGTGCGAACGCATCGGTGGCGTCCGACGCCGCTATCCGGACGCCAGCGACTTGTGAAGCCTTTCACCCTGCAGGATGACGGTAACCCAAGGGATTGCGGGTAAACAGTCGACGTTCCGGCAAAACCAAATGACAGGCACTGTCGGCATCGCGTCCGGTGTCATTGGGCCCCGGTGTCATTGGGCCCCGGTGTCATTGGGCCGGTGTTATTGAGCCCGGAAGCTGGCCGTGATGAGCCAGAAGTAGGGCTGGTTCAACTGCCAGTCCAACACCCTGGTCTGCCACGCGATCTGGTACCAGCGCCCCGACCCCGTGCTGAACCCGCGGCTGATCGACCGGTGCCGCCCGCCGGGCCCGTCGAAGCTGTACTCCCAGTCCGCGCAGGAGGCGAAGAACTCCGGTACCGGGTCGATGCGCAGCCGCTGGTAGTTGACCGGGCGGGGGGTGCCGGCCTCCTCCCGGGTCCAGGCCGTCACCGGGTCGGTGGCGGACGGCTGCCACGGACCGACAGCGAGCATCCGCCCGCCACCCGGTTCCCGGAACACCACCAGCCCGCGTTCGCGGGTAGCCGCCCAGCTGGCGGGCGCTGCGATCCGGTATCCGTCCGGATCGTGGTGCCACATCCAGCCTTCCGGCAACCGGTACTCGTCCGCCGGCGCGGCCAGCGGGGACGGCGTGACGAGTCGGTTTCCGCCCGGCGCCTCGGGACCGACTGAGCCCGGCGTGCCGGGGCCGACTGAGCCCGGCGACCCGGCTCCGGGGGAGTGCGGCGCTGCCGGCCCGCCGGTACGCGCCGCCGCCGGGCCCACCTTCGCCCCGGACCGGTGGGTGTTGCCTAGCGCCACCGCGGCCGCGCCGCCGAGCACGACGAGGAAGGCGATCGCCACCGCCAACCACCGGCCGTATCGTGGTTGCGGCTGCTCGGCGACCGGACTGGGCGCGTCGGTGTCGGCGCGGTCGCTGCCATTGCGGAGGTCCCTGCCATTCCGGAGATCCCTGCCATTCCGGCGGTCCGCGCCACTGTGGACCGCAGCGGGCGCTGATACGACGTCCCGGGCGCGGATCCCGTCATGGGTACGTGGGTGGTTGGCGGCCGTGCCCACCGGATCGTTGCGGTACGCCTCTGCCACTGTCCGCAGCAGCCGCTGCGCCTCCGCCGCGCCGATCCGCCGCTCGGGCTCCTTGCGCAGCAGGCCGTCGAGCACCGGCCGCAACGGACCGGCCAGGCGGATCGGGTCGGGTTGCTCGGTGGCCAGGGCGGCGAGGATGGCCAACGGGGAGTCGCGGGCGTAGGGCACCCGCCCTTCGACCGCCGCGTACAGGGTGGCGCCCAGCGACCACAGGTCCGACCGCGGGCTCGAGGTGCCGTCGCGGGCCCGCTCCGGCGCGATGTACCCGGGTGAGCCGAGCACACTGCGCACCTGCGGGCCGGTCTCGTCGACGTCGTCGGTGCTGGCGACGCCGAAGTCCGTGAGCACCACCCGCCCACCGGCGGTGACCAGGACGTTGCTCGGCTTGACGTCACGGTGCACGACGCCGGCCTGATGCGCCGCGTCGAGCGCGGCCAGCACCGACAGGCCGATCCGGGCCGCGTACCCCGGCGCCAGGGGCCCGTCCTCGCGGATGATCTGCAGGAGCGAGCGGCAGTGGAAGTACTCCATCACGATCCAGGACTGCCCGTCGGTGCGCAGCACGTCGTGGATCTGGATGACGTTGGGATGGTTGAGCCGGGCCGCCGCCCGCGCCTCGCGCAGGGTGCGGCGGTGCAACGCCTCGTGCTCCGAGCCGGTCAGACCCGCGGGCAGCACGATCTGCTTGATCGCCACGTCCCGGTGCAGGACCTCGTCGCGGGCCCGCCACACCCGACCCATGCCGCCCGTACCGAGCGACCGGACGAGTTGGTAGCGCCCGGCGACGAGGTCGTGCACCTCAGCCATGGCATCCCACCCAGCCGCGCGTCCCGGTCATGCCGGGACGGCCGCCGCCCCGCCCGTTCTCACGCCCGGAGCCGGCGCAGCCGGCCATCTGGCACGCGCCGGCGCAGCCGGCCATCTGGCACGCGCCGGCGCAGCCGGCCATCTGGCACGCGCCGGCGCAGCCGGCCACGCGCCAGGAACAGGCCGACCACCACCAGTACCGCCGCGATCGGGGCGAGCGCTGCCGGCGCGCGGTCGCGGGATCCGCCCGCACCGGTCTCCACGCCGCCCTGCGGCACGTTTCCCTTCCGGAGGGCGTCCACGCGCAGGTCGCCGGTCAGGCCGGTCTTCTGGTCGAGCACGAACAGCGTGTACACGCTGCCGCTGACCAGCGACGCGTCGACGGAGGCCCGCTTCGCCCCGCCCTGCTGCTGCAACTGCACCGTGAACCTCCCCTGGTCCACCTCCTGGTACTTCGTGCTGCTGGCGTACGCGACCTGCTCGGCGATGCTGCCCCCGGTGACCACCGACACGTTGAGGAACGGTGTCTGCGCCGCCGCCTGCACGATGCGTACCCGCGCCTTGCCGGCCGGCGCCATGGTCAGGTCGTCGTCGAGAACCCGGGCGCCGAGGTCGGCGCGCATGCCCAGCGCGACGACGGTGTAGGCGCGACCGGGCGCCACGGTCAGCTGCGTCGCGAGCTCGGGCTTCTCGTCCGGGCTGTCGCCCGCGTCACGCAGCGCCACCGCATACGGGCCGGCGGGCATCGCGAAGTAGTCCGAGATGCGGCTGTAGTCGATGTTGCGGACGATCTTCGTCGGTGTGGCGCCGGTCTGCGAGCTGATGTAGACGTCGACCATGCCGCAGTCCGGTGCGAGATGCGCCAGGCGAATGTATCCGACGTCCGCCGCCCACGCGGGCGCCGCGATCGCCATCGACATACCGCAGGCGACGAACGTGACCGCCGTGATGTGGACAAGCCGGCGGCGCAGAGATCTTACGGACACGGTGCCTCCTGCCAGAAAGGCGTCGGTAGGGGAGGAGGAGCGCACGTGGGGCTGACTGCGGTGTCGCCGCCTGATCCGCGGCCCGGACACGCGTCGATCTGGTACCTCGTCATGTAGCCCCCAGGAGTCGCCCCGCGGCCCACGCGGAACGTACTGCCATCGGCTACCGTGCAACGCGTCAACCAATATCACTATGGCCCGTACGGGCCTGGCACCTGGCCGAACGTCGTATTGTGCCGACCGCAGCGATGATCCACCTGCACACGCTGTGTGACCGGCACCGTGGAAGGCGGCGCGCGGCCGCTCAGGAAACATCCAGGAATCCGAGGTCTACTTGGTGCAGGCCCGGACCGCCCGGGCGAGGGAGGTAGCGTGAGCGGTCACGGCCAGCCATCGACGCCCCGGTCGACCTGGTATGACGACGACTCGTCCCCGGCCCGCCCCGGCTGGCAGGCCGGGCCGCCGACGGATCCGTGGGCCACCCCGCCCCCCACCGGGCCGGTCGCGTTCCCGCCGACCCCCTACCCGCCGCGCCCGCAGAACCATCCGCTCCGCGTGGTCGTCATCGCGGCTTTGGTCGTGGCGCTGTCCATCGTCGCCGGGACCAGCATCGTGCGCGGGTTCGTGCACGTGACCTCCGGGTTGGCCGCCGGCGCCGACCCGTTCCCCGGGCTGCCGAACGCGCCGCGGCCCGGTGCGCCGCTGGACACGGCCGCCATCACCGCCGCGGTCAACCCCACCATCGTGGACGTCAACACCACTCTCGGGCTGCAGGGCACCCGGGCGGCCGGCACCGGCATCGTGCTCACCACGAACGGCGTCGTGCTCACCAACAATCACGTCATCGCGGGGGCGACAAGCATCAGCGCCGTCAACAAAGGCGACGGGCGGACCTATCCGGCGAGCGTGCTCGGCTACGACCGCAGCCGCGACATCGCCGTGATCAAGCTCAAGGGCGCTTCCCGGCTGCGGACCGCGGCGATCGGCGACTCCTCCAAGGTCGGCGTCGGCGACAGCATCATGGCGGTCGGTAACGCGGGCGGTGTGGGTGGCACGCCCTCCGCGGTGACCGGCTCGGTGACCGCGCTCGACCAGACCATCACCGCAAGTGACGAGAACGGCGCGAACGCGGAACGGCTCACCGGGCTGATCCGGGTCGCCGCCAACATCCAGCCGGGCGACTCCGGTGGCCCGCTCGTCGACAGTGGCGGGCGCGTCATCGGCGTCAACACGGCCGCCACGGTCGACTTCCAGTTCCAGGCCTCGGGCAACGAGGGCTTCGCCATCCCGATCAACCAGGCGCTCGCGATCGCGAACGAGATCCAGGCCGGCCGGGCCTCGTCGACAGTACACATCGGAGAGACCGCGTTCCTCGGGGTGTCGGTCGCCGCGTCCGGCGCCCAGGCCGAGGCCGGTGGGGCGCCGCTGACCGGCGTGGTGCCGAACTCGCCGGCCGCCCAGGTCGGGATGCGGCCGGGCGACGTCATCGTCTCGATCGACGGCCGGCCGGTCGACTCACCGACCGCGCTGACCAACCTGCTGATCCCGCACCACCCCGGCGACCAGGTCGTGGTGGCCTGGCAGGACCGCACCGGCCAGTCCCGCAGCGCGCGCCTACGGCTCACCACGGGTCCCGCCGGCTGATCCACGCCCTCTCTCACCCATGCCACGTTTCTGCTCCACCTGTGAGAGCAGCTTCTAAAACTGCTCTCACAGGTGGAGCAGTTACGTAGCACTCGTGCGGGCATATCGGTTCCGTCCCGCGGCATAGACCGACGCCACTGCCCGTCCGCACCGCCTACCGTGCCTTCCGTAGCCGATCTCTGCCTGATCCGGCCGCTTGGGGAGGCAATTGTGCGACGTGTACCTCGGAGTCTGCTGGCCACGGCCGGCATCCTGGCCCTGGCAGTGCCGGCCGCGCCGGCCAGCGCCGCCCGGCCCGCCAGCGCCGGCACGGTCGGCCCGTCCCCGGGCGCGCCGCCGGCAGCACCGCCGCTGTCGTTGAATCGGCCCGCGACCGCCTCCAGCGAGACCACCGCGCGCCGGGTCGCGGCATACGCGGTCGACGGGGACGCCACGACCTACTGGCGCAGCGGGCGCAGCGATCTGCAGTGGATCTCCGTCGACCTCGGTGCCATGTCGACCGTCGACCGGGTGAGCCTGCGCTGGGCGAAGGAGTGTGCGCGGGCGTACCAGGTGCAGACGTCCCCGGACGGGGTCACCTGGACCAGCGTCTACCAGACGGCGGCCGGCCACGGGGGAGTGGAAGACCGGGCGGTCACCGGATTCGGGCGGTTCGTCCGCGTCTACGCCAGCCGCCCCTGCCACCGCGACGACGGGTACGCCCTTGCCGAGTTCCAGGTCTTCGGCAGCGCCGGCGTGGTCGACACCGAGCCGCCGGGCCCGCCCGCCGACCTGCGCAGCACAGCGGTGACCGCCACCAGCGCCACCCTCGCCTGGAGTGAGGCGAGCGACCTCGTCGGCGTCGCGGCGTACGACATCTACCAGACCGGGCAGCTGGTCAAGTCGGTGGACGGGCGCACGCTGACCACCAACGTCACCAAGCTGACCCCGGTGACCACCTACGGCTTCTACGTCAACGCGCGGGACGCCGCCGGCAACGTGTCGCAGGCCAGCAACACGGTCGCGGTGACCACGCCGCCGGCCGTCGTCGACAGGCAGCCGCCGACCGCACCCGCCAACCTCCGCGCCACCGCCGTGACGGCCAACAGCGTCACCCTGAGCTGGGACGCGTCCACCGACGACGTCGCGCTCACCGGCTACACGGTCTACAGCGGCACGACCGTCGTCGGCACGGCGACCACCAACCAGGCCCGGATCGCCGGCCTCGCACCGGCGACCGCGTACCCGTTCACGGTCACCGCGGCCGACGCTGCCAGGAACGTCTCCCCGGCCGGCGGCCCGGTCACCGCCACGACGACGCGCGGCAGGGACCCGGTCGGCCAGGTTACCGCGATCACCACGGGTACCGATGTGCCCTGGGGCCTAGCGTTCCTGCCCGACGGGTCGGCGCTGACCGCCGAGCGGGACACCCACGACGTGGTACGGGTGAGCGCCACCGGCCAGAAGACGATCGTCGGCACGGTGCCGAACGTCTCGGGTACCGACGGCGAGGGCGGACTGCTCGGGCTGGCCGTGTCGCCCTGCTTCGACGCTGACCACTGGCTCTACCTGTTCCACACCACGGCGACCGACAACCGGATCGTGCGGATCCGCTACGTCGACGGCCGTCTCGACCTCGCCTCCGAGCAGGTGCTGCTGTCGGGCATCGCGCGCAACAAGTTCCACGACGGTGGGCGACTGCGGTTCGGCCCGGACGGCAAGCTCTATGCCGGCACCGGCGACGCGCAGAACGGCGCCAACGCACAGAACCTCAACTCGCTCAACGGCAAGATCCTGCGGCTGAACCCGGACGGTTCGGTGCCGCGCGACAATCCGTTCCCCGGCAAGTACGTGTACAGCTACGGCCACCGCAACATCGAGGGCCTGGCGTTCGACTCACGGGGGCGGCTGTGGGAGTCCGAGCTGGGAAACTCCATCATGGATGAGGTCAACCTGGTCCACCGAGGCGCCAACTACGGCTGGCCGGCCTGCGAGGGGACGGCCGGGGCGTGCGCCGAGCCGACCTTCGTGGCGCCGGTGCAGGTCTGGCCGGTCGCGCTCGCCTCACCCGCTGGTCTGGCGATCGTCGGCGACGCGATCTATGTCGCGGCCCTGCGCGGCACGCGGCTGTGGCGCATGAAGATCACCGGCAACACCACGACGGCATCCGAGGAGTACTTCACCGGTGCCTACGGCCGGCTGCGCACAGTGGAGGCGAGCCCGGACGGCGGGCTGTGGCTGGCGACCAGCAACGGCGGCGACAAGGACAGCGTCCCGAACAACAGCGCGACGGCGATCCTGCACGTGGCGCTGAACCGCCGGCACTGACGGCCGACCTCGCCATGATCATGTAGAGTTTGCGTGCCTATAGCGCCCCGAACTCTACATGATCATGGTGAGGGGTGGCGCTACGGCAGGGCGTTGAGGTACGGCTCGTGGCTGTTCTGGAACTCCCAGTTGTAGTAGCGGTCCCAGTTGATCGACCAGGTCATCAGGCCGCGCAGCCCGGGCGAGGTGCCGCCGCGCAGCGCGTACCCGCCGCAGTTCTGCCCCTTGACCAGGCAGTCGAGCGCCTGGTGCACCTGGCCCGGCGGGGTGTACCCGTTTCCGGCGCTGGTCGCCGCCGGCAGGCCGATCGCGATCTGGTCCGGGCGCAGGCCGGGGAAGGTCTGGCCGGTGTTGGCGACCCGGAAGCCGGCGCGCAGCATGTCGGTCATCGCGATGTGGAAATCCGCACCGTTCATGAAGTGGTACTGGTTGTCCAGGCCCATCACCGGGCCGGAGTTGTAGTCCTGCACGTGCAGCAGGGTGAGGTCGCCGCGCAGCGCGTGGATGACCGGCAAGTACGCCCCGGTGCGGTTGTCCCCGCCACCGGCGCCGCCGTAGAACTGGTATCCGACCTGCACGAAGAACGTCTCCGGCGCCATCGTCAGCACGAACTTCGAGCCGTACTTGGCCTTGAGCGACCGGACCGCCGAGATCAGGTTGACGATCACCGGGGTCGTCGGGTTGCGGAAGTCGGTGTCACCGGCGTTGAGCGCCAGCGAGTGGCCCTCGAAGTCGATGTCCAGCCCGTCGAGGCCGTACCGGTCGATGATGGCGCCGACCGAGCGCACGAACGCGTCCCGGGCACCGGTCGAGGTCAGCTGCACCTGGCCGTTCTGGCCGCCGATGGAGATGACGACCTTCTTGCCCTTCGCCTGCTTGGCACGGATCGCGGCGATGAACTCGGTGTCGCTTTCCACGTTCGGGCACTCGGTCGCCGGGCAGCGGTTGAACCGGATGTCGCCCGAGGTGACCGAGGTCGGCTCGCCGAACGCCAGGTCGATGACGTCCCAGGCGTCGGGCACGTCGGCCATCCGCACATACCCGGAGCCGTTGGCGAAGCTGGCGTGCAGGTACCCGACGAGCGCGTGCTTGGGCAGCCCGGTCGTCGGTGGCGTGGTGGTCGGGGGCGTGGTGGTCGGGGGTGCCGTCGTCGGCGGGGTCGTGGTCGGTGGTGTCGTCCCCGGCGGCGTGGTCGCGGGCGGCGTGCCGCCCGGCCCGTCGAGGCTCACGTCGTCGGCGTTGTAGGTGCCCTGCCCGTACCAGCCGTGCAGGAACACCTCGGCCGAGGTCTGGCCGGCGCCGGTGGTGAACGCGACGGTGAGCTGGGTATACGAGGCGGCCGATGGCGTCCAGGTCGACGCGCCCCCGGTCACCCCGACGAAGACGTAGCTGCCACGGACCCAGGCCGACAGCGTGTAGGCCGTGCTCGGCTTGACCGCGACCTTCTGGGTGCAGGTGGCGTTGTCGGAGGCGCTGGCCGCGCCGGCGAGCGCGCGGCTGCCGGAGTGCACCGGGCTGGTGACGACCGAGCCGGCGGAGCAGGTCCACCCGGTGAGCGTGCCGCTTTCGAAGCCGGGGTTGGTCAGCAGGTTGGCGGCGAAGGCCGACGGGATGCCGACCAGCGCGGCGGCCACAGCCACCCCGACGACCGCGATACCGGCGACCAGGAGCCTGGGTCGCTTCATGACACTCCTCCACCGCGCGTTGATATGGATGGGAATCAATTATTAGGACTATTAACAGTTCGTGTCCAGAGCCCGCGTAGATCGACACAACGTCCGGAAAGCTGTGACGGTCACGGGGTGGCGGTCACCGGCGGACGGTCATGGGGGACGGTCACGGCGGACGGTCACGGGGGACGGTCACGGGGTGAACGATGCGGCGGCCCACCGGGCCAGCTCGACCGACGCGGCCGCGCGCTGGTCGGCCGGAGGAGCCGCGCCTTCCGTGACCAGCGCCCAGTGCAGCGTGCCGGCCGGATCCGAGGTGGACAGCCGGAGCGTGCCGTCGCGCACCGCAACACCCGTACCCGGGGACGCGACGACGACCGGGGAGAACGGCACGTGCAACTCGGTCGGTGCCGCGCCGGCACCCGAGCGCCAGACGAGCACCGCGTACCGCCGGTCGCCGGCGAGCGCGCGCACCGCGGGCAGGGTCGCCGGCACCGGGTTCCACGTGAGCCCGGCTGACCGGTCCTCGTAGGTGAACGCGAGCGTCCGGCCGTCGACGGCCGCCGGGTACACCCGGTTCAGCAGCCGCGGATCGAGACGTAGTTCGTCGGCACCGCGAAACACGGAGAAGTCCTCCCCGTTCCAGGCGTCACCGGCCGTCTTCACCGACTCCGGGTTCCCGTTCATCAGCTCGTGGTGCCGGTCGCTGTAGATGTCCCACTGCCACTGGGTGCCGGACAGCACCGCGCCGGAGGTGGCCGGCCGCGACCACCAGGAGGCGCTGGGAAGCCGCGAGTCAAGGGCCTGGTACATGGCCTTGAGCACGGTCGGCGACTTGTCGGAGGTGTACCCGCTGATCGGGCTGCCGAACTCGCTGACCAGGCCCGCCGTGCCGAGGGAGGTGGCCCGGTCGCGCAGGGCGGCGAAGTCACCGCTGTACTGGCCGTCGCCGGCCTTGCCCCACATGAAGATCCCGGAGAGCGCCTTCTGGTCGTAGAAGTGCGCGGTGAAGACAAACCGCGGACCCAGCGGGCCGAGCCCGGGGAAGCCGCCGGGCTGTTTCACGAAGTCCAGGTTGGCGTTCCAGTACATGCCGGGCTCGATGAACGCCGGCTTGTCCGACCAGCCGGCGGCGTCCATGCGGTCGAGGAATGTGCGGTAGAACGGCAGCAGCAGATCGCGCTCCCAGCTCAGGCCGTCCTGTCCGGCGTCGTAGCGCCCGGCGTAGGGCTCGTTGAACGGCTCGACCCCGACGACGCGGGCGAACCGGGATGCGTTCAGATGCGTGCGCACGTAGCGCAGCGCGTAGCCGGCCTGCCGCAGGAAGGCGTCCTGCACACCGATCGTGCCGTCCGGCGTGGACAGCGGCCGGTTGTGCCAGAAGTCGTACGTGGCGTTCTGCACGGCCGCATTCTGGGTGATGTTCTGTCCCCATTGGACGCAGATCCCGCAGAACTCGCGCGGGTAGTGGCCGGCGGCCACCACCCACTCCGGCGCGCCGTCGCCGGTGTACCAGCTGCCAGCGTGGAACAGGTGTCGCGAGTACAGGTCCTGGTGGAAGTCGAGCAGCACCCGGAACCCCTGGTCCAGGAAAGGCTCGAGCTGAGCGGTGACGTCCCGCAGGTACCCGTCGTCGAACTGCCCTGGGGCCGGCTCGACCGCGGCCCAGGTCAGCAGGAAGCGGACCGCGTTCGCCCCGGTGAGCTGGCGCATCAGCGTCGCCGACCGGCGCGCGTCGGCGACACTGGCGAAGGGCCGCCCGCCGTGTTCGCTGAGCTTCGCCGTCCCCGAGACGTTGAAGCCGCGCAGGACCACCTCCCGCCCGTGCCGGTCGACCAGCTGGGTGCCGCGCACGGTTAGCGCGCCGCCGTCACCGTCCGAGACCGCCTCGGCCGATCCGCCGGCCAGCACCGAGGCCACGGCGAGTGCGGCGACACCGGCGACCACGCCGGCGATCCTGGTCCGACCGAGCGGCATGCCGCCCCCTTCGCATCCACACGATTGAATGCGAAAGTTTCTCAGGTACGCCGTCAGTCCGCAACGGCGGCGTCGAACCCCGCCACCCCGGCGGGCGCGGCGTCCACGTTACCGGCGCAGGTGGGCGGGTAGCCGACAGCGCGCGACGACTGGGTCGGGCGGGCACCCAGGGTAGTGAAAAAATCGACTATAAGCCGCCAACCGTCGCGTTTTCACAGGGCGGAATTACGCGCGGTCGCTAAGACATCCGCTAGGTGCACGATGTGTCGCTTGCGCGGGGAAGGCACTCTTGGGCCAGCCGATGAGAAGCCGCCGATGAGAAAGCCCAGCCGACGAGAAGGCCCAGCCGACGAGAAAGGACGACATCCGTGACCTCCGGTACGAACGTCACCGCCACCCGGTGCGAGGCGCTGTTCGCGTCCCCGCTGCAGCGGTCCGACGAGCCCACCCTCGACGAGGTCCGAGAGGCGATCCGGCTGGCGGTGCACAACCTCGGCAGCCGGGGCTGCGCCGCCCAGGTCGCACAGGAGTTCGGCGATCACCCCGAGACCGCCCTGGCCCGGATGCGGTGGGTGCACCGGGCCATCGCCGAGGCCTACGCCCCGGCCGGCGAGGCCACCGCCTACTACGTGGCCGCTGCCTGACCGACGACCGCGTGCGATCCTGCCGCGATGGGCAGTGATCAGGGCACGGAACGCCGGGGCGTGCTGCGCGACGCCCTCGGCGTCGGCGTCGCCACCGGCGCCTACGGCCTTTCCTTCGGCGCCATCTCCACCACCAGCGGGCTGACCGCCGCGCTGGCGCGCCTGCTGTGACCGGTCACCACCAGCCCTGGCGCTTGGCCCAGGCGAGCAGGGTGCCCGACATCACCGCCATCACGGCCAGCACCGCGATCAGCTGCGCGACGTGCGTGCGGCTGTTGACGATGAGATTCATCCCGTACACCGACGAGAGTGCCGTGATCGGCAGGGTGATGGCCGCGATGACGGCAAGCCGCTCGGCTGCGATGGTCATCTTGGTGTCGGTGCGCGCCTTGTAGAACTCGATCACGCCCTGCAGGTACTCCTTCTCGCCGTCGGCCACGCTGCATACCCGCGTGAACTGGTCTTCCAGGTCGTCCATCAGGGGTCGAGCCGCGGCGGGGACGCCGCGCGAGACCGTCGCCAGCCGCCCGTAGGCCTCCCGGCTCAGGGCGCCCATGGTCCGCACTGCGAGCAGCCCGTGCCGGGCGCGGAACATCTCGTCCAGGAACTGCTCCGGATCGCCCAGATGCCCGGCGGTCACTCGCTGCTCCAGGCGCCACACCTCGCGGGTGAGCACCTCGACGAACGACTCCTGGTGGCGGGCCAGCGCCGAGGTGATCGCGTACGACAGCTCGAACGAGGTGGTTGCCCGTGCCCGGCCGGCCTCGATGCGCCGGCGTACCGCGGTGGTCTCGCGCAGCGCGATGGCCTCGGGGACCGCGGGGTTGATCGGGCCGTGGACCGTCACCAGGTAGCGTTCGCCGACGAACTGGTCCAGCTCGACGTAGTGCACGTGCCCGGCCCGGCCCACCTCGGGCGCGTGCAGGACGAGGAACACGTGGTCGGCGTACGCGTGCACCCGCGGCACGCGGTTGCGCTCGACGCAGTCGCGTATCGCGAGGGGATGGAAGCCGAACACCCGGGACAGGACGTCCGCCGCCTCCTCGTCGCAGCTCGGGATGTCGACCCAGACCACGCCGTCGTCCCGGTCGAGGAGCGCTTTGAGGTGCGTGACGTCGTGGGCTTCGATGCCGGTGGGCGTGACGAGCAGGACATCCACGCCTCCACGCTAGGCGCGGTGCCGATCGCGTGTCAGGTCGTTGTCACCCAGTGAGGGGGTGGCTACGTGCTTGTCAGCCGTGCCCGCTCGCGCTGGAGCTGGACCGTGATCGACCAGTTGACCTCGGTGACCGGCCGCGCGCCGTTGACGCTGACCAGCTTCTCCCGCTGCGCGTAGTAGTCGAGCAGGGGAAGCGTCATCTGCTCGTACACCTCGATGCGGTGGGCGATGACGTCCTCGGTGTCGTCGGCGCCGCGCCCCCGGGCCAGCAGCCGGCGGACCAGCTCCTCGCGGGGGACGTCGATGTGCACGGCCAGTTGCACGCTGGTGCCCAGGTCACCGGCCACCCGGTACGCCGCCTCGGCCTGTTCGACGGTCCGCGGGAAGCCGTCCAGCACGTACCCGCCGCTCCTGCTCGCGGCGAGCACGGGCTTGTAGAGGATGTTCATGATGATCGAGTCGGGCACCAGGTCGCCGCGCGCCATGTACTCCCGCGCCGCCCGCCCGGTCGCCGTGCCGTCTGCCACGTGTTTGCGCAGCAGGTCGCCACTGGAGATGTGCGTGAGCCCGAAGCGTTCGGCGATCTGCACCGCCTGCGTACCTTTGCCCGCTCCCGGTGCGCCGATCAACAGCACTCGCATGTCACCCGCCATCTCCGCATCCTGCCTGTGCGGCGAAGGCGCCACAACGGCGGCTGCCCTGGGTGTCGGCGTCCTCACACCCCGCAGCGGGTCGGGAGCGCGTTTACGACAGCCGCGTGGAGTTGACGGTCTTGATCCGGATCGGCCTACCGGCGGTCGTGGTGCAGCGCTGCACCACGTACCCGGTGGTGTTTTTGAGGGTTATGTCGGAGCCGCCGGTGCTGCGCTCGACGCGGCAGTCCGACCACACCACCTGCTTGGCGTCGTCGGTGGCGAAGGCCGGCCGCCCGTCGTTCTTGTCGAACTGCACGTCGGTATTGGTGAAGGTGATCCGCGCCACGTGCCGCAGCCAGAAGCCGTAGGCGGGCCGGGTGCCGAACTCCCGCGGCCGGTAGAACACCCGGTTCTCCGGCGGCGTCACGTTGGCGTCGGCCGCCTTGTGGCCGCCGGGCACGGTGAGCTTGACATTGGTGAGGCTGACGTCGGTGATGTCGGCGCCCGGGGAGCCGACGATGGTGCTCGCGTACTCGGGCGCGCCCTGCACCGGCAGGGGTGTCGTGAGGTTGGCCCCGGTGACACCGGTGATCGTGACGCCGGAGATCCGGCCCGGCGGCGGGTTGCCCGGGCAGCTGCCCCGACCGCCGAGGCGCATGAAGACCGGGCTGGACACCCGGTTCATGGTGATCCGGGAGAAGTGCAGGTCGGTGAGCGCCCCACCGTCCAGCGAGACGATGCCGATGCCCGCCTTACCCGCGCCGGTGATCGCCACATCCTCGAACACCGCGTCGCGGAAGTCGCCGCACGACTCGACGCCGAACTGGATGGCGTTGTTCTTGGTCGACAGGATGGTCGAGTTGTGTACCCGGATGTGCTCGCTGACGAAGGTACGTCCGAGCGCGAAGTCGCTCTTGAGGGACAGGGCGTCGTCGCGGCCCTCGATCCGGGAGTTCGCGACCTCGACGTTCCAGCTGTTGACCAGGTTGACGGCGTCGCGGTCGTCCGTGGACACCACCTTGACCCGGTCGAACCGGATGTCGTGGCAGCCGTTCATCAGCACCGCGAAGTGCCCGCCCCGGCGGAACGTGACGTCGCGCAGCGCCACGTTGGCGCACCGTGTCAGCGAAAGGATCTTGTCTCCGGTGCCGGCGGGGACTGCGTTGTCGGTGGTCAGCCCGTCACCGTCGAGAGTGCCGGCGCCGGTGATCGCGACGTTGCTGACGCCGTCGCCCCACAGCAGGGCGTTGTGGAAGTGGCTGTGCCCGTAGTCCTGGTACCGGTCGAAGGGGTTCGGCTCGGCCGCGTCGAATCCCGACGCGGCGGCCCGGATCGTCGCGCCGGCGTCGAGTTGCAGCGTGACGTCGCTCTTGAGGTGGATCGTGCGGGACCGGTAGGTGCCGGCGGGGAACACCACGGTGCCGGCGGCGGCGCTGGCCGCGGTGATGGCCCGGTCGATCGCGTCGTCGTCCAGCGTGGACCCGTTGCCGGTCGCGCCGTAGTCGCGCACGTTGAAGGTGGGCGCGGCGGCGTGGGCGACGGCGGGGGCGCCGAGCGCCGCGACCGCGACCAGCGCGAGGATTCGGGCTGCCATGGCCGGCAAGTTACACCCGTCTATCTCTTGATCCTGGAGGATTTTCCGTGTCCTGGCACGGAAAATCCTCCAGGATCACGAGAGGGCGGTCTGTCCAGCTCACCGGTGCAGCAGGTCCCGATGCTGGCTGCCCGGCTGCTCCTCGACGGCGACGTCACCGTCGATCAGCTCCGTCATGTGCCGCACCGACGTGTCGCCCTCGTCGGCCACGTAGTGGTCCGGCCTGGTCGCGTCGACGCCCCGCGGCACGCGCAGCACATCGAGCACCTGCGTGCCGAGCAGTGCCACGACCAGGTTCACGCCGAGCGCGACGATTCCCACGTAAACCGAACTCGTGGTGTCCATCCCCAGGTTCGACAGGCTCCACGCCGACCCGCCGAAGTGCGGGCGGACCACGCTGCGGCCGTCGGCGCTCAGCTGCGGCACCTGGTAGAGCATGACGAGCCCGGTCAGCAGTCCCGCGCCCAGCCCGGCCGCCAGCGCCCACCGGTGCAGCCAGGCGCTGCGCAGGCCGAGCGCGAGCGCGGGCAGGATCTGCAGGATGAACACCCCGCCGATGAGCTGCAGGTCGATCGCGAACTGGGTGTTGACCAGGGCGATGACGAGCAGGGCGCCGACCTTGACGGTCAGCGAGGCGCCCTTGCTGACCCGGGTCTCGTCGGCCGGGCTGGCGTCCGGGCGGATGAACACCCGGTAGATGTCGCGGGTGAACAGGTTGGCCGCGGCGATCGACATGATGGCCGCCGGCACCATCGCGCCGACCCCGATCGCCGCGAACGCCAGCCCCGCCGACCAGCTGGGGAATGCCCGGTCGAACAGCAGCGGGACAACCGTGTTGCGGTCGTCGCCGATCGGTTCGATGCCTTCCGAGATCGCCACGAAGCCCAGCAGCGCCAGTACGCCCAGCATCAGCGTGTACACCGGCAGGGCGGCCAGGTTGCGCCGGACCGTGCCGCGGTTGCGGGCGGCGAGGGCGCCGGTGAGCGTGTGCGGGTACAGGAAGAGCGCGAGCGCGGACCCCAGCGCCAGGGTCACGAAGTTGAGCTGGCCGCTCGGCGCCAGCAGCAGCCCGTCGGAAGGGTTGGGGCTGGCGGTGAACTTCTCGTCCGCCGCGTGGAACAGCGTGGACCACCCGCCGGCCGTGGTCACCACGATGAGGATCGCCGCGAGGACCGTCCACAGCACCAGGGCATCCTTGACGATCGAGATCAGCGCCGGGGCCCGCAAGCCGGAGACGAACGTGTACATGGCCAGCACGACGAACGCCACCACCAAGGGCCAGGATCCGGGGATCCCCATCACCTTGAACACCGCCTCCATGCCGATCAGCTGGAGCGCGATGTAGGGCATCGTCGCGAGGATGCCGGTCGCGGCCACCAGCAGGCCGAGCAGCCGCGAGCCGAAGCGCGCGCGCACGAACTCGGCCGGCGTGACGAACCCGTGCACGTGCGCCACCGACCAGAAGCGGGGCAGCAGCACGAACAGCATCGGGTAGATGATCACCAGGAACGGCACCGCGAAGAACCCGCCGGCGCCCACCCCGTAGACCAGCGTCGGCAGCGCGACGAACGTGTACGCGGTGTAGATGTCCCCACTGAGCAGGAACCACGTGACCCAGTTTCCGAACGCCCGGCCGCCCAGCCCCCACTCCTCGAGGGTGTGGATCGTGACCGGTCGCCGCCAGCGTGCCGCGACGAAACCGATGACCGTGACCAGGGCGAAGATCCCTGCGAAGATGGCGAACTGCACATGGTGGTCGGCGAATCGCGGCACGTCAGGTCCGCCGTTTCGTCTTGAGGTGCACCACGGTGATGACGAATGTGGACAGTCCGACAAGGCTGAGCTGGAACCAGTAGAAGAACGGCAGGCCGAACAGCCGCGGCTCGACCCGGTTGTAGAGCGGGGTGACCAGTGGCAGGACGACGGGCACGAGCAGCAGCCAGTGCCATCTGCTGCGCCCCGGCGGGTCCGAGTGGCGCGCCGACCGGTGCTGGTCGGCGGCGCGATGTGCAGCGGGTCGGTGATAGGCGCGATGATCCACGGTGTCGAACAAGACCTGTCTCCTTACCGTTCGTAGTCGGCCGTGACGTCTTGTTGTGATTTGGGGTGCTGAACCGTTGCCGGGAGCCACGATCTTGGGCCACCTGCGGAGCCTCGCGCGTCGCGCATCCGGACGAGACCGTCGGCCAGTTTGCCCGGCCGCCACACGTCCGGAACCCGTTCGTCGCCGTGCGGCGCCGAACGCGCGGTTTCGTACGGTCAGCGGTGCCCGACCGGTCGCCCCGTGCGCCGGACGAGAGTGCGAGGAAGCGCCGGACGAGGGCGCGAGGAAGCGCCGGACGAGGGAGCGAGAAAGCTCCCGCGCGAGCCGTTGCCAGGGCGGGGGCGGTCCAGACAGGACGGGGATCTGGGCGGCAGCACGTGTCTCCGGTCCCCGGAACGGGACCGGGCTGAGATGTTTCGGGCCGGTGCGCGCGCCGGTCAGCTCATGCCTGCAGCACCCGGTCCAGGTCGTCGGGTGGCAGCACGATCGTCCGGGTCAGCCCGTGCCGGTCGCCGGTCCACAGCGGCAGCCGGGCCAGCTCAACGCGCCGGCTCCATTCGGGCCGTGCCCCGCTCGGCGATGTGACGCGGAGCACAGCGCGGGCCGGAGTAAGAGCACGCCCGGGCTGGTTATGCCAACCGTGCCGGTGTGCTGAGTGTCCCCGGGCCTCAACTACAATTGCCCTCGCGGAAAACCGTTCGGCTGGAGCCGCGTCGTGCCACTCGCCGAGAGGCGACCTCCACACCGGTCCCGCGAAACCCCGCGCCCCCAAGGCGCGGGGTTTTGTGCATTCCACGGCCATTCACGCCCAAAGCCGGCAATTGCTGGCAACTCGCCCGACCGGGTTTCGGTCCATCGATACCGGGTAACGCGCCGGCACGGCGGAGGTGTCCGGCGGGAGGAGTCGCCATGCGCCAGACGATCCGGCCCGGCCGGGTGGCGGGGGTCCGGATCGGGCTCAACGGCGGTGCGGTCGTCGTCATGCTGCTGCTGGTCCTCGGGCTCGCGTTCGGCCGGCTGCCCGCGCTCGACCCCGGGCGGCCCCGTGCCGCGTACCTGGTCGCCGGGTTCTTCGCCGCGCTGCTGTTCCTCGCGTCGCTGCTGGTGCACGAGCTCGCGCACGCCATTGTGGCGCGGATGAACGGGGTCCAGGTCGAGGCGATCACCCTCTGGCTGCTCGGCGGGGTGGCCGAGCTGCGCGGCGAGCCCCGCACGCCGGGTGCCGAGTTCGCGGTGGCCGCCGTAGGCCCGGTCACCAGCGCTGTCGCGGGCGGCGTGTTCGCAGGCGTCGCGGCCGCGCTGTCCGCCGTCGGGTTCGACTCCCTCGCCGTCGCGGTGGCCGGCTACCTCGCGCTGACCAACCTCGCGCTTGCGGTGTTCAACCTGGTGCCCGCGGCGCCGCTGGACGGCGGCCGGGTGCTGCGCGCCGCCGTGTGGCGGTGGACCGGCGACCGGGTACGGGCCGGAGTGGTGGCCTCCCGCGCCGGGCGGGTCTTCGGCCTGCTGCTCATCGTCGCCGGCCTGGCCCAGATCCTGCTGCTGGGCGGCTTCGGCGGATGGTGGTGGCTGCTACTCGGCTGGTTCATCGTGCAGGCCGCGACGGCCGAAGAGGCGCGGGCCCGGATCGGTCGGCAGCTGCACGGCGCCCGGGTCGCCGACGTCATGTCGGGCGTGCCGGTGACCGCCGACCCGGAGTCCACCGTGGCGCGCTTCGTCGACGACGTCGTGCTGCGCCACCGGTTCTCCACGTACCCGCTGGTCGACGTTAACGGCCGGCTGACCGGGCTGGTCACGCTGAACCGGATCCGGGCGGTGCCGGAGCGGTCCCGCCCGCTGCTGCGGCTGGCCGACATCGCCTGTCCGCCGGCTGAGGTGCCGACCGTGTCCCCCGAGGAGCCGCTCGTCGACATACTGCCCCGCATGGGCGGCTGCGCGGACGGGCGTGCCGTCGTGATCGACGCCGCCGGCCGGGTGATCGGTGTCGTCTCACCCCGCGACATCAGCACGCTGATGGGGATCGCCGACCTGCGCTCGCTCCAGCCGTACCCGCTGCTCGGCGCGGACCTGAACGCCGGCCGGGCGGCCGCCGGGGCTACGACTCGTACTGCGCCGCCGGCGCCGGCACCGGCCGCGCCTGTGTCACCTCCAGGTACGGGATGATCCCGCCATTGATCTCGTCCTTGCCGGATCGGGGCGTGTAGCGGCCGGTCACCTCCAGCCAGGTGTCCGGGGTCAACCCGGCCGGCACCTGCCCGGCGAGCCCGACCTTGACCGGGCTCGCGTCGGCGGCACAGCAGGTCACGATCATCCGCGCCAGGTACCGGCGGCCGCCCGCCCCGTTGAGCACGAAACCGGTCAGCCGGACCTGCCGCCCACCGAGGGAGCGGCCGTGGTCGAACGCGGCCCGGCGCGCGTAGTCGTAAACGGTCAGCGCGATCGGGTCCCCGGCCGGCAGCGGCGGAAAGTTGGACGCGGACGACAGCGTCGTGCCGCTGCGGCTGGCCGCGTAGGAGCCGAGCGCCGGCGGTGCGATGAGCAGCATGCCGAACACCGGAATGATCAGCAACCAGGCGATCCGCCCGTGACGGTCGGGTCCGGCGTGCTCGTCGGAGGCCGCCGCGCCGCGCCACTCGTGCACCAGGGTCATCACCGCCGTGGCGAGCAGCATCAGGGCTGCGATGATCAGTAACGGACGCATGCCGGGCTTGACGAAGCGCAGGTACATGTCGGTGAGGCTGATCCGCAGCACCGCGCCGCCGACCAGGAGCAGCACGACCGCCTGGACCGGCCGCTTCACAGCAGCACCGCCCCGACCAGCGCGGCCACCCCGACGGCCAGGACGAACGTGGCCGGCGCGAACCGGGTGGCGAACGCCCGGCCGAACATGCCGATCTGCATCGCGAAGAGCTTGAGGTCGATCATCGGCCCGACCACGAGGAACGTCAGCCGGGCGGTCAGCGAGAACTCCCGCAGCGACGCGGCGACGAACGCGTCGGCCTCCGAGCAGATCGACAGCACCACCGCCAGCACGGCGAGGGCCAGTACGCCGAGGACCGGATCATGGCCGAGCGACTGCATCCACTGCTTGGGCACCGCCACGTTGAGGGTGGCGGCGGCGATCGCGCCGAGCACCAGATATCCGCCGGCGTGCACGACGTCGTGCCGGCAGGCCGCCCAGAACGCCACCGATCGGCTCACCCCGTCCAGGTCAGGGCGGCGCGGGAGTTTGATCCACTCGGTCTTACCCAGCCGCAGCCAGAGCCAGCCCATCGCCGACGCGGTCAACATGCTGGCCAGAGCGCGGGCGACGACCATCCGCGGCTGCCCGGGGAAGGCGACCGCGGTGGATGCCAGCACGATCGGGTTGATCGCGGGCGAAGCGAGCAGGAACGCCAGCGCGGCCGCGGGCGTGACCCCTCGCCGCACCAGCGCGCCGGCCACGGGTACCGACCCGCACTCGCAGCCGGGCAGGACGACGCCCGCCGCACTGGCCACCGGCACGGCCAGCGCCGGGTGGCGGGGCAGGGCCCGGGCGAAGAACGACGCGGGCACGAACACGGCGATCGCCGCGGACAGCGCCACGCCGAGGACCAGGAACGGCATGGCCTGTGTGAGGACGGACAGGAAGACGGTGGCCCAGGTCTGCAACCAGGGCGCCGAGAGCACGGGCCGCAGCGGCGCCTCGAGCAGCACGACGAGCACGAAGAGCGCGGCGAGCAGTTCGATCCCGCCGAAGCGGCGCCGGGCCGGGGGCGGGGCCGTCGGCTCGATCAGGGCAACGTGGGCCGTGGGCTCGATGTAGGCGATGTCGCCCTCCAGCACGACGGTGCGCGGCTCCTCCCCGAGGCGGAACGTCGCCCGGGACGGCGGTGGCGGGTCGGGAGGCCTGGACATCGTCACACCGGAGCATACGCAGAACGCTCGCCGGGCGGTTCACCCGGTTTCGACTGCTTCTTGTATCCGACTGCTCACGGTCCGTGGCTCGCTCTGGACAAGATCCGTGACGCCGGTCGATGATTTGCCGTCCACGGTGGCCGGTGTGGACGCGGTGCCCGGATCAGCGACGCACCGCGAGCGCGAGACCGGCGACCGCGGCGTTGACCGCGGTGATGATCGCGCGCAGGTCGGCCGGCAACGCCTCGGTGATCCCCAGCAGCAACTCGCGCAGCTGGTGGCGGCCCCCTGTGAGGAGCAGCACGTGCTCGAGCTCCGTGGCGCGGACCAGGGCGGCGAGGGTCGCGACCGACACGTCCAGGATCGCGCCGGCGAGCCCGCGCCCGAGTACGGCCGCGTTGGCCAGGCATTTGCCGCTGTATTCGTCGTGACCGATAAGGAACAGCTCGTCGGCAAGGGGAAGGGCGCGCATGGTCGTCCTCGGGGGCTCCGCTGGCAGGCCACGCCGACGGATCAAAGCGCCGGCGCTTCGACGCGTTCGCAGCGGAACGGTACGCGATCAACACGGTGAGTTTCAACATACCGATCGGTATGAGGTACCTAGGCCCTTCGATGCCTGGTCATCACCGGTCCGGTCAGTCGCCGGACCATACCTCGGACACCGCGGGCCCGACAGCGGCGGCCTGGGCACGACCGGCGCGCGCCGCATCCGCCCGGCGCGCCGGGTCGAGCACGTTGCGCCCGATCGCGCGCCGGGCGGCCCGGTCGGGGGAGACCGCCACCACCAGGGCGCGCGTGCGCAGCCGTGCGACCTGCGCGGCCACTCCGGTGACCGGGCCGAACCCGTAGGGCGCGGGCGCGAGCACCACGACCCGGTCGCAGCCCGCGGCCAGGTCGGCGTTGGCGGGGGAGTGCACCCCGCCGTCGATCCAGCGTCGGCCGTTGATCGACACCGCCGGCCAGACCCCGGGTACGGCGCAGCTCGCCGCGACGGCGTCCACCAGCGGTACGCCGCTGTCCCGGTCGAACGCGGCGAACTCGCCGGACCCGGCGTCGACCGCGGTGATCAACAGCCGCCGGCCGGGCCACTCGTGGACCGGGAGACGCGCCGCGATGACGGCGCGGCGCTCGGCCTCGGAGACGGTGTCCGCTCGCAGCGCGAGCCGGCCCAGCCGGGCCCCGACGGTCTCCGCCGTCCGGGCGGCGCGCACGACGAGCAGCCAGCGCAGCAGGAAGCCCGGGCCGATCTTCGCCGCGATCTCCGCGCCCGGCCCCGCCAGCTGGCGTTCGTACAGCGCCGCCAGGTCGGTGCCGGTCGTGATCTGCGCGGCCACCACGGCCCCCGCAGACGTACCCACGACCAGATCGGCGCCGGTGAGATCGAGACCGGCGTCGGCGAGGCCGGCGAGGATGCCCAGCTCCCAGGCGACCCCGGTCACCCCGCCGCCACCCAACACCAGTGCCCGGTTCGCCATGGCGGCCAGAGTAGCGGGTGGTCGGCCGCGCGCGGATACGCCAGATACGTATCACGGTACTCGATACGTATCTGGCGTATCGGTCGCGGCGTGCGGCGACCCGGGGGATCAGGTGTCTCGCCGGCCGGCCTCGATCGGCTGCCCGGTCTCGATCGGATGCACGCCCTCGCTGGCGGCCGCGGCGGTTGCGGCCCGCGATCCCGGACCCTCGGCCGCCTGGTCGGTCCGGTCTATCACGTCGTAGTCCTCGTCGAGCATCGTGGTCTCGTCGAACGGATCCTCGCCGCGCAGTACCCGCGCCGCCTTCTCCCGGTCGAACTCGCCGGCCCAGGTGCCAACCAGGACGGTGGCGACGGCGTTGCCGGCGAAGTTGGTCAGCGCCCGCGCCTCCGACATGAATCGGTCGATGCCGACGATGAGACCGACGCCTTCGACGAGCTCGGGGCGGTGTGACTGCAGGCCGCCAGCCAGCACGGCCAGGCCGGCGCCGGTCACCCCGGCGGCGCCCTTCGACGCGATGATCATGAAGACGAGCAGCGAGATCTGCTGGCCGATCGTCAGCGGCTTGCCCAGGGCGTCGGCGATGAACAGCGACGCCATCGTGAGGTAGATGGCTGTGCCGTCGAGGTTGAATGAGTACCCGGTCGGGACGACGATACCGACGACCGGCTGGGAGACACCGAGGTGCTCCATCTTGGCGATGAGGCGGGGCAGCGCGGACTCCGACGACGACGTCGACAGGATCAGCAGGAACTCGCGGGCCAGGTAGCGGAACAGCGACCACACGCCGATCCGGGCGACGGTCCACAGCAGGGCGCCCAGAACGGCGAACACGAAGATCAGGCAGGTGGCGTAGAAGGCCGCCATGATCTGGGCCAGGCCGGCGAGGGCGTCCCAACCGGCCGCGCCCACCACGGCGGCGATCGCGCCGAATGCTCCGATCGGCGCCACCCACATGATCATCGACAGGATGCGGAACACCAGTCGTTGCAGGTGCCCGATGGCCCGCAGCACAGGCTGGCCGGAGCGGCCCATCGTCTGCAGGGCGAAGCCGACAAGCAGGGCGACGAAGAGCGCCTGCAGGACCTGGCTCTGGACGAGCGCGGAGAACAGTGTGGTCGGGATGATGTTCAGGAGGAAGTCGACGGTGCCGGTGGCGGGGGCGCCGCTGGCGGCCTTCTGGCCGGCGGCCTTCGCCGCGTCGCTGAGGTGCAGACCGGAACCGGGGTGGACAATGTTGCCGACGATCAGCCCGATCGCGAGCGCGACCGTGGACATGACCAGGAAGTAGCCGAGGGCAAGGCCGCCCACCTTGCCGACCTTGGCCGCCTGGCGCACCGACCCGATTCCCAACACGATCGTGCAGAAGATGATGGGAGCGATCATCATCTTGATCAGGTTGACGAAGCCGGTGCCGAGCGGCTTGAGCTTGACCGCGAACTCCGGTGCGATGAAGCCGACCGCGATGCCGGCGAACACCGCAAGGATCACGGCGAGGTAGAGGTACTTGGTTCGATCGCGGGTTGGTTGTCGCGTCGCAACAGGCTGTGCCATCACAACTCCTGGGGGGTTCGGAGGGATGCGACCAGCTTCAAGCCGCAGGTGATCGACGTCACTATTTTGTTCATAGAGTTGCCAGACTGGTCTAGTGCGAAACTTCGTCGACCCCCGCCGGTGGAGCATGGCGCGCCAGCTGTTCATGCTCCAGGTGGTGGGCGTCGCGGTCGTCGTCGGTGCCGGATTGGCGGCGGCGTACGTGCAGGCCAGGCACACCAGCCAGGAAGACGCCCGGGCCAGGGTCCTCGCGGTGGCGTGGAGCGTGGCGGACACGCCCGCCGTGCGGGAGGCGCTGGCCGCCCCCGACCCGTCAGCCGTCCTCCAGCCCTACGCCGAGCGGGTACGCCGCGATACCCATACGGACTTCGTCGTGGTCATGAGCCCCGCCGGCGTGCGCTACAGCCATCCGGACCCGCGGCAGATCGGCGGTCACTTCCTGGGGCACACCGAGCCGGCACTGCGCGGGCACGCGTTCACCGAGAAGTACACGGGCACGCTCGGGTCGTCGTGGCGGGCGGTGGTTCCGGTCAACGACGGCGGCCAGGTGCGGGGTCTTGTCGCCGTGGGCATCAAGGAGACCGCGCTCAGCGACGAGCTATCAAGGAGACCGCGCTCAGCGACGAGCTGCGCCGCCAGGTGCCGACCCTGCTGGCGGCCGCCCTGCTGGCGCTGGTAGTCGCCGGCACCGGCGCCTGGCTGGTCAGTCGCCGGCTGCGCCGGCAGACCCACGACATGGGCCCGGCCGAGCTCAGCCGCCTGTACGAGTTCTATGACGCGGTCCTGCACGCAGTACGCGAAGGGCTGCTGCTGCTCGACCGCGACGGCCGGCTGCAGCTGGCCAACGACGAGGCGCGCCGCCTGCTGCGGCTGCCCGCCGACGCGGTGGGGCGGCCGGTGACCGCGCTCGACCTGCCCGGCTCGCTGGCCGAAGCCCTCGGCGAGGGGCGCGAGCGTGTCGACGAGATCCACCTCACCGGCGACCGGGTCCTCGTGGTCAACCAGGCACCCGCCCGCTGGGGCGGCCGGCGACTCGGCACCGTGGTCACGCTTCGCGACCACACCGACCTGCAGGCGCTCACCGGTGAGCTGGACTCCGTCCGCGGGTTCGCCGAGTCGCTGCGGTCGCAGGCGCACGAGGCGGCCAACCGGTTGCACACCGTGGTCTCCCTCATCGAGCTGGGCCGGGTCGAGCAGGCACGGGACTTCGCGACCACGCAGCTCGGCGTCGCCCAGCGGCTCACCGACCGGGTCATCGCGGCCGTCGAGGAGCCCGTCCTGGCCGCGCTGCTGCTGGGCAAGGCGGCGCAGGCCGGCGAGCGAGGTATCGAGCTGCTCGTCACCGGCGACGTGCCCGAAGGTGCGGTAGACACCGGGGACCTTGTGACGATCGTCGGCAACCTGGTCGACAACGCCATCGACGCGGCCGCCGCCGGGCCACCGCCACAGCGGGTCGAGATCACCGCGACGGTACGCGAAGGGCACGGTCGCGAGCTGGTCCTCCGGGTGGCCGACTCCGGTCACGGCCTTCCCGCCGAGGACATGGCGAACGCGTTCACCCGGGGCTGGTCGACCAAGACCGACGACCGGCTGATCGGCCGGGGCCTCGGGCTGGCGCTGGTCGGGCAGGCGGTGCACCGCCACGGCGGGTCTATCGACGTGTCCGTCAACGGCGGGGCCGTGTTCACGGTGCGGTTGCCCCTCGGGGGTCACCGATGATCCGGGTGCTCGTCGTGGACGACGATCCGGTCGCGGCCGAAGCACACGCCGCCTACACCGCACGGGTCGGGGGGTTCTCGGTGGTCGGCCGCGCCGCCACCGGGGTGGAGGCGCTGCGGCTGCTGGCCCGCGAGCCGGTCGACCTCGTCCTGCTCGATATGGGCCTGCCCGACCGGCACGGCCTGGAGGTGTGCCGGGCCATCCGGGCCGCCGGGCACAGCGTCGACATCATGGCGGTGACGTCGGCGCGGGAGCTGCCCGTGGTCCGCGCTGCCGTATCGCAGGGCATCGTCGGGTACCTGTTGAAGCCGTTCGCGTTCGCCGCCCTGCGCGACAAGCTCGAGCGCTACGCGGCGTACCGGGCGCAGCTCAGCGGCGCGGGCCCGGTCGCCGGCCAGCACGAAGTGGACCGGATGCTGGCAACCCTCCGCACCGCGGACCCGTCCGACCTGCCCAAAGGGATGAGCCGCGAGTCGTTCGACGCCGTGGTCGCGATCGTCCGCGCGGCCGACGGCGGCGTCTCGGCAGCCGAGGCGGCCGCCGCGCTCGGTGCGTCCCGCATCACGACCCGGCGGTACCTGGAGCATCTGGCCGGCATTGGACTGGTGGACCGGGTACCCCGCTACGGCGGGGCCGGCCGGCCCGAGGTCGAGTACCGCTGGAAGTAGGTGCGGCGTTCATCGCCCTGAAGCATGGCCCTGCTAGCGTGCAACACATCCTCGGTGGTCCGGACCTGGACCGCCGGGCGGGGGACAGGCCAGGGGAGCGGGCACACGTGGATCCGACACGCGTCGACGCACCGGCCGCTGCCGGCCGGATCTGGACCGTCCCCAACCTCGTCAGCTTCGCCCGGCTGGCCGGTGTGCCGCTCTTTCTGTACCTGTTCCTGGTCGCCGACCAGGAGGTCGCCGGCGTCGTCGTGCTGGCGGTCGGCGGCACCACCGACTGGGTCGACGGCTACCTCGCCCGGCGGCTGGGGCAGGTGAGCCGGCTCGGCGAGCTGCTCGACCCGTTCGCCGACCGCCTCTACATTCTGGCCACGCTCGTCGCGTTCACCATCGCCGGCGTGGTGCCGTGGGCGTTCGCGGCCGCCCTGCTGGCCCGCGAGCTGGTGGTCGGCGTGGGCCTGCTGGTGCTGCGCCGATACGGGATCGGTCCGCCGCAGGTGCACTACGTCGGCAAGACGGCCACGTTTCTGCTGCTGGCGGCATTTCCGATGCTGCTGCTGGCCCGGGTCAGCACCGGCGCCGCCGTGATCGCCAGCCCGGCCGGCTGGGCCCTCGCCTGGTGGGGCCTGGTCCTCTACTGGGTGGCCGGCGTGCTCTACCTCAGCCAGATCGTCGCCGCCGTCCGGGCGGCCCGGAGCGAGCGGACGCCGTGAGCCGACCGCAGCACCCGGCCTCGGACTTCCTGACCGAGTTGTTCCGGGCCCCGCTCGATCCCGGGTACGCCCAGGCGGCCCGGCGGCGGGCGCTGGGCGCCCCACCGCCGACCGGGTGGCGGCGGGGCGTGGCACAGGGCACCCGGGTGGCCGCGCTGGCCGTGATCGGCTTCCTCCTCGCCGTGTCCTACCAGTACGCGGCCGCCTCCCAGCCGGAGACCAGCCGGGCGCGGGCCGGGCTCGTCGCCGACGTCCGGGCCCGCCGGCAGGCCACCGACGAGCTGCAGAAGCACGCCGACAAGCTGCGTGAGGACGTCGTACGCGAGCGGGACGCGGCGCTCAGCGGCGACGGCGAGGCGGCCCGGCTGCAGATCCTGGACGCGCACACCGGCCTGGCGAAGGTCCGCGGTGACGGCGTCGTCGTCCGCCTGGTCGACGCGCCGACCCCGGTCGATCCCGTGACCGGTAAGCGCGCGACCACCAACCCGGGTCGCGTGCTCGACCGGGACCTGCAGGACATCGCCAACGAGCTGTGGCGGCTGGGCGCCGAGGCGATCGCGGTCAACGGCGAGCGGCTCACCGCCACGTCGACCATCCGCAACGCCGGCGACGCCATCCTGGTGGACTTCCGGCCGGTCACCGCGCCGTACGAGGTGTCCGCAATCGGCCCGGCCGGCCTGCGCGACGACTTCGACGACTCGGTCACGGCCAAGCGGTTCCGCAAGTACGTCGAGGCGTACCGGATGCAGTTCTCCATCAAGCGGCGTGCCAACATGACGCTGCCCGCGGCGGCCGAGCCCCGGTTGCGCTACGCCCAGACGGCGCCGCCCGACGCGCCGGGCAGCGGCGCGCCACGGCAGCCTTCCGGTTCCCCCGTACCCTCGCCGTCGGGAGGTGGAAAGTGATCGCGGTCCTCGCGTTGCTCGTCGGCGTCGGGCTCGGTGTCGTCCTGGAGCCCACGGTGCCGGTCGGACTGCAGCCGTACCTGCCGATCGCGGTCGTGGCCGCGCTCGACGCGGTCTTCGGCGGCATCCGCGCCAAGCTCGACGGCATCTTCGACGACAAGCAGTTCGTGGTGTCATTCGTGTCCAACGTGCTGGTCGCCGGTCTGATCGTCTATCTCGGTGACCAGTTGGGCGTGGGTGGGCAGCTGTCGACGGGCGTGGTCGTCGTCCTCGGCGTGCGCATCTTCGGCAACGTCGCCGCGATCCGCCGGCACCTGTTCCGGGCATGACGATGAGCGGCACTGACCGTCCCGGCGACGACGAGACCCGGCCACTGCGCGTGCCCTCCGGCGAGGAGGCCACCCGGGAGATCCGGGCGCCGGTCGCCGACGAGGAAGCCACCCAGGAGATCCGGACCGACGAGCCAGCCCGGAAGACCGGGGCACGGAAGGCCCAGGCGGGAAGGGCCGGGACGGGAAAGGCCGGGACCGGAAAGGCCGGGACCGGAAAGGGTCCGGCGGGCCGGGTTCGGGCCGGGCGGGTTCCGGCCGACCAACCGGCGGGCGCGGCGCCGGCTCCCGAGCCGCATGTCGCGGCGCCCGAGCGGGCCGCCGACAATGCGGCCGCTGACCCGTCAGGCGTCGGCGAGCAGACCGGCGCCGGGGACCTGGCATCGGAGGCCGCAGCCACCGCCGAACCGGCATCGGAGGCCGCAGGCACCGCCGAGCCGGCATCGGAGCCGCGCCCGGTAAAGCGTGACCCCCCACGCGACTCGGAGATCTTGGTAACCGCGACATCGAATGCGATGTCGGATTCACCAAGATCCGGAGAGGAGCCGGCCGAGTCCGTCGAAGAGCCCGGCGGGGAGTACGAGGACACCGGCGGCATTCCGGTCGGGCGCCGGCGGCGCTTCTCCGCGGCCGGCGCGGTCATCGGGCTCCTGCTCGGCCTGCTCGGGTTCGCGCTGGTGGTGCAGCTGCGCAGCAACGCCACCGACCCGGAGTTGGCCGCCTCCCGCCCGGAAGACCTGGTACGCATCCTGTCGGACCTGGACGCCCGCCAGGACCGGCTGCGGGGGGAGATCGCGGCGCTCGAGGACAGCCAGCGCCAGCTCGCCTCCGGCGCGCAGGGGCGCGAGGCGGCGCTGGAGGAGGCCCGGCGGCGCGCCGACCACCTGGGCATCCTGGCCGGTACCCTCCCCGCGCAGGGCTCCGGCCTGCAAATCAGCTTCGTGCCGGGCAAGGACGGCATTCCGGCGGCCACCGTGCTGGACGCGGTGGAGGAGCTGCGCGGTGCCGGTGCCGAGGCGATGCAGATCGCCGGAGCCGGTAGCCCCGCGGTCCGCATCGTCGCGTCCACCTATTTCGCCGACGCGCGGGACGGTCTGGTGGTCGACGGCGCCCACCTCGCGGGGCCGTACACGCTGGTCGTGATCGGTGGCCCGCAGACGATGCATACGGCCCTCAACATTCCGGGCGGGGTGGTCGACACCGTCCGCCAACGCGGCGGTAACGTGATCGTCCAGGAGTCGGACGCGGTACGGGTGACGGCGCTCCACCAGGTCGGAGCACCCAGATTCGCGCGTCCGGTGTCCTGACACCGCATCGGACCGACACCGGCATGTGCCGGCTGGGCAAAGGAACGCGACGTGATTCCCGAGGACCTGCGATATACCGCTGAGCACGAGTGGGTGGCCAAAAGCTCCGGGGCGGCGGTGCGTGTGGGCATCACCCACTTCGCACAGGACGCCCTGGGCGACATTGTCTACGTGCAGCTGCCCGACCCGGGCACCGAGGTGACGGCCGGCGAGTCGTTCGGCGAGGTCGAGTCGACCAAGAGCGTGTCGGAGATATACGCTCCGGTGTCAGGCAGGGTCGTCGCCCGCAACGACCAGCTCGCCGGCGCCCCGGAGTTGATCAACAGCGAGCCGTACGGCGCGGGTTGGCTGGTCGAGATCGAGCCGGCGGAGCCGGCGCGGGTCGACGAGCTGCTTGACGCGGCGGCCTACCGTGAACTGACCGAGAAATGATCAAGCCTGCACCGGAAGCGCATCCGCGCGTCCGGTTGACCTGTGTTTTCGCCCGTGACTAGGCTCGCTCAGTCGACCGTGAACCCACGGTCGTGGGTGAGGCTACGTCGAGTGGCCGGGGGAACCGCGCTTCAGGTTCAGCCGTGTCCCTTCGCATCCGACGCCCGACCGATTACCCGTGAGGTGGTCTGATGACGCGCCCAGACGACGAGTTCCCCCCGCTCGACGTCACGTCCACGCTCAACCTGGGCAGTCTTGACGAGACGATGGACGGCCCCGACGCCGACGTAGCGCCCACCCGCGTGTCCGGGTCGCTCCCTCCGGGGATGGCGCTGCTCGCGGTGCGACGCGGCCCGAACGCGGGGGCCCGGTTCCTGCTCGACCATGACGTGACGAGCAGCGGTCGCCACCCCGACAGTGACATTTTCCTCGATGACGTCACCGTCTCGCGGCGGCACGCCGAGTTCCACCGCGAGAGTGGCATCTTCACCGTCCGGGACGTGGGTAGTCTCAACGGCACCTACGTCAACCGGGAGCGGGTCGAGTCCGCCACGCTCAGCAATGGCGACGAGGTGCAGATCGGCAAGTTCCGGCTCGTGTTCATTGCCGGTCCGCGCCCCGACGACCAGTAGACTCCGATCTTGGGCACTTGGCGGGCGAGGCGCCAGGTGCCCAGGGTCAGCGACGGGGGCAGGGGGTTGAGTGACGGCGGCAGCGGCGAAGGACCCGCGGGGCGACGCGCTGATGAGCATCGGCGAAGTCCTCGCCCACCTTCGTGCGGAGTTTCCCGACACCACGATCTCCAAGCTGCGTTTCCTGGAGTCCGAGGGCCTCGTCGAGCCGAAGCGCACGCCCGCTGGCTACCGCAAGTACAGCTGGCGGGACGTGGCCCGGCTGCGATACGTGCTGACCGCGCAGCGTGACCAGTACCTGCCCCTGCGGGTGATCCGCGACCAGCTCGCCAGCCTGGACGAGGAGGCGTGCCCGGCCGTCCCGGACACCCGGCTGCGCCCGACGCTGCTCGCCGTGCCCGAAGGCCAGCCGGCCGAGCCGGCGACGGACCCGGCCGACCTGCGGCTCAGCCGCGACGAGCTGCTCGCCCGCGCCGGCCTGGACCAGCCCACCCTGACCACCCTGGAGCAGTACGGGTTGCTCGCCGAGCGCTCCGGAGGCGGCTACGACGCGGACTCGCTCGAGATCGCCGTGGCGGCCCGGCGGCTCGGTGAATACGGTCTCGAGGCCCGTCACCTGCGCGCATACCGCGCCGCGGCGGATCGGGAGATCGGCCTGTTCTCGCAGCTGGTGGCCCCACTGGCCCGCCAGAGCGGCCCGGCTGCCCGGGCCCGGGCCGCGGAGACCGTCCGCGACCTGGCCGCCTGCACGGAGCGGCTGCACGCGGCGCTGGTGCGCAGCGGTCTACGCGAGACCATCGGGCGCTAGCCGACCCGGGCGGCGCGGCATGGTTACGGTCGCGCGCACAGCCCGTCAGTGCGGGAGTCCGTGTAACGTGCAGGGAGAGGGACGAAGCGACACGGAGGCGGCGGTGCGTGAGCTGAGCGTGGTCGGTGTTCGGGTGGAGCTACCCACCAACCAGCCGATCGTGCTGCTCAAAGAGGTGGACGGGGACCGTTACCTGCCGATTTGGATCGGTGCGGTAGAGGCCACGGCGATCGCCTACGAGCAGCAGGGGGTCAAGCCTGCCCGGCCGCTCACCCATGATCTGTTGCGGGACGTGCTGGCCGCGCTGAAGGCGCCGTTGCGCGCCGTCGAGATCGTCGAGATGCGCGACAACATTTTCTACGCCGAGCTGGTGATCGGTGAGGGCGTGCGGGTATCTGCCCGGCCGAGCGACTCGATCGCGCTGGCTCTGCGCGTCGGTGCGCCGATCCGGTGCGCCGACCAGGTGCTCACCGAGGCGGCGATCGTCATCCCCGACGAGCAGGAGGACGAGGTCGAGAAGTTTCGCGAGTTCCTCGAGCAGGTCAGCCCGGAGGACTTCGCGGGCTGAGCCGACGGCTGTCGCCGCCGGTCGGCCTGCAGGTGTCGCGGAGGTATCACGGCGTGTCGCGACAAAACCTCCCCGGCGCCTGCCGAGATGCACTATAGGCTGACCGTGTCGATGCTGGAGGTGGTCGTATGAGTCAGCCGCCCGACCCGGGTCACGGGTGTGCGGAGGACGCTGTCGGTTACCGCGGGGTAATGGCCTGTCACGCCGCTGGCATCAGCTACCGCCAGCTCGACTACTGGGCCCGCACCGGGTTGGTCGTGCCGAGCGTCCGGGACGCCTCGGGCTCGGGCACCCAGCGGCTCTACTCGTTCCGCGACATCGTCGTGCTGAAGGTCGTCAAGCGCCTGCTCGACGCCGGAGTTTCCCTGCAAAACATCCGCAAGGCGATCGAGGCGCTGCGCTCGCGCGGCGTCGACGACCTCGCCGGGATTACCCTCATCTCCGACGGCACCACCGTCTACGAGTGCCGCTCGCCTGAGGAGGTCGTCGACCTGCTCCAGGGTGGTCAGGGCGTGTTCGGCATCGCGATCGCCGGTGCGTTCAAGGAGATCCAGGGCACGCTGTCCCACCTGCCGGCCGAAGCGGCCGTCGAGGGCTCTCCGGACGAGGAGCCGGTCCTCGAAACCGGCGGTGGCGACGAGTTGGCCGCCCGCCGCGCCCGGCGGCGCGCCGGCTGACCCGCTCCGGCCGCGCCGAGCGAAGACGAATGGTGGCCGGGGAGTGCTCCCAGCGCCACCATACTTCTTTGATCCACGGATTTCTGGCGGGCATCCTGCTGATGACTGCCGGCTGTGCGGCGTCCACAAACCGGTGGGCCGCGGCGCCCGCCGGAGCCGTCACACCTGGCCCGGTGTCCACCGCACCCAGCACCGCGCCGCCCAGCGCCACGCCGTCGACCACGGCCGGCGCCGGCCGGTGCACGATCCTCCCCGCCGACAACGTGTGGCATGCCGACGTCTCGAAGCTGCCTGTAGACCCAAGGTCCACGGCGTTCGTGGCGAGTATCGGGGCGGCGCGGCCGGTCCATCCCGACTTCGGCTCCGGCCTGATCGCCGGCGCGCCATTCGGCATCCCGGTCACCACGATTCCCGCCAACCAGCCGCGGGTACCCGTGACGTTCGACTACGCCGAGGAGAGCGACCCCGGCCCCCACCCGATCCCGCCGGACGCCCGGATCGAGGGCGGTCCGAACGCCGGCGGTGACCGGCACGTCATCGTGTACGACCCGGCCGGGTGCCGCCTCTACGAGCTGTTCGACGCGCACCGGACCGGAGGCGCATGGCGAGCCGGGTCCGGTGCGAGGTACGACCTGCACGACAACCGGCTACGCCGGGCCGGCGCGACCTCCGCCGACGCCGCCGGGTTACCGATCCTGCCCGGGCTGGTCCGCCTCGAGGAGGTCAAGGCCGGGCACATCGACCACGCGATCCGGCTGACCGCACCGAAGACCCGCAAGGCGTACGTGTGGCCGGCGCGGCACGCGGCGTCCGGCAGTACGGACGGGAACCTGCCCCCCATGGGGCTGCGGTTGCGGCTCAGGGCCAGCGTGAGCCTCGCCGGGATGCCGCGGCAGGCGTGGGTGGTAGCGGAAGCGCTTCAGCGCTACGGCGCGATCCTGGCCGACAACGGCTCGCCCTGGTTTCTGTCCGGCACCCAGGACGAGGGCTGGGACAATGACGCTCTCAACGCGCTCAAGACGCTGCACGGCAGCGACTTCGAAGCCGTCGACGCGAGCGGCCTCATGGCGGATCCGAACTCAGGCGCGGTCCGGCGTTAGCCCTATCGCCGGCCGGTCGTGTGGGGGCATGCTGAACCCAGGCGGGCACCGGAGGTGCGCTGTGGACATGCTGCCGGAAACCTTCTCCCTGCACGCCGTCGTCGTCGGTGTCGACGGGTCGGCGGAGGCGTTACGGGCGGTGCGGGCCGCCGCCGCCGAGGCCGCTCGACGGCGCCTGGCGCTGCGGGTGATCGCCACCTATCCACCGCCGCCCGGTTCCGGCCGGTCCGCCCGCGGCCGGTGGCGCCCGTACGCGGACGCGCACCGGGTCGGTGCGGAAGCGGTGGACGAGGCTCTCGGTATCCACCCGGACCTGCCGGTCGAGCTGTCCGAGGCCGCCGGCGACCTGGCCGGTGCGCTGATCGCCCAGTCCCGGGTCGCGCGGCTGGTGGTGCTGAGTGCGGCGGGTACCGACCGCTGGGCCGGGCTGCTCGGACGCTCGGCGGCCACCCGCGTGGCGGCCCACGCCGCGTGCCCGACCCTTGCCGTGCGGCGCGCCCGGGGAGACGGCCCGACGCTGCTGGGCGTCGACGGGTCGCCGCCGGCTGCCGCCGCGGTTCCCGCCGCGTTCGAGGAGGCGTCGTTACGTGGCACCGGCCTGCGCGCGGTGTACGTCTGCGGCCACAAGGACGACCTCGCGGCCGCCGCGGGACTGATCGGGGAGGCTGTGGCAGCCTGGGTGGACAAGCACCCCGACGTCGAGGTGCGGGCCGACCCGCGGGTGGCGGCACGACCCGACCGGGAGATCGTCGCGCTGTCGGCCGAGGCGAGCCTGGCCGTGGTGGCGGCCAGCGGCGCGGGGGGCGCGCGCCTCGGCTCGGTGACCAGAGGGCTGCTGCACCACGGCGGCTGCCCGGTGCTGGTGATACCGGTAAGCTAAGCGTCCACGTCCACGGCCGGCAGCGTACGCGACGCCGGTGGTGTTAACCATCCGGTTACACCCGAAACGTCATCCGCTGGTAACGTGGGCGTGGCCGCACACCCATACGGGAGAGATCGTCCGCGCGTGTCGGGACGGCGCCGAAGGGGCAAATCCTCCCCGGAACCTCTCAGGCAAAAGGACCGTTTGGGTACGGGAATCGTGACGATTTTCGGGGCACCTCTGGAGCGGACACGACAGAGGGGGAGGACGCGAGACGTTCCCCGATCCGCGATCTTCCGGAGTGTGCGATGACCGGTTCCACGCTGGTGTCACCTGACTCGTTTGTCCGCCGGCACATCGGCGCGTCCGCCGACGAGCAGCGCAGAATGCTCGAAGCGATCGGCTACGGCTCGGTCGAGGAGCTGATGGACGCCGCGATCCCGGAGTCGATCCGCTGGCACGGCACGCTCGACCTGCCGCCCGCCGCGACCGAGGCCGAGGCTCTCGCCGAGCTGCGTGCGCTCGCCGCCCGCAACCGGGTCGTCACGTCCATGATCGGGCTCGGCTACTACGACACGATCACGCCCGCGGTGATCCGCCGCAACGTCCTGGAAAACCCCGCCTGGTACACCGCCTACACGCCCTACCAGCCGGAGATCAGCCAGGGTCGGCTGGAGGCGCTGCTGAACTTCCAGACCGTCGTCGCCGACCTGACCGGGCTGCCCATCGCCGGCGCCTCCCTGCTCGACGAAGCGACCGCCGCGGCCGAGGCGATGACGCTGGCCCGCCGCGCCGGCAAGGCCAGGAGCAACGTATACGTGGTCGATGCCGACACCTTGCCGCAGACGCTCGCGGTCATCGTCACGCGCGCCGAGCCGCTCGGCATCGAGGTGCGCGTCGTCGACGTGGACGCCGAGGAGCTGCCGGAGGAGTTCTTCGGCCTGCATCTTCAGTACCCGGGGGCCTCGGGCGTGGTCCGCGACCACGCCGCGCTGATCTCGGCTGCCCATGATCGCGGCGCCCTGGTCTCGGTCGCCGCCGACCTGCTCGCGCTGTGCGTGCTGCGCGAGCCCGGTGCCATCGGTGCCGACATCGCGGTGGGCAGCGCGCAGCGCTTCGGGGTGCCGATGGGCTTCGGCGGCCCGCACGCCGGCTACCTGTCGGTGCGCACCGGCCTGGAGCGGATGCTGCCCGGCCGGCTGGTCGGGGTGTCCCGCGACGCCGGCGGCGACCCCGCCTACCGGCTCGCGCTGCAGACCCGGGAGCAGCACATCCGCCGGGAGAGGGCGACCAGCAACATCTGCACCGCGCAGGTGCTGCTCGCGGTGATCGCCAGCATGTACGCGGTCTACCACGGCCCGGACGGGCTGCGCGCCATCGCGGCCCGGGTGCACGGGCGCGCCGTGCGGCTCGCGGCGGGCCTGCGCTCCAGTGGCGTGGCGCTGGCGCACGAGGCGTTCTTCGACACGGTGACGGCGGTGGTGCCGGGGCGGGCGCTCGACATCGTGGCGGCCGCCGCGGAGCGGGGCGTCAACCTGCGCCTCGTCGACGCCGACCGGGTCGGCATCGCCTGCGACGAGGCCACGACGGACGAGCACCTGGCGGCGGTGTGGACGGCCTTCGGTGTGCGCGATGGCGCCGCAGGCGTCGTCGCGGACGGGCTGCCCGATGCCCTCACGCGGACCACTCGCTACCTGGAGCACCCCGTATTTCTTTCGCACCGCTCCGAGACGGCGATGCTGCGCTACCTGCGCCGCCTGTCAGACAAGGACTACGCGCTGGACCGGGGCATGATCCCGCTCGGCTCGTGCACGATGAAGCTCAACGCGACGACCGAGATGGAGCCGATCAGCTGGCCGGAGTTCGCGTCGCTGCACCCGTACGCGCCGGCGTCGCAGACCCTCGGGTACGCCCAGCTCATCGACGACCTGGAGCGGTGGCTGGCGGAGGTCACGGGGTACGACGCGGTGAGTGTCCAGCCCAACGCCGGGTCGCAGGGGGAGCTGGCCGGGTTGCTGGCCATCCGGGCATACCACCGCTCGCGGGGGGACGAGCACCGCGACGTCTGCCTCATCCCGTCCAGCGCCCACGGCACCAACGCGGCCAGCGCGGTCATGGCCGGCATGCGGGTGGTCGTCGTGGCCTGCGACGGCGACGGCAACGTCGACCTCGTCGACCTGGACCGCAAGATCGAGCAGCACCGCGGCGCGCTCGCGGGGATCATGGTGACCTACCCGTCGACCCACGGCGTCTACGAGACGGCCATCGCGGAGCTGTGCGCGAAGGTGCACGACGCCGGTGGCCAGGTGTACGTGGACGGCGCCAACCTCAACGCGCTCCTGGGGTTCGCCAAGCCGGGCCGGTTCGGTGCCGACGTGTCGCACCTCAACCTGCACAAGACGTTCTGCATCCCGCACGGCGGCGGCGGTCCGGGCGTGGGTCCGGTGGCGGTCCGGTCGCACCTGGCCGAGTTCCTGCCGGGGCATCCGTTGCACCCCGACAGCGGGGTGGGGCCGGTTTCCGCGGCGCCACACGGGTCGGCCGGGATCCTGCCGATTCCGTGGGCGTACCTGCGGATGATGGGGCCGGAAGGGTTGGTTCGCGCGACCGGGGTGGCCGTCCTGTCCGCCAACTACGTGGCGGCCCGGCTGCGGGCGCACTTCCCGGTGCTCTATAGCGGCAACAAGGGCCTCGTCGCGCATGAGTGCATCCTCGACCTGCGGCCGATCACGAAGGCCAGCGGCGTGACCGTCGACGACGTGGCGAAGCGGCTGATCGACTACGGCTTCCACGCGCCGACGATGTCCTTCCCGGTGGCCGGCACGCTCATGGTGGAGCCGACCGAGAGCGAGGACCTGGCGGAGCTGGACCGCTTCTGCGACGCGATGATCGCGATCCGGGCGGAGATCGACAAGGTCGCGTCGGGGGAGTGGCCGGCGGGGGACAACCCGCTCGTGAACGCGCCGCACACCGCGTCGGTGGTGGCCGCCGACGACTGGTCACATCCGTACCCGCGGTCGGTCGCGGCCTTCCCGGGCGGTGGGGACCGGTCGGCGAAGTACTGGCCGCCGGTACGCCGCATCGATGGTGCCTACGGCGACCGCAACCTGGTGTGCGCGTGCCCGTCGCCGGAGGCGTTCGCGCAGTAGTGGGGAGCCCGTGGGTTCCGGGCGTAGAAATGGCGAGGATCTTGGAATGGGGCGTCAGCGCCGTCATTCCAAGATCCGAGATTTGGTGCGCTCAGGCGGCCTCTGCCAGGAACGTGTGCCGGGCGGGGCCGCGGTGCGGCTCGATCGGGCTGCCGTCGGGCAGCAGCTCACCCGTGTCCTCGAACACGATGACGCCGTTGCACAGAAGGTTCCAGCCTTGCTCGGGGTGGGACGCGACGATCTTGGCCGCGTCGTGGTCAACCGCTTCAGCGTGTGGGCAAGGCGGTTGATGGTGGCAATACATCGGGGGTCTCCGGGGTGGATTCTGGGCGTTCTATGGTCGGGGGGCTGTGCGGTGCATCACATGAACAGTGACGCACGCTACCAAGCTCAACGACACAGTTTCGAGCATGTTACGTGGCGACACGCCGATTCCCATCCGTTCGGCTGATCCTGATCTGGCCGGTTGGCTGGTGATGATCGGTCACTGTGTGTTAGGGCCGATCGGGTCAGATGACGGATGGTACGGAAGATCGCGCTCTCATAACGCTGGGTGCTCGAACAATGTTCCCCGGATGAACTTCGCGCCCTGACCTGGGGTGGCCAGACATCCGACCTATGGCCCCGACAGTCAGCAGCAACGTGCCGGCCAGGCACGCCGGGTGGCGGAGCGGGCGCTCAGACCCGGCCGAAGATCGCGGTCAGCAGCACCTGGTTGATGTCGAACGCGGTCTTCGAGGTGTACGACGTGGCTCCGGTCGCGGCCGACACGGCCTGCAGCGCGCCGAAGTCGGCGTCCTCGCCGTACCCGACTGTCACGACCGGCACCCGGCGCGCGTTGTCGGCGTTGTTCTGGCCGAGCTTCTCCTTGAGCTGGTCCAGGTTGATGCCCGCCCCGCCGTCGGGCTCGTTCTTGCCGTCGGTCAGGAGGACGACCAGGTTGGTCGAGCCGCTCTGGAAGTTGTCCACGACGGTCTGCTGGGCGGCTGCGATCGTGTCGTAGAGCCCGGTTGCTCCCGTGGCCGGCACGCGGTCGATCGCGCCGATCAGCTCGTCCTTGCGGCCCTTGCCGTTGACCTGGTCACCGACCTTGCCCAGCGGCACCAGCGCCCGGTATGGCTTGGTGCCGTCCTGCTTGCTGGAGAACACCCACAGACCGGCCTGCGCGTCGTGTGCGAACAGGTTGACCGCGCTCTTCGCGGCGTCCTTGGCGAGCGAGAGCTTCGACTTGCCGGTGCCCGGGACCGGGTCGTTCATGGAGCCGGAGACGTCGAGGACCAGCAGCACGTTGGTCGGGCGGGTCAATGCGGTCCAGGTGTCCATCGACTGCTTCACCGAGTCGGCGAGCAGGACGGCGCGGGGGAGCGTGGTCAGCTTGGCGGCGAACCCGTTGATCTCGGTCAGCCCCTTGCCGGGAGCCCGGTTGGGGTCGCGGAAGCCCCGGCCCATCAGTGCCGACCGGCCTTCCTCGCCGCGCAGGTAACCCAGGAACGACTTGGCCACCGCCTGCCGGTCGCGGTCGGCCCACGGCGCGTCCAGGGTCAGGTAGGGGTAGTCGGCGTCCCCGCTGCCGTTGGTCGGGTAGATCGCGACCAGCGGGACGTTGGGGTTGTTCTGGTTGTAGGCCAGTACGTCCTGCTCGAGCGCGGGGAACGCGGACAGGTATTTCAGCGCGGCGTCCGGGCCCTGCGCGTCGGCCTTGCCGAAATCGGTGAAGATCTGGTCGGTGCTGGCGGTGTAGACCGAGCGCACCTGCTTGAGCTTGAGGACCTCGTTCTGCTCGTCCGGGGTGACCTCGCCGTCGTCGTTGCCGTCGAGCACGGCCATCAGGGCGAGCAGCCCGGCGGTGGACTTGAGCGGGTCGGTCATGCCGAACTTGAACGGCCCCCAGTCCTTGCCGACGGTCTTCCAGCCGTCGGGGCTGCTGGCGAACTTGTCGATCACGTCCTGCCAGGTCAGCTTGGCGGCGGGCCAGCCCAGCGCCTCGGCCATCGGCTTGGGCATGGCGATGACGGCCGGCGTGCGGGCGAGGCTGGGCTGCAGGTCGGGCACCATCCGCTCGGCGATCGCGGCGGTCGACGCCCGCCGGACCCACGCCGACGAGTCAGGCACCCAGACGTCCGGCGCGGGACCGGCGGACTTGGTGTCCCACTCGCCGCTGGCGCCGAGCGTCTGCGCCATCACCGCGGAGTCCTTGGCCGCGATATCCACCGCCGCGCACTTGCCCTTGACCGACGGCTCGCCGTTCTGCCACCGGCGGGCCAGGCCGTCGAGCACCGGCTGCATGCTGGGCGAGGTGACGATCGTGGCTTTGAGCTGCCCGGCGCAGGCGCCACGCACGAGGTAGACGTAACCGACCGACAGCCCGGCGAGCGCCAGCGCGCCGACGACGGAAAACACGATCCAGGGCGCGACGATGAGTCGACGCCGGGGACCGCCGCGCCGGTGCGACCGAACGGTGGCGGGGCGGCCGTAGGCCATGGTGGTGCCTCCGAAGGAACGAGCGAGCCCGTGACGGTAGTCCGGGGACGCGGGCTAGTCTAGGCCGTTCGTCTGAGCCTGAGAGCTGGCACATCGATCGGGCACGCAGCGTCGCTAATCGATCACCCGCTGCCGCCCTGGCGGCGTTTACGCAGCTGGACTACCACTGGGCGTCGTGACAGCATCCCGGGGCATCGACCGGTTCGAGTTGCAGGGTGGCGTGCTCGACGCCCTGTCCGGACAGCACCGTCCGGGCGCTGGCCAGCACGTCGGCCGGCTGCGCGTCGGCCGTCACGGTCAGGTGCGCGGTGGCCGCCTCCATGCCGGACGTGACGGTCCACACATGCAGGTCGTGCACCTCGAGGACACCGGGAAGCCTGCCCAGCGCGGCTTCGACGCCGGGCAGGTCGACGCCGGGTGGGGCCGCCTCGAGGAGTACCCGCAGGGCGGCGCGACCCAGGCCGAAGGCCCGCGGCACGATCAGGACGGCGACGCCGATGGCGACCAGCGGGTCGGCGTAGCGCCAGCCGGTGAGCCAGATGACCAGGCCGGCGGCCAGGGCGCCGAGGGCCGCGATGCCGTCGGCGAGTACCTCGGTGGACGCCCCGCGCAGGGACAACGCCTCCGACGCGCCCCGGTGCAGCAGGACGAACCCGACGGCGTTGACGGCCAGAGCCCCGAGCGCGGTCACCGTCAGCGGCACCGGAGCCACCGCGACCGGCGCGCGCAACCGGTCGACCGCCTCGACGAGTACCCAGCAGGCGACGCCGGCGAGCAGGAACGCGTTGGCGAGGGTGGCGACCACCTCCACCCGGTACAGCCCGAAGGTGCGGTGCGCCGACCGGCTGGGCCGGCGCGCGGCGCTGATCGCGGCCAGCGTCATGGTCAGCCCGAACACGTCGACCGCGACGTGCCCGGCGTCGGAGAGCAGCGCGAGTGAGCCGGTGGCCAGGCCAACCGCTGTCTCGACCACGGCCAGGACGGTGAGCAGGCCGAGCGTGAGCACCAGCCGGCCCCGGTGCCGGGCGCTGGCGGGTGCGGCGGACCCGTGCTGATGTCCGTGCCCCATGCCCGCCTCCCGGAGACTGCCTAACTTATGCGCATTCGAGCATACGTCGGGAGCCCTACTCCTCAGACGACCTGGCCCACAGGTTGACGTCGGCATCCGTGGCGTGCCGGTCGATCTCGGCCAGCTCGTCGTCGCTGAGCGTGAGGTTCTCCAGGGCCGCGAGATTCTGCTCCAGCTGCCGCACGCTGCTGGCGCCGATGACGAGCGACGTCATGCGCGGATCGCGCAGCGCCCAGGTGAGGGCGAGCTGCGCGAGGCTCTGCCCGCGCCGACCGGCGATCTCGTCGAGCCCGCGGACCTTGGCCAGCGCCTGGTCGGTGAGCATCGACTCGGACAGCGTGTCGCTGGTGCGCACCCGGGAGTCCTCCGGGATGCCGTGCAGGTACCGGTCGGTGAGCATGCCCTGCGCCAGCGGTGAGAAGGCGATGCAGCCCACCCCGTGCTCGCCGAGGACGTCGAGCAGGCCCTCCTCGATCCACCGGTTGAGCATCGAGTACGACGGCTGGTGGATGAGCAGCGGCGTGCCCAGCTCACGCAGGATGCGGATCGCCTCCTCGGTCCTGCCCGGGGAGTAGGAGGAGATGCCGGCGTAGAGGGCCCGGCCCGAGCGCACGGCCGTGTCGAGCGCCCCGAGCGTCTCCTCGAGCGGCGTGTCCGGGTCGAAGCGGTGCGAGTAGAAGATGTCGACGTAGTCCAGGCCCATGCGGCGAAGCGACTGGTCCAGCGAGGCGAGCAGGTACTTGCGCGAGCCGTGGTCGCCGTAGGGCCCCGGCCACATGTCGTAGCCCGCCTTGGTGGAAATGATCAACTCGTCACGGTACGGGCGGAAGTCGGTGGCCAGCAGCCGGCCGAAGTTCTCCTCGGCGGCGCCGTAGGGCGGCCCGTAGTTGTTGGCCAGGTCGAAATGGGTGACGCCGAGGTCGAAGGCGCGGCGGCAGATCTCCTGCTGCGTGGCCAACGGCCGGTCGTGGCCGAAGTTGTGCCACAGCCCCAGCGAGATCACGGGTAACTCGATGCCACTGCGCCCGCACCGGCGGTAGACCATGCGCTCGTACCGGTCGTCGGCGGCGGTGTAGATGCCCGGAATAGCCATGGCGTCGAGCCTACGGGCCGGGCCTAGCCAGCCGCTGGATCGCCGGAGTCGAGCTCCGCGCGTACCCGGGGAATGGCCTGGGGGTGCCGGTCGCGGACCCACTCGACGAGCCGCTCGCGCACGAGGCAGCGCAGGTCCCACAGCGTCGGCGCGTCGCCGGCGCTCACCAGGCCACGGACCCGCACGTTGGCCCCGGTGGCGTCGGTCACCTGCAGCACGCACACCCGCCCGTCCCACAGCTCGCTGCCGCTGACCACGCGCTGCAGCTCCTCGCGGATCTCCGCCACCGGCACCATCCAGTCCAGGTCGACCTCGACCGTGCCCAGGACCGCCGAGTCGTCGCGGGTCCAGTTCTCGAACGGCTTGCTGGCGAAGTAGGACGTCGGCAGCACCAGCCGCCGGTCGTCCCAGACCCGCACCACGACGTACGTGAGGGTGATCTCCTCGACATGGCCCCACTCGCCCTCGACGACCACCACGTCGTCGATGCGGACCGCGCCGCTGAAGGCGAGCTGGATGCCGGCGAGGGTGTTGGCCAGCAGGCTCTGGGCGGCGAGGCCGGCCAGGACGCCGACGACGCCGGCGGACAGCAGGAGGCTGCGCCCGGCGGCGCGGGCGGCGGGGAATGTGACCAGCATCCCGCCCACCGCGATCACCGCGACCACGACCACCGTGACCCGCCGGATCACCTGTATCTGGGTGTGCACACGGCGAGCGAGCCGGTTGTCGCGCACGTCCGTGCGGAAGCGCTGCAGCGCCCGGTCCTCGACCACCAGCACCAGCGCGCCGATCAACCACGCCGACACGCCGATCGTGACCAGGTCGACCGCGTGCAGGACGGGCCCCCGCCACGAGGCGACCAGCGGCAGGGAGTGCATGCTCGCGTAGACGCCCCAGACGGCCGCGAACCAGCGCGCCGGCCGGTGCGCCCGACGGGTCAGCTCCCGGAAGAACGCGTCGCGGCGCCCCAGTCGCAATAGCGCCCGGTGGATGATCTCCAGAACCGCCAGCGCCCCGACCACGGCAGCCAGGACTGTCCCGACCGGCACCAACGCGTCACGTACGGACTCCGGCATGCGCTGACGGTACCCATCTTCCGAGCGGGCGGGAGCGCATCGGTTTACCGGCCGTTCCGGCGGTTAGGAACATCCCTGAACCAGTTACGCCGACCAGGCGGGAGGACAACCGTGACCAGTGTGCAGACACCGCTCGACAACCTCGTCTACGACCTGGTGAGCATTGAGTACCACGCGCTCAAGGGGCAGCACGTGTACGACAAGTACGCCCGGGACGCGCAGGGGCGCGAGGAGGTGCGCCAGTTCATCGATCAGGTCAAGCAGGAGGACCAGCAGCGCGCCATGCGGGCGCATGAGCTGATCAGGCAGCTGATGCCGTAGCCCGACCGGTGTGGTGGCCGTGGCCGGAGCTCCGGCCACCACTCGGCTCAGTCGTTGAGCGTGGTGCGCAGCTGATCGATGAAGTGCTGCTCGGACTCGCTGACCCAGTCGCCCCCGATGCCCAGGAAACCGCCCGACTTGGCGGCGTTGACCACCTGGTCGGCGATGCCGACCAGCCAATGCCGATAGGCCGCCGCCTCGCCCGGGCCGGCTTTGGCGGCGAGCAGGTCGGTGGCGGCCCGCGCCCGGTCCAGCACCTCACCGAGGTCGATGCCGCGCTCACCCACCTCCAGCGTGGGCGGCAGCTCGCCGGTTTCCGGGTCGCCGAGCCGCGTGAACAGCTCCAGCGCCACGTCCTGCACGAGAGTGCTGCCGGAGTCGCGGCCGGCCGCGATCGCGTCCAGACCGGCGCCGCTCTCGTCGGCGCTGCGGCTCGTGCCGTCGGTCTCGGCCGACATCGCGGCCAGCATGACCGACTGCGGCAGGCCGACGAGCAGCCCCCACTCCTCGTCCGAGTACACCCGCTGGTTCGTCATCGCACCTGCCTTGGATCGAGTATCGCCAGAGCCTAGCGAGATCATGCCCGACGGTTCGAGGCGAACCCCGCTCCTGGGCTATTCGTCACTTGTCTGTCTGGTTAACAGCGCGAGAACTTCCCGCAGACCGGCCATATTCGTCTCGTCCTCCAGTCACAGGCCCCTCACGTGCCCCCGGCCGTCGCCGGCCAAACCGACCAAACAGGGAGACACGCACGGTGCGATAGCGTGAGCGGGCTGTTGATACAGCGTTTCGTCACCGGCGGGCATCGGCGCACGCCGGAGAGTGACCGAGTGGCCTCCCTTACAGTCCCGCTGTCCGGTTGTCTGCGGCAGACTGGGTGAAGGGCAGGATTTGTCGGCACTCCGGTGGCGAGTGGGAAAAAACGAAGCGGTTGAGGAGCGGTCATGACGGATTTCAAGCTCGACTACGCCAATGGCCAGCTGCCGCTGTCGGCGCGGGAGGCCACCGAGGGCCCCTCCGGGTTGGACATCAGCAAGTTGCTCAAGGAGACCGGCCACGTCACCCTCGATGTCGGGTTCGTCAACACGGCCTCCTGCACATCGGAGATCACGTTCATCGATGGTGACGAGGGCATCCTGCGCTACCGCGGCTACCCGATCGACCAGCTGGCCGGGAAGGTGTCCTTCCTCGAGGCCTCCTACCTGCTCATCTACGGTGAGCTGCCGACCGCCGACCAGTTGAGCGCGTTCGCCGACCGGGTCAGCCGGCACACGCTGCTGCACGAGGAGATGCGGCGCTTCTTCGACGGCTTCCCGCGCGACGCGCACCCGATGCCGGTGCTGTCGTCCGCGGTGAGCGCCCTGTCGACGTTCTACCAGGACAACCTGAACCCGTTCGACCGCGACCAGGTCGACCTCTCGACGGTCCGGCTGCTCGCCAAGGTGCCCACCATCGCGTCGTATGCGTACAAGAAGTCCATCGGCCAGCCGCTGATGTACCCGGACAACTCGCTCGGGTACGTGGAGAACTTCCTGCGCATGACGTTCGGCGTGCCCGCCACGCCCTACGAGGTGGACCCGGTCGCCGCGCGCGTGCTGGACCTGCTGTTCGTCCTGCACGCCGACCACGAGCAGAACTGCTCCACCTCGACGGTCCGGCTCGTCGGCTCCAGCCACGCCAACCTGTTCGCCTCCGTCTCGGCGGGCGTCAACGCGCTGTTCGGCCCGCTGCACGGCGGCGCCAACCAGGCGGTGCTGGAGATGCTGGAGCGCATCCACGCCAGCGACGACGACGTCGAGGCGTTCGTGCGCAAGGTGAAGGACCGCGAGGACGGCGTCAAGCTGATGGGCTTCGGCCACCGGGTCTACAAGAACTACGACCCGCGCGCGGCGATCGTGAAGAGGGCCGCGCAGGACGTTCTGGCCCGGATGGAGAAGCCGGACCCGTTGCTGGACATCGCGATGCGGCTGGAGGAGATCGCGCTCGCCGACGACTTCTTCACCGAGCGCAAGCTGTACCCCAACGTCGACTTCTACACCGGCCTGATCTACAAGGCGTTGGGCTTCCCGACGAAGATGTTCACCGTGCTGTTCGCGCTCGGCCGGCTGCCGGGATGGATCGCGCAGTGGCGCGAGATGATCCAGGACCCGGAGACGAAGATCGGGCGGCCGCGCCAGGTGTACGTGGGCCAGACCGAGCGCCAGTTCGTCCCGATCGAGCAGCGCTAGCCGTCGACGTCAAGATCGGCGTGGCCGCAACGAGCTGGCCGCCCGGGAAAGGATCCCGGGCGGCCAGCTCATGCGATCACACGTTGGCGTCGAACCGCAGACAGGTGGGCCTCTCGCCGGTCAGCACGTATTCCCGGGCCGCCTGCACGGCCAACCGGGGCGTCACCCGGGTCCAGGCCGGCTTGAAGTCGACCACCTCCGGGCCGCAGTCGAAGCCGATCGGCTCGGGCCACGGGTCCAGATCGTCGGCGATGCCGTAACCGCCGCCGGGACCCAACCAGACAACAAACGAGCGGTGCTCGTGCCCGATGCCCAACTGAAGACCGCCGCCCGCAGCGCCGGCCGCGACCAGGTCCACGCCGTGCGGCGCGCCCTCCCGGCCGCGCAAGGTGGCGAGGAAAGACAGAAGGCCTTCAAGGTCAGCGACTGAAGAGATGCGCCGGGCGTTGTCACGGCCCCAGTGCAGCGTGTACCTCACCGCCGTCGCTCCTTCCGGTCGTCATTGGCCGGTGCGGGTCTATCCGGTGGCGCCAGACCCACTACCGCGCGCCCCTTGCTCATCGCCGCGCGCCCCCACGACCCGACGCACGTGACATTGAGTCACGCCGTCCAGCGGCATCAGTCACCATGCCGCACCCGGCGGCCGATCGCAACCGGCGCCGCAAGATTCTTTACGGCGCGCTCGGTGACGGTACACGCTCCGTTGCCGAACCCAGGGGAGGGGCCAGCGGAAACGCGTCGGCGAGCCGGCCGGCGACGCCCCGCGGATGCCCGATGGCGAGGAGTAGCACGGTGATCGCCGCGACGCCGCCGACCGGTCCGAGCATCGTCAGCGCGGCCGCGGCGGCCACCGCGGTGCCGAGTCCGAGCCCGAAGATCGCGAGCAGGATGAGGCCGGTGACGCGGGCCCGCCGGCCCGTCCCGGCGCTCCACCAGCCCGATTGCAGCCACAGCATCGACGGCACCAGGACCACGCCCATCGCGTACAGGGTGAGGGCGACCTCGCTGGTCAGGAAACCGGCCGGGTCGAAGGTGCCGGCGCGCCAGGCATCCGGGGTGGGCGCGAAGAACCGCCGGTACCCGGTGCCGTCCCAGCCGTAGGCGAGGACGAAGAACATCGCCAGGTAGCCCAGCGGCATCTGCAGCCAGGACAGGTACTGGTGTCCCCGTCGCCAGAGCCACCGGCTCAGCGCGTACCCGAGAACTCCCTGCGTGACGTTGGTGACCGCGAAGGCCGCGACCAGCCATCCGGGCAGGTCGGCCGGCACCCGCGCGGCGTGCATGGTTTCCCAGCCCGTGAACCGCCAAACCAGCCAGAGGCCGCTCGGCGCGAAGACGCAGGCGAGGAAGAGCACCGTCACGGTGAAGCGGCGGTCGGACAGCAGCGGGCGGGCCGGCTCCGTGACCGCGGCGCGGGCCGCCGCGGCGCCGAAGCCGGCACCGATCGCGTATGACCAGAACACGTCGACCTGAACCATCCCCGCCCCCTCAGCGCGCCGCGACGCCGTCGAAGAGCAGCGCCACGACGGCCCTGATCCACCGCTCGCGCAGTGGCCGGGGATCCTCCGTGCGCGAGACCTGGGCGGCGCCCTCGAAGATCATCCCGTTGACGACCCGGGCCGTGGTGTCCACGTCGAGGTCGGCGCGCAGGAAGCCCTTGGCCACGCCGTTGCGCAGGTAGGCAGCGGTGTAGGCGGCGAACAGCTCGTGCGCGGCATGCAGCCGCTCGCGAAGCTCGTCGTCGACCGCGCCGAGGTCGAAGAAGACCAGCCGGCCGAGTGCCCGGTCGGCAGCGAACAGGTCGTAGAGGCGCTGGCCGATCCGCTCCACCTGCGCCCGGTACCCGGCGAGGTCGTCGGTGGCCCCCGGATCCTCGGCGGTGACAACCTCGGCGATGCGGGTGAGGGCCCGGTCCAGCACCGCGGCGGCGACGTCGCGCTTGTTGTCGAAGTACCGGTACACGGTGCCGTGGCCGATGCCCAGCTCACCGGCGAGGTCGGCGATGCCGGCCGCCGCATAGCCCTTGCGGGCGAAGATCGTGTGGGCGGCGTCGAGGATCGCCTCTCGGCGGTTTGGGTCCGCAGTGCGTGCCATGAGTGAATGACACATCATTCCGTTATTCTCGCGCAACCCCGTTAGCGCCGGAACAGGGCGGAGCGAGGCCGTTACCAGGCGAATCGTGATCGAGTCGTGATCCGGAAGCCGGTTTTCCAGACGTGTTGATTGGAGAGACAGTCGAACCTGGGCCGTTGCCTGGGGGGCAGTGCGGCCCGTCACGAGGGGGGAAACATGGACGATCTTCATGAAACGGGGGCGAGCGACACGGAGCAGGTCATCCGGGGGGATGACATCCAGTTCCTCAGCCCCGACAGCGCGCTCGTACGCGCGGCGTTGGATCTCCTCGCCACCCACACCGGAGACGCCGAGGGCGGGGACTCCGGGCTCTGCGCCCACTGCGGGCTCTACTACCCGTGCCCGACCGTGCAGCACGCCCGGCAGGTGGTGAGCGCGGGCGGGATGGCCCGGCAGGACGCGGATCACAGCAGCGAGCGGGACCCGGTCGGCGCCGTCTGACGCAGCCGGAAACGTCGGGGCCGGCAACGTCGGGGAGCCCGCGGCAGCGTCGCCGCGGGCTCCCCGCGCACCCTCCGGTCGCTATCGTGGCGAAGTTGGCGATGCTTGGCCTGGTGCCGTCGGCGTCGGTGGCACAGGCGGCCGCCTGGTCCCGGCACCGACGGGGAAACCACCGGTGGGAGCGGCGCGGCTTCGGCTCGCACTCGATATGCTCGCCGCCGGAGCCGGGCAACTCGGGAGGGGCACGCATGGACGAGCCGGTGCGTATCACCGACGAGGGTGACGGCACGCTGGCGGTGTCGCTCTACGGTGATATCGACTTCGCCAACTCGCCGGCGGTTCGCGAGACGATCCGCGAGGCGGTCACGGGGGCGGCGCCGTCCACCATCCGCGTCGACCTCGGCGCCGTCACGTTCCTCGACTCGTCCGGCATCGCGGTGCTGGTCGTCGTGCACCGGCTGGCCAACGGTCTCAGTGCCCGCTACGTCGTGGAGAACGCGACGCCCGCCGTCTACGAGCATCTTCGCCTCACCGGCCTGGCCGAGCTGTTCGGGGTCGCGCGCCCCGCGCCGGCCGACGAGACCGACCGGCCGACGCCTCCGCGCGCCCGATAGACGCGCCGGGCGTCGGCGGACCTCGCCGCGGCCCTGCGCGCGACCTCCGGCGGCCGCACGCCACACGCCTGCCGGAATCTGTCTTCCCGCCGGTCGGCCGCGTACCCTGACCTCTGGGCGTCGCGCGAGGCGTCCGCAGGGGCATCCAGCAAACGGTGTCCGACGACGATCCTCGGCGGGGGGCGTGGTGATGGTCGAGCCATCCCAAGTGGCGGCGGGAGAGGCGGTTGCGCTGCTCTCGCGCCGGTTTGACCGGGGCTCACTGGCCCAGCTGCGGGGTGAGCTGACCGACTGCGCCGCTGCCAACGGCCTTGCCGATCTGGCACTGTCCAACTTCGTCCTGGCGGTCAACGAGATCGCGACCAACGCCGTCCGGCACGGCGGCGGCGCGGGTTGGCTGGAGTTGCGGCGCGCCGGGGATGAGCTGATCTGTCAGATCACCGATACCGGCCGCGGCATCCCGGCCGGCCGGCTCAACGGGTTCCACCGCCCGCAGCCCGGGCACATCGGCGGGTGGGGGCTGTGGTTGGCCCGCCACCTCTGCCAGAGCATCGAGATCGACACGGGCGGGGAGGGCACCCGCGTGCTGCTGCGCTACCCGATCCCGTCGTCCGGGTAGACCACGCGCCCGCTGGCCTCGTCGACCACCGTGATGGCCTCCATCGGGCAGTACGCGGCCGCGTCGTAGACCGCATCCTCCGGTCCCACCAGGTCCGCCGTCGGGCGCGAGCGGTGGTCGGCGTCCAGCGGAACCGGAGTGGTTTGGTGATCAAGGGTCAACGGGCAACGTAAGGCGTGACCGGACTAGGAGAGGCGCGGGTCGCCGCGCAGACGGCCGCAAGCAGCGACCTGCTCGAATGGCCAGCCCGTATCGGCTTCATCGGATACGGCGTGGTCCACCTCATCGTCGCGTGGATCGCGCTGGAGATCGGCTGGGGTCAGCCGCCGGAGGAGGGCGGCCATTTCGGCGCCTTCCAGATCCTGGCGGACCGGCCGTTCGGGCGCGGGCTGCTGATCACGGCGGCCGTCGGCTTCGCCGCGATGACACTCTGGCAGGTGCTCGAAGCCGCCGTCGGGCACCGCTCCGACACCGGCGGGGAGCGGGTCTTCGAGCGCTCCTGCTCGGCCGGCCGGGCCGTCATCTACGCCGTGTTCGGGTGGACCGCGGTGAAGGTGCTGCGCGGCAGCGCCGAGTCGACCGCCGACCACCAGCAGGAGGCCACCGCGACGGTGCTGGCCTCCGACGGTGGCCGCTGGCTCGTCGGGCTGGCCGGCGTCACCGTCATCGCGTTCAGCGCCGCGCTCGCCGTCTACGGGCTCGTCCGGCGCTTCGCCAAGCACCTGCGGACCGACGCGATGTCCGCCCAGGTACGCCGGACGGTTCGCGGCCTCGGCGTCGTCGGATATGCGGCCAAGGGCCTCGGGTACGCCATCGTCGGCGCCCTGCTGGTCGCCGCCGCGCTCACCTACGACCCGAGCAGGTCCCGTGGCCTGGACGCGGCGCTGCACGCGCTCGCCGCCCAGCCGTACGGCCACGTGCTGCTCGCGGTGATCGCCGCCGGTATCGCGGCCTTCGGTGTCTTCTGCATCGCACAGGCCAGGTACCGCAAGATCTGACCTCCGTCCAAGGTCGTCGATACAATCCCCGGCATGACAGCGGCACCGATCGACACCGAAGGCGTGCTGGCCGCGCTGCGCGCGCACGGCGACTCGCTCATGCTGCCCGCGGCGGCCTACACCGATGCGGCCGTGCACGCCTGGGAGCGCCGGCACGTCTTCGCCGGCTCCTGGACCTGTCTGGGCCGCGCGGGTGAACTGCTGGCCGATGCCAGCCAGCGGGCGCTCGACGTCGGGGACGTGGGCGTGCTGCTGACCAGCGACGACGGGCGGCTGCGGGCGTTCGCGAACGTCTGCCGGCACCGGGGCCACGAGCTGCTGCCCGCCGGTGGCGCGGCGGGGCACCGGGCGGTCGTCTGCCCGTACCATGGCTGGTCCTACCGCCTGGACGGCGGGCTACGGGCCGCGCCCGGCATGGAGACCCGCCCCGACGGTCTCGACCTGGTCGAGCTGCCGCTGGCCACCTGGCAGGGCTGGGTGTTCGTCAACGCCACCGCGACCGCGCCGCCGTTCGCGCGCTACCTCGGGGCGATGGCCGACCTGGTCGGGCCCTACCGCGCCGAGGACCTGGTCGTCGGCGCCCGGCACACCTACGAGGTCGCGGCCAACTGGAAGATCCTCGTGGAGAACTACCACGAGTGCTACCACTGCCCGCTCATCCACCCCGAGCTGTGCCAGGTGTCCCCGCCGTCGTCGGGCGCCAACTTCGATCTGCCCGGCGTCTGGGTCGGCGGCGACATGGACCTGCGCGAGCAGGCCGCGACGATGTCGCTGGACGGGCGGTCTCGGGGCCGGATGCTGCCCGGCGTTGACGCCCGCACCGTGCGCTACCTCAGCCTGTTTCCCAACCTGCTGGTCTCCGCGCACCCGGACTACGTGATGACCCACCGCCTGACCCCGCTGAGCCCCGGGCGCACCGAGGTGGAGTGCAGCTGGCTCTTCCTCCCCGGCATCGAGGACACGTCCTACGCCGTCGACTTCTGGGACGTCACCAACCGGGAGGACTGGGCCGCCTGCGAGTCGGTCCAGCGCGGCGTGGCCAACCCGCACTTCCGCCCTGGCCCGCTCGCCGCCAAGGAGGACGCGGTCTACCAGTGGGTCAGCCTGGTGGCCCGGGTCTACCTCGACCCGGTCAGGGCACTCGCCGACGCGTGCTGACCCGCTTCGCTGGCGTCGCCGTCCTGCGCGATGCGCCGCCCTCATGATCCTGGAGAGAAAGCGGGGCTCTGACCCCGCAAACTCTCCAGGATCATGGCACGGGCGGTCGGCGGCAGCCCGTTCGTCAGCGGCGATCGGCGGCGAGGTTGCCGTCGGCCGGTGCCTCCGCCGGCACCCCGGGCAGCCGGACCTGAAATGTGGCACCGGCGCCTGGTGCGGTCGCTACGTCGATCGTGCCGCCGTGCCCGGCGACGATCGCCGCGACGATCGCGAGCCCGAGGCCGTTGCCGCCGGTCTGCCGGGTCCGCGACGGGTCGGCCCGGTAGAACCGCTCGAACACCCGCGCCGCGTGCTCCGGCGCCAGGCCCGGCCCCAGGTCGGCGACCTCCAGCACGGCCGAGCCGTCGGCGCTGGATGCGCGCACGGTCACGGGGACATCGACCGGGGTGTGGGTCAGCGCGTTGCTCACCAGGTTGGCGACCACCTGGCGCAGCCGCGGCTCGTCACCGAGCACCGGCACCGGGCCGGCGACCTCCAGCGTGAGCGGCCGGGCCGGCGCCACCGCGCGAGCGTCGTGCACCGCGTCGCTCGCGAGCACCGCGAGGTCGACCGGCGCGCGCCGCATCGGGCGCTGCTGGTCGAGCCGGGCGAGCAGGAGAAGGTCGTCGATGAGCAGCGACATCCGCGACGACTCGTCCTCGATGCGGCCCATGAACCGGGCCACGTCCGTGGGTTCGGCGGCCGCGCCCTGCCGGTACAGCTCGGCGAAGCCGCGGATCGAGGTCAACGGCGTGCGCAGCTCGTGCCCGGCGTCCGCGACGAACTGCCGCATCCGCTCCTCCGACGCGCGCGCCTGCCCCGCGGCGGCCTCGCGGGCGTGCAGCGCGCCTTCGATATGGCTGAGCATCGCGTTGAACCCCTGGCTCAGCCGCCCCACTTCGGTACGCGGGTCGGCTTCAGGCACCCGCCGGCTGAGCTGCCCGGCGCTGATCTCGGCGGCGACCGCCTCGACCTGGCGCAACGGGCGCAGGCTCGCGCGCACCAGGAGGTAACCGACGCCGGCCAGCAGGGCGAGCACGCCGCCGCTGACAAGGATGTCGAGCACGGCCAGCTGGGCGACCGTGGCCCGCTGGTCGTCGAGCCGGACGGCCATGACGAGCATCCGGTCCGGATCGTTGCGCACCGGCTCGGTGATCAGGCGCCACTGCCCACCGCCGCTGGTCGCCTGCACCGTTCGGGGAGTGTCCGGGTCGGACAGCGCCACCGCCGGTACGTCCGGGGGCACCCCGTGCGGCTGGCCGTCGGAGAACAACTCGCCGTCGGTCGTGCCGTCGGCGTTGACCACTCGGACGAAGACCAGCCCCGGCAGGCCGAGGCGGACCAGGTCACCCGGTTGGACGCCGGCGCGGCCGGCGGTCGCGCGGGCGGACACCGCCAACTGCTCGTCGACCCGGCCCATCAGGTACCGGTCCAGGGCAGCCAGCACGACCGCGCCGGTGGCCAGCTGCGCGAGGGCGACCAGCGCGAGCATCGCCACCACCAGGCGCGTCCACAGGGGGACGCGGCCGGCGGACCGCCGCACGGCCGCGGCCCACCTGTCGTTGCCGGTCACCCCCCAACTGTCGGCCGATCGGCTGGTATCCGCCCGATATGTCGCTGAGAGGTGCCTGGGAATCGATTCCCAGCAGGTTCGCAGCCAGCGCGAACCCTGTTCGCAGGTTGATCGGACAGCGTGGGATCTAGACCGCAGCAGAGGGGGGCCGATGACGGCCACGAAAACCACCACGAGGGTACGTTCCGAGCTCGGCGAGCGCATCGAGCGCCGGGTGAGTGTGGCGGCCGCCGCGACGGCCGGGGGCAGCGTCGCGCGGCTGGTGACGGCGCTGCTCGGGCCCTCGTCGCCGCCGTCCGGGCCGGAGGGGACCGGGGTGCACGCCGAATTCGCGCCCAGGCACGGATGGCGCACCACGGTGTTCGGCTACCGCGCCTATGTCGGCCTGGTCAGCCCGCATTCGTCGATCCTCGGCGACGCCCGCGAGCACCTCGCCGATCTTGAGGGCCGCTGGTCGCTCGACGGCCGGCACAGCGAAGTGGCCCGGCTGGACCGCAACCGCGGCGTCGCACTGGCCGTCTCCGCCGACACGCTGCTGCTCGCCGGACTGGCCGGCCTGCAGGGCCAGCCGTGGGCCGGCCCGCGCCAGCGCGGTGTGCTTGTGGACGCCCGGCACGGCGTCGTCGGCCTCAGCGGTGACGGCCCGTGGCACATCACCCCGCTCGCCGCCGCGCTCGCCGCCGACCTGGTCGTGACGGACATGATCGAGGCCGGTGCCGATGGCGCGTGCGTGCGGATCGGCACCGCGGTCCGCGCCGAAGGCGCCTCGCCTCGCGGGGCCGGCTGGCTCACGACCGCGCCGCGCGCCCGCACCGGCAGGCCGGGGGCCGTCCTACGGCTGCGCCAGGGTGCGGTGGTCACCGCCCGACGCCACCTGTCTGACGAGTCCGGCGACGACCGTCCGCGGGCGGTCAGCGTCGTGACCGACCACGCCTGGCGGGCCCAGGCCCTGGTCGCCGACGCCCTGGCCGCGCCGGCGCCCCGGGCCCGGGCGCTGCTGGCCGGCACGGCGACGGCCGCCTGCCTGATCGGCCCGGACGGCCGTCCACAGACGGTGGGCCGCTGGTCGGACTTCGACGTGGACTGAGTTCGGTACGCGTCCCGCCGGGTAACCGACGGTCATGGCGCGTCCACGTACCCTCATGCTCGTCCTCGCAGGCGGTGCCGGCGGTCGTCTCGAACTGCTCACCGACCACCGGGCCAAGCCGGCTGTGCCGTTCGGCGGCTTGTACCGGCTGATCGACGTCCCGCTGTCCAACGCCCACCACTCGGGCATCGAAGACGTGTGGGTGATCGAACAGTTCCACCCCGTCTCGATCGCCGACCACCTCGCCAACGGCCGGCCGTGGGATCTCGACCGCACCCAGGGGCGGGCTGCTCATCCTGCATCCGGAGCTGGGCTCGGACCGGGAGGGCTGGCACCGCGGCACGGCCGACGCGCTGTGGCGGCAAGCGGCGCTGATCCGCGAGTTCGCCGCCGAGCATCTCGTCGTGGTGAACGCGGACGCGGTCTACCGGCTCGACTACGACGCCGTGGTGGCGTCCCACGCCGACAGCGGCGCGGACGTGACCATGGTCACCACGCGCCGCCCCATCGACGAGGCGAGCCGGTACGGGGTCGTCGAGGTGGACGGAGACCGGGTCACCGTACGTGGCGCCGTGGTCGACACGCGGGCCCGGATCGGCCCGGATGCGCGGGTCGGCGCCGATCCGGCCGACCCGGCGCTGGTGGGTATGGGTGCCCGGGTCGCCACGGGTGCCGTCGTGCCGGCCGGTGGGCGGGTGGACAGTTCGGAGTGACGCGCGCCAACCGGGCATCGGCGGCTAAACTGATCGACATCCGTGGGTGTATTGGCCGGATGTGGGGAGCCGTTGCCGTTGAACCCGTCCTACGCGCTCGCGCTCGCCTTGTGGCTCGGCCTGATCGCCGCCGCCGTGGGAGTCCTCGCGGCCGCCGGTGCCCTTGCCCGGTGGCAGCACCGGCGGGCCGACCCGTCCTGGCAGCTGCGGTCGCGGCGGCTCACCGCCGTCGACCAGGTCCGGTTGCTCGACGCCGTGGACGAACTGAGCCGCCAGGCGCTCGCGGTTGCGGCGGCCGCCAGCCGCGCCCAGTCGGCGGTGGTCGAGGCCTGGCGTCACTGCGCGGCCGCGCAGCAGGACCGCGAGCTGGCCTGGCACGAGTACGACACCGCCCAGCGGGCATACCTGTCGCTGTTGCACGGCACGGCCGCCGCCTGGCCGTTCGGCCCGAGCGGGGCCTGGCCGGTGCGGCCGGTCCCGGTGGCGGGCGGCGCGCGGGCACCGCACGAAGCGGTCGCTCTTACCCAGGCGCCGGCTGTGCCCCGAGCGCCGGCACTGCCCGCGCTGGCACCGCCCGAAGCGCTGGCGCTCCGGGATAGGCCGGAGCTACCCGGTGCGCCCGAGACACCTGATGCGCCGGCGCTGCCCGCGGCGCCGCTGCCCTTGGCGTTGCCGGCCGTACCGGCGCCGGGCGCGCCGGTCGAAGGGGACGTCCGGGACGCGGCGCGGGCGGCCTTCGCCGCGTACCGGCGCGGGGACATCTCGGTCGAGCAGCTGCGGGCGGTGTTCCAGCGCTTCAGCGGGTGGGACGGCGGCCGGGAGCGGTACGAACACGAGCTGCTGCGGCGGCGCGCGGCCGAGCGGGCGGCGCGCCGGCGCTACGACGCGGCCGCGGCGGCCGAGCGCAGGGCGTACCACCGGGTGGACATCGCGGCGGTGGCCGCGCGGGCATTGGCGGACGAGGCGGCGCAGGCCGCCGAAGAGGCCCGGCTCGCGCGCGTCTTCGCCGACGAGTGCCTGCGCCGGAGCGGCCGCCGCGTCCCCCGCCTCCGCGCGTGATCGTCCGGGTGGATCAGCGGCCGCGGACAGCCAGGTACATCGCGGCGATGTCGTCGTCGCCGTGGCCGTCCCTGGTTACGTTGTCGAGTAGCTGCCGGACGGCGGCCACGGCGGCCAGGTCGAGCCCGGCCGGCTCGCCCGCCGCGAGGATCAGGCCCGCGTCCTTGAACGCCCCGCTCACCGGGAACGCCGGCGGAAACTCGCCGCGCCGCATCAGGTCACCCTTGACGTGCGCGTACCCCATGTCCAGCGGCCCGCCGCGGAGCATTTCCAGGAAGCGCCCGCCGTCCACGCCGAGGCCGTCGGCGAGCGCGAGGCTGTGGGCGACCCCGGCGGTGGCCGTGAGTACCCACGTGTTGAAGACCAGCTTGAGCCGGCTGCCCGCGCCCGCGGCGCCCACCCAGTGCGCCGTGGCGGCCACCGGCTGGAGCAGCGTCTCCACCCGTTCGCGCACCTCGTCCGGGCCGGAGGCCAGCACGGTGAGCTGGCCGGCCTCGGCGGGCTGGCGGCTTCCCGTGACCGGCGCGTCCACGTAGGTCAGCCCGTGTGCGGCGGCGATCTCGGCCAGCCGCTCCGCCCCGTCCACGCCGACCGTGCTCATCTGCAGCCATAGAGTGCCCGGTGCGAGCCGGTCGGCGGCCGACTCGAGCACATCGGCGACCGAGTCGGCGTCGTAGAGCATGGTGACGACGGCGTCGGCGCCGTTCACGGCCTCCCCGGGATCGTCGGCCACCTGCGCGCCGTCCTTGGCGAGCGGTTCGGCCTTGTCCCGACTGCGGTTCCAGACCCGTACCTGCTCGCCGGCCTTCAGCCAGTTGCGGGCCATCGCCGCGCCCATGATGCCTGTGCCGAGTACCGCCAGCGTCATGCCGCCTCCTCGTATGTCGGTCGTAGGTGACCGCCCTACCCAGCTGACAGCCAACCATGACGCGAAAAGCGGCTCCGCGGCGTGGTGGGCAGACCACGCCGCGGAGCCGCTTTCGTCAGGTAGGGCCTAGTAGTTGCCGCCACCGCCGGAGGACGAGCCGCCACCGTTGGACGAGCCGCCACCGTTGTTGTCGGCCGGGGGCGCCACCGCGGTCGGGGTGGAGGTCGGGACGCAGGTCAGGTTCTTCTTACCGGCCGGGGTGGAGACCCACCACGTACCACCCACGCCCTGGCCCTTCCACTGGCCGGCCTTCTGGTCGCCGACGTAGAGGTACATCGCCCAGCCGCCGATCGTGAGCTGGGTGCCACCGTCCGGGCGCTTGATCGTGCCGACGAGGTTCTTGTCGATGCCCTCGAGCTGCGGGATGTTGCCGTCCGCGGCGAGTACCGGGGGCCACACCTTGGTGCACTTGTCGACGCACGCGGACGTCTGGCTGTTGACGGTGTCCTTGTCGAAGCGGTAAAGCGTGAAGCCCTCGTCGTTGGCGGCGACCTCACCCATCTTGGGGACCTGGCGGGCGACGAGCTTGGTGGTCACCTTGCCGACGACGGAGCCGGTGTTCGCGTCGGCGGCCTGCCCGTTGTTGGCGTCCGCTGCACCGCCGTTCTGGGCGTAGTCACCACCGGCGGGCGCCGCGTTGGCGGTCGGGGCGGCCAGGGGGGCTGAGCTGTTGCGGGCGACGTCGCTGCGCGGCGCTCCGGCCGCCCGGACGCCCCACCCCGCCAGAGCGAGTGCGGTCAGCACTCCACAAACGAGGTATGCGGCGCGGCTGGCTCGGATCACGTCTCCTCCTTGTTGCTCGGCTTATCGGGTTCCGGCGTTCGCTGGGCTATGCGATACCCGCGGCTGCCTGGGTCCTGTCGTGTCCTGGGAAGTCGCACCGGCCGGAGGGTTCGGGCGCCTCGCCCCTCGACCAGATCGATCCACGCTCTGAAGTACGCGCGGCCGTCCGGGTCGGTTCAGGGGTTCCGGCGAGAAATTTCCAAGGACCTGACTGGCGGCCCTCCGACTCCGGTCTTGGCAGCGAAGTTACTGCCGGGTAGGTTCCTGATCTGCGTACGCACAACCGATACGGAGGCCGGCATGAGCGCACCCGATTTCACCGCCATGTCGGCTACCGCCCTCGCCCGCGCCATCCGTGAGGGCCGGGCGAGCGCGAGCGACGTCGTCGAGGCCCACATCGAGGTGCTGCGCCGGGTCAACCCGGCCGTCAACGCGGTGGTGGCCGACCGGTTCGACGCCGCGCGGGCGGAAGCCGAGGCCGCCGACAAGCGGGTGGCCGCCGCCGAGGAACCGCTGCCGCCACTGCTCGGGGTGCCGTGCACGGTGAAGGAGGCCGTCGCCGTGGCCGGGATGCCCAACAGTGCCGGCATCGTGGCGCGCGGTGACGCATATGCCCCGGCGTCGGCGCCGGTCGCCCAGCGGCTGCTCGACGCGGGGGCGATCGTTCTCGGCGTCACCAACACGTCCGAGATGTGCCTGTGGGTGGAGTCGGAGAACCGGCTCTACGGGCGCACGCGCAACCCGTACGACCCGGCGCGCACGGCCGGCGGCTCGTCCGGTGGGGAGGGCGCGGCGATCGGCAGCGGAGGCTCGCCCATCGGGCTCGGCTCCGACATCGGCGGCTCGATCCGCATCCCCGCGTTCTGCTGCGGCGTCTTCGGCCACAAGCCGTCGCGCGGCCTGGTGCCCGGCACCGGTTCGTACCCGCCGGTGGAGGACGGCACCCGCGGCATGTTCACCCACGGGCCCCTCGCCCGCCGCGCCGAGGACCTGATGCCGCTGCTACGCCTGCTCGCCGGCCCGGACGGCATCGACTCGCTGGTCCACCCCATGCCGCTCGGCGACCCGGCCGAGGTGTCGCCGCGCGACCTGCCGGTCCTGCTCGTCGACGAGGCGTGGCCGCTGGTCGCCAGCGACGACATGCTGCGGGCCCGCGAGCAGGCCGCCGGTGCCCTCGCCGCCGCGGGCGCCCGGGTACGGCGGCGCAAGGTCCCCGGCCTGCGGCGGGCGGTGGAGGCGTACGTGACCACGCTCGCGCGCAACTCCGGGACGGCGGCCCGCGACGTGCTGTACGAGGCGGGCGCGGCGCGCATCCACTGGCGTACCCTGCTGCGCCGCGGCGGACCGCACACCGTGGCGACCCGGCTGCTCCTGGTCGCCGAACTGGCGCAGGCGCGCATGCCGGGCCGGCTGGCGCAGCGGCTGATCAGCGCGGGGGAGAGCATCGCGGGTGAGCTGTCGGCCGCCATCGGTGACGGGGTGCTCCTGGAGCCGCCGCTGGCGACCACCGCGCCGCGGCACGGGCGTACCGTCGGCCGGCCGTGGTGGCTGGCCCACGTGGTGCCGTTCAACCTGGCCGGGCTGCCGGTCACCCAGACGCCGCTCGGGCTCGACCGGCGCGGGCTTCCGCTCGGCGTTCAGGTCGTGGCCGGCCCGGGCCGCGACCACGTGTCGATCGCGGTGGCCCTGGAGCTGGAACGGGTCTTCGGCGGCTGGACGCCGCCGCGCCGGCTCGCGACGGCGCCGGCCCTCGCGCCGATCTAGATCGACGGGGAGACGGGGAGGACGCAGACCGGGCTCGGCACGTCGATGCGGATCCCCGCCGGGCGGGGAACGCCCGAGGACACGTCGAGCACCGTCACGGCGTGGGAGCGCTCGTTGGCCACGTACATGAAATCGCCGACGAAGGCGAAGTGCCGCGGCCCGACCCCGCCGGTGGCGACCTCGTCGACCGGGGCCAACGCGTCGCCGGCGATTTCGAAGGTACTGACCGAGTCGTTGCCCCGGTTGGCGACGTACACGAACCGGCCGTCGGCCGACACCGCGATCTCGGACGGAAAGTTGTCGCCGTCGGGCGGCCTCAGCGTGGCCGGCCGCCGGTGGGTCAGGCGCAGCCCACCGGCCGGGTCCGGCTCGTACACGGAGACGGTCGACCCCAGCTCGTCGGCGACGTAGCGCCGCCCGGTCGCCGCCACCGCCAGATGCCGGGGACCGGAGCCGGCGCCGGCGCCGGTGGTCCAGGTGGGCGTCAGGGTGCCGCCGGGTTCCAGGCGGTACCCATACAGCGTGTCGGTGCCGAGATCCACGGCGGTGACGTCGGCGCCGCGCACGGAGACGTGGTGCGCGTGCGGGCCCTCCTGCCGGTCCGGGACCGGCCCGCTGCCCTGGTGCGCGACCAGATCGGAGCGGGCGCCGAGCGTGCCGCCGGATCCGAGCGGGAAGACGGCGACGCTGCCGCTGCCGTAGTTGGCGCACAGCAGGTGCCGGCCGTCCGCGGTCACGGCCAGGTGGCACGGCGCGGATCCGCCGGTCGGCTCGCGCCCCGCCGGCGTCAGCGCGCCGTCCGGGCCGACCGCCAGCGCGGTGACCGCGCCGTCGTCGAGCTCGTTGACCGCGTAGAGCACAGGTGCGCCCGGATGGGCGACCAGAAACGACGGTGCGGGCAGGACAGCGGTGGGCGCCGCGGGCCGCGGCCGGGCCGGGTCGTCGACCGACCAGACCGAGACGCCTTCGCCGCTGCCGCCGGCCTCGGGAGTGTACGAACCAACGTAGATCAGCACGAGGCCCAGCATCTCATCGGCGCTGCGCTTCCCGCACGGTCAGCACGCCGCCTCCACATCGGACAGTGGGTTTCCCGGCGCTGCAGCCGGTCAGCTGGCCGACGTCGCCTCGGCCTCGATGCGCTGGTAGCGGTCCAGTAGCTGGCGCGCCCGCTCGCCCGCGTGGCCCTCCTGGCGCAGCACCTCGCGCATCCGGTCGGCCTTCGCCGCCTCCAGCCGGGGCGGCAGCAGCGGCACGGCCGGGTCGGTGACCGCGTCGATGACCACCGGATCCTCCGCGGCGAAGGCCTCTGTCAGCGCCGCCCCGATCTCGTCCGGCCCCTCCACCCGCAGGCCGTGGAAGCCGAGCAACTGCGCGTACCCGGCGTAGTTGACCTCGGGCAGCTCCTGCGACGCGGCGAAGTGCGGGTCGCCCTCCATCTCCCGCTGCTCCCAGGTGACCTCGTTGAGGTCCCGGTTGTTGAGGACCAGCACGACGAACCGCGGGTCGGTGAACCGGTCCCGGTAGCGGGCCACACTGATCAGCTCCGCCATGCCGAGCATCTGCATCGCACCGTCGCCGATCAGCACCAGGGCCGGCCGGTCCGGGTGGGCCAGCTTCGCGGTCAGCGCGTACGGCACGCCGCAGCCCATCGAGGCCAGCGTGCTCGACAGGTTCGCCTTCATCGGCGGGCGCAGGTCGAGCTGGCGGGCGTACCAGTACACGCACGAGCCGACGTCGACGCCGATCAGCACGTCTTCGGGCAGCCGGGCGTTCAGCTCCGCGAACACCAGCTGCGGGTTGAGCCGCTCGGTGGGCTCCCGGGCAGCGCGCGCGGTCATCTCCCGCCACTCCCGGACCCAGCTCTCGACCCGGTCGCGCCACGAACGGTCGCCGCGCTCGCGCAGCATCGGCAGCAGCGCGCGCAGGGTCAGCGCCGCGTCGCCGAGCAGGTTCACCTCCGTCGGGTACCGGCCGCCGAGGTAGCGGCCGTCGATGTCGATCTGCACGCCGCGCGCCTGGCCCGGCGCCGGCAGGTACTCCGTCCACGGCTCGTTGGTGCCGATCATCAGCAGCGTGTCGCAGTTGGCCATCAGCTCGGCGCTCGCCGTCGAGCCGAGGTGGCCGGTCGGGCCGGTGACGAACGGCAGCCGGTTGTCCAGCACCGGCTTGCCCAACAGCGCGTACGCCACGCCGGCGCCGAGCCGCTCGGCCACCTCGACGACCTCCGCGGCGGCGCCCCGGGCGCCCTGGCCGATCAGGATCGCGACGCGCTCGCCGGCGCCGAGGATCTCGGCCGCCGCGCGCAGCTCGTCCCCGGCCGGCACGATCCGCGCCGTGGCGTAGCCGTCCGCGCTGGTCGCGATCACACCGTGGGCGTGCTCGCGGGAAGGCATCGGCTGCTGCTGCACGTCGTGCGGGAAGATCAGCACTGCCGGGCTGCGCGTGGCGAGGGCGTGCCGGGCCGCGCGATCCACGAGCATCGGTACCTGTGACGCGTCGTTGATCTCCTGGCAGAACGCGGCGGCCACGTCGTGGTATAGCACTTTCAGGTCGATCTCCTGCTGGTAGGCGCTGCCGAGCACCGACGACGACTGCTGCCCGACGATCGCGAGCACCGGCGTGTGGTCGAGCTTCGCGTCGTAGAGGCCGTTGAGCAGGTGCACCGCGCCCGGCCCCTGGGTCGACACGCACACCGCCAGCTCGCCGGTGTACTTGGCGTGCGCGCACGCCATGAACGACGCCGACTCCTCGTGCCGGGCCTGGATGAACTCCGGCGCACCGGCCCGCCGCACGGCGCCGAGGAGCCCGTTGATGCCGTCACCTGAGTACCCGAAGATCGTGCGTACCCCCCACGCGCGCAGCCGGGCCACCACCGCGTCGGAGACGAACTCGCCCATACGCCCCGTCGTTCCCCGAACCGCCGCGGTTATGCCGCCTTCACGCGCGCCTTCTCGGCCTCGACGTCGAAGTCGGGCGACGGGTAGCGCGGGTCCAGGTCGGCGAACGTCTCGCGTAGCAGGTGGGCGACGGCCCAGTTGCGGTACCACTTGTGGTCGGCTGGCACGACGTACCAGGGCGCGTGGTCGGTGCTGCACCGGCCGAGCGCGTCGGCGTACGCGGCCTGGTAGTCCGGCCACAGCCGCCGCTCGTCGACGTCACCGGGGTTGTACTTCCAGTGCTTGGTCGGGTCGTCGAGGCGGGCCAGCAGCCGCCTGCGCTGCTCCTCGTACGAGATGTGCAGCATCACCTTCAGCACCGTCACGTGGTCGTCGACCAACGCCCGCTCGAAGTTGTTGATCTGCCCGTACCGGCGCTTCCACACGCCGCCCGGCACCAGCCGGTGCACCCGGGCGACCAGCACGTCCTCGTAGTGCGAGCGGTTGAACACCCCGACGTACCCGGGCCCGGGCACCGCCCGGCGCACCCGCCACAGGAAGTGGTGGCGGCGCTCCTCGGGGGTCGGCACCCCGAAGCTGACGATGTTGACGCCGGCCGGGTTGAGCTCGCCGATCACCTTGCGGATCGTGCCGTCCTTGCCGCCGCAGTCCATCGCCTGCAACACCAGCAGGACCCGCCGCGGGTCGCCGGCGGCCTTCGCGGAGGCGTACAGCTTCTCCTGGTAGCCGGCCAGTTCCGCGCCCGCCTCGGCGAGCCGCTGCCTGACCCAGGCCTTCGGGTCCTTCGTCGCCGGCAGGCCGGGCGTGTGTCCGGGATCCACGGTGCCGAGGTCGAACCGGTCGCCGGGGGACACCCGCAGAAGCTCGCGCAACATGCGTCGATCATTCCCCGGGGGGCCCGCGACCAACCACGGACGTAGGCTCTACGGGTGGCGGACCTGCTGCTCATCGTCGGGCTGATCTCGGTCGTCGTGGCCGTCTCCGCCCTGGCCGGGCGCCTGGGCATCCTCTCGCCGATCCTCCTCGTGGTGGTGGGCATCGCGCTGTCCTACGTGGCGTTCATCCCGCAGCTGCGCCTCGAACCCGAGGTCATCCTGATCGGCGTGCTGCCGCCGCTGCTGTACGTGGCGGCGGTGGAGACGTCCGTGCCGGCGTTCCGCTACAACCTGCGCCCGATCCTGCTGCTCGCGGTCGGGCTGGTCCTGTTCACCACCGCCGCCGTCGGCTTCGCGGTGCACATGCTGCTGCCCGAGGTCCCGCTCGCCGCGACGTTCGCGCTGGGCGCCGTCGTCGCGCCCCCGGACGCGGTGGCGGCCACCGCCATCGCCCGGCGTATCGGGCTGCCCCGGCGGCTGGTGGCGATCCTCGAGGGCGAGAGCCTCATCAACGACGCCACCGCGCTGGTGCTCTTTCGGGTCACGGTCGCTGCCGCCACCGGTGGCGCGATCTCGTTCCTGGGGATCGCGGGCGACGCGTTGCGGGCCGCCGGCGGCGGGTTCCTGCTCGGCGCGGTCGGCGGTCTGGTGCTGGCCAAGATCCACCGAAAGGTCAGGGATCCGGTACTGGAGAACGCCGTCTCCCTCCTCGCGCCGTTCGTGGTCTACGTGCCGGCCGAACACCTGCACGCCTCCGGTGTGGTCGCCGTCGTCGTGACCGGCCTCTACCTCGGCCACCGCTACCCGACGCTGATGTCGGCCGCCTCCCGCCTGCAGATGGAAGCCTTCTGGCGGTTGGTCAAGTTCCTCCTCGAAGGCGTGGTCTTCCTGCTGGTCGGGCTGCAGTTGCGGTTCGTCGTGCAGGACCTGCACGAGCCGCTGGGCACCGTGGTCGTGACGACCACCATCGTCATCGTCACCGTCGTGGTCAGCCGGTTCGTCTGGATGTACCCGGCTACCTACCTGGCCCGGCTCGTACCCAGGGTGCGCGCCCGCGACCCCACACCGCCGGTGAAGGTGCCCACCGTGCTGGCCTGGGCCGGGATGCGCGGTGTGGTGACGCTCGCCGCCGCGCTGGCGCTGCCGCCGGCCCTCGCCGGCGGCCGCGAGTACCCGCGGGCGCTGTTCATCTGGATCGCCTTCTCCGTCATCGTCGCGACGCTGGTTCTGCAGGGCCTCACGCTGCCGGTCGTCGCCCGCTGGCTGCGCGTGCCCGGCGACGACCCGAAGGAGGACGCGCTGGCCGAGGCGGCCGTGCAGCAGGCCGCGGCGCGGGCGGCCCGCGAGCGGCTGGAGCGGGAGGCGGCCGGCAACGGGCAGGTCCCCGACGCGGTCCTGGAGCGGCTGCGCGGCAAGCTGACCGACCGCACCAACCTGGCCTGGGAGCGGCTCGGCGGCCAGCAGCGCGAGACCCCGTCGACCGCGTACAGTCGGCTGCGGCGCGCGATGATCGACGCCGAGCGCGAGGTGTTCCGGCAGGCCCGCGACGAGAGCCGGATCCCGGAGGAGGTGCTGCGCCGGGCGCAGCGCGACCTGGACCTGGAAGAGTCGTTGCTGGAGCGGGAGGACCGATGAGCAGCTGCACCCACCTGTCGGCGCTGAGTGGCGCCGAGGAACCGAAGCCCTGGACCGAGGACGGCTGTGTCGGCTGCCTCGACGAGGGGCGGTCGGACTGGGTACACCTGCGGCTGTGTCTGGAGTGCGGCTACGTGGGGTGCTGCGACTCGTCGCCGCGCCGGCACGCATCCCGCCACTTCGCGGAGAGCGAGCATCCGGTGATGCGCTCCAAGGAGGCGGGGGAGACCTGGCGCTGGTGCTTCGTCGACGAGGTCGTCGGCTAGCCCCGACCCCTTTCCCATGATCCTGAAGCATTTTCCGTGTTCGAACACGGAAAATGCTTCAGGATCATGGCGATAGGGGGAACACCACGAGCAGCGAGGTGCCGTCGCAGGGGCGGTCGGCCATGGCGACGGTCGCGTGGTGGGCGTCGAAGATCGCCTTCACGATGCCGAGTCCGCGGTCCCGGCCACCGGCGGCCAGCGCGCCCTCGTAGAAGTGCCGGAACAGGCTCGGCTGCTTGCCCGGAATGAGATCCCGGTCGTGCACGCGCACCACCGGGCCGGCCTCGATCGCGGTGCTCACCTCGACCCGGCCACCCTCCGGCGCGTACTTGACGGCACTGAACAGCAGGTGGCTGAGCGCCTGCTCGAGGCGTACCGGATCGGCGTGCACCCGGATCGGCGTCGCGGTGTGCGCGGTGACCGGAACGTGCTTGGCGTCGCCGATGGGGCGTACGGCCTCGACCGCCCGCTGGACCAGGTAGCTGAGGTTGACCTCGCGCAGGTGCAGCGCGCCCGCGGGAGCGGGACCGGCGAGCTCGAGCAGGTTGTCCACGAGCCGGCCGAGCGGGTGTGCGTTGGCCATGACCATGTCCTGGACCCCGCACGCCGTGGCGGGCGCGTCGAGGTAGGCCCGCATCGCGGTCAACGGCTCCCGCAGCTTGCTCGACAGCTCGGCGAACTCGTCGAGGTGCCGCTCCAGCTCGTGCAGCCGGGCGTTGCTGCGCTCCAGCAGCGCGCCGTAGCGGCGCAGCTCGAGCTGGGCGGTCACCTGCCGGGCGAGGGCCGGCAGCGCCTGCAACTGGCTGAGCGTGAGGCGGCGCGGCTCGGCGTCGACCACGCACAGGGTCCCGAGCGCAAAACCCTCGGTGGTGATCAGCGGGGCGCCGGCGTAGAACCGTACCCCCGGATCGTCGACGACGGCGGGGTGCTCGGCGAAGCGCGGGTCGGCCGCCGCGTCCGGCACGACCATCAGGTCCCGGCCGAGGATGGCGTGCGCGCAGAACGACAGGTCGCGTGAGGTCTCGACCGCGTCGGTGCCGACGCGGGCCTTGTGCCACTGCCGGTCCGCGTCGATCAGGCTGACCAGCGACATCGGCACCCCGCAGATGCGCGACGCGAGGGCGACCAGGTCGTCGAACTCGGACTCGGGCGGAGTGTCCAGGACCTCCAGCTCGTGCAGGGCGCGCAGCCGGTCCACCTCCTCGAGCGGCACCGGAGGACGCATGGAACCACCCCTCCCACCGGGTTGTGCCCTGCCATCGACGTTCTCGACTGAGCGGCGCAGTCATCCTATGTTTCGCACGGACCTACCCCACACCGCTCCGGTCGGCCCGCATCGCAACGACCCGTCGCCCCGCGGCGCGCCCTGCGCAATCTTATGAAAGGCCACGGATGCGTACCAGATACAAAGCGGCGGGATTGGTCAGCCGAGCGCGTCGAGGAACTCCTTGGCCCACAGCCGCACGTCGTGGGAGCACACGTGCTCGCGCATCCGGTGCATCCGGGCGCTCAGGTCCTCGGCGGGGGTGTTGAGCGCCGCGATGATCGCGTACTTGATCGCGTCGACGTCGTGCGGGTTGACCTGGAACGCCTCCAGCAGCTCCGCCGCGGCGCCGGTGAACTCACTGAGCACCAGCGCCCCGGTATCGTCGGTGCGGGCCGCCACGTACTCCTTGGCGACCAGGTTCATCCCGTCCCGCAGCGGCGTCACCACCATCACGTCCGCGGCAAGGTAGAGGGCGATCAGCTCCTCCCGGTCGTACGAGCGGAACAGGTAGTGCACCGGTGCCAGGCCGACCTCGCCGTACTCGCCGTTGATCCGGCCCACCTCGCGCTCGACCCGCTCGCGCAGCTGCCGGTACTGCGCCACCCGCAACCGGCTCGGCGTGGCCACCTGCACCAGCGCGACCTCCCGATTGGACAGGCGCCCCTCGGCGAGCAGCTCCCGGTAGGCCTTGAGCCGGTGCTCGATGCCCTTGGTGTAGTCGAGGCGGTCGACCCCGAGCAGCAGCCGCCGGTGCCCGCCCAGCTCCTCGCCGAGCTGCTTGGCCCGCTGGCGGATTTGCGGGTCGTTGGCGAGCTGCTCGATCTCCTCCACGTCGATCGAGATCGGGAACGCCCGGGCCGTGACCGTGCGCCCGTTCACGACCACGTGGTCGCCTTCCGGCTGCAGGCCGAGCAGCGTACGCGTCAGCCGTAGGAAGTTCTCCGCGCCGCCTGGCCGCTGGAAGCCGACCAGGTCGGCGCCGAGCAGCCCTTCGAGCACCCGGTCGCGCCACGGTAGCTGCATGAACAGCTCGACCGGCGGAAACGGGATGTGCAGGAAGAACCCGATGCGCAGGTCGGGGCGCAGCTCGCGGAGCATCGCCGGGACCAGTTGCAGCTGGTAGTCGTGGATCCAGACGGTCGCACCCTGGGCGGCCACCTCCGCGGCGGCCTCGGCGAAGCGCTGGTTGACCGTCCGGTACGCGTGCCGCCAGTGCCGGTGGAACTCCGGCGTCTCCACCGCGTCGTGGTAGAGCGGCCAGATCGTCGCGTTGGACTGGCCCTCGTAGTACCAGTCCAGCTCCTGCTCGGACAATGGCACGGGGCGCAGCCACATCCCGTCCAGCTCGAACGGTTCCGGCGCCGGGCCTGTGCCGCCGGCCCAGCCGATCCATGCGCCGCGCTTGGCCCGCACGGTCGGGTGCAGCGCGGTGACCAGGCCCCCCGGGCTGCGCGTCCACGCCCGGCCGCCGTCGCCGTCGGGTACTTCGTCCACCGGGAGGCGGTTGGCGACGACGACGAATCCGTGCTGTCCGCTCACGCCGATCCCTCCCTTAACTGGCTGCTCACATACCTCGGTCGGGGACGGCGAAACCCGATGTGCGCTCAGGTCGTGAACGTGTCGGCCGCCGACAGGTGCGCCACCGTCTCCCCTGTCGCGCAGATCGTGCGGGTCACGTCGCGGCCGCCATAGACCCAGTGGAAGCGCATCAACCCGGTGCCCCGGTTGACGAAGCGGTGCCGCACGCCGGCCGCGATCCAGGTGGCGTCGCCGGCGGTCAACTCGTGCGGGGTGCCGTCGAGGTCGAAGAGGGCCTCGCCCGACAGGACCAGGACGGTCTCGTCGACGTTGTGGGTGTGCAGCGGGATGCCGACGCCCGGCGCGAACTCGGAGATGCCGCTGGTCACCCCGTCGCCGTCGGCGTTCCACCGGCCGACCAGCGGATAGGTGCGCACCCCGGCACCGCGCGCAACCGGCTGGACCTCCGCAATGCGGAGGACCAGCCGGTCGCGGGGTCGGTCGGTGCTCATCACCTCACATCGTAACGATGCCGATGCTGGTCGTGGTTGCGCCCTCTTTCGCAGAGGGGGACGGGGCGGGCTGGGCCGGTGGCGGCACCGTTGCCGGTACCCCGTTGATCGTCACGTTGTCGAACGTCAGGTCGTCGGTGAAGATGACGAGGTTGGGCTGGCGCACGTTGGTGAAGACGCTGTCGCGGACGTGGACCCCCTGGATGTGGTCGGTCTCCAGGCCGTTGAGGTAGACGGCCGTCCGGGCACCGTCGAGGACGATGCGCTCGGCGGTGATGTCGCGGACGAGTACCGGGCGGGTGCCGACCTGGTTGTTGTAGTTGAGGATCACGTACAGGGCCTCGCGCTCCACCCGGCCACCGGTGAAGTCGCGCAGGTGGACCCCGTCGATGAAGCCGCCGCGCAGCTTGTTGGTCTTCACGTAGAGCGGGAACTTCACCGGATACCTGCCCGGGAAGTCGACCGGGTTGATCTCGCAGTTGCGGGCGAACAGGTTGCGCACGCCGCCGGACATCTCGCTACCCACGGCGACGCCGCCCCAGCGGCCGGAGAACTTGCAGCGCTCGATCACGATGTTGGCGCTCGGCACGCCGATGCGGTGGCCGTCCTCGTCGCGGCCGGCCTTGACCGCGATGCAGTCGTCGTTGGTGTCGAAGCGACAGCCGGTGATGTGTACGTAGCTGGAGGACTCGGGGTCACAGCCGTCGGTGTTGTACAGGAAGCTGTGCACAGTGACGTTGCGGACGGTCACGTTACGCGAGAGCACCGGGTGCACGGTCCACATCGGCGGATCCATGATCGTGACGTCGCTGACGAGGACGTTCTCGCAGCGGTAGAACTGCACCATCTTCGGGCGCAGGTAGTGCCCCGCGCCGAACTGCCGCTGCGCGACCGGCACCCCCTCGGCACCCATCCGCCGCAGCTCGCGCTGGTCGGCGCCCTGCGGGCCGCCGTTGGCGTACCAGCTTTCCCACGGGCCGAGCCGGGCCTGGCCGTCAAGCGTGCCGGGTCCGGTCACCGCCACGTTGCGCTGCCCGTAGGCGTAGATGAAGGGCGAGTAGTTGTAGCACTCGGTGCCCTCCCACCGGGTCAGCACGACCGGCAGGTACTTGGCCGGGTCGGGGGAGAACCGGATGGTGGCACCGTCGCTGACGTGCAGTTCGACGTTGCTGCGCAGGTGGATCGCGCCGGTGAGGAAGGCGCCCGCCGGCACGAGCACCCGGCCGCCGCCGGCGCAGTGGCACGCCGCGATCGCCTTGGCGAACGCCTCGGTGTTGTCGGTCAGCCCGTCGCCGACCGCGCCGTAGCGGGTGATGGGAAAGCTGCGCCGGGGAAACCGGGGCGGGCGCACGCGGGCCAGGATCCTCGGCACCTGGGCCCACGCGCCGCGCTCGCAGTCTCCGCGTTCCGCCGCGAACGCCGGGGTACCCGCGGTGAGCGCACCGGCAACGGTCAGCGCACCGGTGGTGAGGAGGGTTCGCCGGCTGTACATGGTCATGTCTGTCCCCGCCCCGGCCGCGCCCGCCGCGGCACATCGCGCGAAGATTTACATCTGCCGATTGGGGTGTCAAGAAAGACATCCGATGTTTCCGCTGGGTGCACGCTGTTCCCACGCGGTACGAGGGCGTCAGATCGCGGAGCGGGCCATCCAGTTCTCGGCCACCGCGTGCTTGCCGCGTACCTCCACGCGCGGGTCGTCCAGGTCGCGCCGACGCCACACCAGCAGGTACAGGTCGGTCGCCGTGGCGTCGACCTGGGTGTCGACCGGCCGGTTCTCGTCGTCGTGCGACCAGCGGAACCCATCCCCGGTCAGCGTGATCGTCCAGTCCACCTCCTCGTCGAGGCAGGACAGGCGCATCCGCTCGCCGTCACCGCGCAGGTCGCGTACGCCCGGCGCGAACGGCGCGGCGTAGGGAAGGTTGGTCAGGAACTCGTCCACGCCGTCGAGCGCGGTATCCGGGTCCAGCCGCGGCTTCGCACCCAGCGCCAGTTCGGCGTCGCACCGGTGGATCGTCGTCTCGTGCAGCATGCGGCGGCCCCACCACCGCACGTACGGGTCGCCGCCCCACACCCACACCGCCGCGTCCGGGTCGGCGTTGTGCAGCACCTCCAGCAATCCCCGGCCGCCGGCGAGCAGCCACGCCGGGTAGTCGGCCGGATCCGGGGGCAGCGGCCAGTCGGCGGCCTGCCGGTCGAGCCGCCGCGCGGACAGCTTGCCGACGATCGCGGTCGCCCAGCGGTGGATGTGCCCCACGTGCTCGATCAGCTGGTCCAGGGTCCACGCCGGGCAGGTGGGTACCGGCGTGCGCGGGTCGGCGTCCTGGACCGCCGCGGCCAGCCGGCGGATCTCCGCGGCCAGGCAGTCGCGGTACTCGTCGTAGTGGAACCGGCTCATCGCCCAACTTTTCCACGCCCGCTCGCGGTTCTCATGATCACTGAGGGTTTTGGCAGCCAGGGCTACCGAAAGCGTCGGAGGTGGCTGCGAGACTGGCCGCATGGCGACATGGCATCAATTCGAGGAGGAGGCGCCCGATCTGGCGAAGGCCGTGCGGGCGCGGTTCGAGGCGACCAAGCACCACGTCCTGGCGACCCTGCGGCGCGACGGTTCGCCGCGCGTGAGCGGCACCGAGGTGCAGGTCCACGACGGCGATCTCACCCTGGGCTCGATGTGGGGTGCGGTCAAGGCACGCGACCTGCAGCGCGATGGCCGGTTCGCGCTGCACGCGAACCCCGGCGACGGGTCGATGGCGGGCGGCGACGCGAAAGTCTCCGGCGTCGCGGTCGAGGTGGTCGACGAGGCGGAGCTGGCCGCCTACACCGACGCGACGAAGCCGCCACCCGGCAAATTCCACGTGTTCCGGCTCTCGCTCAGCGAGGCGGTGCTGACGACGGTGGAAAATGACGAGTACCTGTTGATCCGGACCTGGCGGCCGGGGGAGCCGGTCAAGCGGGTGGAGCGGCGCTAGACCGGCGTGGGGTGCCCGTAAAGCCGACCGAAACCTCCTGTCGGGTGGGTGCGCCTCGGCCGCGATTCGGGGCGAACCGGAATTCAGCGCCACGGGCGGCCCGCGGAACGCGAAACGGGGTTCACACCGGAGGTACCGCCCGCGACCGCGATGGTCCTAGGCTGCTCGAGTGACGACGGAGTCCACGCAGCGGAGGGGCCGGGTGCCAAAGGACATCAACCTCGACCGGCCGAGCGCTGCCCGCGTCTACGACTACCACCTCGACTGGCGTCCGGATACGCCGGGATCCACCGTGGACGGCGACGTTGTCGGCGGCTTCTGCGCCGGCGTCGGGCGCAAGCCATGAACCGTGCCCTGTCGCCGGTCGACGTCGCCGCGGATGTCGACGTCGAGGAGCTGGCGGGCCGCTGGCTGCGCGCGGTCAGCGACACCAGCTACGTCCCGATGAGCGGGGCACAGGTGCTGGTGTTCCTGCGCGACCTGGTCCAGCGGTTGCGCGACGCGCTGCGCGCCGACCCGTTCGACCCCGCACCCGCGCGCCGGGTCGGCGCTGACCTCGTGGCCGCCAACTTCACCAGCGGCGAGACGCTGGGCCGCACGGTCGAGGTGCTCGGCGACGCGTTCGCCGCCGCGGGAAGCCGGTCGTTGCGGCTGCTCGGCGCGGTGTCCGAGGGCTACTCGCACGCGCTGTGGGAGCACACCCTCGACGCGCAGGAGGAGATCCGGGCAGCCGCGGTCCTGGCCCGCGCTGAGGCGGAGCGCGCGCTGCAGGCCAGCGAGGCCCGGTTCCGTGCGGTCTTCGCGGGGTCCGCGCTCGGCATCGGCATCGCCGACCTGAGCGGCAAGCTGATCGACGCCAACGCCACGCTCGCCGAGATGACCGGATACCGGCGCGAGGAGCTGCGCGGGATGGCCGTGACCAGCCTGGCGTACCCGACCGAGGCGGGGGCCGCGGCCTCGGTCGTCGGCGAGCTGGCCCGCGGCGAGCGCGAGCGGGTGCGCACCGACCAGCGGATGCGCCGCAAGGACGGCCACGTGCTGTGGGCCCACCTCGCGGCGTCGGTGATCCGCGACGAGCGCGGCGCGCCGACCTACGTCGTCGTCATGGTCGAGGACGTCACCGACCGGCACCAACTGCAGGTGCGGCTGCGCCACCAGGCGCTGCACGACCCGCTGACCGGGCTGGCCAACCGCACGCTGTTCTTCGACCGGCTGCACGACCTGTTCGCCGCCGCCGGTGCCGGGGACCGGGTCGGCGTCTGCTACATCGACCTCGACGGCTTCAAGATGGTCAACGACAGCTTCGGCCACGACGTCGGTGACGAGCTGCTGGTCGGCGTCGCGCAGCGGCTGCACGAGTGCGTCTCGCGGGCCGGCCACCTCGTCGCCCGGATGGGCGGCGACGAGTTCGTCATCCTGGTCGACAGCCATCGCGGCACCCACGAGGTCGTGGCGCTCGCCGATGCCGTCCTCGACGCGCTCACCACCCCGGTCGGCGCCGGCGGGCACCGGCTTACGGTCTCGGCGAGCATCGGCATCGTGGACCGGCCGGCCGCCGGCACCTCGCCCGCCGAGGTGATGCGCGCCGCCGACATCACCCTCTACTGGGCAAAGTCGGAGGGCAAGGGCCAGCGGGCGGTGTTCGACCCGGAGCGCACCGACCGCGAGGTGGCCCGCTACGAGCTGTCCGCGTCGATGCCCGGCGCCCTCGAACGGGGCGAGTTCCTCCTGGAGTACCAGCCGCTGGTGGCTCTGCGCGGCGGGCACACCGTCGTCGGTGTCGAGGCGCTGGTGCGCTGGCGCCACCCGCGGCTGGGCCTGCTCGCCCCGGACCGGTTCGTGACGCTTGCCGAGGAGACCGGGATGATCGTCCCGCTCGGCCGCTGGGTGCTGGAGGAGGCCTGCCGGCAGGCGCGGCGGTGGCACGACATCGCCGGGGAGGCCCCGCTGATCAGCGTCAACCTCGCCGTGCGACAGGCACAGGAGCCCGGCCTGGTCGACGACGTGGCCGCGATCCTGGAGCGCACCGGCCTCGACCCGGCCGACCTCCAGTTGGAGCTGACCGAAAGCGCGGTGATGGGCCCCGGGCACGAGCCGCTGGTCGCGCTGCGCAAGCTCGCCGCGATGGGCGTGCGGATCGCGATCGACGACTTCGGCACCGGGTACTCCAACCTCGCCTACCTGCGGTCGCTGCCGGTGCAGGCGCTCAAGCTGGCCGGCTCGTTCGTCGACGGGCTGCGCACCGGCGGGCAGGCTCACGTCGCCGGTGAGCGGATCGTCGCGACGCTGGTCCAGCTCGCCCACGCCCTCGACCTCACCGTGACGGCCGAGGGCGTGGAGACCCCGGCCCAGGCCGAGCGGCTGCGGGCGGTCGGCTGCGACTCAGGGCAGGGCTTCTTCTTCGCTGCGCCGGGACCGGCGGAGGCGGTCACGAGGCTGCTCCTGCCCGCGCCGATCTAGGAGAAGTCGGGGAGCTTTCGCCCGACTTGTCGCCCGCCTTGTCCTAGATCGACGACAAGAGGGGACGGTCAGGAGCAGCTTGTCGCGCCCGCCGTGGCGGGGCAGAACTGCACCACGAAGCCACCGTTGGTGGCCACCGGCACCGACAGGGTGTCCGCGCTGGTCACCCGCTGGGTCTTCACCGCCTGGAGGCTGTCGGTGTAGACGTCGGCCAGCCACGCGCCGGCACCAAGAAAGCGCAGCGGCGCGTTGAGTGTGCGGCCCTGGCCGGCCGCGATCGCGCCGATGAACCAGTTGGTGCCGCGCTGGCGGGCCAGGATGACGTGCGTGTCCGGGTCGCCGCCGAGCAGCCTGGTCTCGTCCCACGCCGCGGGTACCTGCCGCAGGAGCCGCTCGGCGACCGGGTGGGCGTCGTAGCTGGCGATGCTGTCCGCGAAGTTCTGCAGCCCGGATTCGAACACCACCGCCTGGGCCAGTTCGGCAGCGTCGGTGTTGGCTCGCTTCGCGGTGAACGTCACCGGGGTGTAGTCCATCGAGCCCGCGAGGTTACGGGCGAACGGCAGGGTCGTGTAGTAGTTGGCCGGGAACGGCACCTTGCCCGGCTTGTTGTGGATCGCCTCAGCGCCCTTCACGGCTTCCGAGGTCAGCACGTGCGGCCAGGTCCGCTCGGTGCCGCGGGGGATGGTCGCACCGTGGAAGTCGATCATCAGATGGTTCTGCGCGGTGGCGGCGAGCACCGCGTCGTACCACTTCATCCGGTCCTGCGTGTCCGACTCAACGAAGTCGATCTTCAGCCCGACGACTCCCCACGAGTGCCACAGCGCCAGCTTCGAGTTGCGCTCGGCGGCGGTGTCCAGCGCCGTGTAGTGCACCCATATGAAGATCCCGACGTTCCTGGCCTTCGCGTACCGGACCAGCTCCGGGATCCAACTGGCGTTCCAGCCGGCGTCGACCAGGTTGTACTCCCAGCCCATCCGCGCGGCGAAGTCGACGGCCCGCTTCTGGGCGTCGAGGTTCTTGCTCGTGGACCCGTCCGCCCACCACGACCATTCGGAGCGCCCGGCCCTGATCCAGGAGGTGTCGGCCACCTTCGATGGGCTCGCCAGGTCGGTGATCAGGTCGCTTTCGGTGACGGTCGCGAGGTCGCCGACGACGAGCGTGCGCCACGGCGTCGACAGCGGGCCGGTGCTCGTCTCCTGCGCGTCCGGCAGCGTGACCCGGAAGGTGCGGGTGGCTCCGCCCAGGGTCAGGCGGGTGGCCCCATAGTTGCCGTTGATGTCGGACTCGGTCACCAGCAGCCAGCTGTCACCCACGTTGAACAGCGACGGGTACCCGTACGCGACCGGCGTGGCGGCGGCGACCGTGGTGTGCACCGGGATGCTCTCGTAGTCGTTGCGGCCGTTGTCATAGGGGAGCAGGAAGGCCCGCGCGCCGGTCGGGACCGCGAACTCCGACGCCTCCCCGGTGACCCTGATCGTCCCGGTCCGCGGCAGCACGTACCGGTAGCCGAGGCCGTCGGCCGAGACCCGGATCACCAGGTCGAGGCGGGCGCCGCCCTTGGTGAACCGCAGCGTGGTCTGGTTGGCGTCGACGGTGTGGTTTCGCCGGCGGCCGGACGCCGTGGTGTAGCTTTGCGCGATCCGCGTATCGGACCGACCGGTGAACGACAGCCCGGTGCTGAAATCGGTGGCGGTGGTCCGGATGCCCAGTGCGGACGGCCGGAGCACCTGGGTGGCGCCCCGGCGCAGGTCGAGGGTGAGCTTCCCGGCGGTGTCCAGCCGGACCGTCGCGGTGACGGACTGGCCGGTGGGCGGGGCGAGCTGCCACTGCTGGGCGGGCGCGGCGTGTGCCGCCACCTTCGGTACGACCAGCAGGCCGCCGAGCAGGGCCGCCGCGACCGTACCCTTCCAAACGAGTTTCATCTGTCCTCCAGGCACGCCCCACGCGAGTACTGGCGCTTGCGCTGCGGAGAATAGACGGACACTGATATGTGCTGTCTACGGAAACATCCGACCTCCGGAATCGGAGGGGCCGACTGATACCGGCATGTTTCCCGTCCGCGCCCCCGGGCCATAATTTGTCCACAGGACGCGGTGCTTCCGACGCTCGCGCCCGCCGCGGCGCAGGGGGTGCGCGGTGTTCGAGGTGACGGTGTGGGCCGATACCTGCCGGGTCGTTGTCGACCCGGCAGGTGAGGTCGACATGCTCACGGCAGGACAGTTGCGCGAGGCGCTGGCCAAGGCGGTACGCACCGCCGGCACCGGACCCGTCGTGGTCGACCTGGCGCGGGTGTCTTTTCTGGACTCGAGTGGCGTGCAGGCGCTCGTCGACGGCTACCACAGCGCCATGGTCGCCGGCGGCACCCTCACCGTGCGCGGCGCGCGCGGGACGGTCGCCCGGGTGCTCGAGATCGTCGGGGTCGACCGCATGCTGGGCCTCGCGCCCGCGACACCGGCCGGGGACGACACCGGCGAGCGCCTGCCGCACGAGTACGAGTGGCCGCGATGAGCGGACTGACCAGCACCGTCGACCGCGACCTCGACAGCGGGGTGATCACCGTCTGCTTCGCCGGCGAGCTGACCCTGACGACCACCCCGACGATGCGCACCGCGCTGCTCAAGGGTCTCGCCGAATGCCCCCTCGCCCTGGTCGTTGACCTCGCCGAGCTGACCGTGACCAGCCCGGTGGCGCTGACCGTGCTCGTCGCCGCGCAGCGCCGCCCCCGAAACGGTCCGCCGATCGCGCTGCTCGTGTGCACCGGGCCCGAGCGTCCAAGCGCCGCGGCGGTGCGGCTCATGATCGGTGGGGCATTGCCCGTGTACCGCGACCGGACGGAGGCTCTCGCCGCCATGTGGGACCGACCCGAGTCGCTTCAACGCGTCCGCGTGCACCTGCCGGGGCGCCCGTCATCGGCCGGCACGGCCCGCGAGGTGATCGCCGCCGCGTGCGCCGAGTGGGGCCTGGCCCACCTGGTCGACAGCGCGTCGCTCATCGTCTCCGAGCTGGTCAGCAACGTGGTGCGGCACGCCCGCACCGACTTTGACCTGACGGTGACGCTGCGCCGGCCGTACCTGCATCTGAGCGTGCGCGACGGCAGCCCCGAGGTGCCGGTCGGGCCACCGGAGTCGGCAACCGACGAGCCGTCGTACGCGACCAGTGGCCGGGGCATGCGGGTGATCCAGGCATGCGCGAGCGGGTGGGGGGTCACCGTGGTCGGGGACGGGAAGATCGTCTGGGCCACACTGCGGGTCCTCCCGATCGCCTGATCGCGGGCCTGCTGGTCAGCTGATGGCGGGCAGCAGGCCCGGCCGGCGGGATGGACCGCTCGGGTCACTCCCCGCAAACCGTGATCGTGGAGGATTTTCCGTGCCCGGGCACGGAAAATCCTCCACGATCACGGGAGGGGGAGCGGGAGGGGGAGCGGGGTCAGAGGGGCCACTCGTGCACGGGCGCGTTGCCGTGCATGTTCTCGATGTACCGGGTGACCATGCCGCGCAGCGCCTCCGCCCGGTCGAGGTTGTCGTCGGCGTCGAGGCGGCGCACCGTCTCCACCTGCCAGCGCGCCCCGTTGATCCCGGTCACGCAGCGCCGTTCGACCACGCCGAGCAGGCGGTCACGGTCGTGCGGGTTGACGCCGGCCCGGTCCAGCCCTTCGTACGCCAGCGGCAGCAGGCGACGCAGCACCAGCTCGGTGGCGGGCACCGTGCCCACGCCGGGCCAGTACAGCTGCGCCTCCAGGCCCAGCCGGGCGGCGTGGTGGAAGTTTTCCGCCGCCGTCGGAAACGACAGCTGGGTCCACACTGGACGCTCCATCTCGGCGAGCGCGCGCACCAGGCCGAAGTAGAACGCGCCGTTGGCGAGGGTGTCGACCACGGTCGGCCCCGCCGGCAGGACCCGGTTCTCCACCCGCACATGGGGACGGCCGCGGACCACGTCGTAGACCGGCCGGTTCCACCGGTAGATGGTGCCGTTGTGCAGCCGCAGCTCGGCCAGCGTGGGGATGTCGCCGCGCTCGAGCACCTCGACCGGATCCTCCTCCTCGCAGATCGGCAGCAGGGCCGGGAAGTACCGCACGTTCTCCTCGAACAGGTCGAAGATCGAAGTGATCCAGCGCTCGCCGAACCACACCCGCGGGCGTACCCCCTGTTCTTTCAGCTCTTCCGGCCGCGTGTCGGTAGCCTGCTCGAACAGCGGTATGCGGGTCTCCTGCCACAGCTGCTTGCCGAACAGAAACGGCGCGTTGGCGCCCACCGCCACCTGGGCGCCGGCGATCGACTGCGCGGCGTTCCAGTACGCCGGGAACTCTTCCGGGCTGACCTGCAGGTGGAACTGCGTGCTCGTGCAGGCCGCCTCGGGCGCCACCGTGTCGGCGGTGGTGGCCAGCCGCTCGACGCCGTCGATGGCGATGTGCAGGTCCTCCCCGCGGGCGGCGAAGATCTGCTCGTTGAGCAGCTCGTACCGGGGATTGGCCGACAACGAGTCGTGGGTGAGGTGCTCGGGGCGCAGCGTGGGCAGGATCCCGATCATGACGGTGTGCGCGCCGACGCTGGCGGAGTGCTCCTCGGCGGCGTTGAGGCTGGCGCGCACCTGCTCCTCGTACTGCCGGATGCCGTCGCCGGACAGCCGCCTGGGCGCGACGTTGATTTCGATGTTGAACTGGCCGAGCTCGGTCTGGAAGGCCGGGTCGGCGATCGCCGCGAGGACCTCGGCGTTGCGCATCGCCGGGTCGCAGCGCTCGTCGACGAGGTTGAGCTCGATCTCCAGGCCGGTGAGTGGACGTTCGAAATCGAACCGCGACTCGCGCAGCATGCGGGCGAAGACATCCAGGCAACGCCGGACCTTCTGCCGGTAGCGCTGCCGATCCTGCCGGGTGAAGACCACCTGGTCGACTTCCTGGCCCATCTGCGCACCATCCTTCGGCCTTACCCTCCGACGCTGCCATACCCGGCCAGAGTGGTAAAGCACACGGGTTCCGGCCAGTGGGCCGGAACCCGTGAAGGCCGTCAGCTCACCTGGGTGAGCGCCCAGAAGTCGGAGGAGAGGCCGCGGTTGGTCAGGTACTCGTACGGCAGCGTGAAATGGCCGTCGTCGCCCCAGTCCGCCCCCCACGAGTTGCGGACCAGGAACCGCCCGGTCGCGTCGTCGTACCCGACGGCGAGGACCGCGTGGCCGCCGAGCGGGCTCTCGTCCTCGCCCGGCATCGGCACCGTGCCGGTCCGCGCGACGTCGGCGGTCTCGAAGCTCGGGTAGACCAGGAAACCGAAGACGAACGGGAAACCCTGCGCGAGGCAGCCCTTGAGCTGGTCCAGCCGGCGCGTCACCCGCTGGTACGCGCGGACCCGGTTGTCCAGCGCCTCCTGGTAGCACGCGTCGGACGGCTTCTCGGTGAACCGCGTAATGTCGTATGGCCACGACTCCTCGGTGCACACGCCCTGCTTGGCGACGCTCTTGATGCCGTCGCGGATCATCGCCCCGCTGTCGGTCTCCTCCGTGCCGAGGACGACCCGCTCGTTGTAGTAAATAAACAGCCGCGACGGCATGAAGTCCGGCAGCCCCTGCTTGAGCAGACCGAACTCGAACGCCGCGCCGATCGCGTTGGCGGTGCAGCTACCTAAATGGCCCTGGTCGTAGATTTCTTTGGGGCATTGCTCGCGCAGGTCGACGCTGGAGGGCAGATCGGTCAGGATCGCGGGCGGTGCCGCGAAGAGGTGGTCGCGCCGGTCGGGCAGGTCCGGGACCCATCCGTAGCGCTTGATTCGGCGGGGAGTCGGCGTGGTCATGGCGTTCCTACCTTCCGGACGCGGTGTGATGCATACGAGACTGTGCGTCATCCGGGCGGTGCTCAAAGCGAGTGTCCCCAACCGGACGGGTCGTGGATCCGGCACATTTACGCACGTCACAAGGGGGTTGTGTGGAGTCGATCGAGGTACCGACGGGAGAGCTTGTCTTGACAGTCGGCGCCGACACGGCCGTCGGTTTCCAGTACCCGAGGAACTTCGACGTGCTACACGTCGCGCCGGGGCTGCTCGCGGTGGCCGATGGCATGGGCGCGGGGGAGGGTAGCGCGGCGGCCGGCCGCATCGCGATGCAGGTGCTCGCTACGGAGGTGGGCGCGGACGCCTCGCCGCCGCGGCTACGGGCGGTGGTGGGTAAGGCGCAGCGCAAGGTACGCGCGATCGGTGACCAGTTGGGCGAGCTGGCCGGCTGCACGCTGACCGCGCTCGTCCCGGGCGCCAGCGGCGACCCGCACAGCGGGTGGATCGTCCACATCGGAGACTCGCGCGCCTACCGGTTGCGGGGCGGGCTGCTGGAGCTGCTCACCGTGGACCACACGGCGGCCTGGCTCGGCGCGATCTACGGGTGGTACCCGGCGGACTCGCCCGAGGCGGCCCGGGCCCGCTACCACCTCACCCGGTACGTGGGGCATCCCGCGCTGCCCGAGCCGGACGTGCTGAGCGTGGCCCTGCGCCCCGGCGACGTGTACTGCCTGTGCACCGATGGGGTGTCCGAGCCGGTGCGCTACGAGACCCTGGCCGAGCTGATGGGCTCCGGGGCGCATCCGACCGACATCGTCCGCGCCCTGCTGGCGGAGACCCTGGCCGCCGGTGGCGCCGACAACGCGACCGCCGTGGTGGTACGCGTCGACCCGGCGCGGCCCTGATCTCCGTGATCACAAAGGATTCGGGGCGCTGTACCACCCCGAATCCTTCACGATCATGGCGGCTGGTCACGGCACCAGTGAGCGGGCCTCCTCGGCGGTCTCTGGCTCGGCGGTCTCCGGCTTGGCGGGCGGCGTGGGCGCGGCACCGCCCCGCAGCGGGACCTCCTTCATGACGAGGGCCAGCACGGGTATGGCCACCGCGAACACGACCGCCCACATGAACACGTTCGAGATGGCATGCGCGACCGACTCGAGTAAGCCCAGCCGGACGGGCGCGGGCAATGCCTTGATCGTCGTCGGGTCGAGCCGGGCACCCGCGGTGGTGAGCTTCGCGCCGGCCGCGCCGAGCCGCGTGGTGATCTCGTGGGCGAAGCGGTGATTGAAGACCGCCCCGAACATGGACACGCCGAACGAGCCACCGATCGAGCGGAAGAACGTCGCCGTGCTGCTCGCCACGCCCAGGTCCTTCTGCTCCACGCTGTTCTGCGCGATCAGCAGGGTCGTCTGCATCAGGAAGCCCATGCCGAGGCCGAGCACGGCGATGTAGATGCCCGTCGCGGCGCGCGAGGTGTACGCGTCCTGGGTGGACAGCAGCCACATGCCGGTCGTCATGCCGATGCCGCCGATGATCGGGAAGATCTTGTATCGGCCGGTGCGGGTGATGGCCTGGCCGACGAACAGCGACACCACCATGGCCGCGAGCATCATCGGCAGCAGGAGCAGGCCGGAGTTGGTGGCCGAGGCGCCCTGGACGGTCTGCTGGTACAGCGGCAGGAAGTTGATCGCGCCGAACATCGCGAAGCCGAGCAGGAAGCCGATCGCGGAGATGAGGCTGAAGTTGCGGTTGGCGAACAGGTTCAGCGGCAGGATCGGCTCCGGCGCGCGCCGCTCGACGAAGCCGAAGACCGCCAGGGACACGGCCGCCAGCGCGGCCAGGCCGAGGATCTGCGCCGAGCCCCAGGCGTACTCGTTGCCACCCCAGGTGGTGATGAGCACCAGCGCGGTGATGCCGACCGCGAGCAGCCCGGCGCCGAGCCAGTCGATGCGGTGCTCGGAACGGCGGCTGGGCAGGTGCAGCGTCGTGGCGATCAGCAGCAGCGCGGCGGCGCCGAGCGGCAGGTTGACGTAGAACGCCCAGCGCCAGCTGAGGTGGTCGGTGATGAACCCGCCGACCAGCGGGCCGGCGATCATCGCCAGGGACATGATCGCGGCCATGATGCCCTGGTAGCGACCCCGCTCCCGGGGTGGCACCAGGTCACCGATGATCGCGAAGGCGTTGACCATCAGGCCGCCGGCGCCGAGGCCCTGCAGCGCGCGGAACGCGATCAGCTCGGTCATCCCGTCGCCGCGGCCGCCGAGCAGGTCGGAGCCGGCCATCCCGCACAGCGCCGAGCCGATCAGGAAGATGACGATCGACACCTGGAAGATCGTCTTGCGGCCGTACAGGTCGCCGATCTTGCCCCAGATCGGTGTGGAGACGGTGGCTCCCAGGACGTACGCGGTGACGACCCAGGACAGGTGGGACAGCCCGCCCAGCTCTCCGACGATGCGGGGCATGGCGGTCCCGACGATCATGTTGTCGAGCATGGCGAGCACCATGGCCAGCATCAGGCCTGGCAGGACCACCATGACTTCGCGCCGGCGCGCGGGCACGGCTTCGGTTGCGGACAACGGTACGCTCCCCCCTGAATCGGACAAGCCACTTACTTGCCGACCGGTTAGCGGCCTGAGTTGGTACGGTAGGCTGGTTACTAGCCGGCCGTCAAGTAAGTTGCTGAGAAACAGAGGAGCGCGCGAGCCCGTCATGAGGGAGACCGTCGATACCCGCACTCGCATCCAGGACGTCGCCCTCGAGCTGTTCACCGAGCAGGGGTACGAGGCGACGTCGCTGCGCGAGATCGCCGAGCGGCTCGGGGTCACCAAGGCGGCGCTGTACTACCACTTCAAGACCAAGGAAGACATCCTCACCAGCCTCATCGAGACCCGGATCGGCGCGATGGACGAGCTGATCGCGTGGGGCCAGGGCCAGCCGCCGGGGCCGGAGACCAGGCGGGAGTTCGTCCGCCGGTACGCCGCGGACCTGCAGCGCGGCCGGCACCACGAGATGATGCGGTTCCTGGAGCGCAACCAGACGGCGCTGCAGGGCCACCCGACCACCGAGAAGATGCGTGGCCGGATGATGGCCATGCTCGACATCCTCACCGACAAGGACGCTCCGCTCGCCGACCAGCTCAAGTGCTCGCTGGCGATCTTCGCTATGCACGCCACCTGGTTCGTCTTCCGGGACCCCGACGTCACGGACGAGCAGCGCCAGGAGGCCGGCCTCAAGGTCGCGCTGGAGCTAGTCGACGACGCCTGACCCACCCGCCACCCACGCCGATCTTGGAGTTATCTACACGGTTTGATCTTCAAACCGCGTCACTTTCTCCTTGATCGGCGTATGTGGGGCACGGCCCAAGGGCGAAGTTTTTTCATCATTTGCGTAGTCTTTGCCGCCGGATGGCCCCCTCGTTACCGATCACTCGACTCTGTTACTCTGCGGTAACTTTTCGGGGAACGGGGATCATCTATGCGTCGGCTTCTGGTCGTTGTGTCGCTGCTCGCCGCGTCCGTCCTGGTCGGCGCACCGGTGCCGGCGCAGGCCAAGGCGGGCCAGATCACGGGTTTCCACTGGAACGACATCACGTCCGCCGACGGCGTGGTGCTCAAGTCCAACGTCATCGAGCCCACGGCTCCGGGCCGCCATCCGGGGATCGTGTTCGTGGCGAGCTGGGCCCTCAACGACTTCCAGTACCTCGCCCAGGCGAAGACGTTCGCCGAGCGTGGGTACGTCGTCCTGTCGTACACGACGCGGGGTTTCTGGCTTTCCGGCGGCACCATCGACGTCGGCGGCCCGAAGGACATCGCCGACGCCTCCACCGCGATCGACTGGATGATCGCGCACACGAAGGTCGACAAGAAGCGGATCGGCATCGCCGGGCTGTCCTACGGCGGCGGGATCAGCCTCCTCGCCGCGGCGAAGGACAAGCGGATCAGGGCGGTTGGCTCGCTCAGCGGCTGGGCCGACATCGCCGCCTCCATGGCCGGCGACGAGACGCGGCGGCCACAGGCCGCGTGGTTCCTGCAGACCGCCGCCCGGCTGGTTGGCCGGCCGTCGCCGGAGATGAACCAGATCCTCGACGACTACTGGGCCAACCGCAACGCCGAGGGCCGGGAGACGTGGGCCCACGGCCGCTCCGCCCGGTACGCCGTCGACGAGATCAACCTCAACCATCCGGCGATCCTCATCGCGCACAGCTTCGGCGACAGCATCTTCCCGGCCAACCAGATGCTCGACTTCTACGGCGCGCTCAAGACCACCAAGCGCATCGAGCTGGCGCCCGGCGACCACGCTACCGTGGAGATTCCCGGTCTCGCCGGCCTACCCAACCACGTGTGGACCAGCCTGCGCCGCTGGCTCGACCAGTACCTGCGGGGCATCGACACCGGAATCCAGGACGAGCCCGGCGTCGTGCTGCGCCCGCACAACTCGTCGGCGGTCGAGTTCTACCGGGACTGGACGCAGGTGACCAAGCGCGCCGACCGGGAGGCGCTCGGCGTGCCGGCCGGCTGGATCCCGACCGGCAGCCTCGGCCCTGCGGCGCCGGACACCTGGACCCGCACCATCCGGGCCGGCGTGGACACCGTCGCCGGTGGCGGGTTCGCCCTGCTCACCAACGGCCTCGAGGGCCTGACCGGGATCCCGCCGATGGTGTGGCTGCCGGCGGTGTCCCGTCACGACGCCGGGGTCTGGGTCTCCGACGCGGCGCCGGCCGGCGGCTGGAAGGTGCGCGGCGTGCCGCGCCTGCACCTGCCCGTCACCTCGTCGCAGCCCACCGGCACGGTCATCGCCTACCTGTACGACCTGGACGGTGCCGGGTTCGGCCGGCTGTTCTCGCACGCGCCGGTCACCTGGTTGCACGGGTCGACCACTGTCGACCTCGCGCTCCAGGTAACCGCGTACGACCTGCCCGCCGGGCACCGGCTCGCGCTCGTGATCGACACCAAGGACCCGCTGTACTTCGACGCCAACACGAAGGACTCCACGATCACGTTCGGTAGCGGATCGTGGCTGGACGTACCGATCGCCTGACGCCTATCGGAAACCGGCCGTGAGCTGGCAGCATGGCGGTCGGGAGGAGCATGGCCGCGATCGTCCTGGACCAGCTGACCAAGGTGTTCGCCGACGGTACCGTAGCCGTCGACGCGCTGACGCTCGACGTCGTCCAGGGTGAGTTCCTGGTGCTCCTCGGCCCGACCGGGTGCGGCAAGAGCACCGTCCTGCGCCTGGTCGCCGGCCTGGAGGACGCCACGTCCGGGCACGTGTACCTGGACGGGCGGCTGGTTGACGGGCTGCCCACCCGGCAGCGCAACGTGGCGATGGTGTTCCAGGACTTCGGGCTCTACCCGCACCTGACGGTCGCCGACAACATCGGCTTCCCGTTGCGGGTCACCCAGGTCGACGACGCGCTGGCGGCCGTACGGATACGCGAGGTGGCCGACTTCCTCGGCATCGCGCCGCTCCTGCACCGCCTGCCCGGCCAACTCTCGGGCGGGCAGCGCCAGCGGGTGGCGATGGCCCGGGCCGTGGTGCGCCGGCCGGCCGCGTTCCTGCTCGACGAGCCGATGTCCAACCTGGACGCCCACCTGCGGGAGGACCTGCGGGCCGAGGTCGTCGGCCTGGCGCGCGAGTTCGACGTGACGACGCTCTACGTCACCCACGACCGCACGGAGGCGCTGACCATGGGCACCCGGGTGGCGGTGCTGCGCCGGGGCGTGTTGCAGCAGACCGGCGCCCCGGACGAGGTATACGCCAACCCGGCCACGCTCTTCGTCGCCGCGTTTCTCGGGCCCGGCCAGACCAGCCTGCTGCAGGCGGCCGTGTACGCGGAGGCCGACGGGGACGTGGTCGTCGACCTCGGCACCCAGGTGGTGCGCCTGCCCGCGGGCGACCCGCGGGCAGCCGTGCTCGCCGCGCACCACAACGCCCGGGTGGTTTTCGGGGTACGCGCGGACGCGCTCACCCTGGTCGACGCCGGCACCCCGGGCGACCGGGTGCTACGCGGGGTGGTCCGCCTGGTCGAGGACCTCGGACACGAGGCGGTGGTGCACGTCGACACCGGGGCGGTACACGTCGCCAACGCCACGACCCGGCTCGACCTGCCCGATCCGGACGTCGACCTGGTGCATCTGTTCGCGGATGAGCCACCGGCCCCGCCCCGCGGCGCGCGGCAGCTGTTCAGCTTCCGGCGGCCACCCGCGCCGCCGCCACCCCCGACGGCCCGCACCGAGTACGGGTTCTATCCGCGGTACGAGGCCACCGAGGCCCGGGAGTCACGAGGCGACCTGCTGCTGCGGGTCACCCGACCGGCGCCGGTGCCGGCCCGCGGCGAGTCCGTCGCCGTCTCGCTGGACCTGGACCGGGTATACCTGTTCGACCGCTCCGGCGACCGCATCCGGCTGCCTGCCCCATGATCGGTGCGACTCTCCCGTTGTCAGCCCGCGAAGGACCAGAGCTGGCTGGAGTCGTTGCGGCAGGCCTGCTGTTCCAGCTCGTCGTCGCCCGCCAGGCACTTGTTGCTGTTGACGCTGACCAGCGTGAACGTGTCGGCACCCTGCCAGCTCACCGCCCAGCGCTGGTTCTCGCCCTTGTTGCAGCCCCACGACTGGATCGCCGCGCCGTCGTTCTTGCCGCGGTGGTCGACGTCGAGGCAGTCGCCGGTGGCCTCGTTGACGAGCTGGTACGCGCCGCCCTCAACCGGCTTGAGCTGCCAGCGCTGGCGTCCGGATCCGTCGCAGTTGTCCCGCTTGGCGCGCGAACCCTGCTTCTTGCCCGCTTCCAGGCATCCTGACGACCCGGCTCCGCGGAGGACGGCCACTGCGGGGACCTGCCGCGTCGGCGCGCTGCTCTCCTCGGCCGGGGGCGAGAGCGTCGGGTCCTCGGCGACCGGTGTGCTGCTCGGCTCGTCGATGACGCCGGGCAGCCCGGACTGCTTCTGACCGTGGCCGGAGGGCAGCAGTGCGAGGCCGCCCATGACACATCCGGCGAGTACGCCGGCCGCGAGAAGCGCGACGGCGGCCGGCATCAGCCAGCGGCGCTGGGCCACCCGGCCGGCGAGGGCGCCTGCGGACGGAATCACCCGGGTGGAGCCGGCGGGGTCGGCGGGCGGGACCGCGCCGGGCGCGACCGGCGTGCCGTAGAGCCCGGGGGACGACGGCCGGGGCAGCGGCGAGGCGGCCGGCCACACCGGGGCCGGCGGTCCGGAGACGGGCGGTCCCGAGGTCGGTGGTCCGGAGACGGGCGGTCCCGAGGTCGGTGGCCCGGAGATCGGGGGCCCCGAGGTCGGTGGCGCCTGTTCTTGCGGCGACCGTCCCGTGCCATAGACCCGGCCCGACTCACGCTTGTCCATCCGGCAATGATGGCGCAGACCGGCCGCGAACATGGTCACGGTCTCACTCCTGCTCCCGGATCTTGGACCGCGGCGGCCCGGCGCACCGGGTCAGGCAATCAAGATTCACGAGAGGGAGTACGTTCCGCATGATCTGATGGACGGCATGACGTTGCGCGAGGAGGCGGCCGCCCTGCAGGGCGACCTGGCGGCACTGCGCCGGGAGCTGCATCAGATTCCGGAGATCGGCCTGCACCTGCCGCTGACCCAGGAGGCGGTCCTCGCCGCGCTGGCCGGCCTGCCGCTGGAGATCAGCACCGGCGTCGGCCTGTCGTCGGTCACCGCCGTGCTGCGCGGCGGCCGGCCAGGGCCGGTGGTGCTGCTGCGCGGCGACATGGACGCCCTGCCGGTCACCGAGCTGTCCGGCGAGGACTTCAGCTCCCGCCACGAGGGCATCATGCACGCCTGCGGCCACGACCTGCACACGGCCGGCCTGGTCGGCGCCGCGCGGCTGCTCGCCGCGCACCGCGACGACCTGGCCGGCGACGTCGTGTTCATGTTCCAGCCCGGCGAGGAGGGCTTCGACGGCGCCGGTCACATGATCGAGGAAGGGGTGCTCGACGCGGCGGGCCGGCCGGCGGTGGCCGCGTACGGGCTGCACGTGCTCTCCTCGGTGCTGCCCCGCGGCGTGTTCGCCTCCCGCCCGGGATCGTTGATGGCCGCCTCGGACGGCCTGTTCGTGCGCGTACTGGGTGCCGGTGGGCACGGCGCGCGGCCGCACGGCGCTCTCGACCCGGTGCCGGCCGCGTGCGAGATGGTCACCGCGTTGCAGACGATGATCACCCGGCGGTTCGATGTGTTCGATCCGGTCGTGGTCACGGTGGGCACGTTCTACGCCGGCACCCGGCGCAACATCATCCCCGACCAGGCCACCTTCGAGGCGACCGTGCGCACCTTCTCGCCGGTCGCTCGGCTACAGGTACGCGAGCGGGCCGTCGCCCTGTGCGAGCACATCGCGGCCGCGCATGGCCTGCGCGCCGAAGTGCGCTACGAGGAGGAGTACCCGCTGACGGTCAACGACCCGGCCGAGCACGACTTCGTCGCGGCGACGGCCCGGGAGGTGTTCGGTGAGGAGCGGTTCACCGAGCTGGCCGCCCCGCTGGCCGGCTCCGAGGACTTCTCCCGGGTCCTCGCGAAGGTGCCCGGAACCTATGTCTTCCTGGGCGCCTGCAGCACCGGCGACCCGGCCACCGCCCCGACCAACCACTCGCCCCTGACGGCCTTCGACGACACCGTGCTGGCCGACGGCGCGGCGCTCCTGGCGGAGCTCGCGGCCCGCCGCCTGCGGTAGACCGGGCGATCTTGGCTGCCCGGTGTCGCGATAGGGGACAGGTAAGCATCTCCACATCTCAGCGCGGCCACGCTGGTCATCGAAGGCAGACTTGATCTGCCCAAGCCAGCGTACGGGCTGGGGGAGGTGGTGGGCGATGACCACCACCAGGGGACACGGGGAGGCGCCAGGTGTCGGTGTTGGCGCGGCGCGACGGCGGACAGACGCACGGTAGACCGGTGTCCGTGGCGCGAGAACCAGCCAGATGGAGGATTGGCGCACCTGTCAGTTATACGGGGCTGGCAAGGCGGGTGGGGCGTGTACGTTACACGCGCGTCCCGCACGCGTCGTTCGTGCTGGCCCACTCGTGATCGAGGATGGAATAGAGCAGCGAATCTCGCCACGCCCCGTTGGTGAACACGTGATCCCGGATCCGGCCTTCCGGGGTGAATCCGAGTGTCGCAAGCAACCGTTGCGATGGGCGGTTATCCGGTCCGCACGCCGCCTGGATGCGGTGCAATCCGAGCGTGCGGAACCCGAAATCCAGCATCAGCGCTGCGGCTTCGGTCGTGTACCCCTTGCCCCAGTCGTCGCGCCGAACGGCGTAGCCGAGTTCGCCACTGTGGTGACCGCCGAGCCCGATTCGCACGAATCCGATCAGCACGTCTGCATCGTTGGCGATGGCGAGGTAGTAGTCGGGGCGGGGCTCGCTTTGGGCGCGGGCAATGTCGTCCGTCAGGCGTTTCGCCTGGTCATCTCTGCTGCGGGTATCGAAGCTGAGCGACCGAGTTACGTCCGGATCGCCGACAACGGCCATTGAGGCGTCGAGGTCGACCGGGCGGAACTCGCGCAGCCGCACGCGGGTGCCGGTGATCGCAACGGGAAACACACGGACGACGGTAGCCCAGGACCCGGAGGTCGGCACCGATGCTCAGGCGGGCAGCGCGGCGGCTGGTACCCGGCAGAACGACTCGATCTCTTCCCGGAGGTTGCGTGCGACCGGGGAGCCAGCGTGGCGCCTGTCGTTGAGTGCCTGATGGACGCGAGCTGCGCTCGTGACGATTCCGCCGATCCGGCGCTCGGGCGTGAGTTCAAGAACCGGCGCGAGCGCTTCGCGGGCGCCGTCTACCTCGTTGCCACGTACGCGGGCGAGCGCGAGTTCGGCGCGGGCGCCCGCCTCGTCACTAAACGACCGGTCCTCGGGACGGCCATGCTCGAACAGATCAAGGGCCGACAGCGCTTCCGACTGCGCCCGCTGGTGCTCCTCTTCCAGGAAGACATACGTTCCGGCCGCGTAGTAGTTCTGCTTGGCTTGCGGGAAGGTCAGTAGCCCGCCGATCGCGTCAAGGTCATCGGGCTCGTGGGCGGCACGCCGGTCGGCGGCTCGCCCCAACGCGTCGGTCGCCTCGCTGGGGATGGAAATCAGCGCCCATGCGCGAGCCTCCAGCGCCGGCAGCCATGCGGACACCGAACCGGTGAGGTCCTCGGCCATTTCGGCACCGCTTCGGGCGTAGCGCACGGCTTCCTGTGGGCGCCCCGCCCAGTAAGCGATGAGGCTCTGTAGCCCCCGTGCCCAGGCCCGCAACCCGGGGTGGCCGGCGTTGTCGGCGCACACGTAGAGCGTGCGGGCATGGGTCATCGCATCGTGCGGTCGGTTCAGGTCATGGCTTGCCTTTGCGATCAGGCCGGAGACGACGCCGGCCAGGAGGTATAGGTCACGGGTAAGCGTGGGCTTCTGCTTGCCTTCCAATAGCCGGAACACGATCTCTTGCTCATCGATGAGGTCGCCCATGATCGTAGCTAGCGGGTCATGGATGTAGGCGTTGGCGAGATGAACGACATCGTCCTGAAGTTGCGCGATTGCCTCGGGTCCGACGTTGTCGATCTCGGCGAACGTCGTGAACCGTGCCGCACGCCGAGTTGCCATCGCAACCTGCCTCTCTAGGGTGTTGGCGGAGCCATCGGGCTCGGTGGTGGGTATGGGCGGGTCCACCGCGCGGGTAGGCGCGGCGACGCCGGTAGGTGCGCTCGCGACCAGTTCGCCAGTGCTGGACGCGAGGACAAGCTCCAGTGGGGCGGGAGCCAGTAGTTGGCTCATCGAGTAACCCCAGAACAGGCGGGCCACCGCACGCTGTGACGGACGCGGCTCCGTGAGAACTTCGCCCGCCATCCAACGGCGAAGCGTACGCACGCTGAGCGTGGCGTCCTCGCCGTTATCACGGGCACACTTCTCGAACTTCTCAACGATCTTGGCGTGCGTGCGCTCGTCGCGGCCGACCAGGACCGCAAGCAGCGTGACCACCCGCTGTTCCGGCATCTCCGACCCCTTTCCGGATGGATCTAGCCATCACGGTATGGCGGGGCAACGCCCGGCAGCCACCCCCACTGACGATGCCAGGCAATACGGCCCGCTCATGTCCGCCAAATGGCAGCCCCGCGCCGTGAAGCGGCCCCGGCCTGCGCTTCTTACGGCATTGTCCCCATCGCCAAACTGCGATGCGAGACCTAACGCAACGAATTCAGCACCCACGGTTGCCCGGGGCTGGCTAGGCCCAATGTCCGTGACCAGATCGGAGGGAGCCACGGTGAACACCGCTGATCTCCAGACTACGCCGATCCGCCACGCGAGCTCCGTTGTTGATCACATGAGTGAGAGCTCCCCGGCAGTACGTGACCACGGGTCCGTGTTGTCGGGCGCCCACTTTGGGGCGTTACCACGCCGCGTTCCCTGATCATCGCGACATTGGAAGGGTGATTGACCATGCACCGGCCGCACTGTCGGGCTCCGGAGCGGGAGGGGACGCCACCGGTGAGCCTGCCGTGGGTGGTTCCGGTCGGGATTTTGGGGACGGCGGCCGAGTTGCTGACGCTTATCGCCGAAGGGTTTCCTGGGTCCTGCCCGGACGACCTGTACCCGGATCTGCACACCTTGCACTTTGACCTGCACGGGGTGTTCGAGGAGGCGGCACTTGGTTTCTGCCGGCGCCCGGAGCAGCGGTATGCGCTGGCGGATGCGGCGATGACGCTGTTTGCGGCCTGTCTGGTGGAGTTCGGCGAAGCGGACGTAGCGCCCGGGGAGGGCGCCAACCGGCTGGTGCGCCGGTGGGCGGTTGGGCAGTCGTTGCCGGCGGTGGCGCGCGAACTGGCGGCTGCCGCGAGTGTCGAGCGGTTGACCCGGTTGGCCGGTGAGCTGGGTAGCGAGGGGTTCGTCGCGCTGCTTCGGTCTGAGCTTGCCAGCGGTGTTCCCGTGTCGGGGGCCGCGTTGGTGCTGCTGGACTGCGCGCGGTGGACCGCTGCGGAACGGAGCCGGCCGTGAGCGGGTCGGCGTACGACGACATCGAGCAGGGTGAAGTCCTGTGGATCAAGCCCGGCATGTGCCACCTGCCAGAGGTGCCGGGCGGGTTCGCGTTGCGGGTGGATGAGTTCCTTGGCTGGGACTACGACAGCCCTGGTCAGCGCCGGGTGTGGGTGCGCGGCGCCGTCCTGCGCAACGGGGGCGGGACGCTTCGCAGCCTGGTGCTGTGCGTGCCGGTGAACCAGCCCCGGGCCGTGCGCCGGCCGATGGCCGCGCGGCCTGAGCCGGCGCGTGCTGTCGGCACGGCACGCCCGGATGACGGCGCACGAGGCGTTGACGGGCCGGTGTTGGTCGAGCACGCCGGCCGAATGTACCGGCGCGTGGAGTTCTCCGGCGGCTGAACCGCTCAACGATGTCCGGCGCCCGTGCGGCGCTGGGGACCGCACGGCGCCGGAAAGCCGTTTGACACGTGACACGTGAAGGGAGAGGTAAGGATGGACGGCGGCGGCACGCTGGTGCACCACGGGTACACGGTGGCCGACCTGGATCGGCTGGCGTGCAAGGCGGCCTGGGAGTCGCCGTGGCGGTTCCTGCCGGTCACTGAGCGGGAGGACGTCGCCCGGTTCGCGATCGTCGAGCACCGGTTGACCTGTGAGCGGCCGGCGGACTTTTGGGATCTGGTGAAGCTCGGTGCGAAGGCGATCTGGGCGCACGTCGAGGACGAGGGGCGCTACCGGGGCGGTACGCGGCCCGTAACGGTGTCGAGCTGGGACGGCGTTGCCCCGGTACTGGCGGTACTGGTCGCGGACGGCGCAGCCGACCCGCTTCCCGGAAGACCGGATCGTGGAGGTCGGGGCGCTCGCGCAGATCTGGCCCCGGCGGACCCGCCCCCATCGGACCGTGCCGCTCGCACTGGCCCACCCGCGACGACTACGAGCGCGCGGCGGCATCGCTGGACAAGCCCTACCGCAGCTTCGTGTCTACGATCAACACCGCCCGGCAACAGTTCCTGCGGCTGTGGCACCAGCACGAGACGCCATCGCAAGTGTGGGGGCGCGACCGCCGCAACCGCAACGGCGCCGCGACCTACATGACCATCACGACGGTCACGATCCGGCGCCGTGAGCGCCGCCGTAAGAAGGAAGCCGGGGTGGCGCAGTGAGAGTGCTTGACGCAACGCAAGAGACAACGATCAGGTGGTCGGACCCCAACCCGCCGGCAGCCACGGACACCACCGAGCTGATCCGGCCGTTCGTGCGACGAGGGCGAGCATCGTGACCCCCGAGGAGATCCAGCGCATCGAAGATCAACACCGCCCGTCCGTGACCTGGCTCAATGGCAGCGTTTTGTACGTCTGTACGTGCGGGGCTGGATGGCCATGCCGGGTGCTGCAACGGGCCGATGACGCTGCCCGGCAACGCGCCCGGATGACCCGTGGCGCGAGTCAGTTCGGTTCGTGATCGCATGTCCCGCTCGGCCAGACCGCGAAAGCAGCCGGCGCCCGAATACCCCAACCGGCCGCGGGTAAGCCAGGCCGCGACGCGGTCGCGGTGCATTTGGTAGATCTCCTCGGATCGGCGATTACGCCGAGGGTCGGCGAGGACTTCGTGCAGGCTTGACAGCTCGTCCCATAGCTCCTCGTCGCTGGGAGCGGGATGAGCGAGGACGGTCAAGCGGCCGGTCAACCGACCGCGCGCGTCTTCCGGCACGTCGCGGGAACCGTTGAGGAGCCATTCGTGCTGAAACTCCTGCACCTCGTCCGCGTCGACTACGGGTAGGCGGGCCCGGTGCGCGGCGTCCTGCTCGCGCCACTCCTCCAACGACGCCGCCATCCCAGGCCAGGTTGCGTAGCTCCGCAAACGATCGAGTATCTCGACCGGCCAGCCCCACAACTCGTCTGCCGCGAGCGCATCTGCGAAGTCCACCGCGCCAGTTTGGCATGGAACGCGTGGAGCGGCGGGGCGTGTCCCTCGGGTTCGGAACAGGACCATGATCTTCAGTCTGATGACGTCGGTCGTACACGTTGTTCGACTCTGTGGCGTGACGGATGGAGACTGTGTCCGTGTTCGACGTCGTTCGGCTTCAGGAGTTGATCGCCGAGTACGGTCGGCTGCTGAGATTGGAAGGTCACACTCCGCAGACCCGCGGTCAGCGGTTGAACGAGGTCATTGCGGAGATGCTGCGGTGTTGGGGCATCGAGGCCAGGACATCGATCCGGTCCCTCGGCGAGATCGACGTCGGGTTCTCGGTCGGCGGGGCCCGGTACGTGGTTGAGGCCAAGTGGGAGCGGGCCAAGGCCGACACCGGTCATGTGGCGAAGCTACAGAAACGGGTGCGGCAGCGTTTCGCGGGCACGTGCGGGATCTTCCTGTCGATGTCTGGCTACAGCCGCGAGGCGCTGGCTGATATTGCCTGCGGCGAGCGCCTGGAGGTCCTTTTGCTGGACGCCTCCCATTTCGAGGCGATGCTGGCCGGGTTGGTCCCACCGGAGGAGATGCTGTCCCTGCTGCATGACCGGGCTGCCTTCTACGGCGAAGCGCATACGCCGCTGGCGACCCTGATCGCCTCGACCGTGGCGCCGCAGGTGACGTTCGGCCCCCCGAACCATTTGACCGCGCCGCTGGTGCGCTCGGCCCGACCGGGAGTCGCGGGTGAGGTGCTGTTCAGCGTGCCGGACTCCAACCAGTTGGGCCTGGCCTGCCCCGATCCTGATCATCTGCTGGTCACCACACAGCACGGAATCATGGCGGTTGATCTCGCCAGGCGGAGCGCGGGATGGGCGGTCCCTGTATCGGGATGCCACCGCAGCCCGGTCGTCGATGCGGACGGCGCCGTGCTGTTCACCCGGCGAAACGGGGTGGGCCGGTACCGTGACAGGGAACTCACCGTGATGGGTGGGGGCTTCGCGGGAAACACCTGCCTAATGAGGAATCCGGACGGCAGCACCTGGGTGTTCAGCAACGGCGAGCCGGGCGGCGCGATCGGGGCCGCCGTGACCAGGCTGGGCGGCCGGCTTGGCGACGAGGAGCGCATCCCCCACGACTACCCGGCGACGTCCGCGATGAACGGCTGCTGGGTCAACGGCCACGAGGTCATCGCTGTGGGCAGCTCAGGTCTTTCCGTCTCAATGCCGGGCGGGGCGTCACGGTGGCTGCGCGTCCCCCAGGCCAACCCGATGGGCCTGGTACGCCTGACCCCGATGAGCGTGCTTACCGGCGGCGATGCCATCAGCCTGCTCTGCACCAATCTCGGCAACGGGCAAAGTGCCGAGGTCGCCCACCTGAACCTTAACGGCTCGGTCAACGAGTTGGGTGTAGCCGCGGACGGGTCCATCTACGTGGCTGCCTACCACCAGTCGGCTGACAGCCGCATGCCCTTCGTCGTGGCCCGGATCCGGACGGCTCTGGAGGTCGACACCGCAGCCGTCGCACCGGTCGGTACCCCCGTTTCCGTGACGGCGCCTGCCACCGCCGGGGCCACCGCGGCTGACATCGTGCGAAAGACGGCTACTGCCCCAACCGCCGCACCCGGCCCGTCCGGACAGCGGTCCGCGGCGGTGCACCCTCCGTCGGCCACCGGCTGGCAGGTGTCACGCCGCGACCGGGGCAACCGACAGGGCGAGTACGTCGCCTTCCACGGCCGCAGCGGCATCTACTGGGCGATCGTGGGGATCAACGTCCTGCTCATCGCGGTGCTGGCGATCGTCATAGCCGTACCCGAGACATCGATCCTGGCCAAGGTCATCGTCGGAATGATCGAAGTGTTCCTCATCGCCGTGACCATCGGCTTCGGGAGGATGGCGACCGCACCGATACGGCTGGAGATCGGGGCGCAGGGGATCCAGGTGTTCGCCCGCAGCGACACCTGCTGGTTTCCGTGGCAGGTACTCGACCGCGTCGAGGTCATGCGCCTGGAAGGCGGCAACCTGTATCTCGTAGCGTGGTGCGCCGGAGCGAACATGTTCCCCGAGTTCGACGGGTACGGCGGCGGGCCACGTTTCCTGCTGCGCCTCGGCGCGGTCGCCGTATGCCCCGTCAACGTCCTACAGGCACGGCGCCACCTCATCGTCCGCGCCCTCCACGCCTACGGCGGGAACCGCGTCGGGACCCTTTGAGCTGGGCACGTGGAGCTTGGCGGTGCTGGAGCGTCTGGAGAACGCGCAGCGCCCGTTCAGCGCGCTGGTCGTCACGGGCGAACAACGCTACGAAGGTCGCCGTAGCCTGCTGGAAGGCTGTGACGATGACGCACACCATGACGATCACAAGGATGGCGACCAGCACGGCTCGGAATGCGCCGTCCACGACATTGAGGAGCACGACCGCCGGAGCGGTCACGCTCAACGGGCAGGTACTACAGACGCCGGGGTCGCCCGCGACAACACGGTAAGCCGGGGCGAGGATCGGCAGATTTCGGCTGGGCATGATGTACCCACGAATCTCCGGGTGCCCATCTCCCGGCGCGGTGCCCGCGTGGCCTGGAGTCCTACGCCGCAGTCATGACGACGCGCCATGGATGCGACGACGCGCTATGGATGCTACCGCGGCTCGCTAGCGACACAGGCGAGCGACACAGCGATAGGAGTGCCGGTGTCGCGTTCGCGTTGACGGCGCGCCAGCTCGCCCAGCAGCTTGCGCCGGTCGACGACCGCCTCGCCGTGACGGCTGCACTTCACCCGCAATGGCGGGTGCTCCACGTTGTCGGTGTCGAGGAGGTCGCGGACGACGAGGGAGCGCTGCTGTCGCCACTGACGAGGCTCTCGCAGGCCGTTCGGCGCCTCGCACCATCCCTTCTCGCGCCACACCGCGTCCAGGGCGCGTCGCGTGGTCCAGTTGACGCTGTAGCTCCCGAGCTGCGGGTGCCACATCAGAACCGCGTCATCGTGGAGTTCCTTGAACCGCGGCACGGCATCGTATGCCATCACCAACTCGGCGAGATACAGCAAACCAACGGGAGTTGGCCACACGTACGCCAACCGCTCGCCGCCGGCACGATCAGGCCCGCAACCGCCGACGCAGAACACGACCGCCGCGAGCGCTCGTGAGTCCAGCGGCCGAACCACCTCGACGTTAGCGCTCGTTCGCAGGTCCACGTAGGAGCGACCTGTGACGTGAGCGAAGGCGTCGTCGAGCCTGCTCCTCATCGGCGAGCCGTCCGGCAGATCGGGATCGTAGGCCCACGGCACCACACGATATCGGTCCGACTTGCGGCGCGGTCCTTGCTGCACGATCCAGTCCTCCCACACCCATCGCTGAGTCCAGAGCGTAGGCGGCGTCGGCCGGCGATCCGGCCGCCACGCCTCAGCGTCACGACGACGGCGGCCCAGCGACGGGGTATATCGTTTCTGATATGACCGACGACGACCTTCCGGTGCTTCCCGGCTTCCGCGAGATGGCCCGGTCGGCTCGCCGGCGCCAGGAGCTGGTCGCCGAACTGGTTGCCGAGCGCCGCGCCGCCGGCCTGTCGCAGGCCGACGTCGCCGACCGGATGGGCACGTCGCAGCCGGCGGTGGCACGCGTCGAGGCGGGGGCGGTGGATGTGCGCCTGTCGACGCTGGAGCGCTACGCCGCCGCGGTCGGCCGCCGGCTCGAGCTGCGCCTGGGCACCGAGCCGCCAGCGGGCAACGCGCCACGGGGCAATGCGCCAACGGGCAGTGCGCCAACGGGCAAGGCGCCAACGGGCAGTGCGCCAACGGGCAAGGCGCCGACCGGGGATAAGCCGAGCGGGGATAAGCCGAGCGGGGACAAGCCGAGCGGCGACAAGCCGACCGGGGACAAGGAGTAAGGCATGGAGCCACCGAACTGGCGGGTGCCCCCAGGCGGGCCGACGACACCCCCACCCGACGACACCGGCATCGGCGCCTGGCTGGAGGAACGGCTGTTCGGCGAACGCATCGTGCTCCTGCAGGGCCGGGTCACCACGCCGGTGGCCAACAAGGCGGCCGCGGCGCTGCTGACGCTCGACGCGCTCGGCACCGAGCCGGTGAAGCTGCACATGAGCGCAGCCGAAGGCGACCTGAGCGCGGTCTTCACGCTCATCGACGCGCTGGACGTGATGCGCGCCCCGGTGCACGCGACCGCGGTCGGTGAGGTGGGCGGCGCGGTGATCGGCGTCTTCGTGGCGTGCCGGCGTCGCCTGGCATACCCGCACGCGCGGTTCCGGCTCGCCGAGCCGGCGGTGACCGGCGTGGCCGGCACGGCCGACGAGGTCGCCGCGGCGGCCGGGCGCTACCTGCAGGTCCTCGATGACCTCGTGGTCCGGGTCGCCGAGGTGACCGGTCAGCCGCGCAGCCGGGTGGAGGACGACTTCGCCGCCGCCCGCACACTGGACGCGGGCGAGGCGTGCGACTACGGGCTGGTCGAGGAGATCGTGCGCCGGTAGCGTCGCCGATCCGGGACCGGCCTCACGCCGGCACCCTGATGAGCAGGCGGACGCTCGTGCCGCCCGGCCCGGTGTCGATGTCCACCCGGTCGCACAGCTTGCGGGCCAACCACAGGCCGCGACCGCTGAGCGCCAACGTGGCCGGCACCGGGTGCCGGTTGACCTGTTCGGGCGGCATTCCCGGGCCCGCGTCGGAGACATGGCAGTAAAGGCTGCCGTCGACGCACGACAGGATCAGGGAGCCGGCACCGCCGGCGTGGCGCACGGCGTTGGTCATCATCTCGTTGACGGCAAAGATGAAGTCGTCGAGCCGCTGGCCCCGCAGGCCGGCGGCCGCGGCATGCGCGGCGACGGCATGCCGCACGCTGCCGATCAGCCACCGGTCGAAGTTCCGCGACAGCAGCGGCGTGCCTAGATTGGGCGAGATCTCGTCGTCAGGCATCGGTCGGCTCCACATCGGAGCCGACCGGATGGCGGACAGGGCCTCCCAGAGCGGGATCCGCTAGGGACGTGCTGGCGGCCACGACGCAGTCCGTCCTTCCGCTATTGCCTCGTCGCCCTGAGGGTACGCCCACGGGTCGGCACCCGCAGCCGCCACGGCGAGGGTCCCACTATCGGATAGCAAACCCGCTGAGCCCTTGCGGCGCCTCGTCGTGCACCTCGACACCGGTCACGCGGGCGTGCGCCGGACCGCGGCCGGCCCAGGTCACAAGGTGCTCGACTGCCTCCGGCGGCCCCTCGAAGACCGCCTCCACCCGCTGGTCGGGCAGGTTGCGCACCCAGCCGGACACACCGTGCTCCACCGCGATCCGCCGGCAGGTGTCCCGGAAGAAGACGCCCTGCACCTCGCCGGAGACGAGGACCCGCTTTCGGCTCACCGCTCGACGGTACGACAGCGGGCCGGGACGGCCTTCCGCAACGCGGGATGAACTTCTCGTCCAGACCTCTGGCGCATCGGCGTATTGACATCCATCATGAATGCCCAGTGGCCCTAAGCCCCCGCTGCGCTGCCCGGCAATCGATGGAAAGGGTCACCGATGCGTGCGTCCCGCGCCGCCCTACTCACCGCTCCACTGCTCGTCGCCGCCCTTGTCGCCGGGGTGGCGCTGACCGCCCCGGCGAACGCGGCGGACGCGCCCCCGGATGGCAACTACTACGTGCAGAGCGTCGCGACCGGCCTGAACGCGGCGCAGAGCCAGGACGCGGTCGCGCAGCACCGGCCGAAGGGCAACGAGGACCATCAGCAGTGGTCGCTGCGCACCGACGCGGGCGCGGCCCGGCTGGAAAACCTCGACAGCCCCGGGCGTTGCCTGGGCCGGGCGGGCGCAAACGCGGCCATGGTCGCCTGCGGCGGCGCCGAGGCCCGCTGGCAGATCGCCGGGGCCGGGCCCGACCGGTACACGGTGAAGGACCCGGCGGCCGACCGGTACCTGACGGTCGCGGCGACCGGCGACGCCCTGCAGGTCGGGGCGGCCGGCGACCTCGCGCGCTGGTACTTCACCCCGCTCAGCGTGCCGCACAGCCCGCTGCCGCCCGAGGACGCCCGCACCCTCGACCAGGTCACGTTCCTGACCACGCACAACGCCTATGCCAACGGGGTCGACGGCGGGTTCGCGCCGCCGTTCATCAACTTCTTCCCCAACCAGAACCGGGGCGTCAGCCAGCAGCTCGCCGACGGCGTGCGGGGCTTGATGTTCGACATCCTCCAGACCCGCGACGGCGCGATCCTGTGCCACCAGAGCTGCACGTTCGTGTCCCGCCCGGTCGCGCTGTGGGTCGACCTCAAGCGTGTCGTCGACTTCCTCAACCAGAACCCGAACGAGATCGTCACCGTGTTCCTCGAGGACTACGTGGCGCCGGACGTGCTGCGTAACGAGGTCAACCGGGTGCCGGGTATCGGCAACGTGCTGTTCCGCCCGGACGTCGAGGGGGTTCGCGAGCGCGGCTGGCCGCGCCTGTCGGAGCTGCGCCAGCGCAACAAGCGGCTGCTGATCTTCACCGACCACGGTCGCGGCGAGGACGAGGCCGCCGGGCTGACCCGCGACAGCTTCGGCGTCATGTACCAGCGGGACTGGACCGTGGAGAACTGGTGGACCATGGGCTCGGGGGTAAGCAACTCGGACTGGTCGTGCTACAGCCGGTGGAGCAGCCCGCTCACGCGTACCGAGCCGGGGTTCCGGCCGCTGTTCGTCATGAACCACTTCCGGGACACGACGATCACGGCAACGGTGGGCACCGACAACAGCAAGGTGCTCGACCGGGCCGAGCGGTTCTGCGCACCGGCGGCGCGCAAGAAGCCCAACTTCCTCGCCGTGGACCGCTATGACCTCAGCAACCCGATGTCCGCGGTCAACCAGCTCAACACCTACTGGTACGCCGGATAGGGCGACGCGGATCGTGGACACTTGGCGGGGCTGTAGGCCGGCCAAGTGTCCAAGATCCGCGCATGACCGGACGGCGGCGAGCTAGGGGGAGACCTTCTGCGGCTGGCCCTCGGGCTCCTCGTCCCAGGCGCGGGCCTTGCGGATCTCGTCGAAGAACCCGAGCAGCCGGTGCAGCTCCGAGGTGGTGGCCCGGTCGTCCTTGCTCGGCTTGCCGCCGCTGCTGCCGTTGCGGTGCGAGCGGATCTCCTGGCGGGGGAGGACCGGTGGGCCCTGCGGCTCCGGCTCCTCGTGGCCCAGCATGCGCGGCGGGCCGGTCTCGGGCAGTTGCGCGCACAGCGCGTGAGCCAGGCCGGTCACGTCGTCGGCGGCACCCCGGGGCAGCGCGATGCGCACGCGCGTGCGGGCGTCGGCGGGCAGGTGGCTCAGCAGGGTGGCCACGACCGGGCCGGGCGGCGGCGGGTATCCACCCGCGGCCGCGCCGATCACCACGGCGCACTCGTCGACGTGCAGCGGGAGGTTGCGCACCCACTCCGCGGACTCGTGCACCTGCGCCGGGCGGATCCACAGGCCGGCCTCGATCACCTCGGCGGCCCAGCCGGATCCGAGGGCGAACGTCGCGTGCGCCACCGGCGGCGCCAGGAAGTTCGGCGCCGGGTTGGTCCAGTCGGCGGCCGCGGCGAACGCGGCATGCGGCTGGTAGCTCAGCTCCCGCACGAACGGCCGCCAGCGCGGCTTGCTGTCGGAGTCGATGGTCACCAGGGCGCGCTTGCCGGCGGCGGCGCACAAGGGGAGGCCGGTGCGGACCCGGGCCGCGCCGCCGAGCAGCGACGAGGCCACGTCACCCAGCCGGCCACCGTCGACCGGCTGCGGCCCGTAGGGCGTGAACACGATGCGGCTCAGCGCCCGCGGGTGCAGCGCGGCCACCACCCGGCCCAGGTCGTCGCGGTGCAGCGGGGCCTCGTCGGGGTGCGACACGATCAGGGCGGGGTCAGCCAGGTCGGAGGGGACCGAGTAGACCAGATCGGTGACCGCGCGGTATCCGCGGCGGTGCACCCACAGGCCGGCCGGCACCTGCTCGACGATGAGGTCGGGGCCCAGCTCGCCGGGGTCGCCGAGGTCGGCCTCCCAGGGCGGCGCAGGGTATCGCCAGCCCATGCGGGACGGGGCGCTGCCCGGCGCGAACCGCCACCACCCGCCGGGGCGCTGGGCGCCGCGTCCGGCCGGGGCGAACAGCGAACCGCCGGGGACGCCGAGCAGCGGGCCCGCCGGGGCCATCACCTCAAGGCCCAGCCGGGTGGCGAGCTGGTAGGCCGGAGCCGGGCGGTCATCGTGCAGGCAGCCACTGTTCCACGCCACGAGCCGCAGCCGGGTGCACCGGGGCGGCAGCCGCTCGGCGAGCAGGTCGGCGAGCTCGTTCATCATCGCCGGGACCAGCCGCACGGTATGCGAGGTCACCACGACGGCAAGCTCGGCAGGGTCGGTGGCGCGCGCCACGAGAGCGGTGGCGGCGGCGCCCGGCTCGCGCCCGGAGTGCACCATCGCGCAGCCGGACACCCAGGTCAGGCGCATGTCAGGCCAATGCCTGAGGCTCAGCTGCACTGCTATGGTCACCCTCCGTGAGAGGTCGCCGGGGACGGCAGCGACGGCGATCATACCTTAGTTTCGCGGCCACCGTCGCCGCGCTACCCATGAACAATTCGCTTGCGGACCCCGAAGGTCAAGCCTTGCCGGGCTAGTGTGACGAGGTTTTTCACCGCCTTTCAGGGTGCGCAGCGGTCACGCTCCGCTACCTCGGCCCGGACGCCGGCAGGCGGGACCCTACCAACAGTTGGAAAGCGCGGGTTTGGAAGCACCGCGGGCGTGGTAGGCATGCGCCATGGCTGTGCGGACCTGGATCGAGGACTGGCCGGTCTACCGCCAGTTGACCGGCACCGACCCGCTCGGGCGGGGCGCCGCGGCGAAGTCGAAGCAATCGACGGAGCTCACCGCCCGCACCGAGACCGCCGACTCGATGGCGCGCTCCGTCTGCCCCTACTGCGCGGTCGGCTGTGGCCAGCGGGTCTACGTCAAGAACGGCGCGGTCACCCAGATCGAGGGCGACCCGGACTCACCCATCTCGCGGGGGCGGCTGTGCCCGAAGGGCTCGGCGAGCAAGAACCTCGTGACCAGCCCGCTGCGGCAGACCAAGGTGCGCTACCGGCGGCCGTACGGCACCGGGTGGGAGGACCTCGACCTCGACGTCGCCCTCGACATGATCGCCGACCGCGTCATCGCCGCCCGCGAGGCGACCTGGGAGGACCGGGACACCGAGGGCCGCCCGCTCAACCGCACGCTGGGCATCTCGAGCCTGGGCGGCGCGACGCTGGACAACGAGGAGAATTACCTGATCAAGAAGCTGTTCACCTCTCTGGGCGCGCTTCAGATCGAGAACCAGGCCCGCATTTGACACTCCTCCACCGTCCCCGGTCTGGGGACCTCGTTCGGTCGCGGCGGCGCCACGACGTTCCAGCAGGACCTGGCCAACGCTGACTGCATCATCATCCAGGGCTCCAACATGGCCGAGGCCCACCCCGTGGGCTTCCAGTGGGTGATGGAGGCCAAGCTGCGCGGCGCGAAGGTGTTCCACATCGACCCACGCTTCACCCGGACCAGCGCGGTGGCCGACACCTACGTGCCGATCCGGGCCGGCTCGGACATCGCGTTCCTCGGCGGCATCGTCAACTACATCCTCACCAACGAGCTGGACTTCCGGGAGTACGTGCTGGCCTACACCAACGCGGCGACGATCGTCAGCGAGGACTACCGCGACGCCGAGGACCTCGACGGGCTGTTCTCCGGCTTCGACCCGGACACGCGCACCTACGAGACCACGAGCTGGCAGTACGAGGGGCACGCGGCGCACGGCGCGGCGCGCGACGAGCACCTCGAACGGGAGACCGCGAGCGGGCTGACCCAGGAGTCGCACGGCCCGCCGCTGCCCGCCGACACCCGGCGCGACGAGACCCTGCAGCACCCGCGCTGCGTGTACCAGATCCTCAGGCGCCACTTCGCGCGCTACACCCCGGAGGTGGTCGAGCGGGTCTGCGGCGTGCCGCGGGACAAGTTCGAGGAGGTCGCCCGCGCCTGGACGCAGAACTCCGGCCGCAAACGCACCACCGCGCTCGTCTACTCGGTCGGCTGGACCCAGCACAGCGTCGGCGTGCAGTACATCCGCACCGGCGCGATCATCCAGCTGCTACTGGGCAACATGGGCCGGCCGGGCGGCGGGGTCATGGCGCTGCGCGGGCACGCCAGCATCCAGGGCTCCACCGACATCCCGACGCTGTTCAACCTGCTGCCCGGATACCTGCCGATGCCGGTGCACAGCCAGCACGAGACCTACCAGAAGTGGGTCGACAGCATCCGCCACCCCGGGCAGAAGGGGTTCTGGGCCAACGCCAGCGCCTTCACGGCGAGCCTGCTCAAGGCGTACTGGGGTGACAAGGCAACGCCAGACAACGACTTCTGCTACGGATACCTGCCCCGCCTGACCGGCGACCACGGCACGTACCAGCAGGTCATGGCGATGATCGACGGCAAGATCAAGGGGTACTTCCTGCTCGGGCAGAACCCGGCGGTCGGGTCGGCGCACGGGCGCGCGCAGCGCCTCGGCATGGCCAACCTCGACTGGCTGGTGGTGCGTGACCTGTTCATGATCGAGAGCGCGACGTTCTGGAAGGACGGCCCCGAGGTCGAGACCGGTGAGATCGTGCCGGAGGAGTGCCGCACCGAGGTGTTCTTCCTGCCCGCTGCCTCGCACGTGGAGAAGGAGGGCACGTTCACCCAGACCCAGCGGATGCTGCAGTGGCGGGAGAAGGCCCTCGACCCGCCGGGCGACTGCCGCTCCGAGCTGTGGTTCTTCTACCACCTGGGCCGGGTCGTCAGGGAGAAGCTGGCGGGCTCCACGCTGCCCCGCGACCGTGCGGTTCTCGACCTCGCCTGGGACTACCCGACCGAGGGCCCGCACGCCGAGCCGAGCGCCGAAGCGGTGCTCATGGAGATCAACGGGTACGAGGTGGCGACCGGCCGGCCGCTGTCCGGCTACACCGAGTACCGCGACGACGGCTCGACGGCCGGCGGCTGCTGGATCTACGCCGGCGTCTACAAGGACGGCGTCAACCAGGCCGCCCGGCGCAAGCCGCGCACCGAACAGGACGACGTGGCGCTCGAGTGGGGCTGGGTGTGGCCGGCGAACCGGCGCCTGCTCTACAACCGCGCCTCCGCTGACCCCGAGGGCCGGCCGTGGAGCGAGCGTAAGCGCTACGTCTGGTGGGATCCGGACAAGGGCGAGTGGACGGGGCCCGACGTGCCGGACTTCGAGAAGACCAAGCCGCCGTCCTACCGCCCGCCCGAGGGGGCCTCGGGGGTGGAGGCGATCGCCGGCGACGACCCGTTCATCATGCAGGGCGACGGCAAGGGCTGGCTGTACGCGCCCGTCGGGCTGATCGACGGGCCGCTGCCCACGCACTACGAGCCGGTCGAGTCGCCGGTGCGCAACCCGCTCTACGGCCAGCAGTCCAACCCGACCCGCAAGGTGTACCTGCGCCCGGACAACCCGGCCAACCCGTCGCCCCCGGAGCCCGAGCCGATGGTCGAGGTGTTCCCGTACGTGTTCAGCGTCAGCCGGCTGACCGAGCACCACACGGCGGGCGGCATGAGCCGGTTCCTGCAGTACCTGACGGAGCTGCAACCGGCGATGTTCGTCGAGGTGTCGCCGGAGCTGGCGGCCGAACGGGGGCTGTCGCACCTGGACTGGGCGCACGTCGTCACTTCGCGGGCGGCGGTCGAGGCGCGCGTGTTCGTCACCGACCGGCTCACTCCGCTGCGCGTGGACGACCGGATCATCCACCAGATCTGGATGCCCTACCACTGGGGCCGGTCGAACGAGGCGTTCTCGAGCGGGGACTCGGCCAACGACCTGTTCTGCGTGAGCCTCGACCCGAACGTGCTCATCCAGGAGAGCAAGGTGGGCACCTGCGACATCCGGCCGGGTCGCCGGCCCACCGGGCAGGCGCTGCTGGACTACCTGGCCGAGTACCGGGGGCGTGCCGGGGTCGTGGGTGACCACTACCCGCCGATCATCACGACGGAGGCCTGGAGGCGCGGCAATGGTGGGTGAGAACAGTCTCTACGGCCCGCTGGATCCGGCGCCGGACGCCGGCTACATCGACGCCCCGCCCCGGATGGGCTTCTTCACCGACACCAGCGTCTGCATCGGTTGCAAGGCGTGCGAGGTGGCCTGCAAGGAGTGGAACGGGGTGCCCGACGACGGGTTCAACCTGCTCGGCATGTCCTACGACAACACCGGCGGGCTGACCGCGAACTCGTGGCGGCACGTCGCGTTCATCGAGCAGCCGCTCCCCGCGGCGGTCGCGGCCGCCTCACCGTCGGCGCCGCAGTTCCTCGGCATGCCGTCGATGGAGCTGCCCGGCCGCGCCGAGGGGCGCGAGGACATGCGCTGGCTGATGATGTCCGACGTCTGCAAGCACTGCACACACGCGGCCTGCCTCGACGTCTGCCCGACCGGGTCGCTGTTTCGCACCGAGTTCGGCACGGTGGTCGTGCAGGAGGACATCTGCAACGGCTGCGGGTACTGCATCCCGGCGTGCCCGTACGGCGTGATCGACCAGCGCAAGGGCGACGGCCGGGCGTGGAAGTGCACCCTGTGCTACGACCGGATCGGCGACGGCCTGATGCCCGCGTGCGCGCAGGCATGCCCGACCCAGTCGATCCAGTACGGCCCGCTCGACGAACTGCGGGAGCGGGCGGAGCAGCGGGTCGACGCGTTGCAGGCGGCCGGGGAGGCGACGGCCCGCCTGTACGGTCACGACCCCAACGACGGGGTCGGCGGCGACGGCGCGTTCTTCCTGCTGCTCGACGACCCCGAGGTGTACGGGCTGCCGCCGGACCCGGTGGTGACCACCCGGGACCTGCCCGACATGTGGCGCTGGGCGGGCAGAGCCGCCGTGACCATGGTCGCGGCCGCGGCGGTGGCGTTCCTAGGGAGGTCCCGATGACCGCGGGAGAGATGAGCGCTGCGGGCCGCCGGGCCGCCAGCCGGGAGCCGGTGGCCGGCCGCGAGCGCAGCGGAGCCGCCGCGTCGTCTGGAGGTCCGCGACGCACCGACGGAGTCGGGGTGCGGCGCGGGGCGACGACGGCGCGTAGGGCGGCGAAGCGGAGCGAGCAGGAAATCATGGTTCCACCGGCCGAGTTCCGCTCGTACTACGGCCGGCCCGTCGTGCGGGCGCCGCTGTGGCGCCATGACATCGCCGCGTACCTGTTCACCGGGGGTCTCGCGGCCGGCACCGCCCTGATCGCGGCCGGCGCCGACGCGACCGGCCGGCCGCACCTGCGCCGCGCGACCCGGCTCACGTCGCTCGCCGCGCTGGGCGCCAGCACGTTCTTCCTGATCAACGACCTGGGGCGGCCAGAGCGCTTCCACCACATGCTGCGCGTGGTCAAGCCGACCTCGCCGATGTCGATGGGTACCTGGATCCTGGCAGCGATCGGTCCCGCCGCCGGCCTCGCCGCCGTATCGGAGGCGGCGCCGCTGCTGCCCGAGCGCGGCGTGCCCGGCCTGGCCCGGCGGATGCTGCCGCCGGCCGGCCGGGTCGCCGGGTACACCGCCGCGGCGCTCGCACCGGCGCTGGCCACCTACACCGCGGTCCTGCTGGCCGACACCGCCAGCCCGAGCTGGCACGAGGCGTACCCGGAACTGCCGTGGGTCTTCGCCGGTAGCGCCCTGGCCAGCGCCTCGGGCGTCGGGCTGATCGCGGCGCCGTGCGCGGAGACCGGGCCGGCGCGGCGGCTGGCCGTCGCCGGCGCCGTGATGGAGCTGGCCGGCTCGCACCGGGTGGAGACGACGCTGGGCCTGCTCAGCGAGCCCTACCAGCAGGGCCCGGCCGGGCGCCTGCTACGTGGCGGGCGCAACCTGACCGCGGCCGGCGTGCTCGGCGCGGTGCTCGGCCGGCGCAGCCGCGTGGTCTCCGCGGTGTCCGGCGTGGCGCTGGTCGTCGCGGCGATCCTGACCCGGTTCGGCATCTTCGAAGGGGGCGTGGCCTCGGCCAGGGACCCGAAGTACACCGTCACGCCCCAGCGGCAACGGCTGGAGGAGGAGGGGCCGGCACGTACCGGCCAGTGAAGGAGGCCGATGATCGTGGAGGATTTTCCGTGTCCCGGCACGGAGAATCCTCCACGATCATGGGGAGTGGCGGCGGCGGCGCGCGCCGGAGCGGCCGCTGCCACGTGTGACGGTCGTGAGGAACTCCCGGACCAGGGCGAACGCCTGCTCCGGGGCCTGGCGGAAGACGCCGTGCCCGGTGCCGTCGAACACCTCGAAATGGCCGTCGGGCAGCGCTTCGGCGAGCCGGCGGGCCGCGCTGACCGGCGTGACCGGATCGTCCGCGCCATTGAGGACGAGCACCGGGCAGGTCACGTCGGCCAGGAACGGGGTAGCGTCACCCGGCCCGCACCCGCCCCGCCGGAAGTGGGCCTGGACGTCGTCGTTGACCCGGGCCCGGGTCAGGCGTTCCCGCACGTCCCCGTCGCCGCTGCCGTACAGCGGCAGGCAGTGCTCCCGCCAGTCACGGGTGGCCTCGGGGCCGTGGTCGCCACCAAGGTAACGCGCGGCCGCAGCCCGTGCCGCCGGCCCGCCGCACCGCTCGAACACGTCCAGGCCCTCGTCGAAGGTCATCGGGGTGCCGAACGTGCTGTCGAGCACCAGGCCGGCGACCAGCGACGGGTGACGGGCGGCGCAGGTCATCGCGACCATGCCGCCACTGGACGTACCGACCAGGACCGGGCGGTCGATCTCCAGGGCGGCGCAGACGTCGGCCACGTCGTCGGCCCACCGCTGCCAGGTCCAGTCGTCGGGCTCGCCCGGGTCGGACCGGCCGGAGCCGCGCTGGTCCAGGTAGACCACCTGCGTGACGTCGGCCAGCGCGGCGAACTCGGGCTTGAACAGGCTGTGGTCGACGCCCGGGCCGCCGTGCAGCAGGATCACGGTCGGTCGGTCCGTCATGGCGTCACCCGCCGTGACGACGGCGGCACCGTCCACGTCGAAGAAGAGGCGGACGTCACCGATCGAAACGCGCATCAGGGCATCATCTACCAGGCCGGGGTCTCTACGCTGCTGCCATGGCACGGTTCGAAATCGATCAACGTCAACATAACGCGATCGACCGGTTCAACGCGGTGATGCAGCCGGTGCTGGACGCCCTGCGCGAGCGGTGCGCGGGCCGGCCGCTGCACGAGGTCCGCGAGACGCTCGCGACGGAGTGGGGGGCCACCGCCGGCAAGGCGCTGCCTGAGCCGTACCTGACCAACTGGGCCACCCGCATCAGCGACGGCCGCCGGATCGTCCTCTAGGCGCGCCATCCCATGATCACGTAGATGAGGTGTCTCCATCATCCCGGCGTAGCGGCCCGCAGGTAGTCGCGGTTGAGCCGGGCGATCGTGGTGAGCGGAATGCCCTTCGGGCAGACCGTCGTGCACGCGCCGGTCTGGGTGCACCCGCCGAACCCCTCGGCGTCGTGTGCGGCCACCATGTCGACTACCCGGGTGGCGCGCTCCGGCTGCCCCTGCGGCAGCGACCCCAGGTGGGTCACCTTTGCGGCGGTGAACAGCATCGCCGACGCGTTCGGGCAGGCCGCCACGCAGGCGCCGCAGCCGATGCAGGTCGCCGCGTCGAAGGCCGTGTCCGCGTCGTCCTTGGGCACCGGCACCGCGCGCGCGTCGGGTGCGCTGCCCGTCGGCGCCGTGATGTACCCGCCGGCGGCGACGATGCGGTCCAGGGCACCTCGATCCACCACCAGGTCCTTGACGACCGGGAAGGCCCGGGCCCGCCACGGTTCGACGTCGATCGTGTCCCCGTCGCGGAAGTGCCGCAGGTGCAGCTGGCAGGCGGTCGTCGCGCGCTGCGGCCCGTGCGCCACCCCGTTGATGACCATGCCGCAGGCGCCGCAGATGCCCTCCCGACAGTCGTGGTCGAACGCGACCGGCTCCTCGCCGCGCCCGGTCAGCTCCTCGTTGAGCACGTCGAGAAGCTCCAGGAACGACATGTCCGGGGTGACGTCGCGGACGTCGTAGCGCACCATCCGGCCCCGGTCGCCGGGCCCGCTCTGGCGCCAGATCCGCAGGATGAGGTTCACACGTAGCTCCGTTGCGAAGGCGTGACGGTCGTGAACGCGAGCGGCTCGCGGTGCAGGACCGGCGCGCCGCCGGTGTGCTCCCAGCCGGCCACATAGGAGAACTGGTCATCGTCGCGGGCCTCGCCGCGCTCGACCCGGAAGTGCGCGCCGCAGGACTCGGTGCGGTGCAGCGCGTCCAGGCACATCAGCTCGGCCAGTTCGAGGAAGTCGGCGACCCGCCCGGCCTTCTCCAGGGCCTGGTTGAGCGATCCGCCGTCCCCGGTGACGCGCACCCGCGCCCAGAACTCATCCCGCAGCGCCGGGATCCGGTCGAGCGCCGTCTTCAGGCCGGCTTCCGAGCGGGCCATCCCGCACTGGTCCCACAGCAGGCGCCCCAGCTCGCGGTGGACGTCGTCCACGGTGCGGTCACCGCCCACGCCCAGCAGGCGCCCGATCCTGACGTCCACATTGGACTCGACGGCGCGCACGGCGTCCGTCGGCACCTCACCGAACGGACCGCCGGCCAGGTAGTCGGCGATCGTGGCGGGCAGCACGAAGTACCCGTCGGCGAGGCCCTGCATGAGCGCGCTCGCCCCGAGCCGGTTGGCGCCATGGTCGGAGAAGTTCGCCTCGCCGATCGCGTACAGGCCGGGAATCGTGGTCATCAGGTTGTAGTCGACCCACAGCCCGCCCATCGTGTAGTGCATGGCGGGGTAGATGCGCATCGGCGCGGTGTAGGGATCCTCGCCGGTGATCCGCTCGTACATCTCGAAGATGTTGCCGTAGCGGGTTTCCAGCACCGGCCGGGAGACGCCGGCGAAGTCCAGATATACGCCCAGCCCGCGAGGGCCCACCCCGTACCCGTCGTCGCAGACCGCCTTCGCCGCGCGGGAGGCGATGTCGCGCGGCACCAGGTTACCGAAGCTCGGGTAGAGCCGTTCCAGGAAGTAGTCGCGTTCGGCCTCGGGGATGTCGGCCGGCCGGCGGGTGTCGCCGGACCGTGCCGGCACCCAGACCCGGCCGTCGTTGCGCAGCGACTCGCTCATCAGCGTCAGCTTCGACTGGTGCGCCCCGCTGACCGGAATGCACGTCGGGTGGATCTGGGTGAAGCAGGGGTTGGCGAAGTACGCGCCGCGCCGGTGCGCCCGCCAGATAGCGGTCGCGTTGCAGCCTTTGGCGTTGGTGGACAGCTGGTACGCGTTGCCGTAGCCGCCGGTGGCCAGCACGACGGCGTCGGCCAGATAAGGGGGTCACCGAGCCGGTGATCAGGTCGCGGACGACGATCCCGCGTGCCCGGCCGTCGGCCACGATCAGGTCCAGCATCTCGGTGCGCGGATGCATCGTCACCCGGCCGGCGGCGATCTGCTGCTCCAGGGCCTGGTACGCCCCGAGCAGCAACTGCTGCCCGGTCTGCCCCCGGGCGTAGAACGTGCGCGCCACCTGCGCCCCGCCGAACGACCGGGTGTCCAGCGACCCGCCGTACTCGCGGGCGAACGGCACGCCCTGCGCCACCGCCTGGTCGATGATGTTGACACTCAACTCGGCCAGCCGGTACACGTTGGCCTCGCGGGAGCGGAAGTCGCCGCCCTTGATCGTGTCGTGGAACAGCCGCCGCACGCTGTCGCCGTCGCCCGCGTAGTTCTTGGCCGCGTTGATGCCGCCCTGGGCCGCCACGCTGTGCGCCCGCCGCGGGCTGTCCTGGTAGCAGAACGACTCGACCTGGTAGCCCAGCTCACCGAGGGTCGCCGCGGCCGACCCGCCGGCCAGGCCGGTCCCGACCACGATGACCCGCAGCCGGCGCCGGTTGGCGGGGCTGACCAGCCGCAGCGCCGCGCGGTGCCGCTCCCAGGCGGTCTCGACGGGTCCGTCGGGCACCTTGCCGTCGATCATCGGACCAGTCCCGTCTGCACGGCGAGCGGCACGCTCAGGAAGCCGGCGGTCACGACCAGGGCCGTCACCGTCGCGAACCGCTGGGGGAGGACACGTCCCAGGCTGCGCGCGGCGCTCCACAGCCCATGCCGCAGGTGCAGGCCGGCCGCGAGTACGGCCACGGTGTAGGCGGCGGTCACGTACCAGAGCCGGAAGTCGGCCACCACGTTGTGGTAGACCTGCCCGCTCCGGAAGTCCGGATTCGCCACCCCGATCGACATGTCCAGCACGTGGTAGACCAGGAAGCCGCCGATGACCAGGCCGCCCCAGCGCATCACCCGGGGCGCGGACACCCCGCGCACCCGGTGCCGGTAGCCGACCGGGCGGGCCGCGCGGTCGCGCCGGGTCAGGATCACCGCCGCCGTCACGTGCGCCACGAGGCAGGCCAGCAGCACCGCGCGCTGCACCCACAGGTACCAACTCGGCCCGAGCACCGGCTCCCCGATGCGCCGCAGCCAGGCGCCGTAGGTGTCGAACGCCGCCGCCCCGGCGAAGAACTTCAGGTTGCCGAGCATGTGCACGACCACGAAGAGCCCGAGCACGGCGCCGGTCACCGCCATCACGGCCTTCAGGCCGACGGTGGACCTCACCGGGGTACGGGTCGCAAGTGCCATGTGGCCCACGGTAGGGAGCCACCTGACCGGTCGTCCAAGATATGAAAATGCTTGTGACGATAGCCTGAGGCTATGCAACTGCAGCAGCTGGCGTACTTCGTCGCAGTCGCCGAGACCCGGCATTTCACCCGCACGGCGGCGCGCACCCACGTCGCCCAGCCCTCGCTGAGCAAACAGGTCCGCGCTCTCGAACGGGAGCTGGGCGCGCCGCTGTTCAGCCGGGCCCGCGGCAACGTGACGCTCACGCCGGCGGGGGAGACGCTGCTGCCGCTGGCCCGCCGCATCCTCGCCGACGCGGACAGCGCCCGCGTGGAGGTGCAGGAGCTGGCCGGGCTGCGCCGGGGCCGGCTGCGGCTGGGCGCCACCCCCAGCCTGTGCACCGGCCTCCTGCCCAGGGTGCTGGCGCGCTTTCGCGACACGTACCCGGGAATTGTCCTGCGGATCGAGGAGGGCGGGTCGCGTGACCTGGTCCGTCACCTCGCCGACGGCGCGCTCGACCTGGCGCTGATCATCCTGCGGCCGCAGGCCCACGATCCGGCGCTGTCGGCGACCCCGCTGCTGCGCGAAGATCTCGTCATCGCCTCCGCGGCGCCGTTTCCCGCGGCCGTGGCGGACGTGAACGCCCTGCGCGACGTTCCCATGGTGATGTTCCGGGAGGGCTACGACCTGCGCGACGTGACCGTGGCCGCGTGCCGGCGGGCGGGCTTCGAGCCGACGTTCGCCGTGGAGGGCGGGGAGATGGACGCCGTGCTGCGCTTCGTGGAGGCCGGGCTGGGCGTGGCGGTCGTGCCCAGCATGGTGGCCTCGCCGCAACGCTTCCACGTCACGCCGTTCGGGCCGCCCGGACTCACCCGCACGGTCGCGCTGGCGCACCGGCGCGACGTCGACCCGCCGCGGGCGGCCCGGGAGTTCCGGGCGACGCTGCTCGGCGCGCTGTCGGCCAGCTCCCCGGCTGGTGTCGAGGTCCTAGCGTGACAGCCATCCGCCGCCGCAGACGTCGTGGGCCGGCCGCGCGGCGAGCACCGCGCGGGCGCGTCGCCGGCCCAGGTTCTCGGCGTACCAGGGATCGCGGCCGACGTCGGCGGCTACCTCGCGCAGCAGGCAGGAGCGCATGTCCTCGGGCAGCCGGTCGATCGCCGGCACCGCGTCCACGGACAGCCCCGCGAGGTACGCCGCGTCGAGGTGCCCGTCCTTCTCGTAGCGCTGGATGACGGTGTCCGCGACGACCCGGTCCGGGTCGATCACGGCGAACCCGAGCACGGTGAGCACGGCCGCGAGTGCGACGGCCCTGCCGCTCGACCTCGCAGTCAGCACCAGCCCGAGTACGGCGATGAGGAAGGCGCCGACGGCGGCACCGGTCAACCGGGCGCGGGTGAATCCGTACGCGTCGACGTAGAGCGCGAGCCGGTGCGCCGCGGACGCCATGACGACCAGGGTGAGCGCGCCGAGGACACCGACGAGCAGCCGGTCCGCCAGCGTCATCGGGGCGGCGTAGCGCGTCACCACCCCGATGACCACCAGGGTGAGCAGGGTGGCGACGAGCAGCAGAAAGAAGCCGTCGCGCGCGTACACGGCGAAGTCCGGCCCGCCGGGCTCCAGGACGTGCCGGTTGCCGCCGAACAGGTGCGGCAGCTGGATGGCGAGAAACCACGCGAACAGCGCGTCGAGCATGACCAGCGCGGGAACCCAGTGCGCGCGACGGAGCCGGCGGTGGGCCGGCCGTGGTGGCGCGGCGGCCGGCCGTGGTGGCGCGGCGGCCGGACCCGCTGGTCGGCGCGCCGCGACCAGGGTTGCCGCGGCCCCGGCAGCGAACAGGACCACGGCCCGGACCGCCCGCCACAGCGACAGGCGCGGCACCGCGCGGTCCACCGCGTGCCGGAAGTCGAGGTCGGCCAGCGCGAAGAGGCCGCCGAAGACGACCAGGAGCGCGACACCGACGCCGACGCCCCATGCGAGGCCGGCCCAGTCACGCGGCAGCCGCGCCCGGTGCGCCCGGGCACCGCGGGCGGCCCAGGCCAGGGTGGTGGCCGGGCGGTGTTCCCGGTCGGGTGGGTGGCGCTCCTGGTCTGCCGGGCGGTGTTCCCGGTCGGCGGGCGTTGCCGGAGCGCGGCTCCCGCCGACCAGCGCGAGCACGCCGGCCGCCGCGGCGGTCAGCAGGCACAGCGCGACGACCCAGCCGGCCGCCCGGATCCCGGCCGTCGCGGTCAGCGCGAGGGCGGCGATGCCGAAGCCGGCGCGCCAGGGCAGATCGCTCGTGCGCTGAGGAGAGTTCCCCTTCGGCTGAGGGGAGCTCCCCTTCGGCTGAGGGGAGTTCCCCTTCGGCTGAGGAGGGTCCCCCTCTTCGGCCGTGGCGAGTGAGCGGGGCGCCCTCCTCAGCCGCGGGGGCGGGTTACCGCAGGCGCACACGGCGGCCGCGATGACCACGGCCCCGATGAACCAGCCGATGCCCGGCCGGGTGAGCGGCACGGTGATCGCCGCCCCCGTGCCGGCGATCACCGCCGCCACCAGTACCCGGCCGGGCGCCCCCTCGGTCTGCTCGGTCATGTCGTCCTCCCCGTGTTCATTCAAGCGGCCGGAATATATCGGCAACCGGTATATGTCGTCAACGCCTCGGCCTCAGATTGACGGCATATAACGGCGGCCGGTATTTTGCGGGCATGACCGCCCCGCTGCAGGAGCCGACGTTCCTGGTGCTGACCGCGCTCGCCGGCGGACCGTTGCACGGCTACGGCGTGATCCAGGAGGTCAGCCAGCTCTCCGGCGGCCGGGTCACCCTGCGGGCCGGCACGCTCTACGGCGCGCTGGACCGGCTCACCGAGCAGGGCCTCGTCGCCGCCGACCGCGAGGAGGTCATCGACGGGCGGCTGCGGCGTTACTACCGGCTCACCGATGACGGGGCGCACGTGCTCGACGCTGAGGTGCAGCGGCTGCGGCAGAACGCGACCGCCGCCGCGGGCCGGCTGCGGCGCCGCTCGGCCGGCGGTTTGGCCGAGGCGTGAGCACCACCGACGCGCTCGCCCGGCGCTACCGGTTGCTGTTGTGCAGCTATCCGCCCGAGTACCGGCGGGAGCGCGGTGACGAGCTGATCGGCACCCTGATCGAGGCCACCCCGCCGGGGCGGGCCTGGCCGGCGCCGGCCGAGGCGGCCGACCTGATCGTGCACGGGCTGCGCCGCCGGATGCGCGAGGACGCCACTCCGGGTCTCGCCGCCGGACTGCGGCTGGCCGGTCCCTTCGCGCTCGCCCTGGCGGCCGGGCTGGCGGTGTTCCTGTGGCTGTACGCCGAGCGGGGATCCGGGCGGACGATCGCGCCTCTCGCCTACGCGACGTGGCTCGTCGCCGCGGCCGGCACGGCGGTCCTGCCCTGGCGGCTGGCCCGTCACGACCTGGTTGCGGCCGCCGTCGTCGCGACCGCCCTGCTGCCACCCGCTGCCGCGTTGACGGGGCTGCCGCGGGCGCCGTTATGGGTGGTGGCGAGCCTGGCGCTGTGCGGCCTCGTCGCGCTCGCCGGCCAGGTCGCCGACCAGCCGGTTGCGCCGCGCCGGAGGGCGCTCGCCGGCGCTGTCACCCTCGGCATGCTCGCGGTGCTCGGCGTGCGACTGTGGTGGCCCACGCACCCGAGCTACTACGGGCCGGCCCTGCGCGTGGCCGGTGTCGTCACCGCCGGCGTGCTGCTCGCGGCCGCGGTGACCGCCCGGCGGCTGCGGACGAGGCAGGCCCGCTGGGCGCTGCTGGCCCTCGCGCTTCCGGCCGCCTGGCTGGTGAGCGTGGACGCGACGGCTGTGGGCGCCGGACCCGGCGCGGGACGGCTCGGCCAGTTCCTGATCGCCGCGTCAACGGTTCTCGCCGCGATGAGCTGGCTGGTCAACCACCGGCCGGTCGCCGGCACCCGGGCGGTCGCCGGCCTCGCGATCGCCACGGCCGCCGGGCTGAGCGGGTACTTCTGGCTCGCCGGTGGGCCCGGTTGGGCGTACCCGGGATGGATCTTGGCCCTGGTCGCCTGGGCCGTCCTACCTGCGCACCGGGCGCGGGCGGTGACAGTGGTCGCGCTCGCCGCCACCCTGATCGGGCCACCTGCCTATCAGGTCGTCGTGCTGGTCGCCCTCGGCGTCGTGGCCCTCGCGGGCACGCCCGCCGCGGGCACCCCGGTCCGGTACGCGGTGCCGGCCGGCGCGGCTCTCGTCCTGCTCACCGCGCTGGGAGTCGGGGCGTACGCCCACAACTGGCAGCCGGCAAGCTGGCGCGATCTTGTCGCCGCGCCGTCGCTCGCGGTCCTGCTCGGCATGGTCGCCCTGGTGCCTGGTGTCGGGGCCGGCTGGCGCGGCCGGGACACCCGGCGCGGTCGGGTCATACTCGCCGCCTCGGCCGCCGGCGTCGCCGGGCTCGTGCTTCCGCCGCCCAGCGCGCTCGCCGTCGCGCCGGTCGCGTACGTCGTGGCGCGGCGGCGCTCGCGCGTGACGGCGGGTCAGCGCACCGCTAGCGTGACCCCGTCGACAGCCGGCACCAGCTCACCGATCACCGGATAGCCGGGCACCTCCCCGACAACCAGCAGCCCGCCCGAGGTCTGCGCGTCGGCGAGCAGCAACAGCTCGCCATCGGAGACGGCGTTGCCGTCCAGGAACGGCCGCACCCAGTCGAGGTTGCGCCGCGTGCCGCCGCTGACGTACCCGGCGGCGAGGGCGTCCCGGGCGCCGTCGAGATAGGGCACCGCGGCCGCCTCGACGAGGGCGGTGACCCCACTCGCCCGGGCCAGCTTGTGCAGATGGCCGAGCAGCCCGAAGCCGGTGACGTCGGTCGCGGCCTGCACGCCGGCGGCGAGTGCCGCCTCGGAGGCGCCCCGGTTGAGCGCGGTCATGGCCGCGACCGCCTGCGGGAACACCTCACCGGTCGCCTTGTGCCGGCTGTTGAGCACCCCCACGCCCAGCGGCTTGGTGAGCGTGAGGGGCAGCCCCGGCTTGCCCGCGTCGTTACGCATCAACCGGTCCGGGTCGGCGATCCCGGTGACGGCCATGCCGTACTTGGGCTCCGGGTCGTCGACGCTGTGCCCGCCCGCGACGTGGCAGCCCGCTTCCCGCGCCACGTCCAGGCCCCCGCGCAGCACCTCACCGGCCAGCTCGAGGGGGAGCACCTCGCGGGGCCAGGCCAGCAGGTTGACGGCGACGACCGGGACGCCGCCCATCGCGTACACATCGGACAGCGCGTTGGCGGCGGCGATGCGCCCCCAGTCGAACGCGTCGTCGACCACCGGCGTGAAGAAGTCGGCGGTCACGACCAGCGCGGTGCCGTGCGCGATCCGGACCACGGCCGCGTCGTCGCCGTCGTCGAGCCCCACGATCAGCTCACCCGGGCCCTCCGGCGGTGCGTCGCCGACCAGGGCGGCTACGATCGTTTCCAGCTCACCGGGCGGGATCTTGCAGGCGCAACCGCCGCCGTGCGCGTACTGGGTCAGCCGAACAGTCCTGTCGTCCACCTCTCACACCGTATCCGGTGCCAGGAGGTGCCGCGGCGTGGTCGCTTCCGCGGCCCGGCTAGGGTGCTCGGTGGAGGCGTAAGGGCGGCTGGTGCCCCCCACGGTCTTCAAAACCGATGTGACCCGGGATCCGGGTCAGGCGGGTTCGATTCCCGTCCGCCTCCGTTTCAGCAGGTAGCTGGCCGAACGGGCCACCCGTCGCGGCCTGCCCCGGCTGGATAGATCTCACGTTCGGGGCACCAACGGGGCACCACAGACCTCGCGAGACCGGAACTGGTCGGGTAGCAACTGGAGCAAAGTTGCCCCGGTCGGGGCGCTGTGGAACCGGTAGGCTGGGCCTGCAACACCCGCGAAGCTAGGCAGCTCAGCCGACCGGTCTCGTGACAACACCGAGCAAGGCGAAGCTGTTGTACCCCCGTAAGCCCTAGCTGCACGGACGACCCCTCCCCGGGGATAGCGGGAGCCGGAGTCGCGAGCGGGCCACCTGTCCAGGCGGCAGGGGCCAGGCACGCGGCGCCTCTTGGCGTCTGTGGCACACCCCCGCCGCCTCCACACAAGGAGGGCCGCTGTGCCAACCAAGATTGCCAAGAATGATCCGCTGCTGACCGACACCGAAGTAGCGGCGCGCCTTCAGGTCTGCAAGAAGACCGTGAGCCGCCTGCGGTACGCCGACGAGCTCCCCACGGTGCGCGTGGGCAACCGCGCCCGCATTCCTGCCAGCTCTGTTGACGAATACATCCGCCGTCAGCTCGAAGGCTGATTCCCGAGCCCCTGGAGGAGTCGTTCCTCGGCAGCTCGGCTTTCCTCTGCACACTGGTACAAACGGACATTTCGGCCAAGGAGGTAAATGATGGGTCGAGGATACGCCAGCAGCGGCGATGTCATCCGGAGCACCATCGACGGCGTCGACGTCAACACGCTCTTCGCGGAAGCAGCGGCGCTCACCGAGCTGCGCAACGCGGACCGGGACAGCATCGTTCCACTGCTGACGCACAACGTGACGGTGCCGGCCGAGGAGGTCGTGCAGAGCGCCGACCCCGACGACTTCGAGGACTCCAGCGAGTACGGGGTCCCGATGGGGCTGCGGCCGGACCTGACCGTTCTGAAGCTGGGCTACAACCTGAAGGACCGCGACTCCCGCATCGCGCTGACGTACCAGTTCCTGCGGGAAGCATCGTCCGAGCAGGTTCGGCGCATGATCGAGAACGCCCAGGAAAGCGACAACAAGCAGCTCTTCCGCAGCGTCCTCGGCCGGCTCTTCAACAACGTCACCAAGACCAACCCGGAGGGGCACAGCGTCTACCCGCTGTACAACGCGGACGGTGTCGTGCCGCCGTCCTTCGGGGGTAACACCTTCGTCGGCACGCACACGCACTACCTCATCAACAATGCCGCCGCTGTGACGGCCGCAGACGTGGTGAACGGTCTCAATCACATCCGGCATCACGGTTACGGCACCGAAGCTGGCAGCCGGTTGGTCATCCTGTGCAACCCGGCGGAGGGCGACGTCATTCGGGGCTTCCGGGTGGCTAGCGGGGCGAAGTACGACTTCATCCCAGCGGAAGGCTCGCCGACATTCCTGACCACCCAGACCGTCGTCGGACCGGTCCCACCGGCCCGGTTCGGAAGGCTCCCTCTCATCGGCGGCTTCGGACCTAGCTGGGTGGCCGAGAGCTACCTGATCCCGGCCGGCTACCTGCTGTTCGTGTCCAGCCACGGCTCGAACGACGGCCGTAACCCGGTGGGTTTCCGCGAGCACAGCCGTCCGGACTACCGGGGGTTGCAGTACATCCCAGGTTCCAACAGCGACTACCCGCTCCAGGACTCGTACTACATCCGGACGTGGGGCACCGGTGTCCGGATGCGCGGTGCGGCGGTCGCCATGAAGATCGCGGTGGGCGCTTCGTACGTCGTGCCGACCGAGTACGCGACGGTCGTCGCGTGAACGCCCATCTCACGGCTCGCCGAGCCGCGCTGGACGCGCACCGCGCGGCGGCCGGCTGGGTGCAGCGGCAGCCGGCGCTACAGCAGAACTCGCCGGCGCTTCAGTGGTCCGGCGTCGAGCGGGCGGTGCTGGCCGCCGTCGGCGACGCCGGCGAGCGGGACCCGGCGGAGCGGCTCGTCGGGCAGAGCTACCTCCTGGTGCCGGCCATCGGTCGGCAACTCGTCATCGGTCCGGACACCCCGGACCTCGACGACGCAATCCGACAGGTCGCAAGTCGGGACGCTAACTGCGACCTGTGCAGCAGCCCCTCTGTCGCCGGCTGGCTGCCGATGCCGGTACCGCCACAGGTCGTCGCGCTGACGCTCTGTGCCCGGTGTGTCGGTGACTTGGACCGAGCCATCCAGCCGTTGCACTTCGTCCTCGCGGACCGGGTGCCCGACCACCCCGAGGAGAACTGATGGAAAGGCAGCAGAAGGCGGCGGACGTTCTCGCCACG